>Ga0116226_10003496_pt1 | contig 13865 bp, 12 predicted proteins | sample S1TSphfallax_FD_89692 | JGI IMG/M metagenome (GOLD analysis project Ga0116226, IMG submission 89692) | Host-associated microbial communities from peat moss isolated from Minnesota, USA - S1T2_Fa - Sphagnum fallax MG | ecosystem: Host-associated > Plants > Peat moss > Unclassified | place: USA...
AGCGACGCGACGGTACCCGTGAGCACCGCGAGCGCCATCACCGAGTCCCACGGTCGGTTCAGTAATCTTCCGCCCAGCGCCGACAATGCGTTACCCGCGTGTGCCTGCAACTCCGCGGGGGCGAGAACTCCTTGGAATGCGAAAATCGTGATCGCATAAACCACCGCCAACATGACGACGCTGGCAAGCGCCGCGCGACCCGGGTTATCGGCGCGGTCCGAGGTCTGTTCGTTGACGTAAATCGCAGCGTCCCAGCCGGAATACATGAAGTAGGCGATCAATATGCCGCCCATCATTCCCTTCATTCCACCCATGGCGGACCATGAAAACCAGTTCCACGAGAAGCGTACGGCCAGGGTCCCGTGAGCCAGCGCGGCGAGGCCGACGGCGGCCACCAGCGACAGCACGACGTATTCGAAAACGACGATGATCCACTCGAAGCGAGCAACCATTTTCAAACCGAAGATGGCAAGTGCAGTGATGAGCAGGTTCCACGCCGCGCCTGCGGCAAAAATTGCTCCATGATGGTCGACCCAGGACGGGGCGACCAACTCGAGGGTATAGATGCCGGCGGGAATCGTCAGCGTCGTGGTGCCCAGAGTGTAGTACAGCAGGATCATCCAGCCCGACAGGAAGCCCAGATACGGGTTGAACACCTGCGCAACCCACGTGTACGTGGCACCCGAACTCGGATCCCATCGATTCAAACGTTGGTACGCGATCGCAATTCCCAGCATGGGCACGAAGCAGATCAGCACAGGCAACACACCGCCATAGCCGCAGACCGCAACCAGCGCCGCCAAACTGACTGCCAGCGTTTGCGAGGGCCCGGAACTTGAGAGGCCCATGACGATCGCATCGCCCAAACTAACTCGATCCGATTGGCTCGTTGGATTCGGCAAGGTCCCTGCGGTGACGCGACGCGGCATCCTTTCGATAGATTAGGTCATTATAATGAATTTCGCCTTCTGCATCAATGGGAAACACCTCCCCGCATGCGGGGGCAGGGGGAGGGTCCGGGTCCGACGGCGCAAGCGCCTACTGGTCAGTCGTGTGTCGCAGGAAGGTTCAACAGACTGGTCGTGCAGGTCTCGGGCTTGGCAGGGCCGCTGAGGGACCCAACGTCTTCACCACTGCTCAGCGGGCAGCCTGACACTCCCTTCGGACAAAACTGGATGTAATCCGAGCCGGATTGACCCGGGCCGAACCACGAAGGATCGGTGCTGAAAACACTGATGGTGACGACCTTGCCATTGCTCGAAGTGCATCCGGTGCCGTTCGTCGTCAAGATGACCGTGCCCGCGGTCTTGGTGAACCCCGACCAAGGTGTGCAGTTGCCGGCCGACGGCACCGCAAAGCCCTTGCCGATGAAAGTCGAGCCACCGCCGCCGAAACCGCCGTTCACTGCGATACAGTAGTTCTCTTCGGCGTAGGCAGCACCCGCGACTAATGAGGCTACCGCGCAGGACAGCACCGTCATAGTCAAATGTTTCATGATCGTCATGTCCGTCTCCAGATAAATGTGGGTTGGTCAGTGATAAGAACACGGACGGCGGGACAGACTGGACATGGATATGGAAAATAATTTGCACCGTGATCGGCGATGTCCGCACGTGGCGTGACCGGTGCCTGCGCTCTCCCGACATTCGAGAACAACGTTGCTGCACCGTTTTTCGTGGCGTACGTAGCCAGCTAATAGCGGTTCACGGTCCAGGCCTTAGCGTCGGATTGGCGGCCAGCGGCTTGGACCAATCATTCACCCCTTCGGGACGCAGTTGTGCCGCCTGCAAGCATTCATGCAGAACGCCATAGTAGCGCTGGGTAAAATCCGCCCCGCCCAGAAACGGATTAGGCGCGCCGGCTTTACGCGTTTTGACGGCGGCTAGTCGCTCGAGCGTACCGTCGGCAAAAACATGCGTATTCAATATGCCCTCCGCACCCGCTTCACGACTGATCTTCGCGAATCGCTGCACCGACTCGTCATACTTGCGCAATCCGCCCGTGCGATCCGTGGACGCCAGCGTCGGCGGAAATGCGACACTGCCGAACAGCGAGAGCAGGTGAGTCCGACCCGCCTCTTTGACCGGTAGGATGGCGGAAACCGTTCCCGGAGTGTGGCCCGGCGTGACATACAACGTCACCGAGGTATGGCCGAGGGTGAGCTTCTGTCCGTCCGTGACGACGATGTCACGATGTGGAATCGGGTGATTGCTGGTTTCGAGACTGTTCGCAGGCAGTTTTTCAATGAGGTCCCAATCGGCGAGGCTCAACGCAACGTGCGCGCCATACTTCTGCTGCAAATAGGCGGCGCCGCCGAAATGATCCCAATGTCCGTGCGTGACCACGACATACTTGATATCGGTCGGATTGAGGCCGAGCTTTACCAACCCCGGTACCAGCCTAAGTTCAGCTTCGTCGGCGCTGGTGCTCGAATCGAACAAAATCAAACCCGCCTCGGTGCGCAGCACCCACACGCCCACGAATTGATTACCCACGTAGTAGAGATTATCAAAGGCTTGCGTCGGTTCGAGCCAAGCCTTGGATCCGGCCACCAAGTTCTCCTTCACGACGGTTATCGAGTCCGCGCGGCATAAGAATAGCGGTGTCTTCAGATCGTCTCGAGCCAGCGCAGCGGCCGCTTGGACGTGACTCGCTGCTGCTGCAGTATCCGCGATCGGGGCGGTCACCGGCGTAGATTGAACGTCCGCTCTGGCGAGAGCGGTCACGGCGATCACGGCGGCAACGGCCGTCACCAAGGAGCCTGCCGTAAGCGGCACGTCGCGCGAGAGGGTGAGTGTCTTCATGATGCTTTCTCCAAATGGGTTGTGCGCGTCGGCGAGACGTCGATTGGTCGCGGGGTCGGAATCACTTCGAATCTGCCGTGGCAGCCGGCGGCCCTAGTTTGACTTCAAGCACTTTGCCGCCATCGACGAGCGTCGCCTTCTTGAATGAGCCGCCATGCTCGCCGCTGCGCAGCGGATTGAATTCAACGACGACGCGATCGCCGGGTTGCAGGGAATGTTTGCTCCAACCGATGCGGGTCAGCACGCCGGGACTGGTGGGCAGCTCCAGCGTCCATAATTGCGATGCTCCGCTCGCGTTTGGACCATCGACCAACCATAGAATGACGTGGGGATTGGACCACTGAAACGCCTTGACCGTACCGCTGACGGTCAATAGCTGGTTGGTGTCGTACATGGCGAAGGAGTGATGCGCGGATGCGCGCGATCCCGCGAGCACCGCGCACATCCAGAGGGCGCGAATCGAGGTCTTCATGGTGTCGGCGGAAATGGAGCACCGCCCTGCTCGTGCTCGACCGGGACGAAAACGGCGTTGCCGTTCTTATCCTTGTCCTCGAAAAAATCTCCCTGCCTACAGGAAGCCTCGATGATGTCGAACTTGCGTTCGCGGCTGCGCACGAAGCTTCGCGATATTTTCCAGGGCTCCGCCAGTACATGCGGTGCCGTGATGACGAGTTCGTCGACCAGTCTGTCGGGGCTGACCAAGTGTATTCGCTCCTCGATGTGCATATCGCCATTATTGGGAACCGCGACCGCCTGACCGAGCGGGAGATACACCTCGGGTAACATGCCCACGGTATCGACGAGCAAGGTGCCACCCTCCCAATGACCTATGGAGTGTCCGTTGAACGTGAGATCGGGGTCGTCGGGATGTTTGCGCCCGTCCGTGTAAATGCGGCGCAGCCGATTGCCATCAAACTCGCCGAGAATGGTGACGCGGCCCGGTGTGAACAAAAACTCTTGGGCATTGACCGTCATGAGCGTAAAGCTCGGCATGCCTTCCGGCAGACAATTGACGAAAACGTTTTGCGGTTTACCCGCGGCATCATCGGCCTTAAGTTGCTCGACCTGCCGTGCGATTTCCGGCAACCACTTGGGCTCGTTCTTGCCCAAGGGAAATGCGCGGTCATCCGGCGCGGGCGTCCACGTGCCACTCCAATCCGGAAGCTTCGCGAGAGCCGCCCAATCTTTGGCGCGCGGCGCCGGATCGAGCACGGAGTGGGACGCCGGATCCTCCGATGATGCGCCGGCAGCCCCAGGCAGCAGAGACGCAATCGCGATTGCACTACAAACGAGTTTCATCATTCCGCGCGTGATCGATTCAACCAATGATTTCCGGTCGTCATCACAATCATATGGTTTTTGCGCCGACTCGCTTAGTCCGAATGCTTATAGCCTTATTGTTTTTTTCCGCGTGCCGTACTCGTTCAAAGCTAAATATTCTTATGCACTCTTATCCTATATCGGTGCGGATAAAAAACGCGATCCGTCGTGTACGGTATCGACCCGTTTAAGTCGACATCGTTACACAACATAGGGATTGATCGTGATTTCATATTTCAGAACTTTGACGCTGACCGCGGCCGCCTTATCGGGCGTCATCGCCCATGGCGCAGCGGCCACGAGCGATGGATCAGCGTCCGCCGCGGTTGATCTGGCCGACGCGGAATCCACCAATGCGCAATCGACGCTCCGTGTGGCGTCGGCATCGGCCTCGACGTCGCAAGGCAGCTTGGACAGCATCACCGTGACCGGCAAGCACCTGGAAGATGTGGAGACGGTGGTGACAAACGGCGCACTCGGTCACCTTAGCATCCTCGAGACGCCCTTCTCGATCACCGCCGTCAATGCGGATGAGATTGCCACGCTGGGGGCGGTGAACGTACCCGACGTTTTCGATTACGACTCGTCGGTGAAAGTGAACAATAGCGGCGTCGGATCGGGAAACACGTTCTCGGTGCGTGGACTCGCGCTCGACCGGACCAATGGTTACAAGGTGGACGGTTTGGCCTATCCGATCTGGTTTCAAGACATGCCATTGGATCACTATGACGAGATCGACCTGCTCAAGGGTATGGGCGGATTCCAGTATGGTTTCGCGACACCGGGTGGCATTCTGAACTACGTGACCAAAAAGCCCACGCAAGATTTCATCTTCAGCGCCGACGCGGGCATCCGCTCAACTGACATTTTCAAACAGCACATTGACATCGGCGGGCCCATCACGCCCGATGGGACGCTCGGTTTTCGCATCAATGCCGTGCATGAATCCGGCACGTTGTATAACAACGCACATAATTTCGATGATTCGATTTCGGCCGTTGTCATTTGGTCGCCCGTGAAGAATTTCAGCTGGGAAATAGATGGGTACTACCTGCAGACGCTGCAGACGGATCAGTCGAATACCATCTCGGGCGCGCAAGGGCTTACCTATCTTGCACCGCCCCCGGGAGACCTCAATTTGAACGCGGCCGGCAGCTACAAGCACAATGAGAATCCTTCGGGGACCTCGACGTGGCGCTGGACTTTCGCACCCGAATGGACGGCGACGTTATCGTATCGTCACGTCAAACTGGACGAGCGGTTCCCCGGGAATGCGGTCGAGATTTTGGACGACGCGGGCGAGTACGCATCGATAGCGGCGAATATCGATCGTATTTTCTTCTATGACATCGAGCAGGCGGTCGTCGAGGGAAAGATCAACACGGGTCCTCTGGTGCACGATGTCGTGTTCGGAGCCTCCGGTACCAGGATCCTGTTCGACTACAACGATCCGAACGGCGCGCCTCCCGAAGGCATCATCGGCCTCAGCAATCTGTACACGGGATCGCCGCCGGCGATCACGGGCAACGCGAAGGCCCTGGCGGTCGAATCGCGGGTCGATTTCTCGCTCTATCAAAAAATACAACAAAACAGCTACTTCATCAGCGACACCATCAAGCTCGACCCCTGGTCGCTCATCGTCGGACTGCGTGACACCGATTACGACGAGCGCGACCTCGGCAAGCCGGGTGAGGTCACCGCGCAGTACAAATTCAGTCCCGTGACACCGACCTATGCGGTAACGTACGAGGCCGCACCCAAGACGAACTTGTACGCAAGCTATGCGGAAGCCGTACAAACCGGCACTCAGGCACCCGCGTCCACTCCGGCGTTGACCTATACGAATGCCAATCAAGTATTCGGACCGATCACCAGCAAGCAATACGAGGTTGGCGTCAAGACCGCGCAGCCTTCGTTCAGCGGCACCGCGGCGCTCTTCCGGATCGATCAGGGGGTTGCCTACTCGACACCCGATCCCACGCCTGCAATCGAACTGTATTCGCAAAACGGTCAGGCTCGATACCAGGGCCTTGAACTCAACGGGAAGGTGCATCTGACCGACAATTGGACCGTCTCTCCGAGCTTCTCTTATCTCGATACCAAATATCTCGAGGGTGCGCCCGCCTATGTCGGCAAGGTCGTTCCTGGAACGTCCAAGTATGAAGGCTCTGCGTTTACCGAGTACCGCTGGCCGCTGTTGCCGGGCTTGAAGGTCGATGGTGGGGTGCGATACACCGGCCGAGGGTACGGCGATTCGGCCAATCTGCTGCGATTTCCGTCGGAGACGGTTTTCGATGTCGGCGCGGGCTACGACGTGCCGGGTTTGGGCAGACCGGTTACAGTGCGCGCCGCGATCCAGAACGTCTTCGACCGCGAGTACTGGGTCTTCGGTTCGAACGGCGCGGGCGGGATCGAGTTCTCTGCGGGCGCGCCACGTACGTTCAACTTGAACATCAAGGTGGGGTTGATCGGTCTTTAGTGACCTCGAGGGTCGTCACGGCGCCGCTGATGTTGAAATGACATCGCGTTAGAACCAAGAGTTGTTAGCGCCCGCTGTCCAGCGGGTTAGTCTTGTCAGCTATGAAAACAATATTGGTGGCGATGCTGATGCTGGGCGTTACGCTGGCCCATGCCGACGATCGGGTGCTGCGCATCGGCGATTCCAAGGGCATGTTCAAGGCGCTGTTGACCGCGGCCGGCGAACTCGACGGCGTGCCTTACGAAATTCAATGGTCGGAATTTGGAGCCTCGGCGCCGGCGCTCGAAGCGCTTGCGGCCGGGGCCATCGATCTGCGGGGTGCGGCGGCCGCACCAATGATATTTGCGCTCGCGTCGGGAGCGCCGCTCAAGGCCGTGGCCGCACTGCGCCTGACTGGCCCCAAGGAGGCGGAGGCAATCCTGGTGCCGCCCAATTCGCCGATTCATCATGTGGCGGATTTGCGTGGCAAGCGCATCGGTACGAACAAGGGGTCAGTGGGGCATTACCTCATCCTCGCGGCGCTACGGCGGGAAGGCATCCCATTCAGCGCGGTGACCATCGATTATTTGATGCCCGCCGATGCCAAGGCCGCCGTCGGCGGCGGTTCGATCGATGCGTGGTCCACTTGGGATCCCTATGTGTCGATCGCGGAGGTGCAAGATCACTTTCGTCCCATCGTCGACGCCACCGGTTTGCCCATCACGGAGGCGGACTATGTGACGAGCGCCGCGTCGCTCGCCGCCAAACGCCCTCTTCTCTTGGACTTCCTCAAGCGGCAAGCAAGAGCACAAGTGTGGGCGCATCAGCATCTCGAGGCCTACGCCAAGCTCTATTCCACACAAACCGGCCTCCCCGTCGAGGTGACGCGCCAGATCGTGAGGCACATGGACTACGAGCTGGTGCCGATCGACGATGAAGTCATCCATGAGCACCAGGACACGGCGGATACCTATCTGCAGGCCGGCATCATTCATCAGCCCATCAATGCGTCGTTGGCTTTCGACCGCTCCCTCTTCACCAACAAGTAAGACTGACCCACCACCAGGAGTTCCATCATGTCCGCCGTAGCCGTCGAACGCGCAACCGAATTCGTCCCGAACCTCATCGTCAAGCAGCTCGAACCCACCATCGGCGCAGAGATCAGCGGAATCGATTTGCGCCAACCATTGAGCACCGCACATCGTGATCACATCAAGGCATTGCTGCTCAAGCATCGCGTGCTCTTCTTTCGCGATCAGCCCATCAGCGGCGAACAGCAGATCGCCCTCGCGCGCCAGTTTGGCAAGATTTACGAGCATCCGACCACCCGCCAGGTCGATCATCGCGTGAAAGCCGATTCAGCCCAGTCGCATCGTATTTCCGCCACCATCGCGCGCCAGGAATACAAGACCAAGAGCGGTGTGTGGCATAGCGATACCAGCTGGCTGGTACGACCGACCTGGGGCGCAATTCTGCGCACCGTCGACATTCCGCCGCTCGGCGGCGATACGATCTGGGCTAACGGCCACGCGGTGTACGAGAATCTGTCCGACGAGATCAAACAGAAAATCGAGGACCTGTACGTCGTGCACGATTTTCAGACCGCCCTCAAGCGCGTCGGCCTCGAGTACCCGATCGTCGCGCATCGGCTGGTCCGCATCCATCCCGAAACCGGCGAGAAGATCGTCTGGGTCAATTTCTCGCAGTCTCCCTCGATCGTCGGCTGGGACCGCGCCGAGAGCGCCGCCCTGCTCGCCGAGATCCTCGCCGGCTACTCGAGGCCCGAGGTGCAAGTGCGCTTCAAGTGGAGCCCGAACACGCTGGCATTTTGGGACAACCGAGCGGGCTTGCATTACGCGGTCGTCAACTACGGTGACTACCCGAGGGAGCTCGAACGCGTGCTCATCGAGGACTTCGACGCCCTCCCGCATTACTGACAGGGTAGCAACGCCCGCTGACGTGATGCGCCGCCACCAGGGTCGATTCGCCGTGCTGCTTGCCGCGCTCACCGATGAACGCAGCGTCGCCTGTCATTTCCCGCGGGACTGACGTCCACGCACGGTTGACGCACGTAAGGGCGCCGCTCGATCGAGAATCATCGATTCGTGGGTGGCGCGCACCGAGTCGATGATCGACGCGGGGACCTCCGGCAACTGCTCGAGTAGCGGCCTTGCGAACAGATAGCCCTGAAAAAGGTGTACGCCCAAGGCCCGCAACGCCACCGCTTCCTCGATCGTTTCGATGCCTTCGGCGATGACGGAGATGTGCAGACTGTCGCATAAGCCGATGATGGCGCCGGCGATCTTGGTGCGAACCTCGTCCGTGTGGATGGAACGCGTCAAGGCCATGTCGATCTTGAGCACGTCAGGCTGAAAATCCGCGAGCATGTTCAAGCCCGAATGACCCGCGCCAAAGTCATCGATGGCCGTAATCATCCCGTTGCGCTTGTATTCATTGAAGATCGATTGCAGATGGCCGACATCGCGCGACGGTTCGTTTTCAGTCACTTCGAACATGAGATGATGCAACGGAAACCGCGCGCGCTCGGCAGCCTCGAATGTTTTTTGCAAACAGGCGGCCGGCTGATAGACGGCATTCGGCAGAAAGTTGATGCTCAAGAGCGCATCCATTTCCAGGCGTGCCGCCAATTCGATGGCTTTGACCCGGCAACCCTGGTCGAAACTGTAACGATTTTGCTCGTTGATTTGCGACAAGATCTCCGCCGCGCTGCCTCCACCGGTCGGTCGTACCAACGCTTCGTAGGCGTAGACCTCGCCGCTATCGATGTCGATGATGGGCTGGAACGCCATCGTGAAGGAGGGAAGCGGGACATCCGTTCGGCAGGCGCCGCACTTGACTCTGGTATTGGACATACGGGCGCCGTGGATTTAAAAAGTTCGCCGACTGTATCGGTGCGGTACCGATCAGAACAAGGACGCAGTTCGCAGGATCTTGGGACGCCGGACACGGACATCACGGATCGCGATCAACCGACTTCAGAGTCGCTGTTCGCTGCCTGCACAAAATATCGAAACACGCTCGGACCGAAAATTGATCCGTATCCGGTCGCGAATCCGGTCCGCCGCCTCGCAACCCATCGACACCGCCAGGCGCTCACGACCGAATTCGCACCAAACCATGCTCGCGGCACCCAGGCGCTCCCGTACCAGCACGGGCACATCGATGCCGTTGCCCGGCTCCAAACCCGCGTCGCTGAGCGTAATGTCTTCTGGCCGCAGTCCGACGATGATTTTGTGTCCGTCTGTTGGACGCTGTCGAAACGGGTACTGGTTCAGCGGCAGTTGAATGCCGGAAAGCTCGGCCCAGATTCGAATGCCATCGCGCCGCAGTACCGCGGACAGTAGGTTCATGGTGGGCGATCCCACGAATCCGGCGACGAAAACCGTCGCCGGTCTGTCGTAAAGAACCTGCGGCTCGGCATATTGTTCGATCCGGCCGCCGCGTATGACCGCGACGCGCGTGGCCAAGGTCATGGCTTCGATCTGATCGTGAGTGACGTAGACCATCGTAGCCGCCAATCGCTGATGGAGCTGTTTGAGCTCCAGGCGCATCTCGACACGCAGCTTCGCATCGAGATTGCTCAACGGTTCGTCGAACAAGTAGAGCGCAGCGTCGCGGATGATGGCGCGTCCGATCGCCACGCGCTGACGTTGTCCGCCCGACAATTGGGCGGGCTTGCGGTTGAGCAGATCGCGGATCTGCAGCACCTCCGCGACCGCGGCGACGCGTGCACGGATCTGCGCGGCCGGAGTACCGGCCATGCGCAATCCGAAGGACAGGTTGCGCTCAACGGTCATGGTGGGATAAAGCGCGTACGACTGGAACACCATGGCGACACCCCTGCGGCCGGGTTCCCAATCCGTCACGATCTGATCACCGAAGCGAATCGTTCCGCTGTCCAGCGTCTCGAGACCGGCAATCACGTTCAACAAGGTCGACTTGCCGCATCCGGAAGGACCGAGCAAAACGACGAATTCGCGCGCCCGGATGTCGAGCGACAATCCATCGAGAACGGTTTGCGTTCCAAAGGATTTTCGCGCATCGATGATCGTGACGCCAGACACCTGTCAGCCCTTCATGGCGCCGGCCGCAATGCCGCGTGCGAAGTAGTTTCCCGAGACGGCGTAGACCAACAGGGTTGGCAGGGCAGTCAGCACGGTGGCCGCCATGTTGACGTTGTATTCCATCTCGCCGTACGACTTGTTCACCAGATTGTTGAGCTGCACGGTCATCGGCAGATGGTCGCGGCCGGCGAAGATCAGGCCGAACAGAAAATCATTCCAAACACCGGTGAATTGCAGGATGACGGCAACGGCGATCATGCCGGGAGACATCGGCAGGATCACGTGCCGAAAGATCGACCAAAAACCGCCGCCATCGATGCGTGCAGCGGAAAGAATATCCATGGGAATGGAGCCGTAATAACCGTAGAACAGCAGCGTCAATATCGGCAACCCGAAAATGACTTGGACGAACACCACGCCCGGCAGGCTGCTGAATAGACCGATGGCGCTCACCAGTTTGACCAAGGGATAGAGAATGATTTGATATGGAATGAAGGTTCCGGCCATCAACAATCCGAGGAACAGCCTCGCCCCCCGAATCCGCCACATCGATAGCGCAAAGCCATTGACCGCGCCGATGGCGACCGACAGCACCACGCTCGGAACGGTGATCTTGACGGAATTCCAAAAACCGGGACTGATGCCGTCGCACGCGATGCCGGTGCAGGCGCTGCTCCAAGCGTCGCTCCAGGCGCGCAGGCTCGGTGCAACCGGCAGCGAAAATATGGATCCGGCGCGGATCTCCGCCAGTGACTTCAGCGAGGTCGCGAGCATGACGTAGAGCGGAATCAGGAAAAACAGCGCGGCCGACACGGCAAATACGTAAAGTCCCACTCTGCCGATGCGCGCCCCGTTCACGGCGGTTTCCTGGATAGGTATAGCAGCGGCGCGAGCGCGGCGATCACCGATGCCACCAGCACGACGGCGCCGGCGGCGGCGACTCCAAGGCTCGCCCGGTGGAACGAGAAATCGACGATAAACAGGCTGGGCAGATCCGTGGCCCCGCCGGGACCTCCGCCCGTCATCGCGATCATGATGTCATAGGATTTCACGACGATTTCGGTCAGCAAGACGATGCAGGTGAAAATCGCTGGGCGGATCATCGGCAGCACGATGTGCCAGTACACGCGGATCGGATGCACGCGGTCGACCCGGGTCGCACTCCACACGGAAGGATCGATGCCGCGCAAGCTGGCCAGTGTCAATGCCATCACCAGCCCGGCCGCGTGCCATGCGGCGGCGATCGCCACCGCGTAGAGCGCCCGATCCTGATCGACGATCCAATCGAACGTGAAATGTCGCAACCCCATCCCTCTGACGAACTGCTGCAGTCCGAGGGTGGGATTCAAGAACCATTGCCACGCGAGACCGGTGACGATGAACGACATCGATAATGGATAGAGAAAAATGCCGCGGAACAGTCCCTCCGCGCGGAGATTGCGATCCAAAACAATCGCGAGCGCCACACCGAGCAGCAGCGAGATCAGGATGAATGCCGCCCCGAAACAGAATAGGTTCGAATAGGCTGTTTCCCAGCGCAAGCCCGCGAACAAGCGTCGGTAATTCATCAAACCGATGAAGCCATAATTCGGCAAGAGCTTCGATGCGCTGACGGAGATCACCAGCGTCCAGACCAGACAACCGTAGAAGCAGGCCGCCATCGCCAAGGAGGTGGGCAGGAGGGCGAGCTTCGCGGCAAAACTGCGCGGCAGCCACCGCGGATGCGACCGCCTTCTCATTGATATGCGATCGCATCGGCCAATAGAGCCGCGGCACGCGACGGCGACATGGCGGGCGTGAACCAAAAGCGCGCGATGACGTCGCCGACCGCGCCCTCGCCATCCGAGTCGAGGGCGAGAGCGGGGTTCGGCAGCTGGCTCCCAGGATCGGCCATCACCCGAGCGCCGATCTGGCCGCATGCATCGAGATCCGCAATCGCAATATCCCGTCGAACCGGCACCGATCCTTTGGCCTGATTGAAGGCGATTTGCACGGCCGGATCCATGACGATTCCGGCCAGCAGATCTTGCGCGGCGCGCTTGCGGGGATCCGTGGTCTTCGGAAAAGCGAAGCCGTCCACCGCGAGGATGTAGTTGTGGCTCGAGCCGGGCGCGAGCGTGCAGCCGAACCCATTGCCCGCGGTGAGGCCCGCGCGGGTGAACTCACGCTTGGCCCAATCCCCCATGATCTGCATGGCGGCCCGACCCGTGATCACCATCTGCGTCGCCTGGTTCCAGCTACGACCGGGGCTGCCCGGATCGACGTACCTGCGCAGCCTGGCGAAGGTTTCGAGGGCCTGCTGCATGGCGGCGCCGCGGGCGGCATTGCGATCATGACGGATGTAGAAGTCGCGATACAGCTGTGCGCCGCCGACATCGAGCATGACCGTGTTGAACAGCATGACTTCCTGCCAATCTTGTCCGCCGAGCGCGAGCGGCACGACGCCGTGTGCCCGCAGCTTGTCGCCGACCGCAAAAAATTCCGACCAATGCGTGGGAATTGGCACCTGCGCCTCCCTCAATACCTGGGGATTGAACCAAAGCCAGTTCTCACCATGAATCTCCACGGGTACGGCGATGAAATGGCCGCCAAAGACCGCATGTTGCATGACCAGCGGAGAGAGTACGGCCGCCCACCGACCCTGCGCGGCGAGGCTGTCCATGTCATTGAGCATGTCGGCATCGGCCAGTGCGGTGACGCGGTTACCGAGTTCCCACAACATGGCGGCCGGCGGATCCCCGCCATTGATTCGATTCAACGCCACGGAAGTCGCGGCATCGCTGCCGACGATGGGAGAGTCGATCCACCGGCCGTGGCGCTGCTCGAGGGCCTTCGCCAACACCTGGAGCGCACGCGCCTCGCTCTCGGAGGTCCAAAAGTGAATGACCTCGACCGGTAACGGGTCGGAAGCCGCCGCACAGCGCCCGGCGAACAACAGCAGTGACAGCGACGCGACCACGGCACTGCCACGCAAGACGGAACCGGCGCAATCGATTGCGCACTTTAGTGAAAACATCAGGCTTGCTCGGGTTGCAAAGGCGAGGTGCTGCTGCGCACCAAGACCCGCGTCGGCAGGATCACGGTCTCCGCGACCGCCGCATTGCCGCGGAGAATTTCCAGCATGAGTTGCATGGCGACGCGGCCGATGGAGTCGAATGGCTGATGGACCGTGGACAGCGGAGGGTCATAGGTCACTGC
>Ga0116226_10003497_pt1 | contig 13865 bp, 14 predicted proteins | sample S1TSphfallax_FD_89692 | JGI IMG/M metagenome (GOLD analysis project Ga0116226, IMG submission 89692) | Host-associated microbial communities from peat moss isolated from Minnesota, USA - S1T2_Fa - Sphagnum fallax MG | ecosystem: Host-associated > Plants > Peat moss > Unclassified | place: USA...
AATTGCCCAAGGCTTGCATCATAAGAGATAATGTGGTGCTATTTGCGGCTCGGTACAGAGTTCCTAACGCAATTCGTCTTTAAATAACCAACACTTTCCAAGTAACACGTCCGCCTACGTCAGGTTCACGAATTCCCAATTCATTCACGAGTCCGCGACGAGACTCGTCTTACGGGAATTCGGCCCTTGCGGGTTCATCGAGGAGATCAGCATGCGTTTGTATTCGCAAAAAGATGTCGACCATAAAGCACTGAAGGGCGCACGCATCGCGGTGCTCGGCTATGGCAGCCAAGGCCGGGCCCACGCGCTCAATCTGCACGACAGCGGATACGATGTGGTCGTCGGCGTGCGCAAGGGCGACAGCTGGAACAAGGCCAAGAAGGATGGCTTGAGCGTGATGGAACCGGCCGCCGCGATCAAGGGCGCGCACTTGGTCGCGATGCTGGTCCCGGATCTGACCCAGAAGGCGCTCTACCAGGACCTGAAACTCGGCTTCGAAAAAGGCGCGACCCTGTTGTTCGCGCATGGCTTCAACATTCACTTCGGTCAGATCAAGCCGCGCAAGGATCTGGACGTGGTCTTGATCGCGCCCAAGGGTCCCGGCGATCTAGTGCGCCGACAATATCAGCAAGGCCGCGGCGTGCCCGCACTGATCGCGGTCTTCCAGAATGCGACGAAGCGCGCGAAGAAGAAAGCCCTCGCCTATGCCGACGGCATCGGCAGCACCCGCGGGGGCGTGCTCGAAACGACGTTTGCCGAGGAGACCGAGACGGATTTGTTCGGTGAACAGGCGGTGCTCTGTGGCGGCGCGACCGAACTCGTGGTGCGCGGCTACGAGACGCTGGTCGAAGCCGGCTATCAGCCTGCGGTTGCCTACTACGAGTGCCTGCACGAGCTGAAGCTCATCGTCGATCTACTGCACGAGGGCGGCATCACCAAGATGCACCGCTTCATCAGCGAGACTGCCAAATACGGCGATCTCACGCGCGGTCCGCGCGTCGTCAACAAGGCGACGAAGAGGGAGATGAAGAAAATTCTTGCCGAGATTCAGCAGGGCAAATTCGCCCGCCAATGGATCGCCGAGAACAAGAACGGACGGCGCAAGTACAGCAAGCTGCTCAAGGCGGATCTGAACCATTCGATCGAGAAGGTCGGAACGAAGCTGCGGGCGCGCATGCCTTGGCTGGAGTCGGGTCAGGCCTGAGGGCACGCGAGATGTCAGCACGCACGATGTTCGAAAAGGTCTGGACGGCTCACGAGGTCGTCGTCGAGACTCCGGACACTCCGGCCGTGCTCTATATCGATCTGCACCTGATCCACGAGGTAACCTCGCCGCAGGCCTTCGCCGTGCTCGCGCAGCGCGGCCTGCCGGTGCGCCGCCCCGATCGCACGCTCGCGACGATGGACCATTCGACGCCGACGAGCAGCGAACAAATTTTCGGCAACGTGCCGATCCGGGTCGATGCAGCGGCGAAGCAAGTCCGGATGCTGGAGAAGAATGCGGCGGACTTCGGCATCGAGTTGTTCGGCATGCGCGATGCGCGTCGCGGGATCGTACACGTCATCAGCCCGGAGCTCGGCGCCACCCAGCCCGGGATGACGATCGTCTGCGGCGACAGTCACACGAGCACACACGGTGCGTTCGGCGCGCTCGCCTTCGGCATCGGCAGCACGGAGGTCGGCCACGTGTTTGCGACCCAGTGCCTGCTGCAACGCAAGCCGAAGACTTTCGCGGTCAACGTCGAGGGTCGGCTCGGTCCTGGGGTCACGGCCAAGGATTTGATCCTGGCGATCATCGGCAAGATCGGCGTCTCGGGCGGCACGGGTTACGTGCTCGAGTATCGTGGCGAGGCGATCCGCGCGCTGTCCATGGAAGAACGCATGACTATTTGCAACATGTCGATCGAAGCCGGCGCGCGCGCCGGGATGATCGCCCCGGACGAGACCACGTTCGCCTATCTCGCCGGACGTCCGCGCGCACCTGGCGGAACGGCCTGGGACGAGTCGGTCGCTCGCTGGCGCCAACTTGCGAGCGATCCCGGCGCCCGATTCGACGCCTCGGTCGATATCGATGCCTCGGCCCTCGAACCGATGATCACGTACGGCACGAACCCCGGCATGGTCGTCGGCATCAACGCTGCGATCCCCGTCAAGGCGGACGATCCAGTCGACCAGAAGGCGCTCGATTACATGGGTTTCCGCGGCGGCGAGAGCATGCTCGGCAAACCGGTCGACGTCGTATTCATCGGGAGCTGCACCAATGGGCGGCTCGAGGATCTTGAGGCGGCCGCTCGAATTCTGCGCGGCCGCACCGTCGCCAAGGGCGTACACCTGCTGATCGTCCCGGGCTCACAACGGGTCAAGCGCGAAGCCGAAGCCGCGGGTCTCGCGGACGTCTTCAAGGCCGCCGGAGCAGATTGGCGCGAGTCCGGCTGCTCGATGTGTCTCGGCATGAACGGGGACACCGTCGCTGCGGGTCAATACGCGGTGAGCACGAGCAACCGCAATTTCGAGGGCCGGCAGGGAGTCGGCGCGCGCACGCTGCTCGCGAGCCCTTACACCGCCGCGGCGAGCGCCGTGTTCGGCAAGATATCCGATCCTCGGCCCTTGCTGTAAGCGAGCGCACCATGGAACCCATCACCCAGCTGCACTCGACCACCGTCGTGATGCCATCGACCAACATCGACACCGATCAGATCATTCCGGCGCGATTCTTGACCATCACCACCAAGCTTGGCCTGGGTAAGTCTTTGTTCGCGGACTGGCGCTACCTGAGCGACGGCCGCGAGAATCCGGACTTCATCCTGAACCAGCCCGCCGCCGCCAATAGCCACGTCCTCGTCGCGGGACATAATTTCGGCTGCGGCTCATCGCGCGAACACGCGCCCTGGGCGCTCGTCGACTACGGGTTCCGGGCGGTCGTCAGCACCGCGATCGCGGATATCTTCGCCAGCAACGCCCTGAAGAACGGCCTGCTGCCGATCGTCGTCGATCCGACGACCCATGCCTGGCTGGTGGAAAATCCGGGCGCGGCCGTGAGCATCGACCTCGCCGCGCGGCGTATCACCCTTCCGACCGGCACGAGCGTGAGCTTTCCGATCGAGGCTTTTGCCCGCCATTGCCTTTTGCACGGGCTGGACGAACTCGGCTATCTGCAGAGCAAGCTCGACGCAATCGGCGCCTACGAGTCCGCGCGGCCCGCTTGAGGAGTTCACCATGCATGCATTGATCACCGTGTTGCCCGGCGACGGCATCGGCACGGAAATCACCGTCGAAGCCGTCCGCGCGCTCGAGGCAGTAGCAGCGCGCTTCGGACACCAGTTCGAATTCGAATCCGCGCTGTTGGGCGGCGCGGCCATCGACGCCACCGGCGAGGCCCTGCCCGAGGCCACGCTCGCCGCGTGCCGGCGCGCCAATGCCGTGCTCCTAGGTGCGGTAGGCGGACCGAAATGGTCGCACCCCGATGCCAAGGTCCGCCCCGAGCAAGGTTTGCTGCAGATCCGCAAAGCCCTGGGACTGTTCGCGAACCTGCGGCCCGTCGTCCCCCACCCTGCCGTGCTCGACGCTTCGCCGATCAAGGCCGAACTACTGCACGGCGTCGACATCATGGTCGTGCGGGAACTCACGGGCGGCATCTATTTTGGCGACAAACAGCGCAGCGCGAGCGAGGCCGTGGACGTCTGCCGCTACAGCGTGGCTGAGATCGAACGCGTCGTGCGGCTGGCCGCCGGACTCGCCCAGGAACGCCGCGGCAAGCTCACCTCGGTCGACAAGGCCAATGTCCTCGAGACCTCGCGGCTCTGGCGTTCCGTCGTCGATCGCATCGTGCCGGCCGAGTTTCCGGAGGTGAGATTCGAGCACATGCTCGTCGATGCCGCCGCGATGCATTTGATCAGGAATCCGCGCGACTTCGACGTCATCGTCACGGAGAACATGTTCGGCGACATCCTCACCGACGAGGCGTCGATGCTCGCCGGCTCCTTGGGCATGCTGCCTTCCGCTTCGCTCGGCGCGACGATGCGAGGGGGCCTGTTCGAGCCCATCCATGGCTCGGCGCCCGACATCGCCGGCCGCGGCATCGCGAACCCCTACGCCACGATCCTGAGCGCCGCGATGCTCTTGCGCTATTCCCTGCATCTGCAGACCGAGGCCGCGGCTCTTGAAAAAGCGGTCTCCGATGCGATCGTGGGCGGCGCAAGACCGCAAGACCTGCTGCCGCGCGGCACCCCCGGCATCTCGACGCGCGCCGCCGGTGATGCCGTGCTCGCTGCGCTCGGGCGGGCCTGAGGCGCGTCCGAAGGCCATCGCCGGGCGCCGGCTCATCGCCAGCTCCGGCTGCGGTTGGTGTCGCCGGCGGCAACGCGAGTAAGCCGGATGCTCGTTCCCTCAAGCGGCCGCGGCGTGCGTTGCGCGTTCCAGCGCGACCGCGAGATCCGCTAGTAAATCCTCGACCGATTCGATGCCGATCGACGCACGCAGCAGCCCCGGGCCGATGCCGGCGCGCAGCCTGGCATCGGGTTCCATGCCGGCATGCGTCATCGTCGCGGGGTGCGCAATCAGACTCTCCACGCCGCCGAGGGATTCGGCGAGCGTGAAGCAGCGCAAGCCGGCGAGGAATGCGCGTACGGCGGCCTCACCGCCGGCGAGCTCGAAACTGAGCATCGCGCCGTAGCCGCTTTGCTGTCGCGAGGCGAGCTCATGGCCCGGGTGAGTCACGAGACCCGGATGGTAGACCTGCCGGACCGCTGGATGCGCCACGAGCGCGGCCACGATGGCCGACGTATTCTCGGCATGCACCCGCATGCGGGCGCTCAAGGTACGCAGGCCACGCAAGGTCATGAAACTGTCGAATGGCGCTCCGGTGACGCCGATCGCATTAGCCCACCAGCGCAGCTGCTCCGCCTGCTCGGAAGTCGCGGCAATCACCGCGCCGCCGACCACGTCGCTGTGCCCGTTCAAGTACTTCGTGGTCGAATGCATCACGTAATCGGCGCCGAGCGCGAGCGGCTGCTGCCACAGCGGTGAAAGAAACGTGTTGTCGGCGACGACGACTGCGCCGACCGCATGCCCCCGGTCGGCAAGCGCGCGGATGTCGACGATGCGCAGCAGCGGATTGCTGGGGGTTTCTATCCAGACCAGCGCCGGGCGGGCAGCGAAGGCTTGTTTCAGAGCGACGGGATCGCCCTGATCGACGAAGTCTACGATGATTTTGCCTTGCCCATGCAGCGCTGCCAGAAGCCGGAACGTACCTCCATAGCAATCGTGCGGCGCGAGCACGCGCGCGCCGCAGGGCAAGGTCGCGAGGATCAAGGTCACGGCCGCGAGCCCCGTGCAGGTCACGACGGCCCCGCCCCCCCCCTCGAGATCGGCCAAGGCCTCCGCGAGTTGATCTCGGGTGGGATTACCCGACCGCGTGTAATCGTATTTGCTGCGCGGTGCTTTGAAACCATCGTAAGCAAAATTCGTCGATAAATAGATCGGCGGGACCACGGCCCCATATTGGGCGTCCGAGTCGATGCCGGCGCGCACCGCGCGCGTGGCAAGCTTGCGTGGATCTTTGTCGGTCACTGTAGAGTCTCCGTGAGCGCCTGATCGAAAATGGGCTTCAGGCTGGCGCCTTCCTTGAGGAAAGCATCATGGCCGTAGATGGAATCGATTTCGACGAGTCGCGCCGGGCCGCCGAGACCCAGGCGCAGGGCCTGCATGTCCGCGACCGGCACGAGCTGATCGCCGCGAACCGCAACGAGCGTCGTCGGCGTGCGCACTTCGGCCGGGTCGATCGCGAACAGGTCGATCGATTCGCTCAAGGCGAGGAAGGATTCTGGCCGGTATTTCTGGATGTAGCGATCACCGCGCGCGAACAAATAGTCCTCCACGGGAAAGCGGTAACGGTCCGCGACACGCACCGGGGGTCCGCTGAACCGCGTCGAGAATTCACCGGCGCTGCGATAAGTCGTCATCGCAAGCGCGCGCGCGAGCCGCAGGCCCGCGACGCCATCGCCGCGCGCGAGGGCTTCACGCACGATTTGGCGCTGCACGCTGCGCCAGGCGGTGGCGAGCGCCTGGGCCCGGTGCGCGGCGGAGAGCACGATCAGGCGTTCGACACGCTCGGGAAAACCCGCGGCGAACGCGAGCGCGACCATGCCGCCGTAGGAAGCGCCGACGATCGCATGCAGGCCCTGCGGCGCGATCCGCTGCACCACGAACTCGAGTGCGGCCGCCTGGTCGTGAGCGCTCAAGCTGGGGAACGCAGCGCCATTCTGCGGCGTCGTGCTGTCGCCCGCACCGCCGAGGTAATCGATACCGAGCACGCGGAACCGATTCGTATCGAGAGCCCGCCCCGGCCCCGCGACCTCCGCCCACCAGGCGTCCCCGCGGGCCGCGGCGTCCCGCGTGCCGGCAACTCGCCGATGCGCCGAGATGCCGCCCAAGGCCGCGACCACGGGCGCGCGCTCAGGACCCTCGATCCGATACGCCAAGCGCGCCACGGGAAGGTGGTCGCCGTGATGGAGGGCCAACGGGCCCGGTAGTTCAATGGATTCTTCAACCAACACGTCGTCCACTCGCTTCCTCAGGTTGTAATACCTCCTGAGGAGCGGTAACGCTCGTTCGACCTGTCTCACACGGCTGGCGCCGACACTGCAGGCCACTCATCTACCGGTGAGAGGCTGGTCCTCGCCACCGCAGGAGTTGGCACCGTTCCTTCAGGATTTGCATCCCGAGGTGGTTGCCCCGGCTTCGAAGGGCCTTTCCCTCAGCCGGTCTAGATGAGCCCTCGAATGTTAAGCAGCCGCAGATTCGGCGTCAAGCCGGACGCGTGCCTTGCGTCCTTGCATTACCGCCCATAACGTATTAACGTACTACTACATTGATACACTGGCATGAAACGCCAGATTACGATTTCTTGAACCGTCCGAAGCGAAACCATGAAGACCAACCGCCCCGTCACCATCCGTCAGGAACAGCAGCACGAGCGCGCACTCTGTGCAGCGATCCTGGAGCTGCAGAGCATCGAGGAGTGCCGCAGCTTCTTCCGCGATCTGTGCACGCCCGCGGAACTGCAGGCCATGGCCGATCGCTGGGCCGTGGTCGAGTTGCTCGACCGCGGCTTGCCGTATCGGGAGATCCACAAGCAGACCGGCGTCAGCGTCACGACGATCGGCCGGGTCGCGCGGTTTCTGACGGCCGGCAACGGCGGCTATCGGGTCGTCACCGAGCGGTTGATCGGCGCCCGCAACCCGTGAACGCGATGGCCCCGATGCGCCTCAGAATCGCCGTGCAAAAGAGCGGACGGCTGACCGAAAGTTCGCTCGAATTGCTGGTCCGTTGCGGTCTCAAGTATAGCCGCGGCAAGGACCAGCTGATGTGCTACGGCGAGAACATGCCGCTGGACGTGCTGTTCGTGCGCGACGACGACATTCCCGACCTCGTTCAAGAGGACGTCTGCGACCTAGGGTTGGTGGGCTTGAACGTCGTCGAGGAAAAACGACTCGCGTTTGCGACGCGCGGCATCGCGCCCTTGTTCGAACAGGTGCAGCTCATGGATTTCGGCCGCTGCAAACTCTGCATCGCCGTGCCCGATGGCTTCGACTATCGGGGCGCCGCCTCCCTCGCCGGCAAGCGCATTGCGACCACTTATCCGAACATCCTCGGCCGTTTCCTCGCGGAGCGCGAGATCCGCGCCGAGGTCGTCGTGCTCTCCGGCTCGGTCGAGATCGCGCCACGCCTGGGTCGCGCGGACGTGATCTGCGATCTGGTCTCGACCGGCTCGACGCTTGCGGCGAATCACCTGCGCCAGGTCGAAACCGTGCTCGAGAGCCAGGCCGTGCTGATCCGCACGCCGGTGCCCATTCCTGCGGAAAAGCAGGATTGGACACGCCGCCTGCTGATGCGCATCGACGGCGTCGAGCAGGTCAAGGGCAGCAAGTACATCATGCTGCACGCACCGCGCTCGGCACTGGCCGCGATCGCGAAACTGTTGCCCGGCAGTGAGGCCCCGACCGTGATACCGCTCGACGGCCTCGGTGACCGTGTTGCCGTGCATGCCGTCTGCCGCGAGAACGTTTTCTGGGAGACTCTCGAAGAACTCAAGAAGGTCGGCGCGAGTTCGGTGCTCGTGCTGCCCGTCGAAAAGATGCTGGCCTGAACGATGCGACTGCTCCACTGGAATACGCTGAACGACGCCGAACGCCGGCAAGTCCTGGAGCGTCCCGCGCTGCGCGACGAGGCCGCCGTCACGGCAACGGTTCGGGAGATCATCTCGACGGTACGCCGCGATGGCGATGCGGCACTGATCGCTTACACCGATCGCTTCGACGGCGTACGCCTCGAGTCGCTGGCCGTGACGGGCGCGGAATTTACCGCCGCCGAACGCGCCCTCGCACCCGCCGCGCATGCGGCGATCGAGATGGCGATCGCCACCGTGCATCGCTTCCATGCGGCGCAGAACCCTGCGCCGCTGCGCGTAGAAACGTCGCCGGGTGTGCTCTGCGAACGTTTCAGCGTTCCGATACGCGCCGTGGGTTTATACGTGCCGGCCGGTTCCGCCCCGCTGCCGTCGACCGCGATCATGCTGGCCGTCCCGGCCGCGATCGCGGGCTGCCCCGAACGGAGCTTGTGCACGGCGCCGGGGGCCTCGGGTGCGGCCGACCCGGCGGTCCTCGTCGCCGCGCGCAAAGCCGGCATAGAGCGGGTTTTCAAGGTTGGCGGGGCCCAAGCGGTCGCCGCCATGGCCTATGGCACGGCGACGGTGCCGAAGTGCGACAAGATCTTCGGCCCCGGCAACGCCTGGGTGACGACGGCCAAGTTGCTCGTGGCGAACGATGCGGCCGGCGCGGCGGCGGATTTGCCCGCGGGCGTCACGGAAGTGCTCGTGGTCGCCGACGATACGGCGCGCGCGGATTTCGTCGCCGCCGATCTGCTCGCCCAGGCCGAGCACGGCCCGGACAGCCAAGCCTTGCTGGTCACGAACAGCGCACGCCTGCAACGAGCCGTCGCCGCCGAAATCACCCGCCAGAGCGCCCTCCTGAGTCGTTCCGCGATTCTCGCCGCTTCCATCCCGAATATCCGCTTGATCGTCGTCGACTCGCTGGAAGTGGCGCTCGAGATCGCGAACCGCTATGCGCCCGAACATCTGTTGCTGGAATTGCACGACCCGCGTCGCTGGTTGTCGCGCGTGACTGCCGCGGGCGCCGTGTTCCTCGGCAGTTGGTCACCGGAATCGATGGGCGATTACTGCAGCGGCCCGAACCATACGCTGCCCACCTATGGCTATGCCCGAGCCTACAGCGGGCTCTCGCTCGAGGACTTTCAGAAGCGCATCACCGTCCAGGAATTGAGCCCGGCTGGATTGCAGGGATTGGGACCGACCGCACAAGTGCTCGCCGGACTCGAGGGTCTCGATGCCCACGCAGCCGCGGTCACGATCCGGCTCGCTGCCTTGCAGAGCACGGCACGATGAGCCCGCAGGCCGCGATGAGTCCCCTCGCCCGCTTGGCACGACCCGAGATCGTAGCGCTCAAGCCCTATGCGCATGCCGCCTGGCTGCCGAGCCTGACGCGCCTACACGCGAACGAGGCGCCGTGGCGTCCCGCCGACGATCGCAGCGAGGGTGGCCTCAACCGGTATCCCGAGCCGCAGCCGCAAGCCTTGCTCGAGCGCCTCGCCGAGGTCTACGCGGTTCCGGCGCGGAACATCCTCGCCACCCGCGGCAGCGACGACGCGATCGACGTATTGTCGCGAATTTTTCTGCGTGCCGGACAGGACGCGATCCTGCAATGCTCGCCGACTTTCGGCATGTATCAAGTCGCGGCGCGGCTGCAGGGGGCCGAGGTCATCGACGTGCCGCTGGAACGCGCCAATAATTGGCGGCTGGATCCCGAGCGGTTGCTCGCCGCCTGGACGCCGCGGGTGAAGCTCGTCTATCTCTGTTCGCCAAATAATCCGACCGCGAATTTGCTCGACAGGGCGGCGGTCGAGACCGTCTGCGACGCGCTCGCGGGCAAGGCCATGGTCGTGATCGACGAGGCCTATATCGAGTGGACGACCCAAGCGAGTGCGACGACCTGGCTCGACCGCCACCCGACGCTCGCGATTCTGCGCACGCTGTCGAAGTCCCATGCACTCGCGGGCGCGCGCGTTGGCGCATTGCTCGGTCATGCTGAGTTGATCGAGATCGGCAGGCGCGTGATCCCGCCCTATTGCCTCGCCCAGCCGACGATCGAAGCGGCGCTCCGCGCGCTCGCGCCGGCCGAGGTCGCGGCGACGACACGCCGGATCTGCGGCTTGCTCGTCGAGCGCGACTATCTGCGCGCGGGCCTCGCCGAGTCCCGTCTGGTCGCGCAAGTCTGGCCCAGCGACACGAATTTCCTGATGATCGACAGTCCCGCGGCCGAAAACTTTTTGCGCGCCGCCATGCGCGGCGGCACGATCGTGCGGGATTTACGCGCGTATCCGGCACTGTCGCAGTCGCTGCGCATCTCGGTCGGCACTCGCGCGCAGAACGACGCGCTGCTGACGAGCCTGGAGGCCTGATGAGCGGCAAACGCGTCGTCTTCGTCGACCGCGACGGCACCTTGATCGAGGAGCCCGCCGACGAACAGGTTGACCGGCTCGACAAGATCCGGCTCATGCCGGGGGTGATTGCCGCGCTGCTCGACTTGCGCAGGGCGGGCTTCGAGTTCGTGATGGTGACCAACCAGGATGGTCTCGGCACCGCGAGTCTGCCGACCGCTGCCTTTGAGTCAGCACAAAGGTTCCTGCTGGACTTGTTCGCCTCTCAGGGCATCGAATTCGCCGCCGTGTGCGTCTGCCCGCATTTCCTGCGGGATGACTGTGGCTGCCGCAAGCCGAAGCTCGGGATGCTGAGCGAGTACCTCGCCGCCAACGCGATCGACCGGTCGCACAGCTATATGATCGGCGATCGCGACACGGACCTGGAATTCGCCGCGAATCTGGGCGTCGCGGGGCTGCGAGTGCTGCGTTACGGCGGCGCGGCCGAGACTTGGGGCGCGCTCGCGGCCCGGATCACCGGGACGGTCCGGCGCGCGCACGTACATCGCAAAACCAAGGAAACGGACGTCGAGATCCGGGTCGATCTCTCGCGCGAGGGCCCGACCCATGTCGCGACGGGATTGGGCTTCTTCGATCATATGCTCGAGCAGGTGGCCAAACATGGAGGTTTCGCGCTCGAACTCGGCTGCCGCGGCGATCTGCACGTCGACGAGCATCACACGGTCGAGGATTGCGCGCTTGCGCTGGGTCAGGCGCTGCGCGAGGCGCTTGGAGAAAAACAAGGCATCGCGCGCTACGGTTTCCTGCTCGCGATGGACGAGGCCGAAGCTCAGGTAGCGCTCGATCTGTCGGGCCGCCCGTATTTCACCTGGGAAGGACGACTGCCGCGCGACCGCGTCGGGGATCTGCCGACGGAACTGGTGCCGCATTTCTTCCGCTCCCTGGCCGAAACTCTGGGCGCGGCCCTGCATCTGCAGGTACGCGGCGAGAATACGCATCACATGGTCGAGTCGTGTTTCAAGGGTGTCGGACGGAGCCTGCGCCAGGCCATCCGTATCGAGGGCAGCGAACTCCCCAGCACCAAGGGCCGTTTGTGAACCGGCCGGCCGCATGAGCGCAAGCGACGTCGTGCTGATAGCCACGGGCGGTGCGAACATCGCTTCGCTGCAGTTCGCGCTCGATCGCCTCGGCGCCAGCTCGCGCGTCTCCGTCGACCCGGTCGAAATCAGCGCGGCCTCGCACGTGATCCTGCCGGGCGTGGGTGCGGCGGCCGACGCCATGCAGCGGCTCCACGCTGCGCAGCTCGAGCCGGTGATCCGCACGCTGACGCAACCGGTGCTCGGCATCTGTCTCGGAATGCAACTGCTGCATGCGGCTTCCGACGAAGGCGCGACGCAGTGTTTGAGCGTCATGCCGGGCTGCGCCCGGCGTTTCGCGGATCTGCCTGGCCGTCCGGTTCCGCACATGGGCTGGAACACGCTCACGGTGGACGGCGGGTGCGCCCTGTTCGACGGGCTGGAGACGGGCTGCTATGCCTATTTCGTCCACAGCTATGCGCTGCCGGTCACGGCCGCGACGATCGCGACGACCGATTACGGGATCAGCTTCAGCGCCGGCGTGCGTTGGAACAACTTTTTCGGCGTGCAATTCCATCCGGAACGTTCCGCGACGGTCGGCGCCCGCATCCTGCAAAATTTCTTGAATCTCTGAGCCATGAAGGCCAACTTTCCGAAACCATGCTGCTGATTCCCTCCATCGATTTGCGCGGCGGCCGATGCGTGCGCCTGCTGCACGGCGATTTCGCCGCGGAAACACTCTACACGAACGACCCGCGGGATCTCGTCGTGAAATACCGCGACCTCGGAGCCGAATGGATCCACATCGTCGACCTCGACGGCGCGCGCGACGGCGCCGGCGGCAATCGCGCGATCATCGGGGAACTTGCCAAGGTCGAGGGCGTGCGACTGCAGGTCGGCGGCGGTCTGCGCGACCATGCAGCCGTCGGCGCGATGCTCAGCCTCGGTGCCGGGCGCATCGTGATCGGCAGCGCCGCCGTGACGCAGGTCGACGCCGTGCGATCCTGGCTCGCGGAATTCGGACCGCAGCGCGTGGTCCTCGCGTTCGACATCCGGCTGGACGCCGCGGGCCGACCCTGTGTGGCGACGCACGGGTGGCGGGAACAATCGACGCTGAGTCTCTGGGATGCGATCGCCAATTTCTCCACGCACGGACTCCAACACGTACTGTGCACGGACGTGAGCCGCGATGGCGCGCTGGGCGGCCCCAACGTGCCGCTCTACCGCGAAGCGGTCAAGCGGCATCCCCGGATCCGGTGGCAGGCCTCGGGCGGAGTGCGTGACCTGCACGATCTCGCTGCGCTCGCCGACACCGAGGTCGCGGCGGCAATCTCAGGCAAAGCCTTGCTCGATGGCTTGATTCCGACCGAGGAGCTGCAAGCATTCTTGCCAAACGCATAATCCCCTGTCTCGACGTGCGCGACGGCGTCGTCGTCAAAGGCGTTCGCTTCCGCGATCACCGGATCGTCGGCGACATACTCGAACTCGCGCAGCGCTACCGTGACGAGGGAGCGGACGAACTCGTGTTTTACGACATCACGGCCAGCCCGGACGATCGGGTCGTCGATCGCGGCTGGGTGAGCCGTGTCGCCCGCCTGCTCGACATCCCGTTTTGCGTCGCGGGCGGAATTCGCTCCGTGGCCGAAGCAGAGGCAGTGCTGGCGGCGGGCGCCGAGAAAATCTCGGTCAATTCGCCCGCACTCGCTCAACCGAAGCTGATCGACGCGCTCAGTGCTCGCTTCGGATCGCAGTGCGTGGTCGTCGGGGTCGACAGCCACACACAGGACGGTGACTACCGAGTACAGCAATTCACCGGCGACGTGCAGCGATCGCGCGATACCTTCCGTCGCACGGTCGACTGGGTCCGCGAGGTCCAACAACGGGGCGCGGGCGAGATCGTGCTCAACTGCATGGCCAGCGACGGCGTGCGCGGCGGCTACGACCTCGCGCAATTGCAGGCCGTGCGGTCGATTTGCAAGGTGCCGCTGGTCGCCTCCGGCGGCGCCGGCTCCGTGCAACACTTTCAAGAGGTATTCACCGGCGCGGGCGTGGATGCAGCCCTCGCCGCCAGCGTCTTTCATTCAGGATCGATCGCGATTCCCGAGCTCAAGCGGCAGTTGCGCGGCGCGGGCATCGAGGTGCGGCCGTGACCGCGTGGCCGGCGGCCGCCCTGCCGGAGCTCGATTGGAGCAAGGGCGAGGGCTTGCTGCCGGCGATCGTGCAGCATGCGGCCACGGGTGCCGTTCTGATGCTCGGCTACATGAACCCGGAAGCCCT
>Ga0116226_10003498_pt1 | contig 13864 bp, 12 predicted proteins | sample S1TSphfallax_FD_89692 | JGI IMG/M metagenome (GOLD analysis project Ga0116226, IMG submission 89692) | Host-associated microbial communities from peat moss isolated from Minnesota, USA - S1T2_Fa - Sphagnum fallax MG | ecosystem: Host-associated > Plants > Peat moss > Unclassified | place: USA...
GGCGGCGGGGGGATGCCCGGCAGATTGTCGGTCAGCAGGGGCCGCACCGAGGGGCGTGACTTCATGCGGGCATACCAATCCTTGGCGGCGGGAAACTGGTCCCACGGCACGTCGCCGACATAATCGACGGCGGAGAGATGGGCGCAGGCGACGATGTCGGCCATCGAGAAGTGCTCGCCGGCCAGCCAGCGACGGGTCTCGGCGAGATGGCCGAGATAGTCGAGATGCGCGCCGATGGCGGCCAGGCCGGCGCGAATCGCCTTCGAATCCGGGCTCGAACCGCCCATCTGGCGCTTGAACACCTTCTCGCCGACCAGATTGGCGGTGACTTCGCGGTTGAACTTGCCATCGAACCAGCCGATCAGGCGCCGGACTTCGGCGCGCGGACGGACTTGGAGGCCGAGCAGCAGCGGATCGCCGAACGCCTCGTCGAGATATTCGGCGATGGCGGTGTGGTCGGCGATGGCGGTGCCATCCGGCTCGACCAGCAAAGGCGGCTGTCCGGCCGGATCGAGCGCCCTATAGTCCGGGCGCGGCGCCCAGGGATGTTCGACCACCATCTCGAAGGCCAGCTTCTTCTCGCCCAGGATGATGCGGATCTTGCGGGAAAAGGGACAAACCCAGGAATGGTACAAGGTGCGCATGGACAGGTTGTAGCCGAGCCATCGACCGCTTTCAAAAAATTCTTTGGCGCGCGCTGCACTTGTCACCATCAGCGGACGGATTGGCGCGCCTCCCGGATCAGTTTGGCCAATTCGCCGCTTTCCGACAATTGCTGATATCCGCGATCGAAGCGGTCGAGCAATTCGGCGGCGTGCGGCAGGTCGCGCCGCATCACCACATAGACCGGAACATCTGAAATCGCCTGGGTCTGCAGCGAGATCTTTGCCTGCTCCTCAGTCGAGAAATTCCGCCGCAGCAGGAAGCGGCCGGACTCCTCATCCATGGGGAACAGATCGATCCGCCCCGCCAGCAGCTTTTTCATATTGGCGAGATCACTGCCGGCCTCTTCGACCTGTATGTCATTCGATTTCTGAAGGGCGGCAAACTCGTCCGAATAATAGTTTCCCAGCGTGGTGCCGATTCGATACCCCTTCAAATCGGCGAGATTTTTCCACGCATAGGTTTCACCGGCACGCTGAAAGAAGACGATGCGGAAACTGTAGATCTGCGTGTGGGAAAATAGCAGCTTCTGGTCGCGCTCGGCGCTGTGGGCCCAGCCGAAGCTGGCGTCATAGACGCCTTTCATCACGCCGGTGATGACCCGATTATTGGGTAAAAAACGGATGACCGCCTCGACGCCGCCGATCTTGAAGGAGTCACGGACGATCTGGGTCAACACGCCACCCTCCGGCAGAGTCTCGCTCTCCGTCGGGGCATATTCGTCGGCCACCAAGTTCACGCTCAGAGGCTCATCGGCGAGAACGGTCCCGGCGGGCGGGAGGAGGTTCAGCAGTATCGCCAGCATGCCCAAACGCCAATAAAATAATCTTCTGACCATTAAGCATCTCTGTCGAATACTCAGAAACGAATCGTGAGATCGCCCATGATGGAGCGGGGAGGTCCTATCATCGCATTATCGAATGCTGGTTGAATACCATATAGGCCGGCCAGCGCGTTTTCGGTCGAGTAGCGATAGCTATAATAATGGTGATCGAGCAGATTTTGCACATTCAGCGAGAATTTGACGCTTTTCACGGACTCGCTATCGACTGAAAATTTATAACTAAGAAGAAGATTGACCAAGGCATAGGCAGGGTTCTTGGTGGGAACGGTGGTCGTCGCGGCGCATAACGGATAATTGGCGGGATTATAGGTGCCGGCTTGATAGGCCGAAAGAGACGGATTGCCGCAATAGGTGGGTCCAAGCAGATCGCCGGTGGTATAGGTCGAGCCGGTATATCGACCCGCCAGACGCCCGGAGATGATCCCATCATCATAGTCCAGCGCGACATTCACCAGCTTGCTCGGCACGTTCGACGCGTTCGCTCCTTTGAACTCGTAACCATATTGGTCTTCCGCAACGGTAACCAGGGTGAAGGCGTTTGCCAGATATTGTGCCTGATTGTAGGAGCCGTTTCCTGAAATCGTCCACACGGGATTTATTTTATACTTGGCGCTGAATTCAACGCCGCGAAATTGTTGTTCAGCGGTGTTGCCGGCGACGAATTCATTGATGATGTAGTCCTCGTAGAAGGAAAAACCTCCTTTGACATTCTGGTAGTACCAGCCGCCGCTCAGATAGAGATCGGCGGTGTCGTAGCGGAGGCCAGCCTCGACCGAATAGACGCGCTCCGGGTTCGGCGCGCCGGTTGTCCCGCTGCTTCCGACATAATAATCCGACGTCGGCGCGAACAGCGACCCGATGCCGGCGCTGGCGTAAGCCGTTACATGGCGGGGCAGGTCGTAGCTGACGCCGACATAAGGTTCGCCCTGCTTGGTGTAGTTGGTAAGCCTGTAGGGGTCATAGACGACACTGGTCATCTGGTTATGCACGCTGGTATAGGCTGTCTCGATCCGCAAGCCCGGCTGCACATGCAAGCTGTCGTCGAACAGGTCGATTTTGTCCTGGACAAAGCCGCTGAGGACAGACCGCTGATTGAATCCGCCACAATTGATCGCATTGAATCCGCAGATTTCCGGCATATTGGTCGTGCCATAGGCGTAGGTCGCGCTTGTTTCATAGGAGCGACCGGCGAACAGGCCGAGCGTGAATTGCTGCCGCGCCCAATCCGTATCGAGGAAGTAGGACAGCGTCGGTTCGAACGCGACGGTCTGCACCTGTCCGACGGCGACTTCCGAGGTCAGGCCGTTGATGGCGCTGCCAAAGCTGGCGATCGGATTGTAGCTGAAATTCGGTTGCGCCCCAATCGCCCCATAGAAGAAATAGGGATTGAAGATATTCGCCTCGATGCCGAGCGGGTAAGGCGAATTCGGCCCCAATGAATTCGGGTTATTGTACCCGACATTGCGGAAAACGGTATTTTGGAACAGAAGCGAGCTATCCAGAATAAAATTTTCCGACAAGGCCATCTCATTGCGCGCAAGCACGGTCAGATAATTTGCGCGATCGCTCTGGAAGCCTTCGCTCACGGGAAAATTGGCGGTGTAGCCGGCTTGATCGATCAAAAAAAGCGGGGGTGGCTGATTGTCGACCAGACCATGGACCGAATTGTCGATCACGGTCAGTTCACTCTTATCGAGACCGCCATTGTAGGGCTTGATCACATTGAACAGGACATTGTTGTACTGAGCCTGGCTGTTTTTTATGAACCCATCCGACCAGCTCCGGTCGTAAAACAACAACAATTTCGGCGCGTCTGCATCGTCGGTGAACAGCTTGCCGCTATTGGCCTCAAAGCCGGCATGACGGGTGGCGAAAGAGCCGAAACCGCTATTGACGTCCAGACTGCGCTGATCGGTCGCTTCCTTGGTCCGGTAGGCGACCGTCCCGCCGACAGTGCCGAAGCCTTGCTTGTCGGGCGGCGCCACGCCGGGATAGATGTCGGCCCCGGCGATTTCATTCAAGGTCAGCGGTCCGCCCAGATTGCCATTGGAAAAGCCCGGCCCCGGGGCCGCGCCCGCCCCGGAAAAAAGACCGGTCATCGGCATGCCATTGATGGTTTGCGACAATTCGAGTTCCCGTTCGCCGCGAATCGCCAAGGTCTCGGCATTCTGACCGACACCCTCCGAATAGCCCGTCACCGAGGGCGTCGAGGTCAACAGGGTTTCCAACGAGCCGGTTGTTGCACCGGAAGCCTCGATGTCGCGGGCGGAAACGTTCGAGGTGGCGCCGGCGATGTCGGCATCCTTGACCAGCAGGCGGTGCTGGATGACCGTCACTTCTTCAATAGGCCGCGGGCCGGGCGGCGACGGATCCGTGCCGGCCTGCTGAGCGGCCGTCGGCCCGGCGGAAAGGGCAAAGCCGACGATCGTGGACAGAATTCCGTACTGATTCTTCATTGCCGGTTGCCCCCCGGGCTGCAATGACGACAGGATTTCTTCGGCGTCCGAACACTCCGATTGTAGAGCCAATTCTCAAATAGAAACAAGCGGAAGCAGGGGACGCGAAGCGACGGATCTGCTAGACTTACCAGGGGTTGCGCACGGGCGTTCGGAACAAATTTTTCAGGAGAAATCGATGAAACGTGGAATTTTAGCGGGTGTGATGGCGATGGCCCTGGCCTTGCCGGCCGCCGCCGCCTTGACGGTGGGCAGCCAGGCACCGGACTTCTCGGCCCGCGCCTCGATCGGCGGCAAGGAGTTCGAATTCAAGCTGGCCGACGCGCTGAAGAAGGGGCCGGTCGTGCTGTATTTCTACCCCGCCGCCTTCACCCCGGGCTGCACGGTCGAGGCGCATAATTTCGCCGACGCTACCGACGATTTTGCCAAATTGGGGGCCACGGTGATCGGCGTCTCGCATGACGACATCGCCACCCTGGACAAATTCTCGACCAGCGAATGCCGCTCGAAATTCGCCGTGGCGGCGGATCCCGATCAGAAGATCACCAAGGCCTATGATTCGGTGCTGGTCAAGAAGCCGGAATATGCCGACCGGACCTCCTATGTGGTGGCACCCGACGGCAAGATCCTGCTGGCCTATACCAACCTCAACCCCGACCAGCACGTCGCCTTGACGATGAAGGCGGTCGAGGCGTGGAAGGCCAAGCATTAAGACGCGGTTTTTCGCCCATTCGACGGCGGATACCAGTCAAGGCGATTGGCAGGAGCTGGCGGCGCATCTTGTCGCCGTCGGCGATCTTGCGGCAGGATTCGCCGAGCCATTCGGTGGGGAAGCGGCGGCAAGGCTGGCTGGCCTTCTCCATGATCTCGGCAAGTACACTCCTGCTTTTCAAGCCCGGCTGCGCGGCTCGACCATCCCGGCCGATCACTCGACGGCTGGGGCTGTCATTGTCAGGCAGCTCGCGCAAGGCAATGACAGACTGATGGCGGGGCTGATCGCTTATGCCATCGCCGGGCATCATGCGGGTCTGCCGGACTGGCGGGGCGAAGCCAGCGCTCTTAAGGATCGGCTCGACGCCTTTGATCCTGGCGTTCTGGACCCGATCTGGAAATCTGAGATCGCGCCCGAGGCCGGTACCCTGTTGCCGCGAATGACCGGCAAGTTCCAGCGCTATTCGGGCTTCAAATTCGCTCTTCTGGGGCGGATGTTGTTTTCCTGTCTGGTGGATGCCGATTTCAAGGATACCGAGGCGTTCTATAACAAGCGCGAAGGAAGGTCGGTGGATCGCGCTTGGACGCCCCTCGACAAGATTCTGACCAGCTTGCAGGAAAAGCTGGACAGAAAATTCGCTTCTCTTTCCGGCGACAGCGACGTCAACCACCTCAGGCGTGAAATTCTGGCGCATGTGCGTTCACAGGCGTCGGAACAGCCTGGGCTTTTCACCTTGACCGTGCCGACGGGCGGCGGCAAAACGCTGGCATCGCTCGCCTTCGCGTTGGAGCACGCGAGGTTGAAGGGCAAGCGACGCATCATCTACGCCATTCCGTTCACCTCGATCATCGACCAGACCGCGCAGATTTTTCGCGACATTCTGGGAGAGGAGCATGTGCTGGAACATCACTCCGCCATCGACATCGACAAATTCGATGGGCGGAGGGCGCGGGACAAATTACGTCTTGCCATGGAGGATTGGGCGGCGCCGGTGGTGGTCACCACCAATGTCCAGCTTTTCGACAGCCTGTTCTCGTCCCGTCCCAGCCAGTGCCGCAAGCTGCACAATATCGCCGATAGTGTGATCGTCCTGGATGAGGCGCAGACCTTGCCGCGCCATGTCCTGGCTCCCTGTGTTCGCGCCATCGACGAATTGGCCCAGAGCTATGGCTGCACCGTCATTTTATGTACTGCCACTCAACCGGCGTTGAATGAGGGGAATTTCCCGACGCCGGTGGGGAAAGAGGCGCCCCATCCCCTGGCTCTTGCGTTAGAGGGCCGCGAACTCGCCCCCAATCCGCCCGCGCTGGCCAAGAGACTATGCCGGGTGACACTGCAATTCGTCGGCGAACGAAGCAATGACTCGCTCGTTCGCGAGCTTGGCGAGGCGCGCCAGGGGTTGGTCATCGTCAATAGCCGCCAGCACGCGCTGGAGCTTTATGAAGCGGCCAAAAAAGCCGGATCGGAGGGGCTCTTCCATCTCACGACGCGGCAATATGCCGTCCATCGCCGGGCCATCCTGGAAGAGGTGCGGGCCCGGCTCAAGGACGAGCAGCCCTGCCGGGTCATCGCGACATCGCTGATCGAGGCGGGGGTGGATGTGGATTTTCCCCGCGTCTGGCGAGCCGAGGCCGGGCTGGATCAGATCGCCCAGGCGGCGGGCCGCTGCAATCGCGAAGGCAAGCGCCCAGCGGCGGAAAGTTTCGTCTCGGTCTTCACGGCACCGGACGTCGCCATTCCAAAGGAGATCAGGGGACTGATCGGGGCGCGCGAGCGCATGGAACGCCCTCACGACGATCTGCTCTCGCCGGCCGCCATCGAAGCCTATTTCAAGGAGGTTTTCTGGCAGCAGGGAGACAATATCGGGGCGCGGGAATTTGTCGATGTGTTCCGCTTCGACCGCGCTTTACTTCAGACGGATTTTCCTTACCGCAGCGTGGGCGACAGCTTTCGCATGATCGACAGTGCCATGCGGCCGGTGATCATCGCGCGGGATGAGAAAGCGAAGGCCCTCATCGCCAAATTGTCGCTGGAAAACGTTCGTTCGGGTTCTCTTGCCCGCGACTTGCAAGGCTATATCGTTCAGGTCCCGCCCAAGGCCCGCGATCTTCTGATCACCCACCAGCATGTGCGCTTCGTTGAACCACAGTTACGGGGGGATCAGTTCGCCGTGCTGCGAACGCAAAGACTCTATCACGAGGAAGTCGGCTTGCTATGGGATAAGCCGGAGTATCTTGGGATAGAGAATTTGATCTTGTAAGGCATAGCGTGGGTGCTTGACGAATTTCCTTAAAATACATAATTTATGTGTATCGTGGAGGTTCAAGATGCAGCGCTTCAGTTCTCTCGATCTCCAACGCAACGTGGCCCGTGTTCAGGAGGCGGCGCTGCGCGAACCGGTGACCGTGAGCTATCACGGGCGCGACCGGCTGGTAATAATGCCCATTGACGAATTCGAGCGCCTGAAGCGGCGCGATAAGATGGCAATCGCGCTGGAAGAAATACCCGAAGAATTCGCCGCTCTCCTGAGGGAGCCCTATTTCGACGCGGAACAGGCCGCTCTCGACCATCTGATGGACGAATAAAGGGTGGCTTTGCCAGCGGCTCGGCCGGGGCTGGTATTTCGCTATGAATATCTCTGGAAGCGCCAGGATCTGGCGGGACAGGCTGTCGCTGAAAAGGAACGCCCGGCTTGTATCGTGCTGGCGGTCGAACGCGGCGCTGGCGGGCAGCGGGTACTGATCGTTCCCATCACCACGCAGGCGCCGAAGCCCGATAGTGAGGCCTTCGCCATTCCTCTGGCGGTAAAGCGTCATCTTGGACTCGATGACGAACGGCCGTCCTGGATCATCCTGAGCGAGGCCAATTTGGATGTCTGGCCGTCGCCTGATATGCGGCCGATCCCAGGTCAGCCGGGGCGTTTCGATTATGGCCTGTTGCCGTTGCGGATGGTCACGATGATCCGTCAAACCCTTCTCGCCGCTTTGGCCGCGAAGCGGATTGCGCTGGTCGACCGCGAGCAGCCGCCACCGCCCTTTCAGCCTGACCCATGATTCTCAGACAAGTTTTTCTGAGCATTATGCTCTATCGAACATCCAGCCTGGCCGATAGTATTGTACACGCAAGCGTAGAAAAACTCTGGAGGGGCTTATGCCCTACGGCGTCAGATTGCGAGTTTCGGGCGACAGAGCCTGTTTTACCCGCCCGGAGATGAAGGTCGAGCGTGTCAGCTATGATGTCATGACGCCCTCGGCGGCGCGCGGGATTCTGGAGGCGATCCATTGGAAGCCGGCGATTCGCTGGCAGGTGGATGCCATCCATGTCTTGAATCCGATCAAGTTCCAGTCGATCCGGCGCAATGAGGTTGGCCATAAAGCTCCCGCCGGCAAGATCAAAACGGCGATGAACCGGGGCAGCCTGGAGGGATTGCAACTGCTGGCCGATGAAGATCGCCAGCAGCGCGCTTCCACCATCCTCGTCGATGTCGCCTATGTGATCGAGGCGCATTTCGAGATGACCCCCAAGGCCGGTCAGGACGACAATGAGGGCAAACATCTCGATATTTTCAACCGGCGCGCCAGCCGGGGGCAGTGTTTTCATCAGCCCTGCCTCGGGACACGGGAGTTTGACGCCCGCTTCGAGCTTCTGCCGGACAATTCGCCCCTGCCCGCGACGATTCCCGACACGCGGGATCTCGGTTTCATGCTCTATGATATCGATCATCAGGCGGCCGAACGGCCTTCACTTTTTTTTCGCGCCAAACTTGAAAAAGGTGTCGTCACGGTGCCGCATCCCTCCTCGCCGGAGGTGCGCCGTTGAGCATTCTGGCTTCCCTGGTCAGGGCGTATGAAAGATCGCCCGACGCCCCACCGTTTGGTTATTCCGACGAAAAGATCGGGTTTCTGATTTCGCTGAATGAAGATGGCGGCGTCGCCAGTTTCAGCGATCTGCGGGTCGGAGAAGGACGCAAACAGGTTGCTCCGCTCATGTTCGTGCCTCAGCCGGTAAAGCGCACGGCCGGCATCGCGCCCAACTTCCTTTGGGACAAAACATCCTATGTGCTTGGGGTGACCGCCGGGGAAGGCAAGCGCACGGCCGAGGAACATGGTGCCTTCGTTAAACGGCATCTATCGGTGCTGGCCGATAGCGACGATATCGGTCTTCTGGCGATGAAGCGCTTTCTCGAAGCCTGGCGCCCGGAGCGCTTCCAAGAACTCGGCTGGCCCGACGAGATGAAGGACCAGAACATTGTCTTTTCGCTGGAGGCCGAGCGTCTGGCCAATATCCGCATCCATGATCGGCCGGCGGCGCGGGACCTTTGGCAGAAGCTCGGCGCCGAAGGCGACAAAACCCAAGCCGTGTGCCTGGTCACGGGTGAAAAGCGGCCCATCTCGCGCTTGCATCCGGCGGTAAAAGGCGTATGGGGCGCTCAATCGTCCGGCGCTTCCATCGTCTCCTTCAATCTCGACGCTTTCACCTCCTATGGCCATGAGCAGGGCGACAACGCGCCGATCTCGGAAGCCGCCGCCTTCGCCTATACCACCGCGCTCAATCGGTTTCTGCAACGCGATAGCGGCCATCGTATCCAGATCGGCGATGCCTCGACCGTCTTTTGGGCCGATGCGGAGGAGGCCGACAAGGCCCGGCTGGCCGAGTCCGTGTTCGAACCGCTTTTCGACGATGAAACGGCAGACGACCTTCCCAATATCGACGAGACAGGCCAGGCCGCCGAAATCGGCGAAATTCTCAGAAAAATCCGCGACGGCCTTCCGCTTCGCAGTTTCAGGCCCGACCTTGCCGACAAGGTACGGTTCTTCGTGCTGGGATTGTCTCCCAATGCCGCCCGCCTATCCGTGCGCTTTTACATGGAGGATTATTTCGGCGACGTCGCCGGCCGGTATCAACGTTTTCTCGACGAGCGGCGGATCGAGCCTGGGCCGCGCGAAGCCTATCCTGGGCTGTGGCGCTACTTGCGTGAAATCGCTCTGCTCGGCAAGAGCGAGAACATTTCGCCCAATCTGGCGGGCGATTGGATGCGCGCCATTCTGTCCGGCACACGTTACCCGATGACCCTGCTGTCGTCGGTGTTGATGCGGATCAGGGCCGATGGCGATGTCAATGCCCTGCGTGCCGGACTTCTCAAGGCAATGCTGATCAGGAACTGCGAAAGGAAGGATGTCCCCGTGGCTCTCGAACCCGATTATCCCGACAAAGGATACCAGCTCGGACGGCTGTTCGCCGTTTATGAGCGCGTTCAATCCGAGGCGCTGGGTCCCAGGGTCAATGCGACCGTCAAGGACAAGTTCTACGGTGCCGCTTCGGCTCAGCCTCGCAAGGTGTTTTCCTTGCTCGACAGCAATGCCCAGCATCATCTGTCGAAGCTCGGCAAGCAATCGCCGTGGCGCCGCGATCGGCTGGAGAAGCTTATCGGTGAGATCATGGATCGGATGTCGCCCGGGGACGATCCCTTTCCGGCCTTCTTTACCGCCCAGGAGCAGGCTCTGTTCGGCCTCGGTTATTACCATCAGCGCAGCGATTTCTTCAAATCGCCCAAAAACGAAGCCCAAGCCGCAAAGGAATCCGTTGAATGACCGCTCTTGCCAACCGGTATGATTTCGTCTTGCTGTTCGACGTGACGCGGGGAAACCCCAATGGCGACCCGGATGCCGGCAATATGCCCCGCCTCGATCCGGAAACCGGCCATGGCCTGGTGTCCGATGTCAGCCTCAAGCGCAAGATCCGCAACTATGTCGAACTGACCAAAGGCGGGCAGGATGGTTTTCATATTTATGTGCAAGAAGGCGCCATCCTCAATGAAAAGCACCGCCAGGCTTATCAGTCCGTGCGCCCGGATGACGCGAAGGCCGCCAAGCTCAATCCCAAGGACGATGTCGAGGCGCTGCGTCTCAAGGATTTCATGTGCGCCAACTTCTTCGATGTGCGGACTTTCGGCGCGGTCATGAGCACTGGCGTCAATTGCGGCCAAGTGCGCGGACCGGTGCAGATAGCGTTTGCGCAATCCATCGAGCCGATCGTGCCGTCCGAGATTTCCATCACCCGCATGGCCGCCACCAGCGAAGCGGAGAAGAAACAGAAGGCCGAGGGAGACGATAGCCCAGATCGCGTCGAGAATCGCACGATGGGACGGAAATATATCGTCCCCTATGGCCTCTATCGCGTCCACGGGTTCATTTCGGCCAAGCTTGCCGAACGCACGGGTTTCGGCGAGGCCGATCTCGACCTGCTGATCGAGGCGCTCGCCAACCTGTTCGAGCATGATCGATCCGCTGCCCGCGGTGAGATGGCGACGCGCCGTCTGATCCTGTTCAAGCATGATTGCGCGCTGGGCAACGCGCCGGCCCATGCCCTGTTCGACCGTGTGCAGGTCGGACGAAATGTGGACGGCGTTTTTCGCGAGGTGGACGATGCCGGCCTCGGCAATCTGCCGCCCGCTCGCCGGTTCGCCGATTACGCTACCCGAATCGAACGCGAGAATTTTCCCGCAGGCGTGGAAATCGTCGAACGGGTCTAGCCCCGGTGGGAGACCCTTCCGACCAGATCGCCGGGGAGGCCGAGGCGGAGCCTATTCCGCTCTCTGCCTTGCAGCACGCGGTCTATTGCCTGCGGCAGGCCGCGCTGATCCATTTGGAGCGGATGTGGGAGGAGAACCGGTTCACCGCCGAAGGCCAAGTATTGCACGTTTCGGCCGACAAGCCCGGCACCCGCCACGTGCGGGGTGTAAGACGGGTAACGGCGCTGCCATTGGCCTCGCGCCGGCATAATATCGCGGGTGTGGCCGATCTGGTCGAATTCCGCCGTGAAGGCGCGAGGGAGATTCCTTTTCCCGTCGAATATAAGCGTGGCAAGCCCAAGCTTCATCGCGCGGACGAAGTGCAGCTTTGCGCGCAGGCACTGTGTCTGGAGGAAATGACGGGCCAGGCCGTGCCGCAGGGCGCCCTGTTCTATGCTCAGACGAAACGCCGGGTCGAGGTGCCGTTCGACGAGAACCTGAGGACGGAAACGACAGCGGTGATAGGTGCCCTGAGACAGGTTTTCGCCTCCCGGAACACCCCGCCTCCCACCGTCAAGAAAGATCGGTGCCGCGCATGTTCGCTGCTGGATCTATGCCGTCCGGGTATCGTTTCAAAACCAGTGCGGGCCTGGCGCCGGCGGATGGTGGAAGACCAGCTCATTGGCGGGGCGCAGCAATGAGGAAGCTTCTCAACACCGTGTACATCACCAGCGAAGGGGCCGGGTTGCGCAAGGATGGAGAGAATCTGGTCGCGGAGGTGGATGGTATCGAGCGGGCGCGCATTCCTTTGCACATGCTGGCCTCGGTCGTCGTGTTCGGCGCGATTTTCGTGTCTCCGGCATTGATGCAGGCTTGTGCGGCGTCCGGGATCACGATTGCGCTTCTCGATCGGAATGGGCGTTTTCAGGCGCGCATCGAGGGACCGGTAACGGGCAATGTGCTGCTGCGGCGCGCGCAATACCGTCTTTCCGATCAGCCGGAAGAAATCGTCCGCTCCTTCCTCGTCGGCAAGGTCGCCAATCAGCGCAGCGTTCTGATGCGCGCTTTGCGGGATTATGGCGACGAGTACGGCGCGGCCGAGCGCGATGCCATCGTCGCGGCGGTGGAGCGCTTGGCCGTTATTTTGCGGCGGGTGGAAATGGGTGACGATACGCTCGATCGGCTTCGCGGGTCGGAAGGAGAAGCGGCCAACCTCTATTTTGGGGTTTTCGATCATCTCATCCGGTCGCCGGACGAGACTTTGCGCTGGACGGGTCGGTCCCGCCGTCCGCCTCTCGATCCGGTCAATGCGCTTCTGTCGTTTCTCTATACATTGCTGACTCACGATTGCCGGAGTTCGGCTGAGGCTGTCGGGTTGGATCCGGCCGTGGGCTTCTTACATCGCGACCGGCCGGGCCGTCCCAGCCTTGCGCTGGATCTGATGGAAGAATTGCGCCCCGTCCTGGCGGACAGGTTAGCTCTTTCCCTGATCAATCGTCGCCAATTGCGGGGCAAAGACTTCGAGACACGCGACGGCGGAGCGGTCGTTCTGACCGACGAGGCGCGCAAAACCGTGCTGACCGCCTGGCAAGAGCGCAAGAAAGAAGAGCGCCAGCACCCATTTTTGGACGAGAAGGCGCCGCTCGGTCTCGTGCCCTATCTGCAAGCGCAGCTATTGGCGCGCCATCTACGAGGCGATCTTGATGCCTATCCGCCATGGTTCTGGAAGTGAGGTCGGAAGGTGCTGGTTCTGGTCACCTATGACGTCAAAACAATCGAGGAGGGCGGGAAACGCCGGCTGCGCGCCGTGGCCAAGGCGTGCCGGGACTATGGCCAGCGCGTGCAGTTCTCCGTGTTTGAAATCGAGGTCGATCCCGCCCAATGGACGAAACTCAAGGCGCGGCTCGAAGGTATCATCGATTCGGATCACGATAGCTTGCGCTATTACTATCTCGGCTCGAACTGGCAGCAAAAGGTCGAGCATGTCGGGGCGAAGCCCGCTATCGATCTTGGCGGAGTGCTGATCGTTTGAAGGTTGCCGCCTCTTGTCCCCGAGCTCGATGTAAAAGACGATAGCGCGAACCCGAAGAGTGATGCAAAACACCGGGAGGTTCGCACCGTGGCTACTTCTTTGACATTGTGAATATTTTTCTCGGAACCGAGGCTTTTATCGCTAAGGCGAAGGGTATGATGTCAGGTTCGCGGTGGGTTAGCTAATTTGTTTTATTTTTGAATAAGATACGAAAAGGGGCGTCGCTCCCCGTGCGGGAGCGTGGATCGAAACCAATCAGAGTGGTGGAGCAGGCATGAGCATTCGAGTCGCTCCCCGTGCGGGAGCGTGGATCGAAACACCATCAGCGAGCGACATGTGCCCCTCCATAGACGTCGCTCCCCGTGCGGGAGCGTGGATCGAAACTGCTATGCCGCCACCATGGCCGCGCGCCTTGAATGTCGCTCCCCGTGCGGGAGCGTGGATCGAAACGTCCATCAAAGACGGACGGGGATGAAGACGGCTGGTCGCTCCCCGTGCGGGAGCGTGGATCGAAACTCTGAAAGCGGCGGCCATCTCCAGGCGCGCCATAGTCGCTCCCCGTGCGGAAGCGTGGATCGAAACGGGTATAGGTCGGGGTATCAGCACGCGGCCAGAAGGTCGCTCCCCGTGCGGGAGCGTGGATCGA
>Ga0116226_10003499_pt1 | contig 13863 bp, 15 predicted proteins | sample S1TSphfallax_FD_89692 | JGI IMG/M metagenome (GOLD analysis project Ga0116226, IMG submission 89692) | Host-associated microbial communities from peat moss isolated from Minnesota, USA - S1T2_Fa - Sphagnum fallax MG | ecosystem: Host-associated > Plants > Peat moss > Unclassified | place: USA...
CGGCGAAAGCCTGTTCGCCGCCGGCATCTATGTCCCGGAGAAGCCCGTCCTGCTCGCCATCCGCGCGCGGCTCGCCGAAGGCGATCCGGATTTCGCTCGCATCCTGAAGTCCAAACGACTCGCGCCGTATCTTCCCGTCGACACCGACCCGCTCAAGGTCATGCCCCGCGGCTACGAGCGCGATCACCCGCAATCCACCTGGATCCGCGCGCGCCGATTCATGGTTCGGAAGACCTATACGGACAAGACCGCCGAATGCGACGATCTGTTCGCCCTCATGCGCACGGCGATGCGCGACACCGCCCCATTCGTCGCCTGGCTCGACCGCTTCGTCACCCAGCCCGGCAATGGAGAATCCAACGAAGACTTCTAATCTCAGATCATCCCATCGACCCGCTGAACGCAGTCCGGGAATTATTTTCCGATAACGAAGTTGCTCGTTGCCCAGACCGCGCCGAGCTTTTCGCCGCCCTCTCCGTGGACGCCGGAATAGCCGGGATCCGTCGGCGGAAATCCCGCGAACTGGGCGACGGACGTGCCGTTGATCGATAGCGTCGCCTGGTTGCCCGCGAGCGTCACGCTCAGCTCGTTGATCGCCCCGACACCGAGTTTGACCGCGGACGACTTGCGCCAGCTGATCGGCTGAGACCACTTGTCGCTTTTCTTCCGGTCGACCCCGAACGTGCCGGCGAGCGGGTCGATCTGGAAGATATAGTAGTCGTGGTAACTTGGCGCCCAGAACGCCAAGCCGGCCGAGGAGCCGTCATCCGACGGTGCCGTAAGGGTGAAATCGGCGCAGATCGTCCCGGTCGCGACCGTGTCGCCTTTGAACAGAATCGTGTCGCCGTCGCCCGCCTTCAGCTTGTCGATCAGTTGCCCGCCGCCGATCTGGGACTTTTCGTCGGTATCCCAGGTCTGGTCGGCTTGCATGAAGGGCGCCATGTACTGCGTACCGGCCGGACAGGCGGCCTCCGCGCGGGCCGTTGAGCCGAACGCAGCCGCGATGCCGAACATGAGCGCGAAAAAAGACTGGCGGATGTGTACGGGTCGTCGTTGGGTCATCGATGCTCCTGGTAGATGTTCAGGTTGATGGCGTACTCGTGGAGCGATTCGCCGTTGACCGTCGTCATCCCGAGGTCTTTGACGCTGAGAATCGTGATCGGCGGTAACGAAGACTTCTAATTGAATGACGCCGGCGCTGCGGCACGTATATCGCTCCGAATCGAGGAGCTTCGTAAATCCGAGCGCTTCGTAGAAACGCTTGGACCGATCGAAGTCTTTGGCGGGCATGAACGGGCGCGGTATTTCGGCGCCGCTCGGGATATCAGTCATGCGGATCACTCCTCTCGCGCGTTACGATCGCCGTAGAAGCCCCATCCTTCGGCGTTTCTTTCGCCGCGCGGCTGGCACGCCACGGCGCCGGGCTTCTCGGTTCCGATTCGTCCCGGCGGCGAAAGTCTCTTCGCCGCCGGTATCACGTCCGGAGAACACCGTGCCGCTCGCCATCCGGAAGCGGCTGGCCGGCGACGAGGCTCCGCCTTCACTCGCGCGAAGGTCGTGTCTGCCGATTGAGGTTGAAATCGGCGAATTCATTTCTCGGCTCGACGTCGCATCGGCACCACCCGAAGCGAAGATGAAATAAGGAGAAGCATATGCCCGCGTTCAGACGACTCCCCTTGATATGCGGCGCGATCGCCATCGCGATTGTCTCGTCCCTCGCGACGCTGACGATTCATCCGGCCAATGCATCGTCAGCTGGCTTTGGCCCGTTGCGCGCAGTTGGCACCTGTGCCGATCCAAATGCAAATCCGATCAGCCCGCCGACCGTCGCTGACGTTCGTTTCGTGAACGTTCTCTCCGTGGGTGGGTGTACGCTTCCCGGCGGGAAGCGCGGACTGCATCTCGTCGCCTTTTATCAAGAATAGGGCGAGCGTCTGTCGCAAGCGTGATGCCAAGGCTGGCAATTCTCGCGCTCGTCTTCGTAGCGGCGCTCGATGACGTCCTCGAAGAACCGGATCGCTGAACGGCCTCGAGATGATGAACGAAGTTTAAGTCGCGTCGACTGGGGGCAAGTTACAGCATGCTTGGCTGTTCTGTGAAGAGACACCGTTCTTCCCGATGCGCGACTGCGCGTTGACCGAGGATCTTCCTGAACTGCGCGTCGATCCTGACAACGCGGAAATTCTCACGACGATCGGACGAGCGGAGCGAATCGCGGATGGGAGAGCCGCCCGCGCACGGGTCAAGCGATCGGCTCACGCCGAGCTGCCCGAGCGCCCGCGAGGGTTCGACGTGGTCGAATTCGTCGAGCGCGCGAATGCGGATCGCGTGCCGTCGCTGGTTCCGATTCGGCGCCATCGGATGGCCACCTCACCGTTCATGTTTTTTCGCGGTACCGCCGGCCTGATGGCCTTTGATCTCGCGGAGTCGCCGGTCACCGGGGTCGCCGTCCAGCTCTCCGGTGACGCCCACTGCGGGAACTTCGGGGCCTTTGCGACGCCCGAGCGCAACCTCATTTTCGACGTCCGCGATTTCGACGAAACGCTGCCGGGCCCGTGGGAATGGGATGTCAAACGCTTGGCAGCGAGCCTGGTACTCGCCTCGCGGAATATCGGCGGGAGCGAAGCGGACGCGCGGGATGCGGTGTGTCGCGCCGTCAGCATGTATCGCGAGAGCATGTTCAAATTCGCGTCGATGTCGACGCTCGATACCTGGTATGCGCGCGTCGACGTGCGCGATATCCTTGCCGCGGCTGGACCGAAGACGCTGCGCAAGAAGCGCAGAACGTATGTCGACGGCGTGGGGCGCCGCACGATTCAGAAGGCCTTCGACGATATGACCGAGCTCGATGCGCAAGGCCGCCGGCGCTTCGTCGACGAGGTGCCGATCGTCTATCACGTGCGCTCGGATGAAGACAAGTTCTTCGACGTGCGCGAGCTGTTCGATGCCTACCGAGAATCGCTCGCACCCGACGTGCAAACGCTCTTCGCGCGCTATCGCCTGGTCGATTGGGTCGTCAAAGTTGTCGGCGTCGGCAGCGTCGGCACGCGCTGTGCCGCGGCGCTCTTCCTCGCCGACGACGACGATGCGCTCATTTTGCAGATGAAAGAAGCGGGCCGATCCGTCCTCGAGGACTACCATCCGCCCACGACCTACGACTCGCACGGAATGCGCGTCGTCGCGGGCCAGCGGATTATGCAGGCCGCAAGCGATCTCTTTCTCGGCTCCGCGAGTGAAGGCGGCCGCGACTACTACATCCGGCAATTACGCGATATGAAGGGCGTGCCCGACCTCGAGGACATGGGCGACGCGCAGCTCTCCGAGTTTGCCCGCTTCTGCGGGAGAACGCTCGCCGGCGCTCATGCGCGCAGCGGAGAAGCGGCACAAATCGCCGGTTACCTTGGCCGCAGCGACACCTTCGACGAAGCCTTGGTCATCTTCGCAAAACGCTATGCCGATCGTGTCGCTGAAGACCACAAAGCATTTGTTGAGGCGATCGAGAGCGGGCGCCTCGAAGCGAAGGAAGCCTAAGTTCCGGCTTTCGGTTCGGTCGGTCGACAGCCGCGAAGCGATATGCTCACGTCACCCGGTTGCGCTCGCATCGTCGAGCCGCGCGATGCGGCTCTTGAGCGAGGGGTGGGTGGCGAAGAGGAGTTCGGCCCATTTGGGGGCTTCGTCTTCGGCGAGGTTTTGGTCGCGCAGTCGGCGGAAGGCGCGGGCGCCGCTGGCGGGGTCGTTCGTGGCGGCGACGGCGAAGCGGTCGGCGCGGCGTTCGATCGCGCGTGAGGCGGCGGCCATCACCGGCTGGAGAACTGTGCCGGCGAGCGAGGCGTAGAATGCGAAGCGCGCGCCGTCGGCGGGGCCGCGAATACCGTGACCGGTCGTGCGTTTGAGCATCGCGGCGCCGAAGAGAATCGTGCCGGCGGTTGCGACCGTTCCGAGTGCGATCGCGACCCACGGATCGCGGCGTACGTAGTGGCCGAGTTCGTGCGCGACGACGAACATCGTTTCGTCGTCGGGGAATTCATCGATGAGCGTATCGGCGAGTACGATGCGCTCGGTGCCGAACACGCCGGTCACGAAGGCGTTCGCCTTCTTCGTTTGGCGGCTCATGTCGAAGCGCAAGATCTGCGCGTTGCCGACGTCGTAGCGCGTGGCGAGGTCGCGGATCAGCCGTTCGAGATTGCCTTCGAGCGGGACGTACTTGTTGAAGAGCGGCATGATGAACGTCGGCGCGATGACGTTGGCGAGCGCGAGCAGCGGCGGCATCGCGCCGATCGCGAGCAGCGGCCAGCGCCGCGGTGCGCGGCGGATCAGCAGGTCCGCGCCCGCCGCGAGTAGCGCGGTGACCCCGACGCCGATCGCCGCGCCCTTGAGGTGATCGGCGGTCCAGGATTCGACGGACTGCTCGCTCATCGCATAGCGCCGTTCGAGTTCGTAGTGCTCGACGAAGTCGACCGGCCACTCGCGTGCCGTTTCGATCAACGCGAGCAGAGCGACGAACGCCGGCACGCGCAGCGGTCGCGGCAGCGGCGCAAGGCCGCGCTCGATGGCGTCGCCGCTCACGAACGCCGTCGCGGCAAGCCCGGTCAGCGAACGGACGATGCCGCTCACGAGAAATGCGCGGCGCTCCGCGCCGTAGCGCTTGGCATCGCGGTCCGCGACCGGTTCGGGACGCGGGCCCACCATCTGGACGAGTCGCATGGCGGCGTAGCCATACGTAAAGCCGGCGGCGAGGGCGGCGGGTCGGATCTTCATCGGCAGAGGTGTTCCCAGCACGGGTGCGCGCGCCCCGCCGGGCGGGAAACTCCGGCGCGGCGGTCTATTTCCGCACGTGATGAACCGACGGCGGATCGGATCGCGACGCGTGGTCGCTGCAGCGCTTGCGCGCCTGACGATGGTCCTTGCATGCCTTCCTGCGGTCCTCGGCATGAGCGGACTCGCCGTCGCCGGCAGTTATACCGGCTCGCTCCCGCAGCCGGGTGTGGTGTGGATCAGCGACGGCTCAAAGCCGACGCCGATGCCCGAAGCCTCGATGCACAACACGCACAAGAGCTTCGTCCCCCCGCTCATCGTCATCACCGCCGGGACCAACGTCCGGTTTCCGAACGACGACGGCTTCTATCACTCGATCTACAGCGAGTCGGCCGCCGACCCGTTCGACATCGGCTTCTACGACACGGGACCGGGCAAGATCGTGGCCTTTCCGAATCCCGGCGTCGACGACGTGCGCTGCCATATCCACGGCTCGATGCACGGCGTCATCATCATCGTCGACGGCCCCTACGCGCAGACGACGATTCCCGGTGCAAGCTACACGGTCACGAACGTCCGGCCCGGGGACCATACGCTGCACGTGTGGACACCGGACGGCGGCGAGAAAACCTCCACGGTTCGTGTCGGCCCCTAAGGAGTTAGGCTTCGCTGGGCGTCAGTTCGCTTGCGCGGCCGAAGGCGATCTCGCGTTCTTCGGAGGGCCGGGGCGGGACGATCTCGCCGCGCTCCACGAGGATGCAGAACGCGTCGACCATCTTGGCATCGAGCTGCGATCCGGCGACGCGGCGCAGCTCGGTGATTGCGGCCTCCGAGGTGAGCGCGCGGCGATAGGGCCGATCGGTCGTCATCGCATCGAAGGCATCCGCGACCGCGATCACGCGGGCGCCCTCGGGGATGTCGGGCCCGAGCAAATGATCGGGATACCCGGTGCCGTCGATCTTTTCATGATGGTGCAGCACGCACGGCACGACGTCTTCCATCGAGGCGATCCCCGAGAGTAATTTCGCGCCGACCGTCGGGTGCGTACCGATCATCGCGCGCTCGCGTGCATCGAGGTGCGCGGGCTTGAAGAGCACCGCGTCCGGCACGGCGATCTTCCCAAGATCGTGTAAGAGCGCACCGCTTTCGATCACGTCAACGCTGCGGGCCGGCAGATTGAGCGCGATTGCGAGCTTGCGGCTGTACTCACCGACGCGCCGCGAGTGTCCCGCGGTGTAGGGATCGCGCAGGTCGATCGTCTCCGCCATCACTTTGAGCGTCTGCACGAACGACGATTGCGATTCGCGCCGGCGCCGCTCGAGTTCGCGCGAGGCGCCGGCCGCGAGCGTGACGAGCGAGAGGAAGATGATGAGCACGACGCCGGCGGTGACGGCGAGAATCTGCTGCCGCTCTTTGTCGAACTGCGCCGACTCGAGGCTGTGCGAAATATCGATCGCGAGCACGAAGGTCTGCTCGTTCTTCGTGAAGATCGGCGCGAGCGCCGTCGTCGAATCGCCGTGCTCGAGCATCGAAACGTCGTCGGCGGCGAGCGCGCGATGCACCTCGGCGAGGTCTGGCGGCGCGTTCGGCGGATAGACGGCGACGCCGCTCGGGCGATAGATTCGCAGGCCGGTCACGTACTGGAAATATTTTGAGTCGTCGCTCACATGCGCGAGCGACTGCGCGATCTCCGGCGTCACCCGACCCGCTGCGGCGAGCGCGTCGAGCGGATGGGTGAGCTCGGCGTTGATCCGGCCAAGTGCCGCAACTTCGAGATCTCGCTGCACGGCCCGGCGGTGCACATCGGCCACGGTGAGCGCGAGGACGATCGCGCACACGATCGAGACGAGCGCCGTAACGATCGTAAATCGGACGAGAAACGTCAGGCGAAACCGCGGCGGCGTCATCACATCATCTTACGTCGGCATAAACCCGCCGGGGTACGGCGTCGCTTGCCCGAGCGCGTTCGAGAGCAGCGCCACGTGGGTCGTCTCGACGCCCAGGATCGACGCGGCGAGCTCCGCAAACCGGCGGTCCTTGAAGTCCGGGATTTCCGAGAGGTACGTGTTTGCCGCCTTTTCCTCGACGACGAGCGCGAAGCGCAGGATGTCGGCTTGGCTCTTGAGCGGCGGATAGGTGAGTTTGAGCGTGTCGGTCGTCGGCGTCGCGCCCGCGACGCGGACGGCCGCCATCAGGGCGTCGCGGTGCGCGATATGGTCGGCGAGAAACCCGGATGCGATGGCAAGGACGGGTTTCGAGAGCAGCCCCGTCGCGGCGGCATCGGTGTAGGCCTTGATCCCGGCGCGCTCGATCGCGATCGCCGAATTGAGGGATGCGATGTCGCTGGGATCGGCGGTCTGCGCCGCCTCGACGAACTGCGTCATGAGCGGCAAGCCGACCAGCGCAATGGCTGAGCCGGCGCCAAGGAGAGCTTGGCGGGAAAGTCGGGTCAAAAAACGTTCCTCACGGGGCGATCGGAAATGAAGCCGTAGTCAATGGTACCCGTTGTAATTGACGGCAATCCGAGCGGTTTAGATGAGCGAGATATTCTCTTTCGCCTTTGGACGGGCGGTCAGGATCCCGTCGAGGGCGGCGGCGAGCGTGTCGACCACCGGATCGTCGATTTCCTCGATGCGGCCGGCGTCGGCGAGCGCCACGATTCGCGGATCGATCGGCAATCGCGCGAGGAGCGGGGCATCGGCGAGGTCGGCCACCTGCTGGGCGTAGGAGGGTCCGAACACATCGTATCGCGTGCCGGTATCCGGCGCCACGAAGTACGACATATTTTCGACGACGCCGAGAATCGGTCGCTTCAGTTGGTGAATCAGATTGGCCGCCTTGCGAACGATCATCGTCGCCAACTGCTGCGGCATCGTCACCAGCACAACGCCATCGACACTGAGCGATTGCAGCACCGTGAGCGGAGCATCGGAGGTGCCGGGCGGCAGGTCGATCAGCAGGTAGTCGAGCTCGCCCCACACCGTCTGCTCGAAGAACTGGCGGATGACGCCCGAGAGGATCGGACCACGCCAGATCATCGCGGTGTCCTCTTTATCCGTGAGCAGGTTGGACGAGACGACCTCGATCGCCGAGCGCGTGCTGGCCGGCAGAAACAGTGCGCGCGGCTGCGTGCCGGGCGGCGTGGCCGGATCGGGTTCGAGCCCGAGCGGCTTCGTGAGGCCGAAGAGGCGCGGGATCGACGGGCCGGTGATGTCCGCGTCGAGGATGCCGACGCGCTTGCCCATGCGGCGCAAGCCGACCGCGATCAGCCCCGTGGTGAGCGATTTGCCGACGCCGCCCTTGCCGGACATGATCGGGACGACATATTTGAAGCGGTTCGACCCACCGAAGGCGCCCGGCGCCGCGCGGCGCGGGGTCTTGTCGTCGTTCATGATCGTCGGGACGCGGCCCGACGCGCGGGCCTGGGTGAGCGCCGCGAGGATCGGCTCGACGCGCAGACCGTGGGCCTCGGCGCCTTTGGCCAGCGTTTCGTACTTGTTGACGCCGCAGCCGCTGCACGAGAGGCCGAAGGCGGTCAGGACATCTTGCGCGATCGGGAGTTCGTCGACGAGGGCTCGGATGTTCGTTTCGGGAGAGATTGGAGCGGCCATCACCCGTTGAACACGACGCTCGCCCGATTGTATGCCGTGGCCCAACGGAACTTCGACCCTTGGTTGCGTATCCAAGAGGCGTTGAACGCATGCATCATCGCGACCAGGCCTGCGGGTCTTAACGCTGCACATCGCTCCGCGGAGACGGCCGGTGCTTCTGCCTAACGCCGAATTCGCGCCTGATGGCGGCCCGCTGCCCCTTGCGGAGTGCTACAAACTTTGCCGTGACGTCGCGCGCGAGCACTCGAAGACGTTCTATTTGAGCTCGCTCTTTTTGGCCCCGCACAAGCGGCGCGCCGTCTGGGCGATCTATGCGTATTGCCGCACGGCCGACGACATCGTGGACCGGCTCGCGGCGGGTCGCCCCGATCGGCTCTCCGCGCTCGACACCCACGAAGAAAAGTTGCTCGCCGCGCTCGCCGGCGCCGCCGACGAACCGATCTTCATCGCGCTCGCGGATGCGATGGCGCGCTTCGCGATCCCGATCGAAGCCGCGCGCGATCTGCTGCGCGGCGGGCGGATGGACGTGACCGTCAGCCGCTACGAGACGATCGACGAGCTGCTGGTGTACTGCGATCTCGTCGCCGCGACGGTTGGATTACTCACCGCGCCGATCCTCGGCTACGAGCGGCCCGAAGCGCTCGCGTACGGGGTGAAACTTGGCCGCGCGATGCAGCTCACGAACATCTTGCGCGATGTCGGCGAAGATGCGCGCATGGGGCGGATTTATCTGCCGCTTGCGGAGCTGCGTCGCTTCGGCTGCACCGAGGAGGCCATCTTCGCCGGCACGATCGATGATGCGTGGATCGCGCTCATGCGCTTCCAGATCGATCGCGCGCGCGCGATCTACGCCGAAGCGGAGCCGGGCATCGCGATGCTCGAATCCGACGCGCGTTACACGGTGCGGCTCGCGCTCGATTTGTACCGCAAGATCCTCGACGCGATCGAAGCCAATGGCTACGACGTCTTCACGAAGCGCGCGTACGTGCCGCTACGCGACAAGCTCACGGCGGCGGCGCTCGGCGTGTTTCCTATTTCGCGATTGCGAACGTAACGGTCACAATGCCGGTGACGGTGAGCGTGCCGTCCGGATTCCACTGTCCCGCGCCGAACGCGTTATTCGCCGGGCCCCCAAAGCCGACGGCGTTGTCGTGCGGGCAGGCGCTTTGGCCGAGTGCCGCCGCATTCACGTTGGTCACGGGGCCGAGCTTTACCCCAAGATCGCTCGCGATCGTTTCGGCCTGATGACGCGCGTCCTCGATCGCGCTCTTGCGCAGCGCGTCTTGCGCGGCCGCGCAATTCCGAAGTTGCAGGTTGATTTGGATGTTTTGCGCGATCGCCGTTCCCGCAGCGAGGCTCGCGTCGAGGAACACTTTCTTGATCGCCTCCTCGGTGGTGAGGGGAGCTGACCCGCTGATCATGACGGCCGTTCCGCTTCGGACTTGCAGCGATCCGGCACTCCAGGCCGCGTCTTGGATGCCGTCCTTCTTGAGTGCCGCGACGATTGCGTCGGCGTTCGCCGTCGGATCGGCATTCGCCATCGTCTGCACGTATGCGGCGAAGACGACCGTATCGGCGTGGACGACGCGTGAGATCCGGCTGCTCACCGTGATGCCGGTGCTCGCGGCGGGGAGCGCTTGCGCCACGACCCGGCGCGGCTCGGCCGCGGGCGGCTCGGCGGCCGGCGCGGCCAGCGGTAGAGACGGCAACGCGAGGATGACGAATGAGAGAAGCCCGGAGAGGCGCATGCCGGGGCCCTACGGCGGAGAAGCGGTCGGCTCCCGGGTCGTTTGGGGCGGCAGGTGGCTGGATTGATGCCCATCCAAGGCGAAGGGGCGTCGGTATGTCGCCGATTTTCAGCGAAAGTGACCTCGACAAGGCGCGCACCCTTACGGGTGAGGACCTCGATAATCTGCCCCTCGGGGTCATCGTCGTCGACCGCAAGGGTACGATTCTGGAATACAACGCCTACGAACGTTCGATGGCCGGGATGGGCGAGCGGAACGTGACCGGGCTGAATTTTTTCCACGATCTCGCGCCGTGCACGGCCATCAAGGATTTCGAGGGCCGGTTCGAGACCTTCTTGGATTCGGACGATACGAGCATCGAGCCGTTCCAGTTCGTGTTCTCGTTTGCACGCGGTGCGCAGCGTGTCGCGGTGATCTTCGTGCGGCTCACCAATCAGTCGGACCGCGCAACGATCTGCGTGCAACGCAGCGACGTCGGCGAGTAACACCGTGACGGTCGCGAGCGGCCTTGGCGACGTCCTCGCGGGCGGCGCGAGTTCGCCCGTGCGCGCGGGGCGCGCCGTCGGCGGGGAGCCGTTCATCGCAACGCGCGGGGCGGGTGCCTACCAGTACGACGAGCGCGGCCGGCGCTACATCGACTACATCATGGCCTACGGCCCGCTCTTGCTCGGCCACGGGCATCCGGCGGTTTCGACGGGACTCGACGCGATTGCCGCGCGCGGCGTCGTGTACGGTTCGACGACACCCGATGAACTCGTGCTCGCGGAGCGGATTCGCGGGCATCTGCCGGCGATGCAACGGCTGCGTTTCACGACGACGGGGAGCGAGGCGGTCATGAGCGCGATCCGCGTCGCGCGCGCGTTCACCGGGCGCGACGTGATTTTGAAATTCGCCGGGAATTACCACGGGCACTTCGATCTTGCGCTGCTCGACGCGGGCGCATCCGCGCTTACCGCGGATGCGGCGCGCTCCGGGATCCCGGCGGCGGTGACGGACGATTTGCGGGTGGCGCGCTATAACGATCTCGCGTCGGTGGATGCGCTCTTGGCGGGGATCGGCGATCGGCTCGCGGCGATCGTGGTCGAGCCGATCGTCGGCAACATGGGGCTCGTCTTGCCGCGCGCTGGTTTTCTCGAAGGCCTCGTCGAGCGCGCGCATGCGCGCGACGCGCTCGTGATCTTCGATGAAGTGATCACCTGGCTCCGGCTCGGCCTTGGAGGAGCGCAAACGCGGCTCGGCATCGTGCCCGATCTCGTAACCGTCGGGAAGATCGTCGGCGGTGGGTTTCCGCTCGCGGCCTTCGGCGGCCGGGCCGACGTGATGGCGGTGCTCGCGCCGGACGGCGCCTGTTTCACCGGAGGCACGCACGCGGGCAATCCGTTCGCCGTCGCACTGGGGCTACGCACGCTGGATTGGCTCGAATCGCATCCCGAAGCGTACGTGGAGATGGATCGCCGCGCGAAGCGCCTTGCACGCGGCATCGAATCGGCGCTACGCGCGCTCGGCCTGGACTATGCCGTGCTGCAACACGAGAGCATCGTCGATTTCAAATTCCGCCCCGGCCCGCCGACCGAAAACTACGACGACGCCAAGCGCGCCGACCGCGCGAAGTTCGCGGCCTTCTATCACGCAATGCGCGAGCGCGGCATCCTGCTCGCCCCCTCGCAAAACGAAGTGATGTTCCTCTCCGTCGCGCACAGCGACGACGATATCGACGAGACGATTGCCGCCGCTGCGGAGTCACTAGCGGAGATGCGTTCGAGCGGCGTGCTGTAACCGCCGTGCTCTAACCGCCGTGCCAGAGTGTCATCCTGAGCCTGTCGAAGGATGGGCATGCCATCAGCGTCATCACACGCCGATTCGTGCTACTCCTCGCGCAGACCCCACATCCAGCCGATGAGAAAGATCTGGAGCGGAAGCCGCGCGATGAGCACCCACTCCGGAAGGCCGGCAAACTTCGTGCGATCGATCGCCATGTAGATGTTCGCCGGGAAGACGGCGACGAGCAGCGCGATCAGCCCGTAGGCGGCATAGCGGCGCGTCTGCGGAATAAGCAGTCCGATCCCCCCGGCGATTTCCGCCACACCGCTGACCGCGACGAGCGCCTCTTTCGCCGGCAACATCGGCGGAACGATTTGCACGAACGGGGCAGGGTTGAGCAAATGTATCGTCCCGATGCCCGCAAAGATCAGCGCGGCAAGGCCTAGCGAAAACCGGTTCATCCGAAGCGCGTTGTCGGCCGGGAGGCGTGAACCCTGGCATTTCGGGAACGTTGCTGCCATGATGGCACCCAAAACGCTCGGCGACGCCGACATCGAGCGCGAGCTCGCCTCCGTTCGCGGCTGGAACCGCGACGGGGATGCAATCGTGCACACGATCCAACTCGCCGATTTCGACGAAGCGATTGCATTCGTCAACACCGTCGCGAAGACGGCCAATGAACTCAACCACCACCCCTCGATCACTATCGACTGGAACGAGGTCACCCTACGGTCGTCCTCCCACGACGCCGGCGGCCTCACCGAACGTGACTTCGCCCTCGCCCGCGCAATCGACGGCCTCGTCTAGCCTCAAGTCGAGCGCTAACGACTATTGAGAAAAGGAACTCGGTGGCTCCCACCCGATCGGGGCCGGCGGAGAAGCGAACGGCATACCCTTTGCGATCCATCTCCGCCGCCACTCGCCCCAATCGAATTCCGTATCAAGGTCGTCGAAAAAGAAGCCGCACGCGCGGCATTTTTCGTATGACGGTTCGCTGAGCGCATTGTAAGGAGGGCCGTCACACGTAAAGGTGCAGACCGGGCACTCGTTGAGAATCTGAAGACAAAGTACGCGGAGCGCCTTGCAGGAAGAAGTAATCTCGGAGCGCCCCCGTGCTTCAAATTCTTCGCGGCTTACGGTCCGTTCTGCGATGAATGATGGAGACCAGAGGGCCGGATTCCGGATGACGAGCTCATATGATTCGTCGGCAATTTCGGCAAATGGAGAGAGCAGCTCGGCATCGACTGCCCTCAACTGAGCACCGAGACGAGCAATGATCTCCGCGGTTCCGATCAGAGCAATCTCTCCACTCAGAAATTGTTCTGCGGTGGCGATGATCGCAAAGAGCGCCTTTCGTTCTGCCATCGAGAGCAGCTCGCCCCCGACGGTTTCCGGGCGTTGAGTTAACGGGTTTTTCGGCCAAGTCATCGGCGTATCTCTGGTGACGGCTCCAGCGCGTCAAGTGCTCCTCAGCAAAAAGGTAAGGAAAAAATCCTATCACCCCTGTCAAGCCCGTGAGCCCGGGCGGCAAAGCCAGGCGGCTATGAGATTTCGATTTTGGATTTCGCGGGATCGCTGTTCAATGCGGTTCGCTCGCTGGATCGATACCGAGTGCGCACGCCGTCCATCGGCGAACGGAGGTACGTTCGGCCGCTCTTGGCAGCGGCTTCGGCCGTAAATCCGAGGCCGATCACGATGGTCCTCTCGGCGTTGCGGGCGATCTAGACAGAGAAATCCAGCACGGAGCCGCTCTCGTGGGGATCGCCGTCGAGGAAATTATCGGCGGCGGTGCGCGGTGAATTTGTGGCGTAGCGAAGCGCGTAGAGTTCGTAGTGCTGCTTTAGGCGGGTGGTTACGCTGGCGTACCGAGGTAGCGATCAGGAGGTGAGTGACCCCGCCGACGAGCGCAGCGAGGGCTGCATCGCGAAGCGGAAGCGGCGCGTTACCAGCAGCGCACGGCGGCGTTTTTCCAAGAAGTGAGCGTCGTC
>Ga0116226_10003500_pt1 | contig 13863 bp, 5 predicted proteins | sample S1TSphfallax_FD_89692 | JGI IMG/M metagenome (GOLD analysis project Ga0116226, IMG submission 89692) | Host-associated microbial communities from peat moss isolated from Minnesota, USA - S1T2_Fa - Sphagnum fallax MG | ecosystem: Host-associated > Plants > Peat moss > Unclassified | place: USA...
AGCAAATAAGATCAGAAATTTAAAGTGCACTCCATTATAAAGCAACAATTTCTTTCATATGGAGGCCATGTCATATTTACTCTATTTTGACCAATTATTCAATCAGAAAATATTAAAGGAAAATATTGCATTTTAATAGCACATTATTGTATAAAAATTACATTACATTGGAATGTTTAAATGTCTTTATTAAAGTAATGTAAATATTTTACACTCAGAAACTAAACACATTACAAAACTATATAGGAGTAACATTACATGTGAAGTAATATATCTTTTATCTTGTACTATAACTTTTCATCAAGAAACTACATTTTACACTTACATTTAAACTTTTGAAATTAATTTCAATTTTAAATGCAACCAAATGTGTTTTTTTTTTTTTTTAAATTTCTAGAAATCATCATTATGATCACATGTAATTTTTGGTTATAGTTGCTTGTAGGACAGTCCCCATTCTTGTTTGGGGGACACGTTTATGACACTGAAGGATATAGAGGCTTCTTTTCAAAACCCTGGCGACTTGGGCTTGTGGTTTGTAACTTACATATTGTTGTTTTAGATTTTGTCATAGCTGCCACTATGGTAGATTGGGAGCAATGTTTTTCCTCAGAATTAATCTTGGGAGCCAATATGGCTTTCATTTGTAGGAAGACATAGATATAATGGCGATTTTTCACAAGAAGAATTAGCCAAATCTGGTTAAACCAAATATAAAGTATGAATTTTTAATCAACCTTTTATATATATTTGGCTAAATGCTGAAAATCATATATACAAATCTGCCTTTTTCTATCTCTCACTTTTGGCTATTGGAAGCTTCTGAAAGCACTTCATTTTCAATTTTTGTCCTTTAATTTCGTTTTCAGTGAAATTTTGATAGTTAAAAAAATGGTTGATTAGGAGTGAAGAAGGTAAAATTGCATATTAAAGCCTTCAAAAAGTTGCCAAGGGAGGTCCAGAACGAGGGGTGGTTAATCTCTTCATCGAGGCTACTTACAAAGAATGTGCATGGAGGACATTCCAACCTACAAGTTTGATGGCCTTGCTTGGCTTTTCTTGGGTGTGGCCAACACTGACTGTCTTCTCTATGACATTGAGTTCAAGGACTACCGGAAGATGTGCCTTGACAATTTTAGATACAATATTGCCTTGAGGTGAGAGCAGAAAAATGCAAAAGGTGGTAAAATGTATGTGGATTATAATATAGAAGAGTATAGTGAAGAGGTGTTCAAGCTCCTAGATGAGGGTGCCCAAAATCTATTTATGTGCATTGAGGGGCATGACGCCTGAAATTCAACACACACTTTCAAGAGTTGCCAAAGCAAAGGGAGAAAATTGGAAAATGAAGCTAAGCTACATTCACTAAGAAGAAGTAGTGGCAATGTTGAGGTTGCTTTCAATTTTGATGATTGATTGCTATTGCAACAAGTCATCATGGCTGAATAAATGGAAACATGAATTTCAAATAATCACCCCTGTTATGGGTGTCGCCTTTAGTTTTTTTTCTGGACAACTCAATGAACATGTTGTTGGAGAATAATGGTTTTTAAAGATGCATTCCGTCACAAATATTAATAATTCAAAACCTCCTTCACCTGCCTGTGGTGGTGATGTTAGTTTTAGTGAAGTTGACAATGCACTATTATTTATGTGTTATGCTTATTATTCTGATTTTTGGCCTTCAAAAGTTTTTAATGAGCTGCGTTTTCTAGGTAGTTGTTCCAGGTTTGTGGAATGGCTAGTGTTGCCTGTTTTCTTTTTCCATATTTTACATTCATTTTTCAAGGAGCAATGTTATTTATATCTATCAACTATAGAAGGGTGCAAATACACATCTAGGAGCTAAAAGCAATTTCAGATAATGCTGAAGATTGTGAACTTTTTAAAATATGTTTTTTTTTGCCATTTTAAAGTTATATTAATCATTCCAAGTTCAGGGGACCCTAGTAAAACAAAGTAGAAAATACATGAGGAAAAATATAGAGTGCAATATATTGGTTGTTGGGTGAACATTATAAGTTAATTGTTAAAAAATAGGGTACATTCTATTCAAATAATTAATTTAATTATAATATAAGCTATGTTATAATCTGAAATTATAGACTATAATTAATATAGGGTGAGTTTAATATGTATATATTAAAAAATTAGATGATAATAAGGTGGTAAAAAATAAGTTCTACAATCATCTAATACCCCCTTAAAATAATCATTTGATGCACATAGATCCTAAACTTTACACTAAGTCTCCCCTTTGAAATTCCAAGTTGTGCTAAATAACTAAATGAATGTTGAAGAACTCAAATTAAAATTTCATTAAGTTTAATTTTGAGTTTTGGTTTTAATAAACAACGTTTGAACTTGAATAGTAACTATGTTAAATATGGTTAATTTTGCAAAGGATTAAGTAAAAGACTTTTTTAGTAAAATAATTTTGATGGTAAAAAAATTTACGTGATAATAACCTACTACCCACATTCAAAAAACACTCGATTAAAAAGATATGGAAATTTGAAATTCATAAATATTAGAAATATTTTTCAAAATTTTTAAATTTCAAGAATCTTTTATCACATGTAAATGGGTGTGATGTGCATATGATACAAAAAAAAGTTGTAGTTTATGTGATACCCAAAAAAAAAACTAAAAAAGTTGACATAGTTTGGTAAGTTTTCAAAATGAAATGTAGATCAATAACAAGTTGCGAAGACTTCATTCAAAAAAAATTCATATGAAAAAGTGAAAAAGGATTAAAAAGGATTCATAATCCTTTTGTAAACTAATCTTGTTGGCTCCTTTTGTATATTTGCACTAGAAATAAAACAAAGTTTTTTTTTTGTTTAACGGGAATAACATAATATTAAAGTTGCAAATTTAATGTCATTAACACCGCGAATAAAGTCCACTCATATGGATGTTCATTTATGATTCATAATTAAATTTTAAATCATTCTTAGTTAAAAAATTTCAATTCACTCTTAGTAACTGCTAGTCCAATTCTAATTATAATTCACTTCTAGTTAATTCATAGTTCAATTTTAGTTAAATCGTAATTAATTTGAAGTTCATTTATAATTAAAAAGTCTCTTAAAAGCTTCCTTGGTTGATGGGCACATAAATCCTACTTGGAAGTTTCCTTGACCTTGGTCCCCAAAGGTGTATAAATAAAGCTAGGGGATGTAAGGAAGGTAAAATAGATAAGAGTAGTAATCTTTTCATAATCCAATTAAAAACTGAAACAATTTTTTATATGGACACTAGAAAGTAGATTCAAAATATTTTGAAATGGAAATATAAAACCATAAGGTTCTACATTTAGTTATAAGAAGTTGAATACAAAGTTTGAACAACTTTAGTATCATAAAAGTAGGTTGAAAATACATATGAAACTAACTGGGTCAAAATGGTGTTCAAACCTAGTTCATATTAATAATTTGATATGTTATGATTATAACATCCATAATTTGATAATACATAAGTATTTTTTAAAGTTCCATTAAATTGAAATTATTAAAAATTTAATATTTCATCTACATGTGGCCCATTTTGTATGATGGGACATTTTGTGTAGGTAGAAACATTTTTCTAAATTCTACTTAATCTTATTCTCAAAATGGGGTTTTTCAAAATTTTAAATATAAAATGAGATTATCATCATGTTAATTATTATACAATAAAAAATTACTTTCAATACATTAAAACCTTTTCAAGGCTACATGTAATTTTTTTAACGAGGAGCCCTGAGCTGTCTATTTTACCTTGCTTGCACCTTAAGACACCCCATTATCTTTAATTTGTTCAACAATAATCTAAAATATGATCTTGTTCTATAATCTTGTTTCTTTATATATATTTTTTATTTCATTACAATAAAACTGTATTTGTATTTTGGTCTTACAGACTTCATGTTCTTGGTTTTAATTTTTATGTTTTTGTTTTGGCTCCTTTGTTTCATGTTTTGAATTTAAACTTAAACCTATATCCTTTTAATATTTGTTTTCATGGTTTTCACACCCATGACATTTGACATTTAGACTTGGAGCCTTAATGAAAAAAAAAACATGCCACTATAACTTGGAAAACATGACTTTAAAGATGGGCAAACCCATCCTTTGGTGATATCACTACGAACATCACACCTTGATTTTCTTGGACCCATCAAATTTCAAAAAATCATAAGAAACATTTAAATAATTATTTTCATTTTTATTTAACAAATACATTTATTAGATTCCATAGATTTTGGGATTTCAATAATATAAAAAATATTGTGTATTTTAATGTTCCTAATCATTGCATTTAAAAAAAGTTGTAAAAACACAACGTTAATTCCTTTCCTTGAACTTTTTAATTATGAACACAAATTTGAAACATGATTTGAAATTTTTTTTGAGAATTATTTTCCTCAAGTAATTTTGAAATCATTTTATTTTATTTTTTATTAAGCAATAAATTGAGTAAGTATAATTTAGTTATGAATTTCCAATATTAAAATTATTGATTCCTAAAGGTGCCAATTTTATTAGGAATACAAATTTTTAACAATTTTCATTTTTTAATTCCAATATAAACTTCTAGCCACATACTAGTGCATGCAATGGATAAACATGAGAAAATAACAATTATAGTTGTGAAAACATTTAAAGGAAAAAGCCTAAAACAATGATGTGACCATTTTTGGTTTTTTAACCATTCCATGAGGCGGTTTCTAGTGATACCACCCAAAGATGGGTTCACTTAAATCAGTTTGGTGACAACAATGTCATGGAAGTAGCATACACTTGAAGATGAAGTGGTGCTTCTTGCATGAGTCCTTGAATTTCATCTTACCTATGTCATTGTCCATCATGGTGTGGAATTTTTGTATCACCTCTTTTTTTGGGAAATGAATATGGCCCTCAAGTCTTTTGTGATATTCACGAATAACTTTCAAAGGATTTCTTACTTCTAATTTTTGTTTCTAAATTAGACCCCGAAAAATGTCATTGATAAGAACTCATTATAGTGGTAACAATATCCACATTATCCCAAAAAAATTGTAGCTTGCAAAGTGGCTATTTTCAAGATGAATGTGGGCATACATGTATATTAGTTTTCCATATGCAACTAGTTGTGAAGATAATTTTATTTCATCAAACATTTATTTACAATTTTTTTCCACCTTCACATTTATAATATGATTTTGTAATTTTGCCAAACCCACTTTGAGTATCAACCAATTATGTGGTACTTGAACCCAAAATTCTGTCTACCACAAATATCCTTGGTTTTTAAAAATGTATTATTAAACAAACTATAATATAACTTCCAAATTGCATCATGAATTTTCAAACAATTCTGCAAAAGATTTGTGGATTTCACATTTGGGGAAAACACTCCTTTTGTTGTTTAAGTAAAATCTTAATTAGTTGTATAATAGGATGATATTTATTTTCAAAACTAATATATAATAAATATAGGGTAATTAGCTCAAGCATTTCTTTTAATTTGAAAAAAAGCATATATACAAGGCTTGATTTTGGGATGGTAAGTCTAGTTATTTTTTCAAGATGACTAATGCCACCACTTCTATTAATTGAAGCACCAATATTTACAAACCAAAGGATAAACTTTATGAACATGGTAACTCTTTCTCAGGAGGTCGAAAAATTTCCGTTGTCATTATTATGAAAATACATTAAACCATTATGTGGAGAACAAGTGACACCTTTTGATTACATCATTAAAGGAAAAAAATTGAAAACAAGGAAATGACAAGGGAAGAGAAGTCATATTGTGTTGACATAAATGTATTAAAAACATGAACTATTTTTAAACATTATGGCATTTTAATGATCAATAGCCAAATGTTCATGACTTCAAATAATATTCCAACAATTGTATGATACCAAAATTTAATACAAACATAAAATTTAAATTAAGTTGAAGGTGATTTAAATGTGTGCATATTAGAAAATTAGATAATAATAAGGTTGGAAAGATTAATGTCCCTTTACATATTACCCCCAAACAATATGTTTTTTGATGCACATGTTATCAAACTTTAACATAGAGTGTTTGCTTCATGATTTCATGTGATTCATGTTAACATTTATAACATGAAGATTAACATTCATCATTAAGCATTATGACCGACTTCAATATAGTCCTAACTTTGATCACCATCCTTTAATTGGCCTCCTTTTACAAACTAAAATTAGTGCAACATCATGTGTTGCATCTACAAGTTGAAGTTCCTATTAATTGGTAGCTCAAATGTCTAAATCCATTTTCATGTTGGATACCACCAAAAGTTAACATGTTCATTTCAAAAAGTAAGGTCCATTTAGTGGGTTGCATTTCCCATCTTTAAAAAACATGATAGTGATTAAAAAAGATCCCCTTCCAAATTTTCCACAATAGTTTTATTCATAATTGTAAATTGCAATGCCATGTTCATTAGTTAATTACTATTATTGATCATGTTTTTTAAGCCCTTGGGCTTGGAACCAAAAATACCCTCACCCAAGTTGTAGCAACATTCAAATCAACCTTTGCCACACTTTGCTTAACCTTAAACCTAACCCTTTTTACTTGTAAATTTTTTAAGGTGAAAACACATAACCGGGAGGTTAAGATTGCTATCACATTGTACCTTCTTTCGAAGGTCCTATGTTTGAACTTCAACTATGTCATTATTATGAGGGATTTTCACCATGTTTTTGCATATTATGGTAGGTTAGAACCCAAAGAAGTCAAACGTCAAAGAAAATACATTTTTTATTTCATGTGATGTGATAAAATGTACTTGTGCCAAAAAAATAGACGTCACATCATATTTAAAAATGGAAATGTATTTAATCATTGAAATGATTTTCACTTTTTATGAAATTTGCAATGTTTATTAAAAAGATTCCATATGATTGGGATAAGTTTTTGAACCATGTGAAAATTTTGATAACTATCATATTAGAAATGAATGCTTTTAGGATGATGACCATAAGTATGTGGTAAATTAACATTTTGATAAACAATCATTTTCAAATGAAAAATAACTACATATGTAAAATGAACCATTTTAAAAAATTTCATTTCAAAACTTTTTTTGATTGATTAATTTAGCCTAGAACCTAGTGAGTCTAAAAAAATTAATAGGTATTATTATATTGCATATACCCTAAATATACCCTTTTTCCTTGAATTTAATATTTTAAATTTATTTATTTTTTCAAATAATATTAAATAACATCAATGGAAATTATATTTGATATTATTTAACGTTAATATTAATAACATCAAAATATTAAGCCTAAACACTAAAAATGAAACCCAAAATTAAATGCAACACATTTTGCAAGTGTAAATTTTACACACATGTCATGAAATTACCTAAGTTGGCCTCCCTAGTGTGCTTTCACCCCTTACCATCATCTTAAACACCATCTTTCATGACCATCTGTATGTCCATAACACCAATTCTACAACTCTAGACTAATTTCCTTATGCACGATAGACTTGGCTCTCTAATCATGTTGTTTTGATATGGAGCTCAAATCTTTCTAGCTTTTTAGCTCTTGCAAAATTAGAGATTTTATAGCAAACATAACTATTATTAGTCCTCTTGAAAAGATTGTAAAATCATCCCCTAGCTATTCTTTTCTCGTCAAGCAAACATATCAATGGAAGATTAATAAAGGGAAGTTTCATTCATAAAAATGATGTGTTGTGATCAATCTCAAAGGAACCACATGTATTTAAACACAAGCATTAAGCTTTTATATGAAGCATCACTAGCGATCTAGATTGCACCAAAGAATAACACCTTGTGATTTCGCACCCATTTAATGAAAACAATTGATATTTTTCACAAATGATTTAACAAGACAACAAAATGTTTGGTGAGCATTGGGACAAAAGATTTAGTCTTTGATTGGGTAAAACATTGCATGTTCCCACAAAAATAATAGATTAATACGCCTCCCAAGAGATTATGCATTGTCTATTGAATATGTTTGAATTGTTTTTCTTCCTTAATAGTTGCCCAAGAAAGTAAATTGTTCATTTCCTTCTTCACCTAAGGTTTTCCAAGATAAATGCATCATCTCCATCTTATTTCCATGTTAAATTCCTTGAACGTTAAACCAAGAGGGGCAAGAGCCTTGGTGGCATGTGTAAAGTCCTTGGTGCACCCCAAGGTTAAACTCCTTTATAGTTGATGCAAGGTGTGCCCCATAGGGACTTGTTGATGCACCCATGATTAAGGACAAAGCTAATGCCTATGCCTTGCTTGCAAAATATGTTCCATTTAAAAACTCCTCCCAATCATTAAAAAGGAATCTTCAAAGGCATGCATTAGTTTTTCTATGCCGAGTTGATCCCCCAAGAGAGAGAAAAACGACACCACTAAGGGAACAACAAGAATATATGCCAAGCCAATGCATCAAACGGGTCACATGTTAGGCGGCCAAAAAAAAAAAAGCTACACCTTTCACCGAATAATGAAAGGGATGTGCATGCACAAATGTGTTTGGGGAAGGCCCAAATGGAAGGTGTTCAAAAGGTCTAATGCCAAAATTGAAGCCTAAGTTGTTTTGGGGGAGAGGGCATAAAAAAGGAGATAAAATAACTTGGAGAGCCATCTAAAGAGAAAACTTGATAAGCTTGACAATGCTTTTGAGGACGAGCCATGTTGTGTTGGGAAAGTAAGGCTTCACAATTGAAACATAAAATGTCGTGAAAAGCCCCACCCCTGCTTTGAAAGGATGATAATACATCAAAAGAACTGTTTGTCACTCAAAGAATCGAATTGGAACAAGAACCTGAAAGAAGCCCAAAATTAAAGAAGGAATGGCTTGCATCACACCAAAAGAGGAAGAAGAAGGAAAGAACCAAAGGAGAAAGAAGGAAGCAAGGAAAGAAAGGAAAAAGATGAAAAGAAAAAGGCAAGGGAGGTAAGAAGAAAAAGAAGAAAAGAGAAAGAAGGGAAGAAAAAAAAGCCAGAAGAATGAAGGAAAAAAAGGAAAAAGAAAAAAAGAAAGAAAGAAAAAGGGAAGAGAGGTAAGAAGAAAGAAAAAAGAAAGGACGAAAAAAAAAAGTGAGAAGAATGAAGGAAAGAAAGGAAAAAGGAAAAAAGAAAGAAAGAAAAACGGAAGAGAGGAAGAAAGAAAAAGGAAAAAAGAGAAAGAAAGGAAAAGAAGCCCCCAAAAAAACAAAAACAAAAACCCCTACCTCCTTTGAAGTATTTTGAAAGAAATGTCAATTGAAATAAGGCCTCAACTGCATATCCCTAGCATTAGCCTAGGTCCAAACTGCTGATAAAAAAAAAATAACAATACAAAATGTGCTCAAACGAAGTCAACGGAACATGCACCGAAGTGGCACACGTTCTTTCTTTTGGGGAGAGCGGGGGGTAGTCTTACTTTTTCCTTTTTTTATTTTTCTTTTGGGGGGAGGGTGGGTTCCCTTGTGCCATTTGTTGCTTTCGCATTAGGTAGGGCACTGCTGATCTCATGCTCTTTTCTTTTGATTAGGGTGGGGATCATTGTTATCCCATATGCTTTGTCAAAAGGTATCCTCTTTTCATCTATATACCTGGGCAATGGAAAGGTTGGTCTTTCAATAGAAACTTATGTCTTGGGGAGCTTCATAAGATTATTGTTTTTTGTTTGTTTTGGGTTGTGAATGGCACAATTAAAAATGGTCCATTGAAAAAAAAACATAAAGAAAACTATGTTGAATGGTGAGAGGTGCCCATCTAATTAATACGAAGTTGAATAAGCCTCCCAAATATGAACCTTACAATTTCTAGCCAACTAAGGGGCCCTTGTCAAGGTCTTTTGTGTGCAAATAGACTAGGATGATCCAATGTTAAGAATCCTTTTTAAAAAAAGGTCGTTACTAAGTACTAAGAGCAAGGGTACCAATCGTAATGTTATATTATCTAATATTATTTATTTATACTTATTGACATAGTGTGATTCATATTAATTAGTTCATAGGCGCCCTCATAACTTCTTCTTTTTTGGGGGAAAAAGCCATATTCATTGGCCCATCAGCATTTGTTTTTGGAACACTGAGGTGGCTCCCCAATGGAAGCACCTCTTTGGACCTCAGTTGCAAAATGAAAGCAAGTGTATTCCCAAATAGCCTACCTTTTCAGTTTATATACATGAGAGTTAAACTTTGGACAAACCATATGGGATAAAAGTGAGATGCTATTGTGCACTCCTTAAGGAACAACTTGAGAATTTGGGGAACCTCAAGGGAACATGATGAAAACATGTTAGGAACACATTGGAAAAAAAGAAGCCAAAACAAAAAAAACTCCTCCCCCCACCCCCAAAAGGCAAAAACAGGGCTCATCATGAGTGCATGCTGAGCCTTCCCATTGGCTGCATGAAATTTCTATTTCCACCAAAACTCTACTACTTACTGGCTCAAAGACTACGAAGGATAGATTCATACTTGTCCCACACACACACAGAGTGTCAGCTCGCCAGCAGACGTGCAGCTGAGACATCATGTGGCACACCAATGAGTTTTGGGAAGGGTAGGATTTCGACTTTGGAAAGTGTAACTTATGACTTTTGGCATGGGCTAATGGCGAGGACAGAAATTTGGGGACATAGAAATGACAGTCAATAACAGTCCTCAGTTTGATAATAATACTATTTAGGTCTAACTTATATTATTTGTTTTGTGTCACATGATGGGGTTGTATACACAATATACTACAGTATTTCCTGAAGGGTTTTAGATGTAGGGTAAAGCATTACTGAAATCAGGCCGTATGGACGAGAGGTGGATGCAAGCTCATTTTTGGTAATGCCTTCATTGGCTTTTCCATGGTCGTAACTATTGATGCTAAAGAGGTGTGGTAGTGAAGGAGGGGCTTGGCATTTTCCATAAAGTTGACGATGGAAACAAAAGGCCTCCTCTCAGGCACATGAAAATTTGCACATTGCTCTAGATTTACACTAATAAATTTTTTCAAGGTTCTAACCAGTGTTGGGCAGTTCTCTAGTTTTTGGAGAACCTCCGGAGTCGGTTTCCTCGTATTATTATTTTTTGGAATTGGTTCCCTCGTATTATTATTTTTTGGAAGAACCTCTAGGTAAGATTTTGAATTTTGAAAACAAATTCAGAACCTCCGGTTAAGGTCAATGTTCAATCTGGCTGAACAAACGTATGACTTGAACATTACATACCACAAAAGTGCTCAAGGCACTTGAGAAATGATAACAAAATGGACTTGATAGACTTCCAATCATAGAAGATCAACAACTAACCTAAAAATCCAAGCACAAATCCTTTTCCTAAATTGGGCTTTTAGTCATTTGACATTGGACAAACCATCAAAAATAACTTCAATTTGGCTAAACATTACAAATGACAAAAGTTCAAAACTTTAAAATCTAGGGACAAATATAACAAAAAATGAAAGTATATGACTTACAAAATAGAACAAAATTGACTTCCTAGAGCAACGGGCATGCCCAAAAACATTTGTAAAAGGACCACAATTGTAGTATATGAATGACATAATTCACAAAAGGTTTCAAGTTTCAACCAAACACATATAACTCCAAAACAACACTAATACAAAAGACCATGCAACTTTCAGCCCTAATTAATGAACCCACATTGAAGACCATTAGGCCATTCCTGGGTTCAGCCCATTTCATCATAGAAAATCCAATAACAAATGTGAGGTAGCGAAATACCTACGCTACAACATAAAATAAATCTTCAATCCTGACCAGCTCTAATACTGCAAATGCACCAAGAGACAAACACAAATTAGAAATTTTCTTGCACAAGAAAAATGTTCTCAAAAATAAACACAAATTGAAGATGAAAAAGACCTTGAATTTGAAGAAATCAAAGTTTGAATCTTCTTCAAAGAAGTCTCGTTCTTCAATCAATATGTTGTGTTTTTCAATCATAGCATAATCCCGTTTCCAAAATTTCAGCCATGGCTTTAGGCTTCAAAGGTCCATCACACCCAACACGAACGTCAATAAGCCAATTATCAATGATGAGAATGAGTCAATCTAAATTCTCAATGTCATGCCTAGATCGCCTCAAGTTAGTGATGACACCTACAACATTGAAAATTTGTTTTATTTCCATCTGTGATCCCACAATGCCAAGTACTTGATGAACGAGGAATGAAATATGGGGAAATTGGACAACATGTTTTGCCCAAATGAAAGGGTTTTGAATTTCAAATGGTTGCATAGCCAACCATTGATATAATTGTAATTCATTTTTTAAGGTGGAGATGATTGCATCATCATTTCATGCAATCTACCCCAAAAACAAGTCATCATCTTCAATTATTATTGGCTAATTTGCTACTAATGCCCTAACAAGGTTCAAATGAAAAAACACTTGTAATAAAAAAAAAGGCACATAATATTAGTGTCATAATCTGTCACAATTTGAATGGCATGTGCATTGTCCACAAAATCTTATATAACCTTCATGTTTTTGAAATAGGGGTCCAACATGATAACCAACATGTTACACTATTAGAAATCATGTCATCTACAACTAGTCACTATGCAATCGATATGCAACTAACTGTTGTTTACAACTATCTCTGTCATGTTAGCAATTACAAATTTGATATTATATAATTTTTGGGCCATACAGTTATTTATGCAACTAACATGCAACTAAATGTGTACAACATGAACATGCCATAAAAATAATGGCCTAAACTCATACATATTTAAATTATTATACTTAATATATCTACATAGGTTATATATAATAGTATTATGTACCTCCAGTTCTAAGGTTAACCCCATGCTAACTTATGTTAACTTAAACTAACCATGGCTAAATTAAGTTAGGTTAAATTATTTATGGTTAAATAAAATTAAACTATATTAATTATGGCTAAACTAAATTAAACCAAATTAAATTAAGATAAAATAAATATGGCAAAATTAATTTAGGTCAAACTAATTATGGTTAAATTAAATTCGGCTAAAATATTTATGGCTAAAATAAATTAGAAAAAAATTATTATGGTTAAACTAAATTAAGCTAAATTAATAGAATAAATTAAATATGGTTAAATTAATTTAGGCCAAAATAATTATGGCTAAATTAAGTTAAGCTAAATATTTATGACTAAACTAAATTAGGCTAAATTAATTATGGCTAAAGTAAATTATGTTAAATTAAATTAAGCTAAACTAAACCATGGTTGAAATATGTATTGCAAGTTTCAAGTTTTATTTTTCAAATATATTTAAATATTTGTTTGGGCAAATAGAACTTTTTTATTTTATTTTATTCGGAATTTTTTTTAGAAATGTAAATTTGATTAAATAAAAAAATTATTCATAATCAATTAATATGATAATATTAAAATTTATTATAAATAATCATAATTATTAATTAATATTTTATTATGATAATCAATTATATATATACTCAATAGGTAATATATATTTAAATTTTATTATTTATGTTAAAATATCAATGTTAACAAGCTACACTAATTAACCTACAATTATACAAACATCATAAACTAATTACTAGTTTAAGCCAGATAATAATATTAAAATCATATTTTCATTAAATAATCATAAGTATTAAAAATATCCCATAATCATTTTTGAAGTGCAAAAGAAAAGGAGTAATGAAAAATTAACAAGAAGAAAAGTAAGAAAAATAAAGTTTTTCAAGTTACAAAACTGTTTTTTTCCTTTGGACCCCTCCTACTTTCAACCTTCATAACTTTCTTCTTTCGTATTCATTTTAAACAATTTAAAGTGCTATAGGAGTGCCACTTGATGTTCTACAAATTATGTTAGAACTCTAATAGCAACAAAACAACATAAAAGGAACTTTTTGGGTGTTTAA
>Ga0116226_10003502_pt1 | contig 13861 bp, 7 predicted proteins | sample S1TSphfallax_FD_89692 | JGI IMG/M metagenome (GOLD analysis project Ga0116226, IMG submission 89692) | Host-associated microbial communities from peat moss isolated from Minnesota, USA - S1T2_Fa - Sphagnum fallax MG | ecosystem: Host-associated > Plants > Peat moss > Unclassified | place: USA...
AGTCGTCACCCCGGCCGTCCGCCTCACGCAACTCAGGTCAACCCCCGATTCCGCCAGCCGCTCCAGTGCAATCGCACCCAGAGCGTCCCCGCCCAGCCGCGTAATAAATCCCACGGATGCCCCCAGCACCGCCAGATTATGCGCGAAAATGGCCGAAGAACTCCCCAGCGTCAGCCGAAAATCACTCGCCAGCAGCTCATGCTCCACCGGCATCACTTCCGGCAGTCCATACAGCACAAGGTCCAAATTGATCTCGCCCGCAACCATTACATCAAAACGCTTTGTCATCAACCCTGTCCTGCAATCGTGACCACCCGGCTTAGGTTTCGTGGTTCATCAGGATTCAACCCCTTGCTCAGCCCAAGATGGCTGCCCAGCAACTGCCCCCACACCAAATACGCCACCAGTCGCGCCAGCTCCGGTGCTGCCAAACCCAGCTCAATCGCCAGATCAGCCGACTCCCGCACCGCTGGCGAAATCTCATTCGCAATCGCCAGTGTTGTGCCACCCAGCCCCTTCATCTCCAGCAAAACTGCGCTCTCCTGCGCATAGCCGGACTCCGAAATCAGCCCGCCCACCAATACTTTTTCAGCCACAATGGACTTTGGACCATGCCGAAATTCAAGCGCATGAAAAAACTGCGCATAGCTTGACGACGACTCCATCACCTTGAGCGCCGTCTCTGAAGCAATGGGATACAGTGCCCCCTGCGCCAGAAACGCCACGTCCTCAAATGTCTGCTGAGCAAACGCCTCCACTTGCGGTGCATAAATCGGCAGCAATTTCTCTACCGCCTCGGGCAGGGATTTCAAACCCTCAATAAATTCCTTCTGCTTAGCAAAATATGCCGACAGATACTGCAACCCCATTAGCATGGAGGTGAACGACGACGTCATCACCGTGCTTTCTTCCTCCACCGGCAACTTCAAAGTCCGCGGAGTCATCGTTTGCAGCTCTCTGCCATCACATGTCACGGCAAGAAATGCCACGTCATACCGATTGAAAAACTCCGCCACCTGCAATACCTCCGAAGTGTGTCCCGACCGCGAAATCAGCACCGGAAAAATTGCACTGTCCTTCGGGATTACCAATCTCGGAAACAATAGTATCTCTGAAGCTGGCACCGCCCGCGCGCGCACACCAAGCAAACTCATCAGCGATGCCGCCGCCGCCTGCGCCAGATAATAGCTTGTCCCACAGCCTACAAATAGCCATTCGCACGTCTGCGGAGCCTTGTCGCCCACCAGCACGCCCAAATCTAGCGTGTCCAGTGTTTTCAAACATTCCCGCCAAACCTGCGGCTGACCATATATTTCCCGCAGAGTCTTTTTACCGTTTTCCATCTTCACTCTATGTCCCTTCCATCTCTACCATCTTGAATTCTGCGGGCATACTCGGTAACAATAGGATTTTAGTCTGTTTGCAACCAGGCATTTTCCCGCTCCTGCTCCCAGCCTGTCTGTTACAGTGGAGCATTGTTTGCTGATAAAACAAAACTTCTTCAGGAACTTTTCCAGTACTTCCCGCATAACCATATCTGAAAGGTGTACATAGCCATAATGGTGACTTCAAACACTGCCTCTGCCAATGACACTGCAAACCGAACTTACAGCCTTTTTCTGCTGGTCGTTGCCGGCCTAGGCGGCCTGCTATACGGTATCGACGTGGGCATCATTGGCGGCGCACTGCCCTATCTTGAGGCCACTTCGCATCTAACCGCTGGACAGCTTTCCGTCATTGTTGCCGCTGTACTGCTTGGCAGTGTCATTTCCACACTATTTGCTGGACTACTTGCCGACTGGATGGGACGTAAGCCCCTCATGGTCCTTAGCGGCGTATGTTTCGTGCTTAGCATTCCAATAATTTCCCTCTCTCACGGATACGCGCCGCTCTTCTTTGGTCGCCTCCTTCAGGGTGTTAGTGGTGGGCTTATCGGCGTTGTCGTTCCACTGTATCTAGCCGAATGTCTACCCGCGTCCAACCGTGGCAAAGGCACCGGCATCTTCCAGTGGCTCCTTACTTTTGGATTGGTCATCGCTGCCATTGTAGGAATGTACTACAGTTATCGCGTTGAGGCCGTAGCCAGCACCGCTAACGCATCATCTCTCTTCGCCTTCAAAGACCAGGCCTGGCGCCGCATCTTCTGGGTTTCGCTCCCTCCCGGACTTCTCTTCGTCATTGGTAGCTTCTTTGTCACCGAGTCCCCACGTTGGCTCTTTCGCCGCGGAAAAAGAGAGCTGGCACACAAGGCCCTGCTGCGCTCCCGCACTCCAGATCAAGCAATTACTGAATTAAATGAGATGGAAGATACTGCCCTCATCTCCATAAAACAGCGCTCCACTGGCTCCGAGCATTCCAACACCCTACTCCGTCGTAAATACGTTGTCCCCTTCATCCTTGCCTGCGTCATCCTCTCTTGCAACACCGCAACCGGCATCAACTCCATCATCCCTTACAACGCCAGTATTCTTTTGCAGAGCGGCCTATCTGACCTATATGCCCACTGGGGATATCTCATTTTTAACATCGTTAATTTTTGTATGACGATGGTGGGAGTATCGCTGGTCGACCGCAAAGGCCGCAAGGCACTACTCAGCATCGGCACTGCGGGCATTATCATTTCTCTCGTCTCCGTTGGCATACTCTTTCTTCGCACAGAAAAAGTCGGCATTGACGCACAAGGTCAGCTCCAGAAAATGGTTGGTGCTGACCAACAACTCACTATCCACTTTGATCGTGCCGAAGCTGTTCACCTTCTCACAGCTGCCGGCCCCGCTGGCACTCGTATCGATGCTGATCACGCCTCTTTCGCAATCATCTATTCCTATGGTGATTACACCGGCGCCACCAGCTACGTACGCTCTGACGACACCGCCGCCGCGCCCATTATCATCACGCGTGATAGCGTAGTCCCGTCAAACCGAGTTGAGTCTTTCTTCAAAAATCCATTTGCAGACTTAAACGCAGCGCAGACCGCACCCCTCAAAATCATCAAGGCACCGGTTGCGCAAGTCCCCGACCCACAACACGGCTGGTTGGTCGCCCTATTCCTCTATGGATTCATGGCCTCTTATGCCATCGGCCCGGGCGTTTGCGTGTGGCTCGCTCTTTCAGAACTCATGCCCACCCGCATCCGCTCCAATGGCATGAGCATCGCCCTCGTCCTTAACCAACTCGTTTCCACAACTCTTGCTGGGATCTTCTTGCCATTCGTTAGCAAGTATGGCTACTCTTCTATGTTCTTCCTGTTCTCCAGCTTCACGGTGGTTTACTTCATCAGCGCAGTCTTCTTCCTCCCGGAAACCAAGGGCAAGACCCTCGAAGAAATTGAGGCCCACTTCTCCGGAAGCGCATCAGCCAGCTAGGCACCGCGCCTAAAACGGTGGCATCTCGGGGACGGCTTGGCCGTCCGCCCTCGGATCTGATGCACCAAAATTTATCCCCAGCGCGTCATCGTGCATCACTGCATTGCCCCGCCCCATCACCTGTGAGTAGCGCGGCACTATCGTCACCTGGTGCCCGCGCACAAACAACTCCTCAAACGTCGTCAGCGGATATCCGCTCTCAACATTCACGCTGCACCCGCTCTGCCCCTTGTTAAACCGCGCCGCATCCAGCGCCGCCTGAATGTTCATGTCAAAATCCACCACATTCGCCACAAATTGTGCGTGGGCCTGGGCCTGGTTGAACCCCGACATGATCCCAAATGAAATCGATACCCCGTCCTTTTGCATAAACGCGGGAATAATCGTATGCAGGGGCCTCTTATGCCCGGCCAGTGAGTTCGGCTGCCCCGCGGTCATCGAAAATCCACTGCCCCGGTTTTGCAACACAAAACCAGTCCCCTCAGGCACCAGCCCCGCACCAAAATTGCCCGCATTGCTTTGGATTAGTGACACTTCATTCCCATCCCGGTCTACTACTGCTAGATATGTCGTCTCACTCCCCAGCTTTGCCAATTGATCACTCAAGACTGACGGCAAAACATCGCAATTCGCCCGCGGCCCTATCAACTTTGCGCGCTCGTCCCCCAGCCCTTTTGAAATCAACTTTTCCGTGGGAATGTATTCCGTCCGCGGATCACCTACATAATGCAGCATGTCCGCATACGCCAGCGCCTTTGCCTCCAACTCCGTGTGCAGCGTGCGCGGATCATCATGCCCCCACTCCCGCAGTGGAAAATGTTCCATGATGTTCAGCATCGAAAGCGCCGCGATCCCCTGCGTATTGGGCGGCGTCTCATACACCCGCCAGCCGTGATAGGTCGTCGATACTGGCTCAACCCACTCCGGCTGATATTCCGCCAAATCATCCGCCGTCAAAAATCCATTCTCCCGCTCTGACAATTTCACAATCGCATCCGCAATCGACCCCTTATAAAATCCATCCCGCCCCTGCTCGCCCACTCTTCGCAGAGAGGCCGCCACCTCGGGATTCTTGAACACCTCTCCCACCTTGAGAAATCTCCCGTTGGGCAAAAATGTCTTCGCAAACTCCGGCCGGTCCGCATAACTCATTCCATATTTTTCCCAGTTGGCGGAGTCCGTCTCCGTCACCGGAAAGCCATTCTCCGCCAGCGTCAGCTTTCCAAAACGCTTATGTAGCACCTCCCACCCCGCCACCGCACCCGGCACCGTTACTGAATAAATTGAGCCGGCCCCAATCTTGTCCTGCCCCTTCGCCTTCATGGCCGCAATCGTCTCCCCCTTCGCCGACCAGCCGCTCGCATTCAACGCATACAGCTTCTTTGCCTTGTTGTCCCACACTATCGCGAACAGGTCTCCACCCATCCCGTTCATCATCGGCTCAATTACACCCAACGCTGCATTGGCCGCAATCGCCGCATCCACCGCACTGCCACCCCTCTCTAAAATTGCCGCTCCTGCCGCCGATGCCAGCGTCTGCAAACTCGCCACCACTCCATAGCGGTTGATCGTCATCGAAAAGGCATTGTCCCGCCCCGGTTCCGGCAAATACGTCCGCCCCGAACTCAGCATCCCGGTCACGTCCGACTGTGCCTTACGCCCTGCCGTGTCCCCCGCCGCACCTCTTCTAACCACCTGCTGGGCCTTCCCCTCCTCTCCGTGGACCGTCACACCGAAGACCGTCAGCGCCAGTCCCAGCACAATCCCGGCAGTAAGTCGACCAAACCCATCCCATATCTGCATGGCACAGTCCTCCATAAAATTTTTATTTTTTTCTCGGCATATGCGCATAAGACTATCCGGCCATTGAAATTTAGTCCACGCTAGCACCTCTGTCCCTTCCCAATCTGCATCTTCATCTGCTAAAACTTCTCACATGAACAATGTCCAAAGTTTGAACCGCAGAAATTTCCTCAAAGCTGCCGGAGCCACCACTGCCACCATGCTCAGCCCCAATGTCCACCTCCTCGCCGCAGCCGAATCCGAGCCAGCCAGACCCTTCTCTGCCAATGATCATATTCAGATCGCTCTCATAGGCGCCGGTGGCCAGGGCCAGAGTGACACCCGCAACGCTGTCTCTGTCCCGGGAGTCAAACTCGTTGCTGTCGCCGATTGCTACGACGGCCGTCTCGCCCACTGCAAAGAAGTCTGGGGCAACGACATTTTCACCACCCGCAATTACGATGAAATCCTCGCCCGAAAAGACATTGACGCCGTGATCGTAGGTACCCCCGACCACTGGCACAAAAAGGTCTCGGTCGATGCCATGAATGCCAGCAAGGACGTCTACTGCGAAAAGCCCATGATTCACCTCTATGAGGACGGCCCCGTCATGATCGAGACCGCCCGCGCCACCAATCGCATCATCCAAATCGGCAGCCAGCGCGTCAGCTCCCTCATCTATCTCAAAGCCAAGGAACTTCTCGCCTCCGGCGCCATAGGCGAACTTAACATGGTTGCCGCCCGCTGGGACCGCAACTCTTCCCAGGGCGCATGGAATTACACCGTCCCCCTCGATGCCTCCACTGAGACCTGCGACTGGCCGCGCTTCCTCGGCACCGCACCCCAAATCCCCTTCAATCCCGAACATTTTTTCCAGTGGCGCAAATGGAGGGCCTACGGTAGCGGCGTTGCCGGCGACCTTTTTGTCCATCTCTTCAGCGGCACTCATTTCATCACCGGCTCACACGGCCCCACCCGCGCCATGGCCACCGGCGGGCTCCGCTTCTGGAAGGATGGTCGTGACGTCCCCGATGTCATGCTTGGCCTCTTCGATTATCCCCAGGGCTTCAACCTCGACCTCCGCGTCAACTTTGTCGATGGCGGCGAAGACAGCGAAGGCTTCCTCTTTACCGGCTCTGAAGGCACCATGGAGATCGCCGGCAACTCCGTCATCGTCAGCAACACCCCGCGCGAACGCGGCCCCGGCTACTCCATTGGCACCTTCACCAATGACATGCAGCAGCGCCTTCTTGCCGCCTACCATCAAAAATATCCCGTCGAGCACCCCACTCAGATGCCGTCCCTGCGCTATGAAAAATACACCGCGCCCAATGGCTACAGTGACAGCTATGACCACTTCAAGAACTTCTTCTCAGCCGTGCGCACCCGCAAGCCCGTCGTCGAAGACGCTGTTTTCGGCTATCGCGCCGCAGGTGCCGCCCTGCTCAGCAACCTCAGTATGCAGCGTGACGCCATCGTCCACTGGGACCCCGAAGCCATGAAGCTCCTTTAAGATTTGCTTTTTGCCTTCGCGTACGAATTTAGCGGGTACCCCACTCATGCGGACCATCGCCTCCGTGGGAGAAAATTTTTTACGGTCAGTATTTTGCTTTTCCAGTTTGCCTTTCGCTCCTTAGGAGAACCATCATGAAACGCCTCTTGCTCCAACTCCTCGCCTTCGCCCTCGCCGCCAACGCCCAGTCCGACCGCCTCCGTACTCCCGGGTCCGGTCCCGGCGGTGTGCCTCAAGTCACCTTCCGCGCCCATCGCCTCGGCACCGACCATGCCGAAGGCATCAGCGTCCTCGACATGAACGGCGACGGCCTTCCCGACCTGCTCAGTGGTTCCTATTGGTATGAAAATCCCGGCCCCAATGGAGGCGAGTGGAAACGCCATCAGTACCGCACCGTCGGCATCATTGGCGAATTTGTCTCCGACTGTGGCGAGTGGATCTACGACGTCAACCATGACGGCGCCCCGGATGTCGTCTCCACCGGCTGGATGCTCAACGGCCTCTGGTGGTATGAAAATCCAAAAAAGCCCGATGTCCTCTGGAAGCAGCACTTCATAACCGATAGTTATGACACCGAAGGTGGTGCCCAGGGTGACATCAACGGCGACGGTAAACCCGACCTAGCCGTTGCCCACTACAACCACTCCGGCATCATATGGGTCGACTTCTCCGGCCCCGAACCCAAAGTCCATCATGTTGGCGATAAGACCCAGGACGGCCACGGTATCGGCATCGCAGACGTCGACGGGGATGGCAAAATGGACATCCTCACCCCCTTCGGCTGGTTCAAAAATATTGATGCTGACAAAGACCAGTGGGAGTGGCACCCAGATTGGAAACTTGGCGATGCCGGTTTTCCCATCCTCGGCTATGACGTCCTCAACAATGGCAGGACTGACATTATCTATGGACAGGGCCACAGCTATGGCCTCTATTGGCTTGAGCAAAAAGGCGAAGGCGCCAATCGCACCTGGGTCAGACACACCATCGACGAGTCCTTCTCCCAGAGCCATGCCTTGCAACTTACAGACATCGATGGCGACGGCCTCCCCGAGCTTATCACCGGCAAGCGCTATCGTGGCCACTCTGGTAACGACCCCGGCTCCTATGACCCCCTCGTCGTCTATTACTACAAAATCAACCGCAAGACGGGCGAATTCGCCCGCCACCCCGTCTCCGTCAATGGCACCGGCGGGGTCGGCACCCAGATCATCGTCCAAGACCTCGATGGTGACGGCGACCTCGACATTGCCACCGCAGGCAAATCAGGCGTCCACTTCTTTGAGAACTTGACCATTAATCATGTCCCCAAAGCCACCCGCGAAAATGACCTTCTGCTCGATAAAAATTGGCCCTTCCCGAACGAAGGCTTCACCGCCAAGCAGGAGGACGGCCCACCCAAAAAATAAATCTGGTGCCAATGGCGCAGTCCTTACTGGGCAATACATAACACTTGCCATCGAGTGGGAAATTTACTACATTGCTTTATTGTGGTTTTGCTTAGTACGTTTGGCTATGTCAATGGCTTGCTTGTCTATTTCAGAATCGGCCTTATGATCTACATCCACCATGATCGGCCGCTTTGAATTTTCTTCTGGCAACTGGTCATGCAACACTACATTCAGCAGCGACTTGTACACATGGATCCGACCGTTGTAGTCAATGTAGCCCAGTTTGCGGAAACGGTTCATGAAATGGCTCACACGTGATCGTGTCGTCCCAATGATATCTGCCAATGTTTCCTGCGTTATCGGAGGGATAATGGTCGCTGGCTCACCTGACTTGCCAAACTCCGCCATCAAAAGAAGTGTTCGCGCCAGCCGCTTCTCACTAGAATTAAATAGTTGGTCAATTAAATCTTCCTGAGTCCGTATGCCACGCTGAAGTATGAACTTCATAAACATTTCAGAGAGACTCTGTTCGCGGTGTAGGGCATTAATCATGGCCTCACGTTCAATTTTCACAACTGAGCAATCCGTGATCGCATAGGCAGTTGCAATGCGAACCCGAACTGCGCTAGAAATAGCCTCCTCACCAATAAAGTCCCCTGCTTTCAGCAGAGTGATAGTAGCTTCTTTGCCGCGTTTGGATACAACCGTCAGTTTTGCACGTCCCGCATTCAGGTAAAAGACAGCACTGGCGGGGCTGCCTTGAGCAAAAAATGAATGGTTTGCTTTTACACGAATTAATTTTTTCCCTAAGCCAGCAGTGCTGAGGTAGCCAACAGGATCAAAATGTGATGTGCCGACTTCACTACCCATAATTCTCCTGTCTTACTTGCTGAATATGATTCAACTATCTTTGGGCTACAAGTAATTTCATATATATGTAAGCACTAACTAATATAAATATCTTCTGTAATTGTGTGTGGGGCTGTACTGGATAGCTCATTCACGCAATATTTCTAAGTGCGGGAAGTAGTTGATTACAATAAAGATGCAGGCTCGATGACGCAGCGGCTAGGTAACCAAAAGTATAGCCACAACCCCTGATTGCGGTAGTCTTGTATCAATGCCTCCAATCCTCAACGCACAATCCGTCAGCAAGACCTTCGGCGCCACGCCGCTCTTCCGCAACATCTCCATCACTGTGCAGGATGGTGACCGCATTGGCCTCATCGGCCCCAATGGCGCTGGTAAATCCACTCTGCTCGCCGTCCTCGCCAGCCAGATCGACCCCGACTCCGGCGAACTCGCCGTCCGTAAACGCGCCCGCACTGCCTACGTCCCGCAGGACTCTCGCTTCGCCCCCGGCCTCTCCGTTCGGCAGGTCCTTCAGCAGGCCCTCGCCTCCGCTCAAGTCCCTGAGTCGGAACGCAATGGCCGCCTCCATGAAGTCACCGGACGCGCCGGCTTTGCAAGTCTCGATGCCGAGGCCGCCGCCCTCTCCGGCGGCTGGCGCAAACGCCTCGCCATTGCCCAAGCCCTCGTCTCCTCACCTGAAGTCATGCTCCTTGACGAGCCCACCAACCACCTCGACCTCGCCGGAATAGAATGGCTCGAAGGCCTCGTCTGCAACGCCCCCTTCGCCACCGTCACCGTCAGCCATGACCGTTATTTCCTCGAAAATACCGCCACCGAAATCATTGAACTCAACCGCATCTTCGCCGATGGGCTCCTCCGCGTAAAAGGTAACTTCAGCCGTTTTCTTGAAGAAAAACAGGCCTATCTCGAGTCCCAGACGCGCCAGCAGGAAAGCCTCCGCAACCGCGTCAAAACTGAAATCGACTGGCTCCGTCGCGGCCCCAAGGCCCGCACCACCAAATCAAAGGCCCGGATCGACACCGCCAAAGAACTGATCGGCCAGCTCGGCGCCATCGACGCCCGCACCACCGTCAACACCGCCAGCATCGACTTTGCCGCCAGCCAGCGCAAAACCAAGCGTCTGGTCGAGTTTGAAGACGTCACCTGCGCCCTGCCCGACGGTCGTCAGCTCTTCAGTGGACTCAACTTCATCCTCAGCGCGGGCATCAAAGTCGGCCTCGTCGGCCCCAACGGCAGTGGCAAAACCACCTTCCTCCGCCTGCTCCGTGGTGAACTACCACCCGCCACCGGCACCGTCCGCCGTGCCGACGCCCTTCGCCTCGTCTACTTCAGCCAGATGCGCGAACTGGACGAAAACCTCACCCTCCGCCGCGCTCTCGCACCCGAAGGCGACTCTGTCAGCTATCAGGGCCGCCTCGTCCACGTCGCCAGTTGGGCCTCGCGCTTTCTTTTCACCGGCGAACAGCTCAACCAGCCCGTCAAAAACCTCTCCGGTGGCGAGCGCGCCCGCGTCCTCATTGCCAAACTGATGCTCGAACCCGCTGACGTCCTCCTCCTCGACGAACCCACCAACGATCTCGATATCCCCACCCTCGAAATCCTAGAGGAAAATCTCCTCGACTTCCCCGGCGCCCTCGTCCTCGTCACCCATGACCGCTACCTGCTCGACCGCGTCGCCAACACCGTACTCGGTCTTGATGGCCTCGGCCATATCGGCCAGTTCGCCGACTGTCCCCAATGGGAAGCATGGCTTCAGGAACAGGAGCAAGCCAATCAGCCCTCCAACCTGAGCGACAAGTCCTCCCGCCGCCCCAATGGCTCTGAGGCTGCGGCCGGCACACCAGTCTCTGGCAAAAAGAAGCTCTCCTACCTCGAAACCCGCGAGTTTGCCACCATTGAGCAGCGTGTCGAAGTCTCTGACTCACGCCTCGCCGCCGCACGCGACCAGGTCGGGCACCCCTCCATCGCCTCCAATGCCACCGCACTCCAAGCTGCCCTCGCCGAGCTCGATGCAGCCCAGCAAGAAAATGACACCCTTTACGCCCGCTGGGCTGAACTCACCGAAAAAGCCGGCTAAATCACTGGATACCCGGCAAACCCTCATGCTTTTTCACTTTGCGCCGATCAGTTTTACATTCACATGGATCATTTCTTTAGTAATGCAATCCTTTTAGATTAACTCTTGTATCCGTGCACACGATCGTACTAATATGCCAGCCAGAGACTTATAGACACTTACTTGGGACACACAATTCAGCTTGTACTTAACTCATCTGCCGTCTGTCCCCATAACTAAAATTTGCAGACTAAAAAGTGTTCCATAGAATTTGGCTCTACATCAGCAAAAAGGCACCAAGTGTCTATATAAATACGTTCTAAACCTTTACAACATCAGTGGGATTTAGGCTATATACATTTCTGTGTTCTTAGCAGGCCAAGGATGTGGATCAGGGTCGGGTGACATGCTGCCAGATACAATTAATTCAACTCATACTCCCGCCATTGCATCCTTCCTCCGTCTGCTCATTTTCCTGTTCGTCCTTCCACTCTATGGCGCGTTCGCCCAAACCTCCTATGTATTCACAACCGCCGTCGATGTTGGCTCATCAACCGACCAAGCCGTACCAGTCATCATTCAAACTGCTGGCACTCTTGCCACCGTCGAAGTCCTCACCACCGGCATCCAAAACTTGGACTTCACGCCCACCAGTACTCCCTCCACAGGGTCGGCCTACAGCCATGACCAGACCTATACCATATCCATCCATTTCGCCCCTAAATACCCCGGTGCTCGCTTCGGTGCCATCGTCCTGCTCGATTCAACTGGCAACATCATGGCCACCCAGCCCCTGTTCGGTATCGGCACAGGTCCACTCAGCGTCATGGCTGCTGGTGAAATCACGACTATCGCTGGCAATGGCAATTTGGAAATCTCCTCTAACGGCTCCTCCAGTGCCCTCCAAACCGGCATTGGCGAACCCCTCGGTGTGGTTGTGGATGGTGCAGGCAATGTCTATTACTCTGACAGCGACAACAACCTCATACGCCGCATCGACGCCTCCACAGAGGATGTCACCACCATCGCTGGCACCGGCATCATCGGCTACAGCCCAAATGGCACACTAGCTGTCAATGCTGAAATCGGCAGTCCCTCAGGACTGGCCATCGATGGTGCCGGAAATATTTATTTCGCGGACATGCGCTACAACGTGGTCCGAGAAATTGTTGCTGCCAACGGCGAAATTTTCACTACCGCCGGCAGCGGAATCCTTGGTTATTCAGGGGACAATGGTCCGGCCAGTACCGCCACACTCAATAACCCTCAGGGACTCGGTTTTGACTCCAGCGGCAATCTCTATATCGCCGACTCTGGCAATAACGTCATTCGTAAAGTCAACGCTGAAAACAGCTTCATCACCACCTTTGCTGGTACCGGCACCGCTGGCTATTCAGGGGACGGGGGCTCTCCCGCATCCGCCACACTTAATGCTCCCTGGAGTGTGGTCGTCGCCCCCGACGGCAGCCTCTACATATCCGACAATGGCAGTAATGTAATTCGTAAAGTCAATTCATCCGGCACCACCATCGCCACCTTTGTCGGTACCGGCACCGCTGGTTATTCTGGGGACGGTGGGCCCCCCATACAGGCTGAATTAAACGGCCCGACTGGCTTGGCCGTCGATGCTGCGGGTAATCTATTTATCGCAGACTCTGAAAACAGTTGTATCCGTAAAGTGGTCACCGACACAGCAACCTCAACTACCTACATCACCACCATTGCTGGCACGTTCAATTACAGCGGCTACAACAACACCGGCGGCGACGGTCAGGACGCCAACCTATCCGGCCTCTCCCAACTGTACCTGCCTTTTGCCGTCGCTTTGGATAGTGCTGGCAACTACTACATTGCCGACCGGCTCAATCTTCGCATCCGTGAAGTCTACGCCAACATCGCCAGCTTCGTGTATCCAGCCATCAAGTTCAACACAATCTCCTCTAATGATGATGAAACCCAGGCCATTGAAAATGACGGGAATGCCACCCTCAACTTCCCCGCTGATGCCGCCATCGCGAGTGCCAACGCCACCGTGGATGCTGCTAATACCACCTGCCCTGGCAGTGCCGTTCAACCCGGTGACCAGTGCAGTGTTGGCGCAGACTTTACCCCCACTGTCGTCGGTTCACCCGTCAACACCTCAATTACTGTTACCAACTCGAACTCACCCGTCGCCACTCAATCCATTAACAAGAGCGGGGATTCCCTCAATGTTTACCCCACCACCATCACGCTCACCAGTTCAGACAATCCAGCCGGCCTTGGCACTACCATCACCTTTAGCGCCCTCGTCACCACGACCAATCCTCAATCAATCAGCGGCAATGTCAGGTTTTATGATGGCACCACCCTTCTCGGAGGTGTGCCCCAATCCCTCAACTCCACCACCAACATTGCCACCTACAGTTCCAATTCTTTTGCCGTGGGCTCCCACACCATTACCGCCTCCTATTCCGGCGACTCCAACGATAGTGCCAGTTCAAGCTCTCCACTAACCCAGGTCATCCAGCAAACCACAACTTTTACGCTAACCGGCTCTCCCAATCCGTCCACCGTCTATGAGCCAGTAACTTTCGTCGCCACCCTCAGCACCAACAGCAACTTTACCACCGCGCCCACCGGCACCGTCGTCTTCTACTCCGATGGCTTACCCATCACCGGCAGCACTATTCCTCTCAATAGCGGCTCCGCCGTTCTTACCACCAAGCTGCTGCCCCAGGGCAACCACCAGATCACCGCTGTTTACTCCGGTGACTCCATATACCCGAGCACCACCTCCAACTCCTATCTCCAGACTGTTAACCTAGCAGCCAGCGCCACCATCCTCTCCTCCAGCTATGCCAGCGTCTACCAGGGCACCGACATCACCTTCATCGCCACC
>Ga0116226_10003503_pt1 | contig 13859 bp, 13 predicted proteins | sample S1TSphfallax_FD_89692 | JGI IMG/M metagenome (GOLD analysis project Ga0116226, IMG submission 89692) | Host-associated microbial communities from peat moss isolated from Minnesota, USA - S1T2_Fa - Sphagnum fallax MG | ecosystem: Host-associated > Plants > Peat moss > Unclassified | place: USA...
ACTGGCGCCGGGGTATCGCGCGCTGTGCGCCGTGATCAAGGCGGGATGCAAGGTGGCGATTGCGGTCAGCGAGCGGATTTAGGGGGGCGCTGGCCGCCTTGGCGGACGCAGTCCGCCCTACTTCACAGGAACGCTGAGGCCTAGGCCGGGGGCGGCGGCGCGCCGATTGTCCATCGTGGTCTGTTCGCTGGAAGCGTAAGAATAGCCGTCGCCCTGAAACAGAGATTTCGGGGAGAGAAGCTTTGGGCTTATCGTCGTGTCGGGCTTGCTGCTGTCCGCAGGTGCGTTGACATCCTGGTCAGGCACAGGAGCGTCCTGGAAGCTGGCGTTGGCGACCGTGAGGGTTTTTGCGACCGGCGTGGGCGTTTTAGACGGGACCTGCGACATTGCCGGAATGACGGAGGTATACACAGGTGCGGCCGCACCCACGATAATGATCGAGGCAAATCCAGCGGATATTTGGAGGAGAGTTGGAACCCGGCCCGTTCGCATAACCGGATCATGCGAAAAATGGCCTTAGCAATCAACTAAAATCAGCAAATGTGATCACAGTTCGGGCAACCTTCCGGCTGGAGCCCCTTGGGGGCGGCATTGAGCCGCCCCCGTATCAGGTGACCTAGGCCGCCGCCCGATGCGTGTTTTCACCGAACAGGGCGATCATCTCCTTGCAGAAAGCCGGCAGATCGTCCGGCTTGCGCGAGGTGACAAGGGCGCCGTCGCGAACCACGGTTTCGTCAACCCAGGTGGCGCCGGCGTTGCGCAGATCGGTCTGCAGCGAAGGCCACGAGGTGACCTTATGGCCACGGACCAGGTCGGCTTCGATGAGCGTCCAGGGTCCATGGCAGATGGCGGCGATCGGTTTTCCCGCCAGGCCGAAGTGCTTCACGAAGGCCACGGCCTGTTTGTTGACGCGCAGGTAGTCGGGGTTGGCGACGCCGCCCGGCAGCACCAGGGCGTCGAACTGTTCAGGCTTCACGCTTTCCAGTTCGGCGTCCACGGCAATCTGGTCGCCCTTCTCGTCGTGGTTCATGCCCTGGATCTTGCCATGGGTCTTGGTGCCCTTGGGGGAGACAACGGTCACCTGGGCGCCTGCCTGTTTCAGGGCTTTTTGGGGTTCGGTCAGTTCCACCTGCTCGAAACCGTCGGTGGCCAGGATCGCGACCTTCAGGCCTTTTATGTCTGCCATGAGCTAAAAACCTCCTTGCTTATGGACGGCACCAAAAGACGGGGAGGGGCGGCCCGGTTGCGGCCGCGCCAGTCACAGAGGTGGGAGGGTTGAAGCTCTCGAGTGGGGTAAGATCACCCCATTTATCGCGTAGGATGGGTCGCCCTTCGCGACCCATCAACAGCTGACTGGCCGAAGAGGATGGGTCGCAAGCGGCGAGCCATCCTACGATGGCACGATCACCCCATCCAGTGATTGCAACGCCAGGATGCCCGGCAGAAGCTTGCCCTCCAGCCATTCCAGGAAGGCGCCGCCGGCGGTGGAGACGTAGCTCATCTTGTCGACCACGCCGGCATGCTTCAGCGCCGCCACCGTGTCGCCGCCGCCGGCGACCGAGCGCAGATGGCCAGCCTCGGTCGCCTCGGCCACGGCATGGGCCAGAGCGACGGTGGCCGCATCGAAAGGTTCGGTTTCAAACGCGCCGAGCGGGCCGTTCCAGACAAGCGTACGCAGGCCGGGCAGGCGCGCCTTCAGGTCGGCCACCGTGGCCGGGCCGACATCGAGAATCATCGAATCCGCCGGCACCTCGTTGATCGGCACCACCTTCGTGGGCGGGTTCGGGCGGAATTCGGTGGCGGTGACGGCATCGACCGGCAGCACGATCTCGCAGCCGCGCGCCGCCGCATCGGCCAGGATTTTCCGCGCTGTCTCGTGCATGTCGGCTTCCTGCAGCGATTTGCCGACGGCTATGCCCTGGGCTGCCAAAAACGTGTTGGCCATGGCGCCGCCGATCACCAGCACATCCACCTTCGCCAGCATATTGCCGATCAACTCCAGCTTGGTGGACACTTTTGAGCCGCCGACGATGGCGCCGACCGGGCGGTCCGGGTGTTCCAGCGCCGCCGAAAGCGCCTCCAGTTCGCGCTGCATCAGGCGTCCGGCGTGGCTTGGCAGATGGCGGGCGACGCCTTCGGTGCTGGCATGGGCGCGGTGGGCGGCGGAGAAGGCGTCGTTCACATAGATGTCGGCCAGCGCGGCGAGTTGCTTGGCCATCTCCGGATCGTTCTCCTCCTCCCCGGGGTGGAAGCGGGTGTTTTCCAGAACGAGCACCTGGCCATTCTCGAGACGCGCCACCGCATCCTCAGCGACCGGGCCCACGCAATCGTCGGCGAAGAACACATCGCGGCTCAACACGTCGCGCAGTGCTGCGGAAATCGGCCGCAGCGACATGGAGTCCACGCGCTTGCCCTTGGGGCGATCGAAATGGCTCACCACAATCACCTTGGCACCCTTCTCGGCAAGTTCGGCAATGGTGGGCGAAAGGCGCTCGATGCGCGTGAGGTCGGTGATGCGCCCGTCGCGCACCGGCACGTTCAGGTCGGCGCGCAGCAGCACGCGCTTGCCGGCGACGGAGGCGTCGTCCAGGGTCTTGAAATCAGCCATATATTTCTCTCCAAAGTAAGGAAGATTCTTCTTTTCTGAAGAAAAGAAGCAAAAGACTTTTATTTCTGGCTGCTTCCCCGCTATCCGGCTAAGTCCCGGATCTATCCGTGGGCACCAGAAACAAAAGTCTTTTGGTTCTTTTCTTCAGAAAAGAACATTCTTCCCTTGCTTTACTTGCCTAAAGGCTCCCGAACAGCGCCGCCGTATCGGCCATGCGGGTCGAAAATCCCCATTCGTTGTCGTACCAGCCAGCGATGCGCACCAGCTTGCCGCCGTCGATGGAAGCGGTCTGCGTCGCGTCGAACGTGCAGGACGCGGCCACGCCGTTGAAATCGCTGCTGACCAGTTTCTCCTTGTTGAACATCAGGATGCCCTTCAGTTCGCCGGCGGCGGCCACCCGGAAGGCCTCGTTGATTTCGCTCACGCTCGCGGGCTTCGCGAGGTTGGCATCGAGCGACACCAGCGACACGTTCGGCGTCGGCACCCGCACCGCCGTGCCGTCCAGCTTGCCGGCCAACTCGGGCAGCACAAGGCCAAGAGCCTTTGCGGCGCCGGTGCTGGTGGGGATCATCGAGAGCGCCGCCGCGCGCGCGCGGTGCAGATCCTTGTGCAGCGTGTCCACCGTACGCTGGTCGCCGGTATAGCTGTGGATGGTCACCATATAGCCGCGCTCGATGCCGTAGGCCTCGTGCAGCACCTTGGCCATCGGTGCCAGGCAGTTGGTGGTGCAGGACCCGTTGCTGATCACCGTCATGTCGGACGTCAGCACCTTGTGGTTCACGCCATAGACGATGGTGGCGTCCACCCCGTCGGCCGGGGCGGAGACCAGAACCTTGCGCGCGCCGGCGCTGAGCAGGGCGGAGGCCGCGGCCTTGGTGGTGAACAGGCCTGTGCACTCCATGGCAACGTCGACGCCCTGATAAGGCACTTTTTGCGGGTCGCGCTCGGCGGAGACATGGATGGGGCCGTAGCGGCGGCCGTTATATTCGATGGTGATGGCGTTGCCGTCGACCATGACCTCGCCAGGAAAACGGCCATGCACGCTGTCGTAACGGAACAGATGGGCGTTTGCCTCGACACTGCCGAGGTCGTTGATTGCAACCGGCTCGACGTCGGTCCGTCCGCTCTGCACGATCGCCCGCAGGACCAGGCGGCCGATGCGGCCGAACCCATTAATTGCAATCTTCACAGCCATAATCGAAATTTCCTTCCCACTTCACGTTTCCGGCACGTCTCAGGATTTGCCCGAAACATACCAGCCATGTCTATACCGGACATCACGTGCGAGGGTGGGGCAGGCCCAGGTGGCGCAGGATGAGTCGGACGAGACGGTCTGCGGATGCATGCGGCCGCGCCGCCGTCCAGGCAAGACCTTCTATATCGTCAAGGCCGATGAACAGGCCTTCATGGCCAAGCCAGCGCTCCCAGCCGAACCCGGTGCCGGCTTCCAGGCCGATGCGTGGCGCGTCGCCGAGCACGGCTTCCTGCCAGGGGTGTTCCTGCCGGGCGAAGATATCCCAGCAGGGCAGCGACACTACGGCGACCGGTGTGCCGGCTTCCTTCAGTAAACTGCGCGCTGCCAAAGCGAGATGAAGCTCCGGCCCGCTGGCGATCAGGGTGGCGGCGCGCGGGGCGGCTGCTTCGGCCAGCACGTAGCCGCCCTTGGCGCAGCGTGTGCGCGAGGGGCGGTCGGCCAGCAGCGGCGCCGGTGCATCCGAGGCGAGCAGAACCGTGGGGCCGGCCGTGCGGCGCAGCGCCAGGTCGGCACATTCCAGCGCTTCCGAGGCATCGGCGGGGCGAAAGACGCAGAGATTGCGCATCGCCCGCAGCTGCGCGTGCTGACCGCCGGTTTGGCAAGCGATGTCCGGCTCGATCAGCAGCGTCAGCATGCGCAGGCCGGACTGAGCGGCGGCACGCAGCCCACCGGCCGCGAGATCGGACTCCGCCAGCTTGTGTTTCAATACCGGCACGACACCGCCATGCAGGGCCAAACCCGCGGCGGCTGCACTCAGCCCTTCGGCGAGCACGCCTTCGGCTTCGCGGCCGGAGAGTGCTTCAGACACGGCGCCTGCTGCTTTGGCATGCGCATCAGCGGGAAGGCGTATGACTTCGGGCACGCTGGCAGCCAGGCGGACGATGGCCCGGCGCAGGGTCCAGCTGGTCGAGATCTCGGGCTGGCCGGGTGGCAGCAGCGCGCCTCCTTCAAAAAGAGCGGTGTACCAGCCATGCGGCAGGCGGCCGGCGGCGGCGTTCTCGAAATCCTGGCGGCTGCCGTGCCGTGCCAGCCGCTTCAGCCAGGCGCGCCGAACGCCCGCGCTGCGTTTGCCGGCCACTCGCCAGGCCTCTGAGCCATCATGATCCGTTGGTGTGTATGCCAGGCCGCCCGGCTTCTGCTGCCCGGTGCGGATGCAGGCGATCAGCGTGGGGCGTTGCGAGCGCTGGGCAGCGGAGATAGCGGCGGCGACGTCCGCAGGTGCGCCGGCATCGACCCGGCGCACCGACCAGCCGGCGGCGGTAAAGGCCGTAAGCCCAGGCGCATCGCCGGCCGTAACCCCGGCGATCGCGGTGAGCCGGTTGAGCCGCCAGGCAGCGGCAAGCTGGGCCGCTTCCTGCACGGCGCCGGTGGGCAGATCCTCGGCCGCGGCGATCACCCAGGTGCGATGATCCACCAATGAACGGCCGAAACGCGCGGCTAGCAGGCGTTCCGCCAGCGCCTGTCCGGTGCCGAGCCCGAAGACGGGGCCAGGCGCCAGAAAAACCCCTTCGGGAAGGCCCGACAATGTGGCTAGAGCATCTGACAGCGGCGCCAGCCCCGCATGCACCAGCAGGCGGTCGCGATCGGGCCAGAGCGGGTCGGCGGCATCGAACCGTAGATGGCGGGCGAAGATGAAGCACAGCGGCAGCAACAACGCCTCGGCCGGCCCGTCCCGCAGGGCCGGCGCCAGGGCCGGCGCGAGCCGGGTTACCGAGAGCCTGCGGTCGGCCGGGGATGGTTCAGGGCAGATCGCGTCCAATTCAGTACGCCACGCGGAGCGTTGCGGTGGGCTGGCTTGTCTGCGACCCTGGCTGCATGACGCTGCGCCGAACGTTCCTTTCCCCTGTCCTGTGTGTGTGCATGGCGCTGTCTCTGCCAGCTTGCCACCTGGTGGACCAGCGGGATTTCAATGCCGCGGCCGGGCAGAAGCCGGTGCGCCGCGTGGTGGCGGCCAAAGCCGTGCCGCCAGTGCCGGCGCTTGTCACCATCCGCTATACGCAGCCGAACCCGCCGTATCACGAGGCGCTGACCGATGCCGTGCACGCGGCGCTGGCGCGCAAGCCGGATGTGCTGTTCACCGTGGCCACCATTGTACCGCAGGCGCAAAGCCCGGTTGCGTCGGCCGATCTTGGCGCGGAGGCTGCTGCCTCCGGGCGGGAGGTGGCGCAGACGATCGTCAATGCAGGCGCCGCACCTGCGCAGGTTGAGCAGATTGTGAGTATCGATCCGTCGGCGGCGTATCGTGAGGTGGTCGTGCGGGTGAAGTAAGCCCAGGATGCGACAATCCGCGAAATGGATTTCGTTTATTCTGGGTCTTCCAGAATAGCGAAAAGCGCTACAGCCCCTGCTCCGAAGGAGACAATCTTGTTTGTGGCCAGAAACTCTCGTGTTAAGTAATCAGAAAACGTTGACCCCATTAAAAGCAGCAACGGAAAAATTGCCAATCCGTTCAATACGTCCCAGCCTGTTCTACGATCAAGTATAGGCCTTCTCGTTGTTGATCGTTTGCGTTGTAAGAGAGCATAAAACACCGCCACTATTGCTGTTGCCGGGTCTACCCAATGAACAGGAAAATGCGTCCAGACCCAGTCGATAGCAGGCGCCAAACTTGGTGGGTCCCGACCTAGACAACGTTTCTTGCGTTTGCCACCACGCCGGCACCTGCACCGAGTACTGCACCAAGCTCATGAATGCCGGTCAGGCCGAGTGAGGGCAGCCAACCAAAGAAAGTGCCAGCTACGACAGCCCCCAATAGCGAGAAGCCGGCTATAACACGGAGAGAATGCAACACTGACTTGCCGCTCATCGCTTTCCCTCCTTGCTCTAAAAACCAGCTATTTAACTTTGGATTTTGTTTCTCATGTCAAGCCTAGCCCAAGTAAAGTGATATCTTAGCAATGGTTAGGCTTACTCCAGTCCTCGACTTTTTACACGCTCTGGGGCTTTGGTGCTACCGCTTTCTTATCAACCAACGCCCTAAGTCTTGCATGTTCCACAGCCGGTGGGCTGCTTTGCAGCCCACCGGCTAAAGGGTCAGCTCTTTTTCCGAGCCACCGTAATAAGCGTTTTCAGGTTGGCCTCGTCGATGGCGCCCGGGATCAGTTGATCGCCGACGATGAACACTGGGGTGCCCTCAACCTTCAGATCGTGCGCCAGGGCCAGGTTCTGCTGCAGTTTTGCGGAAATGGCGGGTGCTGCCATGTCGGCCGCCAGCTTGGCGGGATCGAGGCCGACGCTCTTGGCGGTCTGGCGGATCATCGAGTCGCTGGGCTCGCCGGAATTGCTCATCAGGGCGGCCTGCATCTTCAGGTAGCCGCCCTGGTTCTGGGCTGCGAGGATAGCGCGCGCTTCGGTGGTGCTGGCCGGGCCAAGCACCGGGATGTCCTTGTACACCAGGCGGATGCCATGGTCGTGCTGTAGCAGCGCGTCGATGGTCGGCACCATGCGGCGGCAGTATGGGCAGCGGGGGTCATAGAATTCCACGATGGTCACGTCGCCGGCCGGGTTGCCGGCGACCGGGTCCCCGGGTTTTCCCAACAACTCCTTGCTGTCGGCGGCGATGCGGGTTTTCGATTCCGCTGCTTCGCGGGCGGTATCGTCGGCCTGCAGGGTGGCGATCGCGTCGCGCAGAATGGAAGGGTCGGCCTTCATGGCGTCGCGCACGATCTGGATGATCTGCGCCCGCTGCTCAGGGGTGAACCTTGCGTTTTGCGCCCATGCCGGTGAGAGGGTCGCCACGAGGCAGAGGGCGAGCAGACAGCGCTTCATTCGCAAAAATCCCACGTTCATCGCATTTTCGGTCCGCATATCACCGTTGCCGCTCCCCGGCGAGGGTGGCGGCGCCGTGGCCTTCGGGCTTCCTTGCTGAGATCAAGGAAGCCGGTTAATCCACCCGCCAACGTATTTAGGAGTCATCGTTCAGGTGGGTAGACGCTGGAACAGCCGGGCGCGGCTGGGTTTGGTGCTGGCGCTCGGGTCTGCCCTGGCGAATGGCGGATGCGGCACCATCGCCGCGGTGAAAAAGACCGTGCTGGGCGGCCCCCTGGCCCCCGGCGAACATCTGAAAGGTTTTATCGGCGGCGTGGCGGCCGACGAGCCTCTGGCGGCACTCGCAGCGCGCGAGGTGCTGGCGACCGGCGGCACGGCGGCGGATGCAGCGGTGACGCTGGGATTCATGCTGTCGGTCACGCTGCCGTCGCGCGCATCGTTGGGCGGCGGCGGGGCGTGCATCGCCTACGAACCGGGCGCCGGGTCGCCGGGGCATGGGGTGCCGGAGGCGGTAATGTTCGTGCCGCGGGCGCCGGCCACCAATGCGGGCGACCGGCCGGCCGCGGTGCCGATGCTGGCGCGTGGGCTTTATCTGCTGAGCTATCGGTATGGATCAAAACCGTTCGATGGCCTTATTGCGCCGGCGCGCCAGGCTGCCGCGGAGGGCATCTCCATCTCGCGCGCGCTGGCGCAGGATCTCGCGCAGGTGCAGGGGCCGCTGCTGGGCGATCCGTATGCGGCCAGCGTTTTTGCACCCAGCGGCCGGCCGCTGGGTGAGGGCGAACGCCTGGTGCAGCGCGATCTTGCCGCGAGCCTTACGCAAATCGGCAGCGCCGGCGTGGGCGACATGTATCAGGGGCTGCTGGGCCAGCGCCTGGTGGAAGCAAGCTCGGCGGCCGGGGGGCCGTTTACACTGAACGATCTGCGCCTTTCGGTGCCGGCGCTGACCAACCCCATCGTGGTAAAGGCCGGCGATGACCAGGCGGCGTTCCTGCCGCCGCCGGCGGATGGTGGATTAGGCGCAGCCGCGGTGTTCCTGCAGCTGGAGCGGAACGGCGTCGTATCGCAGGCGCTGGCCGATCTTTCGGTGGCGGCGCCGGCCACTTGGCGCGCGCAAGGCGGCGACCCGCTGCAGATTCTTACGTCCGGCAGCGCGAGCGGCACCCTGCCGGCGCTGCCGGCCTCGACAAGTTTCGTGGTCGTCGATCGCAAGGGCGAGGCGGTGGCCTGCGCGCTGACGATGGACAATCTTTTTGGCACCGGGCGGATTGCGGCCGGCACCGGGATCATTCTGGCCGCCTCGCCGGCGATCAAGCCGCTGCCGCTGCTGACGGCGGCGGTGGCGTGGAACAGCCCGAAGGATGCGTTCCGCGCGGCGGTGGGTGCCTCGGGCCAGAACGGCGCAGCGCTCGCGGGCGGCGCTGCCCTGGGGCAGGCGATGGTGGGCGATATCCCACCGCGCGTGCCGGTGCCCGAGCCGGGCCGCGCGAACGAGATTGGCTGCACGCAGTATTTGCCTGGCAATCAGGATAGCTGCAGGTGGGCTGCCGATCCGAGGGGGGCTGGGCTCGCGATCGGGGGGACGTAGCAAGCAAGACTCTTCTTTTCTGAAGAAAAGAAGCAAAAGACTTTTGTTCCTGCGCCAGCCTCACGATCCCGGCCCCTTAAGAGTCGGGGCCCCGATCGTGGAAGCGGCGGAGAAGTAAAAGTCTTTTGCTTCTTTTCTTCAGAAAAGAAGACTCTTCACTTGCCTTCTCCTATTTCGGCGTCTTGCCAGCGCGAGGACCACCAGCCCCGTTGCAATGACGCCAATCGATGGCGCCTCGGGCACGCTCGCCGCCTGGGTCACCACGATGTTGTCGAGCCCGGACGGATTTTCGAATGGCGCTGTCGAGGACAGGGTGATTTCCAGCGTGGTGATCAGGTCGGTATCGAACGCATTGAGCACTTCGGCGAAGTTGCCGAAGGTGTTCGGCTCGGTGCCGCTGATGGTGAAAACCTGTTGGCCGTTCATCAGGCCGGTGAAGGTCCACGGGATTTGCGTGATGCTCGAGTAGACATCGAGCCCGCTGAAGGTGAACGCGCTTCCGCCATCCGTGATCGCGATGGTGGCGGAGGTGGTCGGCCCGCCTGGGGTGTTGAAGTAGATATAGGGGGGCGGATCACCGAAACCCTGGCCGACGAGCCAGTTGCTGGTTTGTGGCGTGACAAGGTACCCGGCTTCGCTATAGCCGGTGAAGGCCGAGCCGCTTGCGCCGCCGAGGCCGTTGAAATCGATCGTCGTTGCCAGTGCGGGCGTGCCGGACAGGCCGCAGACCAAGGCGGCGAGCAGGATGCGGTCGGCCATGCGTGACTCACCTCTTGGTGGGTGCGGCGAAACGGATGCCGATGGAACGTTAACAAAGATGTTGCGAAAAGGGTAGGTTTTCGGCGGGTTCCCTGGGCAGGCGGGTCGCCCTACAAGGCGGGATGCTGAAGCTCGGCCGATCCTCGACCATTCCGCCGTTCCACGTGATGGACGTGATTGCGGCTGCCAATGCGCGCCAGGCGGCGCTGCCGCCGGGGGCCCCGCATGTGATCCATATGGAGGTGGGGCAACCGGGCACCGGGGCGCCGGCGGGGGCCGTGGAGGCGGCCGCCGCCGCCCTACGGTCCGGCCACCCGATGGGCTACACAGAAGCGTTTGGCCTGCCTGTGCTGCGGGAGCGGATCGCCGCGCATATCGCGGACTGGTATGGCGCCGATGTGAAGCGGGCGCGCATCGCCGTCACCACGGGTGCATCGGGTGCGTTTCCGCTGGCCTTCCTGGCGGCGTTCGACGCCGGCGACCGGGTGGCGCTGGCGGCCCCGTTCTATCCGCCCTACGTGAATATCCTGACGGCGCTGGGCATCGAGCCGGTGATCCTGCCGGCCGATGCGGCCTCGCGCTTCCAGCCGACTGTGGCGATGCTGGAAAAACTCGATCCGCCGCCGCAGGGGCTGATCGTGGCGAGCCCGTGCAATCCGGTGGGCAGCATGCTGCATGCCGACGATTTCGCCGCGTTGGCGGCCTGGTGCGGTGCCTACGGCGTGCGGCTGATCTCGGACGAGATCTATCACGGTCTGACCTATGGCGAGACGCCGGTGACCGCGGCCAACATTCCCGGCGCCATCGTGATCAACAGTTTTTCGAAATATTTTTCGATGACCGGGTGGCGGGTGGGCTGGATGGTGCTGCCGGAGGATCTGGTGCGTCCGGTGGAATGCCTTGCGCAGAATTTCTTTATCAGCGCGCCGCATGTGAGCCAGGTGGCGGCCGCGGCCGCGTTCGATTGCCATGCGGAATTGCAGGCGAACGTGGCGGTGTATCGGCGCAGCCGCGCGCATCTGCTGCGGGCGCTCCCCGCGGCCGGGTTCGAAAAACTCTCGCCGGCGGAGGGTGCGTTTTACATCTATGCCGACGTGTCGGGGCGCACGGAGGATAGTGCGGCGTTGTGTGCACAGATGTTGGAGGAGGCGGGTGTTGCGGCCAGCCCGGGGATCGATTTCGACCGGGCGCGGGGGCGGCATTTTGTGCGGTTCAGCTATTGCGGACCGGAGGCGGATATGCGCGCGGCGGCGGAGCGGTTGGGGCGCTTGTAGGCTGGTCGGTGCGAAGCGTGAGCTATCATGCTAAAGTGTGGTCGGGTTGGCTGGAGGTAGGCGATGGACAATGTGGGCTTCGCGCCGGCGCGGCATAAGCTGGACGTGGACGATTTCTTCCGGATGGCCGATGCCGGCATTTTCGGCCGGGACGATCGGATCGAACTGATCGACGGAGACCTGATCGACATGGCACCGATCGGCCAGGGCCACGAGGCCGTTGTGGGCGGATTGAACGAGGCGTTGGTTTTGGCATGCGCCGGCCGGGCAATCGTTTGGCCGCAAAATTCCCTCCGGCTGAACCGGCTGAATGTGCCCCAACCGGACTTTACGGTTCTGCGGCGCCGCGCCGATTTTTACGCAACGGGCGAGCGGCCCGGCCCTGCTGATGTGCTGCTTCTGGTGGAGGTGGCGGATAGTTCGCTCACCTTCGACCGGACCGTAAAACTGCCGCTGTATGCGCGGGCAAACATCGCAGAGTACTGGATCGTCGATCTGAAGCGGCGGGTGATTGAGGCATATCGGCGCCCGGTGGGGGATGGATATGCCGAGGGGACGGAACACCGGGCGGGTCTTGGCGCGGGTGGAGAAAGGCCCGCATTGAAGGAATGCGGTTTACGGCTGTCCTTAAATTGTCATTAAACTGAAATACACGTTTTCGCGGCCTCTTGTAGGTTCCGGCCTCTTTCAGGAATGAGGCACGCATGTCCGAAGCCGTTCTGACCCGGCCGCAGCTCGATGCGAAACAACACTGGCTCGGCGGTGTGATCTTTATCGGCCTGCTGGTCATTGGATTGGGGTTTGCCGTCCGCGGCATCTCGTCCGACATGGCAGAGGCCGGCACGCCGCCTCTGGCGATCGGCACGTTTGCGCTGCTTGGCCTGGCGCTGCTGATTGCACTGGGCTTCGAGTTCGTGAACGGCTTTCACGATACCGCCAATGCGGTCGCCACCGTCATCTACACCCACAGCCTGCCGGCAAACTTTGCTGTGGTGTATTCCGGCTGCTGGAACCTGTTCGGCGTGCTCGTTTCGAGCGGTACGGTGGCGTTCACGGTGATCACCCTGCTGCCCGTGGAACTAATCCTGCAGGTGGGCAGCGGCGCCGGCTACGCGATGATCTTTGCCCTGCTGATCGCCGCTATCATCTGGAACCTGGGCACTTGGGTGCTGGGCCTGCCGGCCAGTTCCTCGCATACGCTGATCGGCTCGATCATCGGCGTGGGCCTGGCGAACCAGTTCATGGCGGGGCCCGGCATCGGCGCCTCCGGCGTGGATTGGAGCCAGGTGGGAAAAGTGTTCCAGGCGCTGCAGTTCAGCCCGCTGGTGGGTTTTGTTGGCTCGGCCGGGCTGCTGCTGACCATGAAGGCGTTTGTAAAATCGCGGCAGCTTTACGAGGCGCCCGATACCAGCAAGCCGCCGCCGCTGTGGATCCGCTGCCTGCTGATCCTGACCTGCACCGGTGTTTCCTACGGCCACGGCTCCAACGACGGGCAAAAGGGCATGGGGCTGATCATGCTGATCCTGATCGGCGCGCTGCCCACCGCCTATGCGCTGAACCACGCCATGCCGGCCAGCCATACGCCTGTCTTTATGGCCGCGTCGCAGAAGGCCGAAGCCGTGTTCCAGAAACACGCGACCGGCGACCTGCCCGATGCGACTGCCGCCCGCAAAACACTGACGGACGCCATCCGGGACAAGCAGTTCGCCGATATGCACGTCTACGCGGCAATGGCGAGCCTCAGCCACAGCATCGGCCAGCAGGTGCAGAGCAGCGGCGGCGTGGCTACCGTGCCGGCTGCCGTGACCACGAACGTGCGTAACAGCATGTTCCTGGTCAGTGAAGCCCTGCGCCAGATGCAGAAAGCCGGCAGCAGCGCTTTTACCGCCGACGAAACCCCGACGCTCAAGGCCTATAAATCGGAGCTGGATCAATCGACCAGGTTCATACCTACATGGGTGAAGGTAACCGTGGCGATTGCCCTGGGGCTCGGCACCATGGTCGGCTGGAAGCGCATTGTGGTGACCGTGGGCGAGAAGATCGGCAAGGCGCACCTGACCTACGGGCAGGGCGCCTCGGCCGAGCTGATCGCGGCCGCGACCATCATCGCTGCGGACCAGTTCGGGCTGCCGGTTTCCACCACGCATGTGCTCTCCAGCGGCATCGCGGGCACGATGATGGCCAACGGTTCTGGGCTGCAATGGAGCACGGTTCGGAGTATCGCGCTGGCCTGGGTGCTGACGCTGCCGGCCGCCGCGATCCTGTCGGGCGCGCTTTACTTCACACTGCGGCAGTTCACCTGAGAGTTGGCGTGTGCAAAATCGCTGCTGTCCTCAGCGGCGATTTTCCTTTCAATCAAGATAATTGGCGAACAGCACATGGGCAAGCGGCCCTTACCTGATCAGGCACGGGCGGCCCGGCGTAGTGCGCTGAGCCCGAGGGCCGCCGCGGTCGCGCCGTAGCTGGCGAGGCCCGCGGTGATCAGCAAGACGAGCGTCAAGATCGAAACCGGGGCGGCGGGATTGGGCACCAGCATCAGCTTGGCCTGCCAGAGCACGCCGGTCATCACGGCGGCGGCGGCGGCCATGCGGGCGAGGCGGGACCACA
>Ga0116226_10003504_pt1 | contig 13855 bp, 10 predicted proteins | sample S1TSphfallax_FD_89692 | JGI IMG/M metagenome (GOLD analysis project Ga0116226, IMG submission 89692) | Host-associated microbial communities from peat moss isolated from Minnesota, USA - S1T2_Fa - Sphagnum fallax MG | ecosystem: Host-associated > Plants > Peat moss > Unclassified | place: USA...
AGGTTGGTGTCGCAGAATTCGCAGTTGGGGCGGAGGGAGAGGGGCATGGGTGTGCAGACTACAGCGACAAGCAAACAAAGATGTTTTTCGTTATCCAGCGATCAACAGACCGCCGTAGAACGCAGAATTCGAAGAATTTGAGGTCACCTGCAATATCACGTCAAGGTTAAGGGTTCCGGCGCTGAAATTCCCGGACGATAATGATCCGATATCGGAAATTTTGTCAGAAAAATATGACGCTGCGGCAGCGCCGGAGCCGAATGTTTGTTCGATCACTTCAGTTGAATTCGCGTAAACCGCCAGTGTCACGCTCTGAATTCCAGAACCAGATAATTTCCCGCTATAAAAACCGATCTTCAGATCCTGAGATTTATCCGATGAATCAAGATTTGCGTAAAATTGCACCTCGCTTCGAGTTGTTTCAGAACTCGTTCCGCCTACCGAGAATCCTCCGCCCACTTCTTCCAGGGCAAAAATACTCGGGTTGCTTCCAAGAGCTGAGGAAATCGTTGGGTTTGCGGCCAAAATTGCATTCGTGCTGGCCGATGAGGGTGAGCCCGTACCGATCGCCACCGCTTGTTCAGATGATAAAAAAGCTGGAGCGGTAGCTTGCAGCAAAGACTCCGCCGTAATCGTTGTTGAACCGATCACATCAGCGTTGGTTTGCGCAGTCATTGAGTAAACGTGGGCCGACGACGGCATAGACGTGGAGGCTATTGCCTGCACACTTCCGGTGGCGCCTTTTCCGATTGCTGTTGCTAAAGCGGAACCAGCTCCGCCTGGGCCTGAACCGCCGGTTGCCGAGGCATCTGATGTGACGCTTTTGCCAGTAGCGGAGCTTTCCGCCGTCGCCGCACCGCCGAGACCGGCCGATCCGCTAACACTAAACCCGCCTTGGCCACCGAAGGCGATAGATTGCGCGGAGACGTTATTTTCTCCGGTCAACACATCTGTCGCCGTCGCTGTGCCGCCTTGGCCGCCCTGGCCGTTTCCGACGTCGGCCGCACCGCCTGCGCCGGCTTGAGCTTCTACCGAGCCTGAGAGTGTGGCGCTCTCTGTCGCGCTTTTGGTATCATCAAGTGTCAAAGAGGAGACGGCATTGCCGCCCGCACCGCCGTTGCCACCGTCGCCAGCACCTCCGTAGCCTCCAACGGCTTCCTGACTGAGAGACAAGGTGCCGGAATCTGTTCGTCCAGTCGCAGCGTTTGTTAGTGTGCTTGAGCCGCCATTTCCCCCTGACGCACCGTTGGCCGCGTCACCGCCAGCGCCGCTCTCTTGAGAAACTAACACAGACGCCGACATTCCAAACTCGGTTGCGATGGCTGTGGCGGTCGTGTTACTTGCAACACCCCCGGCGCCTCCTATTGATCCGGCGCCACTGGCAAGCCCGCCGCCGCCTGCATGGGCCATCGCTTGAACACCTGCCGACGCGCCCGTGGCCTTTGCGCTGGTTCCGGTGGCATCTGCGCCTGCGCCGCCTTTTGTATTTAATGCTCCTCCATTATCCCCTCCATCCCCACCGAAAGTGATTGCATAGGCCAGCGCCTGGCCGTGGATATCCGAGGCGCTCGCTGTGGCGACTGCATCACCGCCCGCTCCGCCATTAGCAGATTCGGATGAGCCTCCGCCTCCGCCGCCTCCCCCATTCGCTTCGGCGGTAGCTACCGCTTGTCCTCCTGTACCGGTTGCCTCAGCAATGCTTTTTGCAGCACCACCAGCACCACCAGCGCCTCCGTCACTATAGCCACCTCCCCCGCCATAGGTGGTTGAAGTGCTTGAAATATTTTGGGCGCCCTTTGCATTCACGTTTGCTGTCGCCGCTCCGCCTTTGGCACCGCCGTCATTGCTCAATGACGTCCCTCCGCCCTCCCCGCCAGTTGCGTTGGCGCTGATGCTTAGACTTTCACTTTTCGTCTTACTTTTTGTGTCGTTTAGCGTGAGCGAAGAAGAGGCTGAGCCAGCGGTTCCCGCTTTGGCTCCATCTGAATCGCCGCCGTATCCTCCAGTGGCAATTTGATCAATACTGAGGGCGCCGCCGTTCGTACGACCCGTCGCGGCGTTCTTGAGGACGCTTGAGGCGCCGTTACCGCCATCAGAGCCGTCAGGCCCATAACCCCCGCTGCCGCCTTTTTGATCAACCGTCGAACTCGCCGACGATCCAAACTCGGTGGAGATTGCGGACGATTTTGTGCCTGAGACCTTCCCCCCCGCTCCTGCCGCATAACCCAACCCGTCGCCCTCGCCGCCGTAACCTCCAACTGAATAGGCGTAGGCGGACGCTGATCCCCCCGTGGCAGATGCGTTTGTGCCGCTGACCGCTCCCCCAGCGCCGCCGTGGTTTCCAGCTTTGGGGGGAGCAGGGTCGCCTGGTAGACCCGCATTTCCACCACTGCCGCCGGTTGCCTCCGCTTCTGCGATGGCTTCGGCATTGCTCGCTGCGCTGCTAACAGCGCTCGCAGTTGCTGCTCCGCCTTGGGCTCCGGCACCGCCATTTCCGCCAGATCCATTAGCCGAGCCGTTTGCACCGGAGCCACCGTAGCCGCCAGCGCCGCCAGTGGCCGTTGCGCTATTGGACGTGTCCGTGCTGGTGTTGGCGACCGCATCAGCGGCTCCGCCAGCGGCTCCATCGCTCCCTGAGGCGCCTGGCGTACTACCGTTCTCTCCGTCTAAACCGTCCGTCCCGTTTATAATAACCGTTGACATCCAAAATCCTTGGCATCCTCATCATGAGGGAATGATGCTACTCCACATATTATTGGTCAACGGGAATATATCTCCCTTTCAAATGAGCTGGGCGTTGGGACCAAGTAAATCACTTGCCCGAAAAGTGATACCCTGTTTCAAGAAGCGAGGGAGAACAGTAATTCCAAATCAAAACGACATACGGTTCGATTTTCATCGGCATGTCATGGTGAATTATGACGGGAAGATTTTTTTCAACGACCATACTCTCATATCTCGAAGATATTTGTCTTTGCTTCAAATGTAGGCGGCGGCCATTTCGGTGGCGAAGGTGGAGGGGGGGCCTTCCCAGATTATGCGGGCGTGTTCTAGGACGTAGACGCGGTCGGCGTGGGGGAGGGCGAAGGTTACGTTTTGTTCGCCTAGTAAGATCGTTATGTCGGTTTGGTCGCGGAGGGTTTTTAGGGCTTCGGATAATTGGCCTAGGATGACGGGGGCTAGGCCTAGGGTGGGTTCGTCTAGGATGAGGAGTTTGGGGTTCATCATCAGGGCGCGGGCGATGGCTAGCATTTGTTGTTCGCCACCCGAAAGGGTTTTGGCTTGCTGGGGGGCGCGGGTTTTTAGGATGGGGAAGAGGGTTAGGAGCCAATTGGCGCGCTGCGCGCGCTCGGGTTTGGGGAGGTGTTGGCCGGAGAGGAGGAGGTTTTCGGAGACGGTGAGGTCGCCGAAGAGTTCGCGGGTTTCGGGGCATTGGACGATGCCGTTGCGGGCGATGGCGGCGGGGGTGCCGCGGAGGGGGGCCTCGTGCCAGAGGATTTCGCCTTTGTGGGGGACGAGGCCGGAGATGGCGTTGAAGAGGGTGGTTTTGCCGGCGCCGTTGAGGCCGACGATGCTGACGAATTCTTTGGCTTTGAGGTGGAGGCTGACATCGTCCAGGGCTTGGGCTTTGCCGTAGTGGACGCTGAGGTTTTTGATGTCGAGGATGGTTTCGTTGGCGGCGAAGGTTTTCTGGGGGCGCTCGTGCGTGGTGATGCCGCCGCCCAAATACACGCGGCGGACGGTTTCGTTGCACATGACTTCGGCGGCGCTGCCTTCGGCGATGGTTTCGCCGAGATAGAGGGCGAGGACGCGGTCCACCAGGGCGGCGACGGATTTGACGTTGTGGTCCACGAGGAGGACGGCGCGGCCTTCGTCGCGGAAGGTGGTGATGAGGGCGGAGAAGTCGCGGACTTCGGGGGCGGTGAGGCCGGCGAAGGGTTCGTCCACCAGCACCAGTTTGGGGTTTTTGGCGATGGCTTTGGCGAGTTCCATGCGGCGGAGGTCGGCGAAGGGGAGGGTGGCGGGGAGGCGGTGTTTGACGTTTTCGAGGCCGACGCGTTCGGCGATTTGTTCGGCGTGTTTGAGGGCGGATTTGGGGGCGCGGAGGGTGAAGAGGCTGTCTGGCAGGAGGCCGAGGAGGATGTTTTGCAGGACGGTCTGGCGGTGGAGGGGGCGGGAGTGTTGGAAGACGATGCCGATGCCGGCGTGTGCGACTCTATGGGTCGGCTGGCCGGCTAGGTTGACGCCGTTTAGTTGGATTGTGCCGGCGTTGGGTTTTTCTATGCCCATGATGAGTTTCATCACGGTGGACTTGCCGGAGCCGTTGGGGCCGATGAGGCCGAGGATTTCGCCGGGGGCGATGTCGAAGCCGACGTTTTTGACAGCGACGAGGCCGCCGAAGCGTTTGGTGAGGCCGCGGACTTCGAGGGTGGGGTTTGGTTGCCTCATGCGGCGCGGCGGGACTGGAGGAGGCCGAGGAGGCCGTTGGGGATGAGGATGATGACGGCGAGGGCGAGGGCGGCGACGATGAAGCCGGAGAGTTCGCCGGCGGGGCGGAGGAGTTCGCCGGCGCCGGTGAGGAAGGCGGCGCCGAGGACGGAGCCCAAAATGGTGCGGCGGCCACCGAGGACGGCGGCGATGATGACCTGGATGCCGACGGCGATGTCCACCATGGCGCCGACGGATGCGGTGCCGAGGTAGAAGACGAGAAAGGCGCCGGTGAGGCCGGAGAAGAAGGCGGAGAGGATGAAGGCGGCGATTTTGTATTTGACGATGTTGTAGCCGAGGGATTGGGCCTCGATGGGGTCTTGGCCGGAGGCCTGGAGAATGAGGCCGAAGGGGGAGCTGGCGATTGTTAGAAGCACTGTGCCGGCGAGGAGCATGAGGCCGAAGGCCCAGTAGAAATTGACGGTGGCGGAGCCGGAGATGAAGTCGGGGACGGTGAGGCCGATTTCGCCGCCGGTGGTGCCGGCGAAGACGACGATGGCTTGTTGGAGGAGGAGGACGGCGACCAGGGTGACGAGGCCGAAATAGGGGCCGCGGAGGCGGAGGGCGGGGACGGCGAGGATGACTCCGCCAATGACGGCGGCCAGGGTGCCGATGGCGATGCAGGCGGGGATGGGGAGGGCGTAGAGGGCGTCGGCCATGCCGGCGCCGTAGGCGCCTAGGCCGATGAGGAAGGAGGGGCCGAAATTGACCTCGCCGGCGTAGCCGAACAGCAGGTCCCAGGACATGGCGAAGACGGCGGTGAAGCAGATCATGGTCAGGACGCCGATGATGTAGTCGCCGATGCCCGCCCAAGGGGCGGCGGCGAGCGCGATGACGACGATGATGACGGCGATGAGGGTGTTGCGGGTCATCGGCGGCCCAAAATGCCCTGGGGGCGGAAATAGAGGACGGCGATGAGGAGGACCAAAGCGGGGATGGTGCGCAGGGAGGGGGAGATGAGGTAGGCGGTAAGGGTTTCGAGGTAGCCGACGACGTAGGCGGCGGCGACGGTGCCGGAAACGCTGCCGAGGCCGCCCAGGACGACGATGGAGAAGGCGGAGCCCGTTAGAGCGGGGATGTAGGCGGAGCTGGTGCCTAAAAAGCTGCCGAGGAGGACGCCGGCGATGCCGGCCAGGAGGCCGTAGATGGCCCAGGCGGTGAGGTGGACGGTGTTGAGTTCGATGCCGACCAAGGTGAGGCCGCGGGGGTTGATGGAGGCGGCGAGGAGGTTTTTGCCGGGCTGGGTGCGGTTAACCAATAACCAGAGGCCACCAAGGGTTGCCCAGGAAATGGCGGCGATGAAGACCTCGTTCCAGGGGGTGCGGACGCCGAAAATGTCGATGGTGGAGGTGACCAGAGGCTGCACGGTGATGGGGGTGCTGGTGAAGATATAGGCGAGGACGATTTGCAGCATCACGCCCCATAGGAGGGTGCCGGTGAGGACGAAGAGTTCGCGTTCGGCCGGGGCGATGGCGCGGGATTTTTGGATGGGGCGGACCACCGCGAAATAGGTGGCGAAGGCGGTGGCGATGCCGGCGGCGATGCCGGCCAGGGCGCCGAGATAGGCGCCGAGGCCGATGCCGGTGCCGATGTACCAGGCGACCATGGCGGCGGTGACGAGGATGGCGCCGTGTGAGAGGTTGAGCACGCCGGAGACGCCGAAGATGAGGGTAAAGCCGAGGGCGCCGAGCGCATAGAGGGCGCTGATGGCGAAGCCGTCGATGAGGATTTGGAGGGCTAGCATTGTTAGGGGCGTGTTAGGGGTGATGGCATTATTGTTGGCTCGCTTTTGGCGTTCTTGGGGGTGGGAAGATGGATTGCGACGCCAAGGGCTCGCAATGACGGGTTGGGTTATGCGTTGCCTTGTTTGAAACGTTAGAAAGTCGTGGATGCCAGCATGCGCTGGCATGACGGAGGGAGAGGGGGCGGTGGTGGTGGGTTGCGCAAGCGCGCAACCCACCCTAGGGGACTCGCGACTTTGTTAGTTCGAGGCGACTTTGACGAAGCCGGGGAAGCTGGGTTTGGCGTTGGCGAGGTTGAGGGGCCAGATGCATTTTTGCTCGCCGTTTTGCCATTGGATGGCGACGCCGGTGACAAAGCCGGGGCCGTAGCGGAGCGCGTGGGTGTATTGCGAGTCCTGGCCTAGGAACTGCAGGCGGCCCTGGGTGCCGACGTAGTCGGTTTTTTCCAGGTTCGTGACGATGCTGTCGGCGCTGGTGGAATTGCCTTTCTCGATGGCCGCGGCGAGCATGTGGATGGCATCGTAGGTGGTGTAGGCGGAGTAGGCGGGGGTGATGCCGTAGGCTTTTTCGTATTCCTCGTTGAATTGTTCCGTCAGCGGGGTGATGGCGACGCCGGGGGCGGCGACGTTGAGGGTGATGACGCCTTCGGTGGCGCCATTGGTGGCTTTCCAGAAGGCGGAGCTGCCGGCCTGGGCGTTAATGCCGGCGAGCACCAAGGGCACTTTCTGGTTGGCCCATTGCACGGTGGGCTTCACACCGACATGCGCCCAGCCGGCGATGATGACGTCCGGGTTCAGGGCCTCGGCCTGCTGGAAGATGGGGGTGAAGTCCGTCGTGTCGGGTGAGAAACGGATTTCTTTCAGCACCGTCAGCCCCGCGCCGGGCAGGCACGCATTGTAGCCGGCGTCGAGCGGTTTGGTCCAGGCGGCGTCCTCGCTCATGATGACGGCGGTTTTCATGTGCAGGCCGGTGACCAGCAGGTCGTGCGAGGCGTCGCAGACGCCCTGGGCCAGGAAAGCCGAGGGGAAATAGGCGTGGAAGACGTATTTGCGCTGGGCGTAGTCCGCGTGGACATAGGCGGAGATGGCGTTGCTGGCGGCGCCGGTGATGATATAGGGCTCTTTCAGGCGGGTGGACCAGGGCTCCAGCGCCAGTGCGACTTCGGAAATCCAGTTGCCGACCACCGCGACGACGTGGTCCTGGCTGACCATGCGCTGGAAGCCGGCGACGGCGCTGGTGGAGGAGGCCTGGTCGTCCTCGATGACCAAAGCGAGCGGGCGGCCGTTGACGCCGCCCTGGGCGTTGATGTCGGCCACGGCGAGCTTGGCGCCGTTGGCGATGGCGGCGCCAGGAATGGTGGCGAGCGAGGCGGAGATGCCGATTTCAATCGGCGTGGAATCCGCGCGGGCGGCGGTTGCGCCCAGAATGGGGGCGGCGAGCAAGGAGAGGGCGGTGCCGGCGAGTAGCACGCCAGAAAGCGTGGTCTTTGAGCGTTTGGACATATGTAATCCTCCGTTGACGGGGTTCTTTGGCCCCTGGATGTAATATGTGAGGCAATGTGCCGGTTTGGCAACAGGGTTTTGGCGGGGCGGCGGGGTTAATCGATGTTGCGGTGCGGTAGAGACGCAAAGAAAGAAGCGCTTTTTGAAAAAAGTGCTGTAAAAACTTTTGGCCCTGGGGGCGTGGGGACCGGGAGTGCCTTTAATCGCCACCTATAGCGGCGATTAAAGGCACTCAAGGTCCCCACGCCCCCTGAGCCAAAAGTTTTTTTGGTTACTTTTTTTTCAAAAAAATAATTGCTTACTTATCTCTGCTGTTCGGCAATCTGTGCCAGCTGCTGGGCGATGTTGCGCGCCAGGCGGCGGGCGTCGCTTTCGGAGATGATCACGCGCAGGCGGGATTCGCCGGATTGCAGGCCGGAGACGCTGTCGAAAGAAATGCTGCACCAGCCGGGCTTATCAATCGATTCCTCGCCCACTGGCCTGGCGGCCACTATCGTTTCCATGCTTCATCCTGTGTTCAAAAGCGTTTGCGTGGTTCGTTTGGCGCGATCATGACGCGCAATTGTTTAAAAAGGGTAAATTTATTCGCCGAAAATTAACAGGCTCGTGCGGCATTTTTGTTTTTCCCGGCGGTTGAGAGGCCGCGGTATGTCCGTTCAAAAGCCGGGAGTGACAAAAGTTTTTGGTTACTTTTTTTCAAAGAAGTAACTGCTTTCTTCCCGCCTTAAATGCTGGTCTGGATAAAGGTCAGCGCGTGCGGCGGCGGCGCGGGCGGTTCCAGGCCGGGGAAGACGCGGTGCACGAAGAGCAGGATGAGTAGCAGCGTGATGAGCGTGCTGAACACGGGGCCCAGGACTCGCACCGCGACCGCGATGAGCCAGAACACCATGGCGAAGAGGATGATGATCTGGCTGAGCGGGGGCACGCCGGCATAGGTCATCGCGCTGGCCAGAAACGTGTCCACCGCGGCGATGGAGACCATGACGAGGCCGGCGAGGGACAGGATGACGAACAGAAGCAGGTCTATTATTTGATGCATCGTGAGAATTATTTGGCGAAATGAAGGGGGCCTGCAAGCGAGAAGGAAGTAAGAACTTCTTTTTTTGCAAAAAAAGACGCAAAAAAACTCTTATTCTTTGGGGGATTTGGTGAGGGAACGTATTGGGTGGAAAAATTTGTTCCTGTTGGGTACGAGAACGGCGCGTCGAGCAACGTTGTTGAATTCTGCGCGAAGTTTGCGATTACGGGCTGACGTCTTTGAGAATGGCGTCGAGCTGGCGGCGGTAGACGGCAAAACTGTTTTCGGCGGCCAGGCGCGACAGGGCGGATTCGCGCAGAGATTGCCAGAGCGGCTCCTGGGTGTAGAGCCGGACGAGCTGGGCGGCGAAGGCGGCGGGGTTCTCCGTGGAGGCGGAAAGCAGCTCCACCTCGCTGGTCCAGCCGAGCTGAGTGGCGAGAAGGTCTGAGGTGACGATGGGCAGGCCGTGGGACGCGGCCTCGTGGAGTTTGAAGGGGATGCCGCCGGCGAAGCGCGTGGGGGCGAAGAACACGCGGTGGCGGTTGTAGAGCGGGGCCAGGTTTTCGACCGGGCCGGCGAGAATGACGCGGCTGGCCTGGCCGAGGCCGGAGAGCTCAATACGGCGGTTGACGTAGCCGGCGATGGTGATGTCCGCCCCTTCGGGCAGCAGCGGGTCCAGGATGGGCAGGACCTGGCTGATGAACCAGTGCAGGCCGTCCAGGTTGGGGCTGTCGGCATCGTGGATGGCACCAAGGAACAGCAGGCCCTGGCGGGCGGCGAAGTTGTTCTCCGTTGGGCGGGGCGGGGCGGCGTGGCCGAGTATGGCGACGTTGGCATAGCCGGCGGCGCGGATGATGGCGGCGTCTTGTTGGTTGACCGCAATAATTTTTTCCGCCAATTCGGCGGCGCGGAGTTCCGTTTCGATGGCGGTTTTGAGCGGCGTTTCCGGTTTTTGGCCGCGGTGCAAAAGCCGCGCGTGGTCGCGCGGGGCGGCGATGGCTTCGGTGTCCAGGACGATGCGGCTGGCGGGCAGGTGGCGCGCGGCGGCCTCGATGATGTCGCGCAGGCGCCCGGCGTTGTGGGTCCGCGCGATCCAGACGATGTCGTAAAATCCGCTGCGCTGTTCAAGGAAGTTTTGCAGGTCCGGCAGCTCCCGGTCGTGGATGATTTCGGCGGTGTCAGGAAAGTCGCCGAAAATGTTGAGGAGGTTTTCCACCGGGCGGTAAATGGGGAAGACGGTGACCTGGTGGCCGAGGGCGGCCATGGTGGCGATGATGTCGTTGGAGCGGGTGAAGCCGGAGCCGAGATGGCGCAGCGGAATACGGTCCTCGATGAAGAGGATGCGTTTGGCGGTGCCGCGGGGGGAGCGGGCGTGGATGACGAGGTCCGGGTTGGCGGGGTAGCGGGTTTTTAGAAAGGCCTGGTTCTTGCGGCGGAATTTTGGCTGGTTCTGCGCCATCATGTGATTCGCGATGGTCGAGTCGCTGGAGGAATATTCCTGGTGGATGACCATGATGGCGGGGTCGTAGATGATTTTATAGCCGTCGTTTTGTAGGGCGATGCAGAGATCGGTTTCCTCGAAATAGGCCGGCCGGAAGGCGGGGTCGAAGCCGCCGCGTTGTTTCAAAAGATCGGTGCGGACGGCGAGGAAGACGCCGGAGCAGAAATCGACCGGGCGGACGAAATTGACTTCGGGCGCATTGGGATCGCCGTCTCGAAAATAGCCTTCGGTGCCGCCGTCGCGCCAGATGATGCAGCCGGCTTCCTGCAGAACGCCGTTGGTGCGGATGATTTTGCCGCCAACGGCGCCGATTTTTTCGTCCCGCGTCAGGCGCGAGATCGCGCTTTCGATGGCGCCATGCTCCAGCAAAATGTCGTTGTTCATGTAGAGCGTGACGGGTGCCGTGACGTGGGCGAGGGCGGCGTTGCAGGATTCGACGAAGCCGGCATTGTGGTTGAAGCGGACAATTTTTGCGCCGGCGACGAAACGTTCGACATGGCGGGATTCATCGGTGGAGCCGGAATCGGCGAGGATGAGCTCGATGGCGCCGGGGAAATTGCGGCGGAGTGAATCGAGCGCGGTGAGGGTGAGGTCGAGCTGGTTGTACATCACCACGATGACGCTGATGGCGGGCGGGGCGTCATGCGAAAAGTCGAGTTTTTTACGGGCGAAAAGCGGACGGCGGTGGCGGGCGCGGGCGGAGAAAAGTTCGCGGGTGACGTGCTCGCTGATGGCGCGCTGGGGGGTTCTGCGGGCGTTGGAGCGGGCATGGGCGACGTAATGCGCGAAGACGTCCCGGTGCGAGCCGTTCTGTAGATCGGCCTGCACTTCGACGGCGCGGTGGTAGGCGGCGAGGTCGATTTCAGGATGCGGTTTGCGGCATTCGAACACGCCGAACTGGATGAAATGGTCGTAGCCGTTGCGGAATTGTTTTGAGTCGATGGCGGCGATGATGTCGACGTGCACGGAGGCGTAGAATTCCTCCGAGAAATACGGCGACGGATCGAAGTGCAGAGGCGTGGGGTTGAACAGGAAATGTTCTAGCGCGCAGCTATAGCGGCCGGCGCTGATCTCCGAGGCGGCTTCGGGGTAGGTGTTCAGATACCATTCGGGATCGAAATACCAGGAGAGGCGGGTGGTGCTGCCGGCGGTTGCGTCCTCCCGCAGGAAGGTGGTGAAGGGGCCGGTTTGGGAAAAATCGCCGTCCGGGCGGGCGGCAGCGAACATCTGGGGGTCGAAGAACAGGCTGGGGGAGCGGAATTCGCGGTCGCCGGCGGAGAGGAAATGGTCGTAGGCGTTGACGAAGCCGGCTTCCTGTAGGCGGGTGCGGGTGAGATCCGGGTGGCAGGCGAGGTAGTAGCGGTCTGAGAACAGCCAGTGGGGCGAGCGGTCTAGGAAGCCGGCCGTGACATAGTGGGCGAAGGCGGAAGGGTAGGCGCCAGCCGCGATGGCGTCGGCGACGTCTTTGTAGGCGGCGCGGTACCAGGTTTCGGCGAAGAACAGATTGGGCGAATGGCCGAGGGCGCCACCACTGGTGCGGTAATAGGCTTCGAGTGCGGCATCCGTGGCGTGCGGGTCCGGCAGGGCGGCGGCGTAGCGCGCGCGGTAGAAGGCGGCGTCGAAGCCGGCCCAGGGCGCTTTGAGGTTATGCGGCGGTATTGAGTCCAAGACGGGAAGGCGCTCCTAAATTATTAAGATCGTATACGAAAGAAGTTACTTTTTTTGTAAAAAAATTTTTTACTACTGCGGGCGTTTGGGCCGGAAGTGCCGTTAATCGCCTCCGCTGGCGGCGATTAACGGCACTTCCGGCCCAAACGTCCGCAGTAGTAAAAGTTTTTTGCGCGCTTTTTTTCAAAAAAGCGCTACTTTATTGCGCTTTCGCGCCGGTATTGGGGTGCCGGTAGGCCATGATGGCGCGGAGTTTTTCGTGGGCGGCGTAGGCGTCGGTATGGGTGCGGGAGTTGCCGTGGCGGCGGTAGCGGCAGAGGATCTGCGGCAGGTAGCCGGCTTCAAAGCCGGCATCGATGAATTTGAGCCAGAAATCGTAGTCTTCCCAGCCTTCCTCGATGTGCGAGAAACCGTCGATTTTCGCCCAGGCGGATTTTTTGACCAGGGCCATGACGTCGACGTAGTTTTCCTCGGCGATGACGGCGGGGTCCCAGATGTCGGCGGAGCCGATTTTGCGTTCGTTGCCGTAATATTCGAGCTGGGCGTAGGTGGCGTCGAAGTCTCCGTTATGCATGGCGGCGGCGAGGCGGGCGATGCAGGCGGGGTAGATTTCGTTGTCGGCGTCGATGATGAAGACTTTGTCGGCGGCGGCGTGGGAGAAGGCCGCGTTGCGGGCCGCCGCCGGGCCCTGGTTGCGGGCGTGGGTGAGGACCGAGATGCGCCAGAAGCGGGATTTGTGGGATTCGGCCCAGGTGATGGCGACGTTGAGGGAGTCGTCTTTGTCGGATTTGTCGTCGACGATGACGAGGTCGAGGGGCTGATGGGTTTGGGCGGCGATGGAGCTGAGGCAGTCCGGCAGGTAGGCGGCGTAGTTGTAGACGGTGACGCAGACCGAGATGAGGTTTTTGGGGGGTTTGGGTTTTTGGCGGGATTCGAAGGCGATGATCGCCGGGGGGGACCACGGGTTATTCATGGCGCGTCGGGCCGGTGGGTTTGGATGAAGGCGGCCAGGGTTTGGGCGTTGGTGGCGGCGAGGGTCTGGTCGTGGAGCAAAGCCTGGCCGTTTTGCTGGATTTTTTCGGCGTGGGCCGCGCCGTCTTCCGTGTTGAGGAGCCATTCGATGAGGTTGAGGAGGTGGCGGCCGGATTCTTCCAGGTAGTGGATGCCTGGTTTGAAAATCGGGTGGGGGTCGCAGGGTTCCGAGACGACGACCGCGCCGGTGCCGAGGCCGAGTTTGGCGATGCGGTGCCATTCGAAGAAGCCGTTGGGGTCGCGGTGGATGTTGAGGGCGATTTTGGAATGGGCGTTGATGTGGCCGGCGAGGCGCGAGAGGGCGGCGTGGGTGCCGGCGGGGACCAGGGGGCTTTCGACCTTGCGGTAGTAGAGGAAGCAGTCCAGCTGCGCGAAGAACCAGGCGTTTTTGGTGAAGAATTTTTCGCGATGTTCGGATTCGGTGCCGAAGAAGGACAGGCTGATGGTGCGCTGGCTGAAGGGGATGAAGGGAACCTCAGCGGACTGGAGCGGCCTGGGGAGGATTTTTAGGAGGGGGTGGCCAGAATCGCCGTCGCGCAGCCAGCGGGTGTGGGGGGTGAGGCTAGGGTTGAAATGGGTGCTTGGGATTCCGGACTGCGCAAAGATGTCGTGGACTTGCCAGGAGATGTCGATGACGGCGCGCGACATCAGGATGAAGGGCATCGAGCGTTCGAACCAGAGGGTCTGGGGCTGCTCGGTGGTGAAGAGGAAGGCGTCGCGAAGGATTTCCTCCTTGGCCCAGGCGCGGCCGTTGCCGATGTGGAAGAATTCGTGCGGGGCGATGAAGAGGCAGATTTTGGGGCGGGTGGCGATGTCCGAGAGGTCGGTGAGGAGGCGGGGATCGCAGCCGGCGGAAGTGAGGGAGGCGGCGATGTCTTCGGCGATTTCGCGGAGGAAGGCGTTG
>Ga0116226_10003505_pt1 | contig 13852 bp, 10 predicted proteins | sample S1TSphfallax_FD_89692 | JGI IMG/M metagenome (GOLD analysis project Ga0116226, IMG submission 89692) | Host-associated microbial communities from peat moss isolated from Minnesota, USA - S1T2_Fa - Sphagnum fallax MG | ecosystem: Host-associated > Plants > Peat moss > Unclassified | place: USA...
CCGTTGCCGTCGTTCACGTAGCCGGCGCCGATCTTCACGGGGTTCGGGCCGTTGCCCAGCGTCGAGTCGAAACGGCCGCCGAACACTTGCGAATGCACCGATGCCCCCCCGTATTCGTAGGTGATGAGGATCGACTGCGGGTTGAGGAACGCGTCGAACGGCAACGGGATCGTGATGAAGCGGATCTGACCGGAGACGTAGTCGATCGAGTAATCGACGTTGCGCACGAGCTGCGTCTGCGAGAGGATGATGCCGGTGCGGCGGTCGATCGCGACGACCGACACGTTTTCCGATCCCACGACGATGTCGGGGTTCAGCGGCTGTGCGAGCGTCGAGAGACCCGAAGGCGAGAGGACGACGCGCCCGTACGCGATGTCGTTGCGCGCGACGAACGCGCTAAGATCGCGGCCCTTGTTGGCGAGCGCCACTTGCAAGCCGTCGACGAGTTGCGAGAAACCGCCGACGGAGTTGGTGCCGCCGGTGTTGGCTTGGAATTCACCCCACATCGCGTGACTCTGGCCCTGATCGTAGCGCGCGTAGAGGTGATCGCGCGAGAGTGCGTCGTCGCGCACCGTGCTCGAATCGCCGTAGGTCGCGAACGGCCGATCCGCGGGATCGAAGGTGTTGGCACCGCTGGCCGACGATTCGTCGAGCTTATCCGCGGTGTCGTAGGAGACCGTGAGGAGACCGTTTTGGCCGACGCCGCCGGTTCCGTAGACCGCGATGCGGCCCTTGCGGCTGTTCGGACCGTTGGGAACGCCGCTCGCATTTTGCGGCGCGTCGGGGACGCTGCCGACGCCACCAGTCACGAGCCCGTTGACGAACGGCTTGCGAATGTTGGCCGATTGATAGAAGTTCGCATCGGCGACCGCGTCGCCGCTCGCGAGATGGATCGTCACGGGGCCGGGTGCGAGGCCCGCGGCGAGCGGGATATCGAGCACGCCGCCGGAGGCGATCGCGAGATCGACCGAGGGATTCACCGGCGTGACCGCCGAGGCGATGCCGCTCACCGGCGTATTCACGGGCGCACTTGCCGGCGCGCTTGTCGGTGTGGGATCGGCGGCCGGCGCTCCGGGAGCGGGTGAACTCACCGGCGCAAGGCCTTTGGCGAAGTGCACGTCGCCGCTTGCGATCGTGACCTTCACGACGGAACCCGGTTGCGCGCGATTGCCCCACGCGTCGATCGCCGTGACTTCGAGCATCGAGGTCGACGCGCCGTCGGCGACGAGCGGTTTGACGAGCCGTTCTTCGAACGACACCGGCCGACCGGGACCGTAGACCGTGAGTTCGGCGACCGGGCCGACGGCATTGTTGGCACCGACCGGCACGACGACGATGTGGTTCGGGCCGGGCTTGAGCGGCAGCCCGTAATACGTATATTTCGCGGTGTGCGCGCCCGTGTCGGTGGTCAGTTCGCCGAGATGCGTATCGTCGATCGGCTCCCCGTTGACTTCGACCCGCAGCGTCGCGCCTTCGACGGTGAGGATCTGCACCGAGGTCGCGAGACTCTGCGAGGCACTGCCGTCCTCGGGTGCGAGGAACGACGCGATCAGATTCCCCGTCGCGGTCGCTTGCAGATTCTTGAGATCGCCGAAGGAACGCTTCGGTGCGAGCGTAGTGGTCGGCGCAGGCGAGAGCACGGGCGCCGCGGTGGCTTGCGCGTCGGAGACGTCCGCCTCATCGGCGGCGGCGATCGGGCGTTCGTAGTGCGGCCGTTCCGGCACGACGGCGGCGAAGAGGACACCCGTCATCATGAACGCGACGCCGATGCGACGGATGCGCGCGCGCTTGCTGCGCGCGGTCATTTCGTCACCGGCGCGACGGCAAAGTTCACGTCTTGGACGATGTAGGCATCCATGATACCGTGCACGAGACGTTGCGGGGCACGATCGTCGTCGCCGCGCTCATCGAAGAGTTTGTACGTCTTCGGCAGGGTCGTCGGATCGAGACGCAACGCGTGCATCCCCGGTTTGACGCTCGGGAAGGAGAAGCGGCCTTTCGGATCCGTTTGAACGGACGTGCCGTCTTCGAGATAGATGCGCACCCCAGCCACGCCGGTATCTCCCTTATGGAAGTGTCCGAAGCCGTATGGATCGGCGTATACGCGTCCGGTGATGATGAGCTCTTCCGTGAGCGCGCCGTTGACGACCGTCAACTGCGCTTGGGCCCGCGCCGTCACCGGAACGGTGCTGTTGCCCGGCATTGCCTTGAGCACAACCGTGTTGGTGAGGATCGTATTGGCGACGACGCCCGGAATGACGACCGTCGCGTAGACGATCGTGTGCGCGTTCGCATCGAGCGTCGGGAACGTCCAGGTCAGCGTGCGTCCATTCACGACCGGCTCGATGTGCTGGCCGTCGACGCGTGCGCTGCCCGCCGCGTACGCAAGACCGTCGGGCAACGTGTCGATGACCTGCGTCGTGTTGACGGCGATGTGGCCGGTATTCTGATAATTGAGCGTGAACACGACGCGGTCGCCGGCGGAAACGGCCGTTTGATCGGCGGTTTTCGTGATGGTGATCGGGTGCGGATAGAACATCGGAATGTTGCCGAGGATCCCGAACACGTCGTCGAGCGTCACGCCGGCTTCCACCAGCGTGAACGCGCCGGCCTTGGCGAGCGGCATGCCGTCTTTGGAGACGAGCGTCGCGTCGTAGAGCAGCGACGACGTGCTCGAGGCCGACACCGTGACGCCGATCCGACGCGTGGTGTAATTCGGCGCCGTCACGATGAGATCGACACCGGAGAGCGCTTTGGTTTGGCGTGTCGACGATGACGACGATTGCGGACTGAGCTGCGCCGACGTGAAGTAGAAGGCGTAGACGCCGTTCGGGCCGGTCACCATCGGGTCGCTGTTGGCAAGGTTCACGCCGGAACCGCCGATCGGCACGGTGCCCGGGGCGATCGTCGGCAGCGGGATCGGCACTTGGGTCTTTTCATCGACGAGCGAGACGTTCGCGCCGCCGATCGGATGTTTTTGGCCGTCATACCCGTCGTAGACGATGTTCGAAAAGCCGACCAGCACGACGGCGGGCTGCGTCGCCGTCGCGTTGACACCGTCGGCGGTGACGTTCGCGATGTTGACGAGCGTCGTGCCGTCCACCATCTGCGCCGAAACGACGCCGGAGAACGTGACGTTCTCTTTCATTCCGGGCGTCACCGTTCCGAGTTGCACGGCCAGATTCTGACCGGTCAGCGTCGCTTTCGCGCCCGCGAGCATCCCGTTGATCGAGACCGTCGAGAGCTGCGCCGCGATGCCGGTCGGAACGGCGTCGGTGAGCACCGCGTTCGTCGCGGGTGCACCGCCGTCGTTTTGAAATTGAATCGAGTAGGTGACCATCGATCCCGGCGCAGCGCCGGCGGCGACGGAATCTTGGACGTATTTTTCGATCGGTGACGTGCCGCCGACCGGACCGGCGAGTTGCGGTCCGACCGCGGCGACGGCCCACACGTTGCCGTTATCCGTCTGCAAGCCGTTGGCAGTCGTCGTGACGGTGGTACGTGCGGCGAGCTCGATCGCGATCTGCGTTCCGATGGAAATGCCGGTCGTCGAGAGCGTCACCAGAACTTGAATCGTACCGCCGGGCGCGATCGCCGGCGAAACCGTCGAGCCAAGCGTCACCGGAATGTTCCCGGCGGGCTGGACATAAGCGATGGACGTGATCTTGCCTGCGGTCGCGGTCAGCGACGTGATCGTGTAGGCGTCGGTGATGTTTGATGAGTTCGTGATCGTGAACGTACGCGTGACGACGCTGCCGGCCGGGAACGAATCCGTGGCAGGGTTGGCGGCGGTTTCCTTCGGCGACACGGTGATCGCGCCGACGGCGGCGATGACCGAAGAGACCGTGTTGGATGCGCTCATGAACGTCGTCCCGGATGTCGAGCTATACGTCGCGGTCGCGACGTTGGAAATCGTGGTCCCGCCCACGACCGCCGCGCCCGCGGATTGCGCCGTCCCGAAGACGGCGCAACCCATGACGAGGAGAACGCTCAGGCGGCGTAAGCCGGCCATCGTCATTCTCTTAGGTGATCAGCGTCTTAGTTCGCGCGAACCGTGACGTTGAAGGAGAACACCATCCAGGTGGCAGCCGTGTTGCTGCCCGCCGGAAGTTGGTACGCCGAACCGACCGCGCCACCGAGGACGCAGCTGAATTTCGAGGGACCGTTGGAGAGGGATCCGATCGTGTAACTCGGCGCGGTGAACGTCGTCGATGGGCCCGCGGCCGGATTGCCGTACGAGTACGTGCAGACCGAAGCCGTATTGGCCGTGCCGCCGATGGTGAGCGTGGGAACCGCGTTCACACCGGAGGTCACGTACGTGCCGGTCGTGCCGATCGGCGCGAACCAGTTGGTGCCCGACGTGCCGTCGTCCGCGACGACGATACCGGCCGTGCTGTTGGTGAGCAGCGCGCTCGCGGGTTCGTTGACGCCGGTACCGGTCGCGCCTTTGGCGAGGTTCTCGACCGTGATCGTGTAGCCGAGCACGCCGCCGGGGCAGATCGTCGTCACCGTGACGCCCGTCGGGCAGCCGCTGGAGATGACGGTTTGCTGTTTCACGAGCGCGATGAACCCGTTGTAGAGTTCGTCGTAGGTCGTGTTGGTATTCGCCGTGCCGCCGTTGGGCGAGCCGGTCGCGGTGATCAACGCCTGATCGGCGGTGAACGCCGGCGTCCCTGCCGGGGCGCTGTACTTGACGTAGAGCGTCATCGACGAGCCCGAGGCGAGGGTGATCGCGGTGGTGGAGGTCGTCGCACCGGCAGTCGAGCCGCCCTGGACGGCCGTACAACCGCTATTGGAGTAGAACTGGGCGGTCCAACCGGACGGGCTCGACGGCGCCGTCGCGGCGAGGGTGATCGCCGAGTCTTGGAGATTGCCGGCGTTCTGCACGGTGAACGGGACGCACATCGTCTCCGCTTGCGAGGTGCTGTTTCCGGTCACGGTCGCGCCGGGGGTCGTTGATGTGGTCGTCGGCGTGGCGCTGGGATCCGTGAACGACCAGTCGGTGAAGTCACCGTTTTGCGTCGCGGTACCGGTGTTGGTCGCATCGCCATAGGCTGCCGGGAAGCCCGAGGGGCCGACGAGGACGCTGTAGTTCGCGAGGGCCTGGTTCGTGGTCTGGCCCGAGGCGCCGGGCGTGCCGCCCGCGGTGTCGGGGGTCGTGTTCGATTCCGCGGTCGTCGCGTTGGTGGCCGCCGTGGCGTTATTGCCGTCCGTATACGGGCCGCCCGGGCCGACGATCTGCGGCGTGGTGTTGTTGTTCGCGAAGATCGCGTTGGCGACGTTCGTGACGGAGCCCGCCGTGCCGGAACCGGTGCCGGTCGGCTGGTTGACCGTAAACGAGAGGGTCACGGCCGCGGCGGTGACGGCCGGGCCGGTCGGGCTGGTGCCGCCGCTCGCGCTCGAACCCGAGGGGTTCGAGAGGAGGCCGTCGCCGCCGGTCGAGCTGTTCGTGAGCGCACCGCCCGAGATCAGAATGCCGACGTAGGTGACCGTTCCGGTCGTGGGGCAGGACGTCGACCAGCCGCTGGCCGGAGTCGCGGCGGTCGTGCAATACACGGCCGCGGTTTCCGACGCGTCGCTCGGGAAGCCGTTCGTGCCGCGCGTGAACGACACGGTGGGGGTCGCGGTCAGCGCAAGCGGGACCGCGGTCGGGGAACCGAACGTCGGCACTTTGTCGACGATGAGGATACCGCCGACGGTGCCCGTCGTCGTCGCCGTGCCGAAGCCGAACGACGGCTGCTCGAGCGCGAGCACATAGTGCGCGGTGAACGCGCCGCCGTTGTTGACGGCGACCGTGTAGGTGATCGCACCGGTCGTCGCGTTCTGCGAAGAGGTCTTGCGGACGTCGAGGCGCCCGTCGTTCTGGACCGTGTCGCTCTCGGCCGACGTCGCCGACGCCGAGGTCGCGGCCGGTGCGCTCCCGGTCGCGGGATACGCGATCGTCGCCGGCAGCGTATCGGTGATCGTCGTGCCGGCCGTGGTCGAGCCGGTCGTATAGTTCACGGCGACCGTCGCCGCGGATTGCGACGGCACGTTGACGGCGGCGAGGAACTGGTTGAGCGCCGCGAGCGTCGCGAACGTCTGCACGGTTGTCGGAGCCGACGTGCCGGACGAGGGTGTGCCGTACGAACCCCCGGCATTGGCGCCGTTATAGACGGAGCCGGTCGGCAGCGTCACGGTGTACGAGGTAAGACTCGACGAACCGCCGCTCAGCGTCGGCGAGGAGATCTGGAAATCGCCGGCGTTGTTGCCGGTGTTCGTCAGGGTGAAGGTGTCGGTCGCGTTCGTGTTCGGCGCTACGTTTTGGTTGCCGCCGTTCGTGTCGGTCAGGGTCGGCGCGTTTTGGACGACGGTCGAGACGGTGTTCGACGTCGCGGTGAGCGCGTTGCCGTTGGAGTCGGTATACGAGGCCGTGGCCGTGTTCGAGATGGTCGTACCAGCCGGCGTTTGCGTCGCGTAGGCGGGGGCGATCCCAACGAACAGGAGCAACGCCAAGAGACCGGCGCTATAAGCCCGGTTCTTCATGCTGGTAGTCCTTCCGTGCGAATGGTGGTGCTTCACTTCACGAGCACCACGTAGGTGTAGGAAGTGGAGGCGTGAGCGGCGAGATCCTTGCCGCTAATCCATCGGATGTTGGTATAGGAAGCGGGATCGGCCGCCTTCATCGCCATCGATCCATCGGGTTGCTTGACGCGGGCCATCGGTTTTTCCGACCACGTCTTGCCGTTATCGAGCGAGAATTCGATGTGGCCGGGAGCGGCGATGCTGCTGCTGCCGGGTTCGTACTGGGTGCCGTTCGGAATCCGGCCTGCCGAGACGAATTTTTTTGCGACCTCACCGCTCATGTTCGAAGCGGTGATCGTGTAGCGAATCGATTCTCCGGGCTTGGCCGGCGTCGAGTCGACCGGGACCGGGGTGACTTTGCCGTTCGCATCTTTCGCGAGGATGACGCCGACGAGTTTGAGTGCGACGGTGGGTTTGGCGAAAGCGTCTGCGCCGGCAACGGCGATCAGCACCGAGCAAATGATCGGTGCCAAAAGGCGAGAGATTCTCATTATGAAGGTTTGCTCCGTGCTGTACCGCTAGGGTGGGTGACGCGCGGAAAGACCTCTGAGAGCAAACTCTCGCCGCACGATATGATAATGACGAACGTTAGCCTGGGACGGATGTCACTTAAGTCGGAACGATACTAGGAATTAACGCGAACATCGTCGCGACATCAAAAAGGGTGCAAGCTCCAACGCTTCGCACCCCCGACCGTAACGCGCGTACATGACCGAATATTGACGTTTACGGGTGTCCGCGCGGTCACGTGCGAAACGCGCGTTCCGCGGCGTCTAACGCGCGCGTAAATCTAGTTACATCCAAATACGACGCGTTCCACGGCATCGGCTGCGGCACGCGTGACGTTGTCATCAATCGGGTTACCGTCGACGATAAGTTGCCGATACAAGCCGTCGTAAATCGTGTAGAGAATTCGTGCAGTAGCGCTGGGATCGTCGAGCTGCGCGAACCCGCGGTGCACGAGCGCTGCGAGATGCGCGCTGAAGCGCGCGAGCGTTTCATCGCGCCGTTCGGCGCGCCAGGCGGCGAGCTTCGCGTCGGCGGCGGCGAGGCGGTAAAAGCCGGCCAAGAATTCCGGCCGCTCGCGCGCGAGCGCAACCTTGCGGACGAGCCACGCACGAAGTCCCGAGCGCGCGGCCTCGATGCTTGCAACGTCGTCGTCGAGACCTTCATCGACCGCGCCGCGGGTCGCGCGGAGGTGGGCGACCACCGCTTCGAGTGCGTCGCGCCGATCGCGAAAATGCCGGTAGAAGGTCCCATGCGCGACGCCGGCTTCCGTCGCGATCGCACTCGGCGTGACGTCACCGTCGTTGCGTTCGAGTAGGCGCTCCGTCGCCTCGATGAGCCGTTGACGGGTGGCTCCGCGTGCCGTGCGCGGCGCAGCGGCGACGCCGTCCGGCATGGCCGCGCGGCCGAGGTACGTCCAGCGATTGCGCGCGCGGCCGGTTTCCACATCGCGCTGCCGCTCGACCCGGTAGAGGTAGGTTCGGCCGTTGATCGTCTTCGAAACCGTGTAGGCCATGGGTGTGGTAAAATGACTTAAGCGTCATGGATAAATTACCTACACTCGCGACGGAGCGGGAGACTTCGTCTTGGCATCCCTAGCACTGCCCCGCTTCGGCGCGGTCCCGCGTCAGGAAGCCAAGGAGCCGCCGCTCGGGCTGATCACGATCACCGTGATGCTCGGCCTGATCATGGCGATCGTCGACACCTCGATCGTCAACGTCGCGCTCAACAACATGGCGGGCACGCTCGGCGCGACGACCGACGAGATCGGCTGGGTCGCGACCGGCTACATTCTTGCCAACGTCATCGTGATGCCGCTCAACGGCTGGCTCACCGCGCGCTTCGGACGTCGGAATTTTTACGCGGCCTGCCTTGCGCTCTTCACCGTGGCGTCGTTCTTGTGCGGCACGGCCAACAGCGTCTATCTGCTGGTGTTCTACCGCGTTCTGCAAGGGATCGGCGGCGGCGCACTGCAGCCGACGGCGCAGTCGATCCTCTTCGAGTCCTATCCACCCGAGAAACGCAGCGGCGCAATGGCGATCTTCGGCATGGGAGCGATGGTCGGTCCGGCGATCGGACCCGTGCTCGGCGGCGTGATCGTGGACAACTTCTCCTGGCCGCTCATCTTCTTCATCAATATTCCGATCGGCATCCTCGCCTTCGTGATGACGATGCGCTACATCCGCGACCCCTCGTACATCAAGCGCGACAGCTCGCCGATGGACTTCGTCGGTCTGGGTTTGCTGACGGCGGGTTTAGCAGCGCTGCAGTACGTGCTCGAGCGCGGCCAGCGCGAGGATTGGTTCAGCTCGTACACGATCGTGATCATGACGGTGGTTTCGGTCGTCTCGCTGATCTGGTTCGTGATGCGCATGCTCCGTGCGGCAAATCCCATCGTCGATCTGCGCGTCTTCAAGAACCGGGGCTTTGCGGCCGGGAATTTCATCGGGATCATCAGCGGCTTCGGGCTCTACGGCACGGCACTGATCATCCCGCTCTTCTTGCAGAGCGCGCTCGGTTTCACGGCGACGCTCACCGGCCTCGCGCTCATCCCGGGCGCCATCGCGACCGCGATCTCGATGCCGATCGCCGCGCGGGTCGGGAAGTGGATCGACGGGCGGCTCTCGATCGCGATCGGCCTGTTCTTGTTCGCAGCGGGGTGTTGGTCGATGGGCGGGCTCAGCGGCGACGCCGGAATCGGCGACATCTTTTGGCCGCGCATCTTGCAGGGCTTCGCGCTCGGCTTTCTCTTCGTTCCGCTCTCGACGAAGACGCTCGCCGATGTGCCGCGCGACCGGCTCGCCGGCGCGACCGGCGTGTATACGCTCGTGCGGCAGCTCGGCGGCAGCCTCGGCATCGCAATCCTCGAGTTTTTACTGCAGCGCAAAGAAGATCAGGCCTACGCGACGCTTGCGGGCTCGGTGACGCTTGCGAATCCGAACGTCGCCACTCTGGTCGGCGGCCATCCGACCGTCGCGATGTCATCGGCCGCCCAGCTGATGGGCATCGTGCAACGCAATGCGACCGTGCTTTCCTACGATTACCTGCTGCAGCTCTGCGCGGTCGTGTTCTTGATCTCGATCCCGACCGTTTTTCTCTTGAGCGGAAAGAAGCCCGGCGCCGGCGGACCGGCCCCGGCGGTACTCGCAGCCGACTAATGGCGAAAGGGCGCCACCCGCGCCTTCCGTAAGGACGGCGCGATGGCGGCGTTCATTCTGCGACGGATCGCCGGTGCGATCTGGGTGCTGGTCGGCGTTTCAATCGTCGTCTTCATCATCGTGCACTTGACGGGCGATCCCGCCGCCGTGATGATGCCGCCCGAATCCACGCCCGCCGAGATCGAAGCGTTCCGGCACGAAGAGGGCTTCGATCGGCCGCTCATCGTGCAGTTCGGGACCTTCGCGCTCGGCGCGCTGCACGGCGATCTCGGCGAATCGTTGCGGCACGATGAACCGGCACTGCCGCTGGCGCTCGAACGGCTGCCCGCGACCGTTGAACTCGCGCTCGCCGCGTTCGTGCTCATCGTGGTCGTTGCGATCCCGGCCGGCGTCGTCTCCGCGGCGCGCCCGCGCGGGTTCATCTCGGCCGCGGTGCGGGTCTTTGCCCTGATCGGCCAAAGCGCGCCGACGTACTGGATCGGCCTGATGCTGATCCTCGTGTTCGGCGTGCGGCTCGGCTGGCTGCCGGTGAGCGGGATCGGCGATTTCTCGCATCTGGTGTTGCCGGCCGTGACGCTCGGCTTCTTCTCGATGGCGAAGGTCATGCGGCTGACGCGCGCGGCGCTGCTCGACGTGCTGGCCTCCGACTATCTGCGCACGGCGCGCGCGAAGGGCCTGGCGCCGCTGCACGTGCTCGTCGGCCATGCACTGCGGAACGCGTGGATCCCGATCGTGACGCAGCTCGGCATCGAGCTCGGAACGCTGCTCTCGGGGGCGATCATCACGGAGACGGTCTTCTCCTGGCCCGGCATCGGCCGGCTCGCCGTCCAGGCGGTGTACGATCGCGACGTGCCCGTCGTGGAAGCGGTCGTGCTGCTCGCGGCGACGATCTTCACCTTCGTCAACGTGCTCGTCGACCTGCTCTACGCCTCCCTCGACCCGCGCGTACGCTACGAATGAACATGCCATTGCGGTGTGCTACGAGTGAGACGCGTTCTGCGGTGTGCTACGAATGAAAGGTGATCCCGCTGCCGTGGTCCGTGCGATGCGACGCGATCCGGCCGCCGTGATCGGTGCGATCGTCGTGCTGCTTACCGCGATTTGCGCCCTCGGTGCGCCGCTCCTCACACACATCGATCCCAACGCCCAGGATCTCGCCGCGACGTTCTTGCCGCCGGGGTCACCGCACCATCTGCTCGGGACGGACAACCTCGGTCGCGACCTGCTCGCGCGGATCATTTGGGGGTCGCGCATCTCCGCCATCGTCGGCGTATGCGTGGTGGGGATCGGCGCGACGATCGGTATCACGCTCGGCCTCGTCGCCGGTTACGCCGGCGGCTGGATCGATTCCGTAATCGCGCGCATCGCGGACGTGCAGCTCGCGTTTCCGCTCGTGTTGCTCGCGGTTGCGATCGTGGGCGTCGTCGGTCCGGGTGTCGTGACGGTGATCGCGACGATCGGCATCACGTCGTGGGTGCAGTACGTGCGCGTCATCCGCGCCGAAGCGCTGAGTTTGCGCGAGCGCGACTTCGTCCTCGCCGCGCGCGCCGAAGGTGCGACGCAGACACGGATCGTGTTCCGCCACCTGCTCCCCAACGTCACCTCATCGGCGATCGTCCTCGGCACCTTCGAGATCGCCCGCGCGATCGTGCTGGAAAGCTCACTCTCGTTCCTCGGCCTCGGCGTCCCGCCGACGATCCCGTCGTGGGGCGGCATGCTCGCCGACGGCCGCCAATTTCTCGATACCGCCTGGTGGATCGGCCTCTTCCCCGGCCTCGCCATCGTCACCGCCGTCCTCGGCGTCAACCTCCTCGGCGACGGCCTCCGCGACACCCTCGACGTCCGCCGCTAACCGAGTCGCGCACGCCACCATGTCATCCTGAGCCTGTCGAAGGATGGGCATGCGAAAACGTTCCGCCTGCCCAACACTTCGCAGCATCCTGCGCTCTTATGAACATGATCGCATCAACGGACGAACCGCCTTCGCGTGACCGAGAGGCCCTCGTACGGTCAGCCATCGCCGGCGAACGCCTGGGCCTGGAAGCGCTGCTTCACGAGATCTGGCCGTCCGCGTTCAAGATCGCCTGGTCCGTCTTGCGCAACTCGGTCGCGGCCGAAGACGCGGCACAGGACGCCTGCGCTCAAGTCGTGGCAAAGATTGTCACGCTGCGTTCCCCCGAAGCCTTTACGATCTGGTTCTACCGAATTGTCGTGCGCGCGTCTCTACGCTATCGCGCGCAGCCGGTCGATTCACTCCCGGACACGCTACCCGCGGCGTTAGCGCCGATCGAAGATCGCCTCGACATCGAGCAACAGATTCTTCGTTTGGATCGCTCGCTGCGCGTCGTCATCGTGCTGCGCTACTACTTCAATTGTACGAGCCGTGAGATCGCAACGATCCTTCGGATCCCCGCTCCAACCGTTCGCTTTCGCCTAGCCGTCGCACGTAAGCGATTGCGCCACGCGCTCACGGCTTCCAGCTCAGGAGACCAACGATGAATTCGCCGCTCGATCGCGACCTATCATGCGCCCTCGGTAACCTTCTCGACCGGCAGTCCATCCCAACCGTGAACGTCACACGAATCTTGGAACGGTCATCTCACCAGCGCTCGAGGCAACCGACGTTGCGCGTTCGGCTCGGCGCGACCCTGGCGGTCGCCGCGATGATCATCATCGTCTTGACTGCCGACGCGCAGCGCGGTTGGGCGCTCGGCATCGGCGGACATCGATCCCTATCGGAAGTACTCGCACAAGCGTTCAAACTTCTTCACCTTCCGATGCCCACTGACGCGACGAGGTTCAACCTCCGCATTGAGAATTATCAATACGCCGATGAGTCGCGCATCCAAGCGGTGTTACCGTTTCGCCTGATCGAACCCAGCGGGATTCCCGCGCGCTATGACGTGACGATCCATGGGGAAACGCGGCGCAACGGAAACATCGGCATCTACTGGCTCAGGAAACGCTCTCCAACGACGTACAAGGGAGCAAAAGCGATCTCCTCAGATTCGATTGAAGTCGACGAATTCGTACACGGCCACGCGCTCGGCATACCACCATCGCTTCCGGACAAGTCGGTCGTTATCGAATTCAATCCGGACGGCTCGCTCAAACGGGCACACGAGATCGTCGGCGGCGAACGTGCGGTCCGACGATTCACGATCCGCAATGTCGATATTGCCGTCATTGTGAACCAAAGGCGCCCGGGCCCGATTGCTGACGCCATTCAGTCCGCGATGCTCTCAAAGGCCAAGGCGGTTGGCGGTTTCCATAGATGATGAGCGACGCGATGGCAGCCACCCCGGAATTTGCCTGCCCGAAGCCTGGTCAAATCGCGAATTTTTCGCGCCGCCCTTGTCGCGCAGAGTGGTACCGTGATGGAACAGCATGAAGACGTATTGGGTGTACATCGTTCGTTGTGCAGACGAGAGCTTCTACGTCGGCGTTTCCTCGGAGATTGATCGGCGTATCGCCGAACATGTTCTTGGCACGTCACGCACCGCATACACCTTCACTCGGCGACCGGTCACCCTCGTTTATTCGCAGGCATTCTCGAACGTCGATGACGCAATCGCTGCGGAGAAACAGCTGAAGGGGTGGTCGCGTGCGAAAAAGCACGCGCTGATTTGCGGTGATTGGGATGCGATTCGCAGGCTCGCGAAGTCGGCCCGCACGCCGACATGATCGCATGCCCATCCTTCGACAGGCTCAGGATGACACTGAGGTAGGCCGACCCTGGGAAGGGATGGGGGCGAGTAGCGGCTGGGACGGGCTGCGGGCGAGTAGCGGCTGCGACGGGATGCGGGCGAGGGGCTAGGCGGCGCTGGGCTTTTTCTTGGGTTTTGCGGCGTTGGCGGCGGTTTTTTTCTTGGCGGCGGGAGCTTTGCGGGTGCCCGACGCGGCAGCAGTTTTTTTTGCGGGTTCGGCGGGTTGGTTTCGGACTTCGAGGCTGCGCTGCAGGATGTCCATGAGGTTGACGACGTTGTTGTCTGCTTTTTTCTTTGCCGGTGCCTCGGGGACGCTCTGGCCGGCGGCGCGGGCGTCGATCATCGCCATCACGTCGTCGCGGTACTGATCGTGGAACCGTTCGGGCTCGAACTTCTCGGCCGTCATCGTGTCGATCA
>Ga0116226_10003506_pt1 | contig 13850 bp, 11 predicted proteins | sample S1TSphfallax_FD_89692 | JGI IMG/M metagenome (GOLD analysis project Ga0116226, IMG submission 89692) | Host-associated microbial communities from peat moss isolated from Minnesota, USA - S1T2_Fa - Sphagnum fallax MG | ecosystem: Host-associated > Plants > Peat moss > Unclassified | place: USA...
TCCAGTTCGATAGCGATCGCATTCGCTTCGAAGATGCCGACCCAGATCGGCAGCACCATCTCACTCTCGACATCCTTGAGGATGACGATAGGCATGTTGGTGATGGGATCCATCATCAGGCCGCGAATCTGCACCTCGATCTCCGTCGGCACCTCAAGCGCCGACTTCGTCGCAACAGATTTGGCCTCGTGCTTCATCAGGCGGCCTCGCCGACGAGGCTGTTGGGCAATGTCTGCGTAATGCGGACGTTCACATAGCTTCCGGGTGCGGGAAGGATCGGCTGGGTCGTCGTGAAGTTGACGGTCTTGTTCTGCGAGCTGCGCCCGATAATCTGTCCGCGTTGACGATTGTGGCCCTCGACCATGACCTCCATCGTCTGGCCCAGGTGGCGGTTGTAGCTGATGCGCTGCAAATCGCGCTGGATGTCATTGAGCCGCTTCAGGCGATCCACCTTGAGTTCCTCGGAGATAGAATCGGCCATGGTGATCGCAGGCGTATTCGGCCGTGGCGAGTACTTGAAGGCGTAGATCGCGTCGTAGCCGACCTCGCCGAGCAGTGTCGCCGTCTGTTCAAAGTCCTCCTCGGTCTCGCCGGGGAAGCCGACGATGATGTCCGAGGTCATGCTGATCTCGCGCTTCGCAGCCTTGATCCAGGCGATGCGTTCGAGGTACCAGTCGCGGGTGTACTCGCGGGCCATCGCTTTCAGGATATCGCTCGACCCGCTCTGTACCGGAAGGTGGACGTGATCGCAGAGCGTCGGTACGGCGTCGAGCACCTCGACGATGTCCTTCGTGAAGTGGCGCGGGTGCGAGGTGGTAAAGCGAACGCGGCGGATGCCGGGAACGGTGCCGACGGCTTCGAGGAGTTCGGCGAAGGACTTCTTGCCGGAGGGGTCAGCGTAGGAGTTCACGTTCTGGCCGAGGAGCTGGATCTCGGTGTAGCCAGCGTCGGCGATACGACGGGCCTCGGCGAGAACGGAGTCCGCTGTGCGCGACCGCTCCTTGCCGCGCGTGTAGGGCACGACGCAGTAGGCGCAGAACTTGTCGCAGCCTTCGATGATGGTGATGTAGCCGCGGTGCGGATTGGTGCGCGAGGTGAACTCGGTCTCGAAGGTCTCGTTGGTCTGGCGGTCGTCGAGACCGGTGATGCGCGTCTCGCCGGCTTCGAGGCGGGCGAGCATGTCGGGCAGGTTGCGATACGAGGCCGAGCCGGAGACGATCGAGACGTAAGGCGCTTTCTCGAAGATCTTCTCGCCCTCCTGCTGGGCGACGCAGCCGATGACGGCGAACTTCTTGCCTTCGCCCTGCATGCGTTTGTACTCGTTCAGGCGGTGGAAGACCTTTTGTTCGGCTTTGTCGCGGATGGAACAGGTGTTGTAGAGGATCAGGCCGGCTTCGGCTTCGTCCTGCACCTGAGCGTAGCCTTCGTGCTCCAGGGTCCCGATGACTTTTTCGGAGTCATGGGCGTTCATCTGGCAGCCGAAGGTTTCGATGTAGAAGGTTTTGCTCACAGAGTTAGTATATCGCCGCGTGATCTGCACCGTTTTCAGCTAGAACAAAGCGGTTCTTGCCTCTTCTCTTGGCTTGGTAGAGTGCAGCGTCAGCTTTCGCCATCAACTCGTTCTCGCTAACCCCATCTGCGGGAAAGACTGCGATCCCCGCGCTCAAGCTTGGAATCATGCTGCCTCCTTTCAGGCAGATCGGCTTCTTTACAGAATCAAAGAGACGGCAAACGGTCAGCGTTACATCCTCCTTCCTTTTTGCCTCATTGACGAGAAGAACAAACTCGTCACCTCCGAGACGGGAGACGGCGTCTCCACCGCGAATCGCACTTTTCATCCTCGCCGCCATCTCTTGCAGAAACTTGTCGCCACCCTGGTGTCCATACGTGTCGTTGATTGATTTGAATCCATCAAAATCGATTGCAACAACCCCGAAGCTTCCGCCCTTGCGACGAACTTCGGATAGAGCATGCCGGATGCTCTCCGAAAGGAGCACTCGATTCGGCAATCCTGTCAGAAAGTCGTGAGTGGCTAACACCTCTGCCTGGCGTTTCGCCTCTTTCAACTCGAGTTCAAGAGTTTTCATCCTGCTCACATCTGTAACTTGCACACTGAACCCGAGAACCACTCCATCCCGGATGTCGGGAAAATACGACGCAAGACTATTCCGAACGCTTCCGTCAGGGAGTGTGATGTCACGTTCGAATATCTGGATCTCACCCGCCAGAGCCGCAAGGGCATGGTGGTGGTTCATGGCGAAGAGAGGACCCAGGACCTCTTCCATCGTCAACCCGACGAGTTCGTCCCGCGTTCTTCCGAACCACACGCTGTAGGCCGCATTCGCGAATCGACATCGGAGGTCCCGATCCCAATAGCCCAGCATGGCATCGACATTGTCGACGACCTTCATCGCGATCTCAACTTCGTCGCGCCGCATCGATTTACTCGGCTTCCGCCTCTCAGTGGCCACAATTCCTCGAGAAGAGTCCTCTCTTAAATCAAAGATGGACTTTGAGCCTAGATCCAGATCTACGCAGCAAGGGTCTTGGGTTACAGCGATATTAGATAGAGTCAGACAAATCCGCAATACCTTAAAACGGCCGCAGTCTAACCTCCCCGAGCGAAGTTTCGGCACCATGGGCTTTCATCTGATAGCCGAAGATTTCGGCATAGCGTAGCAGGTCTTGTGACTTTACTCGACTCCGGCTTCTCCTGGTTTGGGGAGGATTCGGCTTAGAACCGATGAATGTACAGCATCTGCAGAGCCGGGCCGCTCGCCGTATTGTGCGCCTCTACCTTCAGGTAGAGGTTAACGTTCAGTGTGTTCGTCCGGCTGAAGTCGAAGCCGCCGCCCGGCCCAAGGTAGAACTGCGACTCCCGCGCCTTGTTCACGGTCACGCCGTTGGTCCGGTCTGGGCTGAGCTGGTAGACTCCGTAACTATTCGCTCCCACGTAGAGCTTTCGCGTCACTCTGTAGGAAGTCGTGAAGTTGCCGTACACCAGTTGTCCGGCCTGTCCGTTGACATAGACGAGATGCGGTATCGGCGGAGGGTTGGCTAGCTTTGTCGTTGGCAGGTTGTACTGGTAGTGCAGCCGGGTGCTCATCTCCAGCTTGCGCCACGGCATGTAGGTCGCCGCTAGATACGGCACCACGGCCCAGTATCCCGACCCAGGGTTGACGCTCTTCTTCGAATCGAACTTGCCGTTCGGGATTTGCACCAGGAACTGCGCCCGCCACGCGAGAAACGGTCTGGAGTGCTCCTCCACCGAGCCGGGCTTCAGGGGCCGCGAGCCTGTGCCTCGCAGGAAGTACTTCGACTGATAGGTTGGACCGGCGATGATGTCGCCAAAGCCGGGCTCGTCCGCTGGAAGCCGCTTCGGGCTATTCGCTGCGAACCCTGTTCGCAGGCCCACCAGCGGGACAAGGACCGAGAAGCCAGCAGTTCCGCCGAACGGCCTCCACTTCGAGGCGACGATGAACTGGGTCAGCGAGGGAAAACTGTCAATCCTTGGCTGGACGAAGTTCACATTCTCGACGCCATCGCGGTCGCTGATCTCGTCGCTATGTTGCCAGCGGAAGTATTCGAGCACAGTGAGCCCGGGTTTGAGGCGGCCGAAGCCATCATAGAAGCTCGTGCTTCCGAGGTTGATGGACGGCGGCGGTTTGACGATGTCGGGAAGAGCGGCTTGGGCATGGGACGCAATGGATCCGGGTGCAAGAAGAGCCCCAAAGACTACAAGCAAAAGGCGAAGCCGACGCTGAAAAAACTTCATAGAGCTCCTAAGCCGTAGCTCTCTCGCGGACAAAACAGACCACCCGGTTTCGTCCGGATCGCTTCGCTTCGTAGAGTGCATCATCGGCACTGGCGATCAGATCTTCTGCGGTAAATTGTTCCCCGGTCGCCCCGCGTAACGCAGCGACTCCGATGCTGATCGTCACGACCGCCCCGTGGGCTGCGGGAAACGCCGCCGACTCAATGGACTTGCGAAGTCGCTCCCCGGCAGCCATCGCCTCTTGCTCATCGGCGTCCGGCAGGATAGCGACAAACTCCTCGCCGCCATAACGCGCTACGGTGTCCACACCAGCGCGGACGCCTTGCTGGAGCAGTTGCGCAACCCGCTCCAGGCAGAAGTCCCCATGCTGGTGTCCGGCCGTGTCATTCAAGCTCTTGAAGTGGTCGATATCGATCATGAGAACGCTGATCCAGCGTTGGTTTTCGACGGCGACCTTACTCAGCCGCAATAGCGCCGAATCCAGATACCGCCGGTTGAAGATCCCGGTAAGGCCGTCCAGACTTGAGAGCCGCTCCAGATGCGCGTTCATTCGCAGAATGTCTTCCGTACGAAGCCGGTTGATCTCGCCCAGCAGGAACTCGCGTCTGCCGGAACGTTCCCGGTTGTACCTCTCGTAGAGTGCGGGCAGACTGAAGACAACGACGAAGATGATCTCATCTACCGCGATCGGCGGACCGAAGTGACCGGCCCATCGCACACGGCACAACGCAATAAATACGCTGAGCGCAGCCACCAGACCTCGGACGCAGTACCGGAACGGAGCCTGCATCAACAGCGTCTGGGCAAAGATCCCTACCCCGGCCGCGATCACGTACTTGTCGGTCAGTGCCGAGCCTGAAAGCCTGCCCAGGAGCATGACCAGCGCCGTCTCTGCGATCAGAGGAGTGAAGGCTGCGACACCGTGTATCCAGGCGGGCAACGGTCGAAGTAGAAGGTATACCGCCAGCAGGGTGAGGGGCAGAACGATGCCCAGCCTCAACTCCATGGAAACCCGGAATACTTGTGGTCCCACCCGCAGGTTCGCCAGGATAAACAACAGCTTGGCCGCCATATAGACGACCAGATACTTTGCGATTGCCTTGTTGCGTGCTGGCCCTCGAGCAGCCTGGTAGGCGGCCTCCAGGCGGGGAATGAACTCCAGACGGTAGCGCCTGTGGGAGAGCGCTTCCTCTACTTCTAACAACATTCTGGCTGATGCCGCTGCTGGCAATTGGTACCCCTCTTTGTCCCTTGTGCGACAGACATGAGTACCGTATCGACATTGCGACGCAGGACATTACCCATCTGTGTAGTGCCATCGGCATAACAGCGGGTACTTATCAGTCCGCGATGGTGATCGCGTCTACAACCTTGGTCAATTGTGTTTTGTTTGGTAGCGCCACCGGGGCTCGAACCCGGACTCTCAGCCTTGAAAGGGCCGCGTGTTAACCAGTTACACCATGGCGCCAAATTGCTTCGGCATTGCTTGGAACTCGCATCTTCAAATCTAGAGAGGGGATCAGGATTTGGTAGCGTCACCGGGGCTCGAACCCGGACTCTCCGCCTTGAGAGGGCGGCGTGTTAACCAGTTACACCATGACGCCAAACAGAAGAAACATCTCTTCGCCGCGATAACCTAAGTGTATCAGAAAATGCCTGATGCTAACGAAGAGCGGAAGTACGAAATGCGGGGGTCTCTCCGTTGCGCATCGCGATGAAACCACGATGCTTCTGTCGAGATGACGTGTGCCTTGAAATCAACTACAGGCCGAGTTTCTTGACCTCGTCGTTGTAGTACTTGCGGTAGAGGATGTCCCACTCCTGCGAGCCTTCGACGATGATCTTGCGCTGCGAGGAGATCTTCTGCCGCGCGGCCGCGTCGATCTTGGTCTCTTCCATCAGCAGCTTTTCGAGGGCCTTACGCGCCTCCTGTCGGATGGTGTTGCGGTCTTCGAGGAAGTCGCACTCGGGGATCTCGGCGAGTGAGTCGGCGACGGTGTGGGCGAGCTTGTTGAGCTTATCGCGGGAGATTCTCATAGCACCGCCTTGTACTTACGGGCGAGCTCGTTCTTGACCTTCTTGAACATCTCCGGGTAGCTAGCGCCGGTCTTGCGCATGTCGTCCTGGAAGGCTTCGAGGATGACGCGAACCTCGTCGTTGATGCGGTCTTCGAGGGAGAGTTCCTCGACCATTGCCGTCGTCACGCGTTCGTTCAAAATGGCAGGCTTGGCGGTCGCAATCATCTTCGCTTCAACGAGATGCTTGACCGTCTGCCGTGCCAGGTACCCTACATAATCTTTAGAAAAAATCATCGCTTTTGTTCAGGATACACGATCATGGGCTTCGCCTATTTGACGTTCGCCTTCAAGATGCCGCTGGCCGTTCTCCGGGCAATTCCATAGGCGTAGCAGCCCTCTTTCTGCGACAATAGCTTCTTGATGCAGACCGATAACCTGATCTCAGTAAAAGACGACATGATTGCCTTCATCGCCGGACACGGCATGAGGCGGCTGAATGGCTATGTAACCGAAGAGGTTCCGACCGTCCTCTTTGAGGAAGACGACGCGGACGCCTGGAAGGTCTTCGTAGAACACGCGAAGGCGGCGAACTCGCCGTTTGTGACGATGAGCGATGTCGTGCTCGAAAAGACCGACATCGCCATCCTGCTGGAGCAGTTGCGCGACCAGAGCTACCCGGATGACGATGGCCAGGAGTTCGAAGACGCACAGGCGCTGGTGAAGCACGTCGGCAAGACGGGTTACCTCCAGCTTGGCTTCGCTCACCAGGGCGTAATGTTTCTGTTCGAGACATCGACGCCGTGGTACGAGCGCTTCCAGGAGCTGCTCGAAGCGGTGACCGATCTCGGCGGTATCGTCGTCGACGACGGTGAAGGCGACGACTAAGCAGCGATGAACGATGAAGCTGGCGCCCTGAGTACGGAAGGGCTTGAAGCGGCCACTTTGAGTTCCGCGCAGCGATCGGTCCGTTGGATCGCTCGCGATATCGATGAAGCCGCAGCGCAAGCTTTAGCGCATGAATTCTGCTGTCCGCTTCCGATCGCGAAGCTCCTTGTATCGCGGGGAATTCAATCTGTCGCTTCAGCACACAGGTTCTTTCATCCCAGCATCGAAGAGCTTCACGATCCTCTGTTACTGCTGGGAATGGCACCAGCCGTTGCGCGGATTCAGCGGGCGGTGGCGGATGGCGAGATCATCCTGATCTACGGCGACTACGACGTGGACGGAACGACAGCCACGGTCCTCCTGAAGACAGCCATCGAGCGCATTGCCCCTACGGGTCGCCCGGCACAGGTTCGATATCACGTTCCCCATCGCATTCGCGAAGGCTACGGCATGCAGGCCAAGGTCCTTGGGGATGCCTCCATCGCGGGCGTATCGCTGGTGATCAGCGTCGACACGGGAATTCGCGCCTTTGCCGCAGCCGATGAGGCCAAGGCTCTCGGCCTCGACCTGATCGTGACCGACCACCATCTGCCGGACGACGTCGCCGGGATTCCTGAAGCTCTCGCCGTCATCAACCCCGCACAGGCCGATTGCCCCTACCATTTCAAGTCGCTCTGCGGAGCGGCAGTTGCTTTCAAGTTGGCCTACGCTCTGATGTCGGCTGTGGCGCATACAGCGACCGAGCGCGAACGCCTGGAAAACAAGATTCTTCCATCGTTTCTCAAGCTGGTTGCGATTGCCACGATTGCTGACTCGGTTCCGTTGGTGGGTGAGAACCGCGTGATCGCCGCGCTTGGTCTTCGTGAACTTCGCAACCCGGTGCAACCGGGCTTGCGGGCGTTGATGCAAGTCGCACAGATCCCGCTCGATCGTCCTCCCACTGCGACAGAGGTCGGCTTCCGGCTGGCCCCTCGAATCAATGCGGCCGGACGCATGGACGTTGCAAGCGACGTGGTGGAGCTCTTCCTGACGCGCGATCCGGAGCTTGCCCGGGAGCTTGCAGAGAAGCTGGACCGGCTGAACAGCGAACGGCGCGCAACCGAGGCCAAGGCGCTTGAGAGCATCGAGTCGCAGCTTGCCGCCATGAAGGCTGTGACGGGCGAGTTCCCTGCCGACTGCATCATCCTCGACGATGCCGAGTGGCACCGGGGCGTGCTGGGGATTCTTGCATCGCGGGTAGTCGATCGGACCGGGCGGCCTGCCCTCGTGATGACTCACGATGACGGACAGGCTCACGGGTCAGGACGATCGATCGAGGGCTTCCATCTGCTCGATGCGCTGACAGCAGCTCATGAGCACGGCGAAGGCGTCGAGCCAGTGTTCACGCGATTCGGCGGTCATGCCCACGCAGTAGGGTTCTCTCTGCCTTCAGACCGGCTTGCCGATCTCAGAGAGCGCATGGCGGCCATCGCAGGAGTCCACTTCGCGGCAGAGGCTCCGGTCGAATCGTTGCACTTCGATGTGGAGTTGGAAGTCTCCGAAGTGACCGATGAGTTTGAAGCCTGGCTTTCGCGATGCGCTCCGTTCGGCAATGGCAATCCTGAGCCGCTCTTTGTGAGCCGCGGCTTGGTTCTCGCGAGCGCACCCCGAATCATCAAGGACCGGCATATCTGCCTGCAGTTCGAACGAAGTGGTGGAGGCTCTCTGAGCGCTATGGGCTGGAGCCGGAGTATCGATTGGCCCGAACGATGCCGGCTTCTCGAACTCAATCGAGGCTCACGGCTCGATGTCGCTTATTACGTCCGGCGAAATACAAACGGGCGATTTGCCGGTCTGGAACTGGAGTTGGTCGATCTCAGCATCGCAGCTGGATCGAGGGAGTAACCCAGCCCGGTTTCGCAACATGCTGTAACGAAAAAACTTGCTCCCTTGGTGGAGCGGAAGCGTCTTATATACTGAAGAACCGACGATGCCTGCAAACGAAAAGACTCACCGCAACTCCTATGTAATCTGGATCGTCGCAGCTGTCCTGCTCATAGCGGCGATTCTCTTCATTCGCTGGAAGACGAAGGATCGCGTTGTCATCCGCGCCGCGACGGTGAGCCGCCAGAGCCTTGAGAGCTCGACCTCCACGAACGGCAAGGTGGAGCCGATCCACGAGTACCAGGCCCATGCCGCCTTTCCCGGAGTCGTGAAGCGGCTGTACGTTCAGGTGGGGGACAAAGTCCCAGCCGGCGCTCTCCTGGTGACGATGGATGACACGGATATCCGGTCGCGTCTGGCCGGTGCGGCGGTCTCGATCAGTACGGCGAAGATTGGGCTCGACGCAACGCAACACAATGGGACGCAGGAAGAACGTCTCGCCTTATCCGGCGACCTAGAGCGTGCAAGGTCTCAGAAGCAGCAGGCGGCTACTGAGCTTGCAGCGCTACAGCAGCTACAGCAGAAGGGCGCAGCCTCTGCGGCGGAAGTTGCCGCCGCGCAGCAGCGACTGGAGATGGCGACAAGCACTCTTGATGGCCTTCAGGCGCGCAGCGAACGCCGCTACAGCGCTTCAGAGCTCGAGCGAGCGCAGCAACAGCTTGTGAATGCTCAGGCGGACCAGGCCGCGGCGGAACGCAGCTACGCTCTGGCGAATATCCGCGCGCCATTTGCGGGCACCGTCTACTCCGTGCCCGTCGCCGAGTACGACTACGTTCCCGCAGGGGAGGACCTCCTCGACATCGCCGACCTCAATCAGATCCAGGTCCGCGCCTACTTCGACGAGCCGGAGATCGGCAAGCTCGCCGTCGGCCAGAAAGTAAAGATTGTTTGGGACGCCAAGCCGCTGAAGACCTGGCATGGCCATATCGACCAGGTTCCTTCGACGGTCATCACGTACGGCACGCGTAACGTCGGCGAGTGCCTGATTACCGTAGACGATGCCCAGGGCGATCTGCTGCCCAACACAAATGTGACCGTGACGGTTACAACCTCGCAGAGCAGCGACGTATTGAGCGTTCCCCGCGAAGCCCTGCATACCGACGGTCCGCGCGACTACGTCTACCGCGTCATCAACAATAAACTGGTGCGCACCGCGGTCCAGATCGGCGTCGTCAACCTGACCCGGGTCGAGATTACTTCGGGCCTCAACGAGAAGGACGTCGTTGCTCTCAGCGCCACCAGCAACAGCGACCTCTCCAACGGCTTGCCCGTAAAAATCGTCGAATAACATGGCTTACCGGCTCCCCACGATTTCTCTGTTCGCGATCTTCTTTCTCCTCCGTCTCACCGCGGTAGCGGATGTCGTCCACGCGACGACAGCCTTGAATCAAGGGAGGGTCGACGACGCAACGCTGGAACTCCGGAGTGATCTCAAGATGCATCCTCACGACGCCGTACTTCACCAGGTGTTGTGCAGAGCGTTTTACTCGGAGGAGCTTGCCGACCGTGCTATCGGAGAGTGCGAAGCAGCAGTCACTGAGACACACTCCGATGATGCCTTGTTGAGCGAGAATCTGATGTGGCTCGGGCGAGCCTACGGCCTCAAGGCTTCACGCGCGAATCCGATCTCCGCATTCCGTATCGCCAAGAAGGTAGTAGCATCTTTTGAGCGCTCCACCCAGGTCGACGCGAAGAATGTCTCCGCCCTCAGCGATCTTGGAGAGTATTACGTCAGCGCGCCAGCGATCGTTGGCGGCGGAGTCGACAAGGCAGACCGCCTCGTCATACGAATGCAACCCGTCTCCGCAACCAAGGCCCACAGGCTGCTGGCGATGATCGCCGAGAAGCGCAATGACTACGAAACGGCGGAGGCGGAGTTCAAGCGCGCCTTCGAAGCTCAGCGAACGCCTCAGACATTGATCGACGTTGCCGGCTTCTACCAGCGCCGCAAGCAGTGCGAAGAGGCAGTATCGACGGTCAGGACGCTCGTGCGGATGGACCGGGCGAAAGACTCAGCCATCGTCGATGCGGCCAGCGTTCTCACCGCCTGTAATCGCGAGCCGCAACTGGCGCGGGAGTTACTTTCCAGCTACCTCACTTCACCGGCAAGATCCGACAGTGCCCCCGCAGCTCGTGTGCATGTGCAACTGGGCGATCTGATTGCCAAATCCGGTGATTCAGAAGGCGCGCGCCGCGAGTACGAGGCGGCACTTGCCCTTGCCTCCGAGTATGCTCCCGCCCGCAAAGCTCTGCAGGCACGTTAGCTAATCGAGATACCATGAAATTTAGCCGCACACGCAGCATGACACAGAGAGGCCGGCAACGATCGATGCTCCGCTTCCCATCATTTCTATTGGCCACCGCGACTCTCTTTGTGCCGTGTGTCGCCGCTCAGGCGCAGATCTCTTTCTCTTCGGCGATGGACCTCGCGCTGCGCAGCGATCCAAAGATCAAAGCCGCCGAAGCGACCGTGGAGAAGGCCCGTGCCCAACTGGCCACCACGCGCGACGCCTTCATCCCGGGCGTCACCGTGAATGGCGGATATGGAACTTCAACCGGAGTTCCGCTGAGCGTTCCCGTCGTCTTCAGCCTGGCGAGTCAATCGCAGATCTTCAACTTCGCCCAGCGCGACAATTCACGCGCAGCGGCGGCGGGGCTGCAGGCTGCCCTGCTGGCGGCTGAGGAGTCTCGCGATCAGGTGACCGAGGATGTCGCCATAACTTACCTGAACCTGGACAACGCGCAGCGCCGCAGGGGCGCGATGTCCCAGGAGTACGAGTTCGCCTCCAACCTCACCAGAATCGTGCAGGAGAGGTTGGATGCCGGTCGCGATACGCGAATTGAACTTTTGAAGGCGAAGCGCACCGCAGCCCAGGTCCACCTTCAGCTGCTCCAGATCGACGACCAAATCGCCGGTCTCTCCGACCACCTGTCTCGTCTCATCGGGCTTCCTGGAAATCATCTCAGTTCGGTAACCGCGTCAATTCCGACGCTTCCCGCGATCTCGACGCTGACCGGCGATGCGCCGGACAGCTACGGCATAAAGGCCGCCGAGGAGACCGCGCGCAGTAAGCAGTTTGTGGCCTTCGGCGAAGCGCGATACCGCTTCCGTCCGCAGCTAAGCTTCGGAGCGAACTACAGCCGCATCAGCACCAGTCAGACGAACTACGTCGATTACTATCCGGGTTTCAAGCAGAAGAGCGAAAGCGCAGCCTCGATTGGGATACAGATCACGATCCCGCTCTACGACCGTCTCCATGACGACCGTGCCCGCGAGTCCGCCGCCGAAGCAAAGCGGGCGCAGTTCGAGGCAGAGGGGCAACGCAGCCAGTTCCTTGAGGGCCGCGCCCGCCTGCAGCACAGCGCCAGCGAGCTTGAAGCGCGCAGCGATCTGGCCGGAATCGACCGCGAGCTTGCGCAGGAGCAACTTGATATTGTGCTGGCGCAGCTTTCGGCGGAGCACGGGAGTGTTGGAGGGCCACTAATGACCCCCAAGGATGAACAGAACGCCCGCCTGCAGGAACGCGCCCGGGCGATCGATCTGCTGGACGCGGAGTTTCAGCTGAACCAGGCGCAGATCAACCTGATGCGCCAGACCGGACAGCTCGAAAGCTGGGTGAAGCACGTGGAGGCGAATTCGGTTGCGCCTGCTGCGTCTACGACGATCGTGCCTGGTTCAGGCTCGGTCACGCCCTAAGCGACTCAGCGGCGATACCCTTCCAACAACCAACGCTTCGCGGCTCCAAGGGCTAACGGAGTGGTAAACTACGAGGTAGCGATGAAGCCACTTAAGACACTCTTTCTGAACCCGCCTTCCTTTGAGAAATTTGATGGTGGTGCCAGCTCCCGCTGGCCCGCGACACGTGAGATCGAATCCTACTGGTACCCGGTATGGCTCACCTATCCCGCCGGCATGCTCGAGGGCTCTCGCCTCGTCGACGCTCCGCCGCACCACCTCAGCTGGCAAGATGTTGTCGAGATCCTGAAGGACTACGAGTTCCTCGTCCTCTTCACCAGCACGATGGGTTGGGAAGGCGATCAGAAGATGGCCGAGGTCATCAAGCAGACCTATCCTTCGATCAAGATCGCCTTCGTCGGACCTCCGGTGACCACCTCGACCGACAAGGCTCTGAACGAGTGCCCCGCGATCGACTTCATCTGCCGCCGTGAGTTTGACTTCTCCATCGTCGAATACGCGAACCACAAGCCGCTCCCCGAGATCCTCGGCGTCAGCTACCGCGAGAACGGCCAGATCCTTCACAATCCGGACCGCCCGCAGGTCACGCCCGAAGAGCTGGACGAGATGCCCTGGGCGACCGAGATCTACCACCGCGATCTTGATGTCACCAAGTACTCGGTTCCCTTCCTGCTGCACCCGTATGTGTCTCTCTACTCGACGCGCGGATGCCCGGCGCAATGCACCTTCTGCCTCTGGCCACAGACGCTCTCCGGCCATGCGTGGCGCAAGCGTTCGACCGATGACGTCGCTGCCGAGATGAAGCAGGCGAAGGAACTCTTCCCCCACGTAAAAGAGTTCTTCTTCGACGACGACACCTTCAACATCCAGAAGGCCCGCACCATCGAGCTCTGCGAGAAGCTCAAGCCGCTCGGCCTCACCTGGTCCTGCACCTCTCGCGTCACCACCGACTACGCGACGCTCAAGGCCATGAAGGAGGCGGGCTGCCGCCTCCTGATCGTCGGCTATGAGTCCGGCGACGAGCAGATCCTCAAGAACATCAAGAAGGGTGCGACGGTTCAGCGCGCGCTCGACTTCACCCGCGATTGCCACAAGCTCGGGCTGGTCATCCACGGCGACTTCATCCTTGGCCTGCCCGGCGAGACCAAGGAATCGATCCGCAACACCATCGAGTTTGCCAAGCAGCTCGACTGCGAGACCATCCAGGTCTCCATCGCGCACGCCTTCCCCGGAACCGAGTTCTTCGACTACGCCAAGGACAACGGCTTCATCACCAACGAAGCCATGTCCGATGACGGCGGCCACCAGATGGCCCACATCGAATACCCCGGCCTGCCCGTCGAGTACGTCATGGAGATGGTCCACAAGTTTTACGACGAATATTACTTCCGCCCCAAGGCCGCCTTCCGCGTCGTCTGGCAGGCCATCGTCAACCGCGACGTGCCTCGCCTCTACACCGAGGCCGTCAGCTTCATGAAGCTGCGCAGCCAGCGGAACAAGGCCAGCCGCGCCGCCAAGGAGGCCAGCGCGCTCAAGGCCCAGGAATCCGTCA
>Ga0116226_10003507_pt1 | contig 13847 bp, 12 predicted proteins | sample S1TSphfallax_FD_89692 | JGI IMG/M metagenome (GOLD analysis project Ga0116226, IMG submission 89692) | Host-associated microbial communities from peat moss isolated from Minnesota, USA - S1T2_Fa - Sphagnum fallax MG | ecosystem: Host-associated > Plants > Peat moss > Unclassified | place: USA...
ACTACCCTCCCTACGTCCGCGGCGTACCCGCCTACGTCACCCTCAAAGGAGCCCCGGTCGCGAAACGACTGAAAACCAAGTTCTTAGTTTGAAATCAAAAATAGTGATCGTCGACGCGAACGATCCGGAGATTCAAGATGACGCTCGATAACGCGCTTTGGCTGGCGATAGGATCAGGTGTAATAGCGATTCTGTACGGACTCGTGTCGGTGCGCTGGATTCTGGCGCAACCGGCGGGCAATGCCCGCATGCAGGAAATTGCCGCGGCCATTCAAGCCGGTGCGCAGGCCTATCTCAATCGGCAATACGGCACCATCGCCGTCGTCGGCGTCATTCTCTTTGCGGTGCTCGGCTTCACGCTTGGCTGGCCGACCGCCGGCGGCTTTGCCGTGGGCGCCCTTCTGTCGGGACTCGCCGGCTACATCGGCATGTTCATCTCCGTGCGGGCCAACGTGCGCACGGCCCAGGCCGCACACAACGGCATCAATGCGGCGCTCAAAGTCGCCTTCCGTGGCGGGGCCATCACCGGCATGCTGGTCGTGGGCCTGGGGCTCCTCGGAGTCGCCGGCTACTATGTGGCCATGCTGCACCTGCTCGGCGATTCGGCGACGGCGCTGCGCGCTCTCGTCGGCCTAGCCTTCGGTGGCTCGTTGATCTCGATTTTCGCGCGTCTGGGCGGCGGCATCTTCACCAAGGGCGCGGACGTGGGTGCCGATCTTGTGGGCAAGGTCGAAGCCGGCATTCCCGAGGATGACCCGCGCAATCCGGCCGTCATCGCCGACAACGTCGGCGACAATGTCGGCGACTGTGCCGGCATGGCGGCCGATTTGTTCGAGACTTACGCCGTCACGCTGGTCGCCACCATGCTCTTGGGCGGCCTGGTGATGGTCGATTTGGGTGAACGCGCCGTCATGTTTCCCCTGATCCTGGGTGCGATCTCAATAGTCTCCTCGATCATCGGAACGTTCTTCGTGTCGACCAGCGGCGGCAAGATCATGAATGCGCTGTACAAGGGTGTCATCGTCTCGGGCGTCATCTCGGCCGTCGCGTTCTATGTGGTTTGCCGGGACATCATGGGACCGCTCGCGACGCCGATGTGGCTGTGCACGCTCGTGGGCCTCGCGCTCACGGCCGCCATGATCGTGATCACCGAGTACTACACCGCAACCGAATACGCCCCCGTCCAGCACGTCGCCGCCGCCTCCCAGACCGGGCCGGGAACCAACATCATTGCTGGACTCGGCGTGTCCATGAAGGCGTGCGCGCTGCCCGTGATCGCCGTCACCTTGAGCATTTGGGCCTCCTTCCAACTCGCCGGCCTCTATGGCATTGCCATCGCCGCCACGGCGATGCTGTCCATGACGGGCATGATCGTTGCCCTCGATGCCTACGGTCCCATCACCGACAACGCCGGCGGCATCGCCGAGATGGCCGGTCTCGACAAGAAAGTGCGCGACGTGACCGATCCCCTGGATGCCGTCGGCAATACCACCAAAGCGGTGACCAAGGGTTATGCCATCGGTTCCGCAGGGCTCGCCGCGCTGGTGTTGTTCGCGGATTACACCCACAAACTGGAAGAGGTACTGGGACACGCCACCAGCTTCGATCTGTCGAACCCCGCCGTGATCATCGGCCTATTTATCGGCGGGCTCATTCCCTACTTGTTCGCCGCCATGGCCATGGAAGCCGTCGGCCGCGCCGCGGGTGCCGTCGTCAATGAAGTCAGGCGCCAGTTCCGCGAGATCAAGGGCATCATGGAAGGCACGGCGAAGCCCGACTATTCACGCGCGGTGGACATGCTGACCAAGGCCGCGATCAAGGAAATGATCATTCCGTCGCTGCTCCCCATCCTCGCGCCCATCCTGCTCGTCCTGATCGTGAACTATCTCATGGGGCCCGGATCCGGGATCCAGGCGCTCGGCGGGTTGCTCATCGGCACCATCGTCACCGGCCTATTCGTCGCCATTTCCATGACCACCGGCGGCGGAGCCTGGGACAACGCGAAGAAATACATCGAGGAAGGCCATTTTGGCGGCAAGGGTTCCGATGCCCACAAAGCGGCTGTCACCGGCGATACCGTCGGCGACCCCTACAAGGATACGGCGGGACCCGCGATCAACCCGCTCATCAAGATCATCAACATCGTCGCGCTGCTGATGGTCCCCGTGCTCGGCAAGCTGATGTAACGCTGTTCTTCGCGCCCGGGGGCGTAGCGCCTAAATATCAAAATAAATCGCGTCAGGTTCGACGGCGCCATCGCGGGTCGCCACGCGCAGCTCGGGTTCCTTGAGCGACACGCGCGAGCGCGGCGGCACGCTGTGGGTCAGAAACACGGAGCCGCCGATGACGCTGCCCTCGCCCACGACCGTCTGGCCGCCGAGCACGGTCGCGTTGGCGTACAGAGTCGATCCGCTTTCCACCGTCGGATGCCGCTTTTTGCCGCGAATGATGGCGCCCGTGGCATCGCGCGGGAAGGACAGGGCACCCAACGTGACGCCCTGGTAAAGTTTGACGCCTTCGCCGATCTCCGTGGTCTCGCCGATAACGACACCCGTCGCGTGATCGACGAAGAACGCGGGACCGATCCGCGCGCCCGGGTGAATATCGCACCCGGTCTTCGAATGCGCCCACTCCGTCATGATGCGCGCCATCATGGGCACACCCAAATCGAAGAGCGCATGGGCAATACGATAAACGCTCACCGCCAAGAGCCCCGGATAGGCGAGGATCACCTCGTCGAGATTACTCGCCGCCGGGTCACCGTCGAATGCCGCCTGCACGTCACGCACGAGCAAGGCGCGGATTTCTGGAAGGCGCTGCAAGAAGACCTGCGTCAGGTCGCGCGCGCGCGGTGCGCAGTCGCTCATGCCGACGCGCACATCGCGCTCCTGCCCGTAACACAGGCAATGCTCTATTTCCCGCTCGATTTTCGGCGCCAATGCGGCCAACGATTGCGCGATGTGGGCACCGAGATTATCCCTGCTCAAGTCCTGACGGCCGAAATAGCCCGGATACATGAGATCCAGCACCGACTCCAGAATCTCGACGATGGCGGCGCGCGACGGCAGATAGCGATGCGCGATGCGGCGTGCCCGCTCGTCACCGAGATAACTGTCGAGCAACCGCCCCGCAAGCGCATCCAACTTGTCGACGACGACGGCGTTCATGGTGCAGCGGTCGTGCTCATCAGGCCACGGCCTGCATCTTCTCGACCTCTTCGAACAAGCCTTCGAACAGCGCCCCAGACAGATACCGCTCGCCGGCATCGGGCAGGACTACCACGATGGTCTTGCCGGCGTACGCCGGTTCGCGAGCCAATCGCAGTGCCGCCGCCATGGCGGCACCGCACGAAATGCCGCACAGAATACCTTCCTCGCGCGCAAGGCGACGTGCCGTGGCAATCGCTTCCTCATTACTGACCTGTTCCACGCGGTCGATCAAGGACAGATCGAGATTCTTCGGAATGAACCCAGCACCAATCCCTTGAATCTTGTGCGGCGTGGGCGCGGGCGGCTGACCGGCCAACGTCTGGCTAATCACGGGCGAATTGACCGGCTCCACGGCGACCGTGACGATTTTCTTGCCGCGCGTGTGTTTCAAATAACGCGACACGCCCGTCAATGTACCGCCGGTGCCGACGCCGGCTACGAAGACGTCCACTTTGCCGTCGGTATCGTTCCAGATCTCCGGGCCGGTGGTCTTTTCATGGATGGCGGGATTGGCGGGATTCTCGAATTGCCGCATGAGTACGTATTTGCCGGGTTCGGTGGCGGCCAGTTCCTCAGCCTTCGCGATCGCACCCTTCATACCCTTGGCGCCGGGTGTCAAGACCAGCTTGGCGCCGAATGCGACGAGCACCTTACGGCGCTCCATGCTCATGGTATCGGGCATCGTGAGCACACAGCCATAGCCGCGGGATGCGGCGGCGAACGCCAGCGCGATGCCCGTGTTGCCGCTGGTCGCTTCCACGATCGACATGCCGGGCTTGAGCGCACCACGCTCCTCGGCGTCCCAGACCATGGCCGACCCGATGCGGCATTTCACCGAGTAAGCCGGATTACGCCCTTCGATCTTGGCCAGTATGGTGGCGCTGCTGGACGCGTCCAGCCGGTTGATCCGCACCAAGGGGGTGTGCCCAATGGACTTGGTATTGTCTTCGTAAATCGCCATGCCGCACCTCGTTGAACCGCTGCTGACCCGTGATTTTCCTCCTAAGCGCAGGCCAAGACCATAGAACTTTGTTATGAGCCGCTGCCTGGCGGTTATAAGCGATCCTGCGCCTGCAAGGCGCGCCCCGGCGGCTAAGGCGACGCGGGCGTCATCGACAGGGGCAGCGGACGGCCGATGATGAAGCCCTGCACGAAGTCGATGCCCATGCCCTTGACGACGTCGAGGGAAAGCTGATCCTCCACCTGTTCGGCGACGACGCGAAAATTGAGGCTGCGCGACAGCTCGATCATCGCCGCGACCATCGCCTGATTCACCGTATCGGCCGCTAGATTGCGGATGAAGGATCCGTCGATCTTGAGATAGTCCATCGGCAGCGTTTTCAAGGTGCTGAACGAACTCAAGCCGCTGCCGAAATCATCCAACGCGAACTCGCAGCCCATGCCGTGCAGCACCGCGATGAAGCGCCGCGCATGGTCCAGGTTCGCGACCACCGAGCTTTCGGTGATTTCGAAACAGATGTCCCCCGGACTTGCGCCGGTGTGATCGAAGCAATCGACGACGAACTCGAGAAATTCCACGTCGCCCAACGTCTGACCGGCAATGTTGATCGCGACACTGCGGCCGGTGGGCAATTTCATGCCGCCCCGCCCAAGCGCCGACAGCACGGCCTGCACCACCCAGCGATCCACGAGCGGCATCAAACGATAGCGTTCAGCCGCGCGGATGAATTCCGACGGCGGCGCGGCGGGTTGACCGTGCTCGGATTCCATCCTGACGAAGACCTCGAGCGCCGGACCCCGCACCGGGCCCGGCCGGGCGTGCGCAATGGGCTGGTAATAGAGCTCGAATTTGTCGTCGCGCAGCGCGCCTTGCAGCTTCTGCAGCCAATGGATCTCGCCACTGTGCCGGGCGGTGGCTTCCTCCCGGGCCGAATACACATGAACGTGTACGCCACCTTGTTTCTTGGCGACGTAACAGGCGGAGTCCGCGGAGTTCATGAGGTCTTCGATCGCGCCGCCGCCCTGGCCGATCTCGACCAGACCGATGCTGACGCCGATGTTGAAGATCTTGTCCTTCCAAACGAAGCGGTATTCGGACACCGAGCGCACGACGTCGTCGGCGATCTGGCGCGCCTTCTCGAGCGGGCATCCCACCAACAGGAGCGCGAATTCGTCGCCGCCGATGCGTCCAACCGTATCCGAGTCGCGCACCGCTTCTTTGATGATCGACGCCACCTCGCGCAGCATGTTGTCACCCGCCGTATGTCCGCAGGTATCGTTCACCACCTTGAAGCGATCCAGATCGAGGTAGCACAAGGCATGTGCGCCCTCGCCGGTCTGCGCCGAGTCCATGGCCTCCTGCAGGCGCCTTTCGAACTCGCGCCGGTTCACGAGACCGGTCAGCGCGTCATGACTCGCCTGATAGGTCATCTGCCGCGTGAGGCCGCGTAATTCGCTGGTGTCGTGCAGGACAAGCACCAGTCCCGATGGCATCTTGCCGTCGGAGACCAGCGGGGAGACGCTGAGCTCCACCGACCGTTCGGCGCCGCCGTGGACGGGCACGAGTACCGCGCGGCGCCCCATCGACACACGTCCACCCGAGGTCAGCGCCATGCGGACCGGGTCGCCGAGCGACCGGCGGTCGGTTTCGTCCACCAGCGATGCAACGTCGGGGAAAAATTTCCCGATGATCTGCTCGGAGCGCTGTCCGAGCAGCGCCTCCGCGGAGGTGTTGACGTAATCGATCCTGCCCTCCGTATCGACCGTGATGACGGTCTCGCCCATGGCGTCGAGGGTTGCCATGGCGCGCGGGTGCGGCGCGGGATGGGCGCTTGGCGACACCGCTTCGGGCATCATCTGCAATGCCGTGAGCAGCAGTGCGGGTGCGCCGCCCATGTCGATCAGCGCGCTCGCCAATTCGACGCGCGTGACCTCGCCGTGCGCGCCGAGCAATTCGACCTCGTAGCGTTCGGCCGACGGTTCGCCGCTCAAGCGCCGCCGCAGATTATGGTCGACCAACTCGACATATTCCGGCCCGACGAAATGACTCAGGGGTCGGCCGACCACATCGGCGGCATTCATCCCCAGCAGCGAAAAAAAACGTGCATTGCCGAACAAGATGTGGTCGCGGTGGACCAGCACAGCGTCGTGCACGGTCTCCACGAGGCGCTGAAACATCTGTTCGCGGCCCGCAAGGCTCGTCGCGCGCAGCTCGAGGTTCTCGAGCAGGTGGTTCACCGCCGTACCGAGCTGTTCGAGCGACTCGGGTCTGCCTTCGAGGCCGATGCGCGCCGCGGTCCCGGATTCTGCGGTGAGACGCCGGATCTGCTCGGAGAAATCCGTGATCGCACGCTCTTGCCGCCGCTTCCAAATGACGAGCAAGAGCACGCCGGCGGCCAGGAAGGCTGCTAACGAAACCCATGCTGCGACGGACGGCAGAATCAACGCGAACCTCGATGACGACGAATTCGTACGACGCTTGAAATTTAGAGAACCTGCGGGTTCGATTCGTCGCGAATCATCGTGAATTGCAGAATAACGTACGGGACTCGCGTCGCCTGCAGAAATTGACCATAATCATCGCCCGAAATAAGTTGCGAGAAATCATGAATACGCTGGCAGCTCGGCAGCAGATGGTCGATCAGCAAATACGCAGCTGGGAAGTCCTCGATCCGCGCGTTCTCGATGTCATGTCCGCGGTGCCGCGCGAGGCGTTCGTGCCTGCCGCATATCGCGAACTCGCGTTCGCCGATACACCCATTCCCATCGGCTTTGGACAGAGCATGCTCGCACCGGTGCTCCAAGGCCGGATACTGCAGGCGCTCGGCATCGGTGCGGCGGATCGGGTGCTCGAGGTGGGCACGGGCACGGGCTATTTGAGCGCCTGCATGAGCCTGCTCGGCGGGTCCGTCCACTCCATCGACATTCAACCGCGCTTCACAGCCGACGCCGCGGCTAATCTGCGTGCCATGCCCCAAGCGCGCGTACAGTTCGAAACGCGCGATGCGTTCGCCGGGCCACTGACGGACGAATACGACGTCATAGCACTGACCGGGTCGCTGCCGATTTACGACACCAGGTTCCAGAACGCCTTGCGCGTCGGCGGCCGGTTGTTTGCCGTCGTCGGGGTGGCGCCCGTGATGGATGCAGTCCTAGTGCGTCGCGTCGACGATGGCGAATGGATTCGCGAGAGCCTGTTCGAGACGGTAATCGACGCGTTGATCAATGCCACCGCACCACAAGGTTTCGTCTTTTGACGATCAAGGAGTTGGAATGATCAAGGAAATCACCCCGACGGAGTTCTTGGAGCGCCGCCAGTCAGGCGCAGACATGACCCTGCTCGACGTGCGCGAAGACTGGGAGGTCGAACTCGCACCCGTGCCCTCGCCGCTGCTGCACATTCCCATGGGCCAGATCCCCGACCGTGTGGGCGAACTGGATCCGAAAAAAGAAACCGTGGTCATCTGCCGATCGGGCGGACGCAGCATGGAGGTCGCGCGATTCTTGGCTGCGCAGGGATTCGGTTCCGTTGCCAATCTCACCGGTGGAATTCTCAGGTGGTCCCGGGATTTGGACCCGCAGATCCCCCAGTACTGAACGGGTCCCGGGTGTTATAGTTCAATATAACACGTTCCAATGGATACGATAATGAAGGGCACACTGGCGTTGATGGCGTGTTTGTTGAGCTATCACGCGGCATGGGCTGCCGACTTGATCGCCGTTTATCAGAGGGCACTGCAAAACGATCCGCAATTGCGCGAGGCCGAGGCCAACCGGCTCGCCGCGCTCGAGTCCAAACCGCAGGCGCTGTCCGCCCTGTTGCCGCAATTGAACGCAAGTGGCACGGTGGAGCACGAACGCGACACCGGTTCGTCGAATACGGTGGAATCGGTGACCGTGCCCGGCGGTCCGAATTTTCTTGAAAGCTTCCCCTTCGATGGTCACACCGTCACGCACACCCATAAATACGGCGTGGACCTGAAACAGAACATCTTCAAATGGGAGAACTGGGTTGCACTCCAGCGCGCCGATTCTCAAGTCGCACAGGCTGAAGCGGACTACCAGGCGGCGCAACAGGATTTGATAGCGCGCGTCGCGCAACGGTATTTCGACGTGCTCGCTTCCGAGGATGACCTCGATGCGCAACAAGGTGCGCTCGTCTCCGTCAGTCGCCAGCTCGAACAGGCCGAAAAACGCTACGAAGTCGGCTTGATCGCGGTCACGGATGTGCAAGAAGCGCGCGCCGCGCATGACAGCAGCGCGGCCGCGGTCATCGCGGCAAAACGAACCGTCGCGTCCGCGCAGGAGCTCTTGCGCGAAATCACCGGCGACTTGTTCGACACGCTGGCGCGGCCGGTGGAACCATTCGAACTCGCCAATCCGGACCCGGTCAGCGAGGATCGTTGGGTCGACATGGCTTTGCAACAGAATCTGTCGCTGGTCTCGAGTCGGTTGGCGGCCGACATCGCGCGTGAGAACGTGAGTTCGGCGCGCGGTGGACATTACCCGTCGCTGGACCTCGTCGCCAACGGCTACAAGGTCTCCAACGACGGCACGAGCATCAATTCCGACGGCACCCCCTATGGCAGCCAGTCGCTCGACCAGACTCAGAAAAGCATCGGCCTTCAGCTCACCTTCCCGCTGTATTCGGGTGGCATGGTGTCATCCCAGGTGCGTCAAGCGGTGTACCAGCAGCGGGCAGCCAAAGAACGACTTGAGCGCGTCGCTCGGCAAACCGAACACGACGCCCGCGATTCCTATCTCGGCGTTCTATCGGAAATCTCTCGCGTCAAAGCCCTGCGTCGCGCGCTCGAGTCGAACGCCACGGCACTGCAGGCGACCGAGTCTGGCTACGAAGCGGGCACACGTACGGCGGTCGATGTGCTCGAGTCGCGCCGGCTCTGGATTCAGGCGCAAACGGACTATTCGCGCAGCCGCTACGATTACATGATCAACATGCTGAAACTGGAACAAGCGGCTGGCATCCTGTCGGAGGAGAGTCTCGTGCGGATGAACCTGCTGCTCAAGGACGCGCCGCCGACGACTGCGCCAACAGCGACTCGATGAATTCGAGCAGCCGACCGAGGCTGCCGCTGTTCAGGGTCACGACGCGCAGTGCGCTCTCGCCCATCTGCCGATGCCGCTCGGGATTGGTCAATAACTCCTCGACCTGGGCCGCGAGTCCGGCGGCGTCGCTGATCTGCACCGCCGCGCCCTCGCGCATCATCAGCACGGCGACCTCCCTGGCATTGAACTGATGAGGTCCGGTGATGACGGGCACGCCCAAGGCCGCGGGCTCCAGCACATTGTGGCCACCCACCGGAACGAGGCTGCCGCCGACGAATGCCACGTCCGCCGCCGCGTAAAGCGCATGAAGCTCACCCACCGTATCGACCAACAGCACTTGTGCATCCGGCATGACCACGTTGCCGCTGCTGCGGCGTTCGAAGCGCAATCCCCGCCGGCTGAGCAAATCGGCGACGGACTGAAATCGCTCGGGGTGCCGGGGCACCAACAGCAACAAAGCCCCGCCGATGTGTGCCTGCACGCTGGCGTGCGCGGTCAGCACGATCTCCTCCTCGCCGGCATGCGTGCTGCCCGCGATCCAAACTGGCCGCGCATTCCAAAAGGTTGCGCGCAGTTCGGCACCGCGTGCGGCGACGGCCGGGTCTCGAAGCACGTCGAATTTGAGGTTCCCGATTACGTGGGTCCGCTCGGGCGCGGCACCGATGGACCGGAAGCGCTGCGCATCCTCGATACTCTGCGCCGCGACGAACGTTTCGCCCGACAGCACGTTGCGGAACAAGGCGGCGAATCGCCGGTACCATACCGTCGACCGCGCGGACAGCCGGGCATTGGCCAGCACGATCGGAATGCCGCGCCGCCGGCACTGGTGATAGAGGTTGGGCCACAATTCCGTCTCGAGGATGATAGCCAAACGCGGTCGGGCACGGGCCAGGAACCGGCGCATCGACCCGGGTGTGTCGTACGGCAGAAACCGCACCGTGACGCTGTCGCCGAACATCGCCACCGCGCGCGCGCGTCCGGTCGGCGTCGCGGTCGACAGGAGCAACGGCATCTCGGGATGGCGCGCGCGCAACGCCCGCACGAGCGGCGCGGCCGCATTCACCTCGCCGAGAGATACCGCATGCACCCAGAGGGCAGGTGACGGACTGCGCGGACCGAATCCGAAGCGCTCACCCAATCCAATCCAATACTGGCGGTTCCTTATGCCCCGCCACAACACGATTGCTAGGGCAATCGGACGCAGCAGATACGTCAACAGGCTATAGACGTGGCGCATCGGGGCGCGGTGCCTGGCCGTAGCCGTCGAGCAAGGCTCGCCATTGCCCGGCGCCGAACCGATCCGGCGGCATATCGCGCGCGATCTTGGCGAGCGAACGCCGCAGTCGCGACAGATTCGCCGCTGCCCATGAACCCGCTGTCGGCAATTGGCCAAGATTTCCGCGCAGGCGGCCGCGATCGAAATCGATGACGGTGACACGATCAGCGGCGTCGAGCAGAATGTTGTGCGCATTGAGATCGGCGTGATCGACGCCGGCCGCGTGCAATCGGCCCACCGTCGTGCCAATCTCACGCCACACCTCCGCAGACAAGACACCGCGTGCGAGTCTCGTACTCACGGGATCGGCACCGGCGATGCGGCAGGTGATGAGATCGCAGCGATACAAAAGACCCCGACGTCGATAACGCGCCGCAATCGGCTTCGGCACCGGTAGGCCGTGCGCCGTCAGCGCCTGGAGCAGCCGCCATTCGGCAAACGCGCGCACACGTGCCTCACCCGCCCAGACATAGCCGTCCTCGGCGAACCGCGCGATGAATCCGCCGCGCCGATAATGGCGCAGCACCCAGTGCTGATCCGCGGCCGATATGAACCATGCCGATCCCCGGCCCCGCGTCACATCGGAAAGCTCGCCGCGTGCGCGCCAGAATTCAGGCTCGAAGAAGTTGCCCAGTCCCGCCGCATCGCCGAGTACCATGCGATTGCCAAGGCTGGCCGGATCAGCCAGCATGGCTCCGTCGATCGTGGCAATGCGTTGGCCGCCGTCGTTTGACATTCTCTCGAGCGCGCCTCTACAACAGCACTATGCCGACCTCACCCCATTTCGATTCGCCGCCGCGCAGTGTATGCATGCTGCGACTATCGGCCATCGGCGACACGTGCCACGCCGCAGCCGTGCTGCGGGCATTGCAAGCGGCATGGCCTGAGACACGCATTACCTGGATCATCGGCAAGCTCGAGGCCAAGCTCATGTCGGTCATTTTTCCCGGGGTGGAGTTTATCACCTTCGACAAGCGCTCGATGACCGGCGAACTGCTGCGGCTACGCAAACTGCTCGCCCCACGACGCTTTGATGTGCTGCTCGACCTGCAACTATCGGCCCGCGCGAGCCTCGTATCGATGTTGGTGCGCGCACCCGTCAAGCTCGGGTTCGATCGGCCGCGCGCACGCGAACTGCAGTGGTTGTTCACCAACGCGCATATCGCACCGGCCACTAGCGAACACGTGCTCGACTCGTTCTTTGGCTTCGTGCGTGCTCTGGGCATCGAGCCTAAGCCGCCGTCGTGGCAACCTGTGCTGCCGCCCGACGCGGCCCGCTACGCGGATCATGTGATCCCGGACTTGCGCCCTACGCTCGTCATCAGCCCTTGCTCCAGTCACCGGCTGCGCAACTGGCCGGCGGACCGTTACGCCGCCGTTGCGGATCACGCGGCGATTCGCGGCATGCGGGTGGTGCTCGCCGGCGGCCGCAGCGATTTGGAGCGATCCATGGGCGCGGCCATCATCGCGGCGGCGAGTCACTCCGCAGCCATCGTGAATCAAATAGGTAAGGACACCCTGCCGGAATTGTTGGCACTGCTCGCCAAAGCCACCGTATTGCTCTCGCCAGACTCAGGACCGGTTCACATGGCCACGATGGTGGGCACGCCCGTGATCGGCTTGTATGCCGCGACGCGCACCGCCCGCGCCGGGCCGTACTTTAGCCGCCAATGGTGCATCGACAAGTATGATGCAGCGTCGCGCCAGGTGTACGGCAAGCCGGCTTCGGAGATCCCCTGGACGACGAAAATCGAAAAACCCGGCGTCATGGAGTTGATCGACGTGCCCGATGTCACCACCCGGCTCGACAGCCTGATGACGATGCTCGAAATTCGTTAACATGCCGCCATGAACGAGATCAAGGTACCCGTATCGCCGGGCGAACTGCTCGATAAGATCACCATCCTGCGCATCAAGTCACGGCGCATGAATGACCCCCAAAAAGTCGCCAACGTGCGGCTCGAACTCGAGCTGTTGGAATCGACCTGGAACGGCTCGGCGTATGCGGCCCTCGATGTCGCACGTGATATCGCAAAGGACATCGACGCACTCATGCGTGTCAACGAGCGACTGTGGCTCATCGAAGACGACATCAGGGACAAGGAGCGATCTCGTTCCTTCGATGCCGAGTTCATACGCCTCGCGCGCGCCGTTTACGTCGAGAATGACGAGCGCGCGGCGATCAAACGCCGCATCAACATCGCGCTCGGATCCACCATCGTCGAAGAGAAATCCTACAACGCCTATTAGGAGCCCGTGGCGGCCTACTGACCCTCCTGGGTAACTTCGTGCGGTGAGCGGATGAGCGTGTACTCCGCTCCGCAATAGCCGCACTTCGCCCACCCCGCCGCTTCGATCGCCAGATACACGCGTGGATGCGAGTTCCATAGGAACATCCCGGGCATCGGGCACGACAGCGGCAGATCTGCTGGCGTGACCGAGTATTGATGCAGCGCGTTGGGCTGCACCAAGTTGTGCTTCGAATCGTCTTGAACCATCGCCGGCATTCTCTTCGCTCCTGCAGTGCAAACTAAGACTTCACTTCGATATCCGCCGCAAAGCCGCGCGCACGCAACAGTGCATCGATCGAGGGATCACGGCCGCGAAAACGGCGATACGCCTCGACCGGATCCACGCTGTTGCCGATGCTCATGATGTCATCATGGAGGCGCTTTGCAACGCCCACATCGAATGGATCGCCCGCCTCGACGAATGCGTCGAAACCATCATGGGCGAGCACCTCCGCCCAAAGGTAGCCGTAATAGCCCGCGGCATAGCCATCGCTCGCGAACACATGCGCGAAATGCGGCGTGCGATGGCGCATCACCACTTCGGCCGGCATCCCCAGCGCATTCAGGGTGTCGCGTTCGAACGCCTCGGGATCGATGATGGGTTCGACGCCCATATGCAATTTCATGTCCACCAGCGCGGCGGCGAGGTATTCGACGGTCGCAAAGCCTTGATTGAACGTCGCGGCCGACTTGATCTTGGCAGCCAGCGCCGCCGGCATGCTCTCGCCGGTCTCGTAGTGGAGCGCGAATTGCGACAAGAGCTCGGGCGTCGCCAGCCATTTTTCATGCAGCTGCGACGGGAGTTCGACGAAATCGCGCACCACATGCGTGCCGGAAAGCGATGGGAACTCGACATCGGAGTTCAAACCATGCAGCGCGTGACCAAACTCGTGAAACAACGTGACCGCATCATCCCAGCTAATGAGCACGGGCTCGTCGCCGTTTGCGGGCACGAAGTTGGTATTGTTGGACACGATGGGTGAGACCGGCTCATCCAGTTTTTCCTGATCGCGGTATTCGCTCATCCAGGCGCCGGAAATTTTC
>Ga0116226_10003508_pt1 | contig 13847 bp, 8 predicted proteins | sample S1TSphfallax_FD_89692 | JGI IMG/M metagenome (GOLD analysis project Ga0116226, IMG submission 89692) | Host-associated microbial communities from peat moss isolated from Minnesota, USA - S1T2_Fa - Sphagnum fallax MG | ecosystem: Host-associated > Plants > Peat moss > Unclassified | place: USA...
ACTTACCTGCTTTTATTCTTACCACGAAAGTGAAACAATTTTCTAGTCTGTTAGGTAGTTTCCGATGTTTCACTATCAGATTTTATATACTTTCCAGATACCCGGATGTCGTGCCTAGTAACACCCTGGTGAAGTTTAACTACCATAAGGTTATCAGGTAACTATGTAGGGGAAATTTATTACTTTTACGGCGGCTTTTGCCTCTAGCTATTACAGTTGTCACGCCATTCCTTTTTCTTTACCCCTAACATTTTTTTACATTATATTTTGTTCGGGAGTTTCAGGTCTTGGAAAGCAGTCAGTACTCAACGGGTATACGTTGACTTATTGATATCTGGGTGGTGAGCAGTGCTATGTTTTGTCTTAATTACCAACCAAAATTACCTCAAATTTTACACTATGAAATTTGCTGTCTTCTTCTACCATTTGGGTTAGTAAGTAGTAGGCTTACCAAGGCTGGAAGTTTTTCTCCTGGCCAAAACCGTAGACGCAAGTTTGTATTTGATTTGGTAGGTATGTTGTCAGGTTAGAAGGTGGGTAGATAAACGTGCCCAATGGTTGTTTCTTTTCCTTGTTACTTTTCATTTTTACTCTGGGCTTGTGGCTTGTGGTTGCAGGCTGTGTGTCAGAGTGGCGTGGGCCGGGAGTGGTCACCTTAAGACCTGAGCTCGGCTGCCTGCATACCAGCCATTTTTTTATTGCGAATTTCGCCAAAAAGGCGAAATTGAAAAATTAAGAATTCGAAAATGTAGTGATTTTGGAGATTTTCAATCGCCAGAAGTGAGGAAAAAAACATATTTTGAATTTTTTTTTTCTCTTTTACACTAAAAACGTTCTCAAAAGTTTTGAATTTTTTTTGGGTAGAAAACAACGAAATTTGTGAGAAAGAAAAATCACTGCACCCCTGAGTATTGGATCATTCAAAGACCCTGGGCAGAGGATGAACTAGAGTTTCAAATTAAGGATGCCACAACACAGGAAGCAAGACCTGGTCAAGAATTCATGGGGCCAACGATGGGAAATATACCTATTGAGTACATACTTTGGTTTGCTGTTTGGTCTCAAGTTATCTATAAAACAATGGTTTTTTTCAAGCTCAATTGGTCCATGCATAAAACTCTTGAGGCCAAGAACTAGGAACCAAGTCTTTAACCCCTCATATGTTCTCATTATTTTTCCCTTGATATCATGCTTCATCTCACCTTTATTGCTTTCCTCAAATTCGACTCTAAATATAAGAATGTGTCATGAAAATCCCCAAAGACTCACAAGCATGCATGCCAATGGGAAGATAAATGTGCAGGGTAAAGCCCCACCAGGGTGAGGGCATTACTGAAAAAAGGGTGCAGAAGGCAAGAGCCGAGCACAAGCCCAACCTCAATAATGCTCTTGCATTGGGCTTTACACAGCATAAAAAATCAATGCAACCTTCAAAGAGCAGGGCATTATGTTATTTGCAAAGCCTGTCACTAGAATAGAATGCCTGCATTGAAAACAAAATGGCCACTCGGATGGAAGAGGAATAATTGCACATCATAACATGCCCTGCAGGTGGACTACAAAAATTGCAAGAGGTTTTTTTTTATAAACCAGAAAATGAAAAACAAAGAAAAACAAAGGAAAAAAGAAGGAGGAGCTGAATTAGGATTAAATTTGATCACATGTTAGAGATCTCAAGCAAGAATGACGTTCAAGTAACATTGGCCCCAGGGTGGTGAGTTGGTTAATCCAAGTTGAGAGTTATCATTTTTCACCATTGGGATGATCACAGAGCCAAAAATGTGATGTAATTAAAAACGCATTTCTGAAAGAAAGTGTTTGACATTGACTCTTAGTGGAAGTTGTTTGGAGTAGTTCCACCAATATGATCACTCCATTAGGTTTGACCTTGACCTCAAAACCATTGTGTGAAGTCACTTGAAAGCCTTCATTTCCTAAGCCAAAAAAATGGAGATGATGAAGTCACATGCCACTGGGTTAATACACAAGAGTTGATCGAATTTTTGGCTTGGTCTGGTCATCTGGTACCACCACCTATGTTAAAAGCCAGCCACTGGTCCGTCAGCCATTGGAAGCCTGTTTTGACTTACTTTTGGATGAAACCCCAACTCAGTTGATGTCAAATTTCACCTGGGTACGTACCATTTCAATTGAGCTTGAAAAATAAAACCCTAAACCATGCTTGTAAAGGATAGGTCCTATAAGTAGGTATGTAGGATAATAGGTGATTATATTACATAAGTAGATAGATGCATGTAGATGTTTAGTACATATAGGCAAGAAGAGCTAGTGGGTTGGTAGTAAAAACAGAAACCTGGTGATATATTATTGTTGTTTGAGACTTTCGCAAAACACAGGCCCTACAGTTTTCTGAACTCAAAAACTGTGAACACATGCCAACCATGTTAATGGCCACTGTGATGTGTTTATAGCTGGCTCTGACATCTCAAGAATAGAAGCTATTTACATGTATAGCAATTGTATATATATATATATATATATATATTATAGAGGAAATATTTTTAAAATATAAATAGGTGATGATGCAGTTATGGTGAGCAGAGAGAGATCCAAATATGAAAATCGTGTGCCACAATGTTTTTCAACCCATGTTGCAATCTACCTAATTTATATGGGGCCCATTTTAATATTTCTAGAAGCAACTAGCGCCTACCTCTCAAATACAAATACAAATAAGAAATGGCATCATGCGCTTCTCATGATTTTAAAATCTGGGTGAGCCACATAAAATAGAATCCACATACCTCCACGGGAAAGATGGGAATCACTCCCAATTTTACCAGCAAAAAAAAAATCACCCTTTGCCAGTTATTGAGGGCAAAAATAAATGTACCAACACGCGTTGTTGTTGTCATAACAGATCATCAATCATGTGCGAAAAGCACTAACTAGGTAGTGAAGTGACATAGGTATGTATGTATGTATTTGGCTTGCACCAAAAAAGATAGGTAGGTAGGTATTGCCTGACAACTGGCCTTCAAACCATGTACATCCCATGATGTCCAATTTTCTTTCTAAACTCAGCCAGTTTTGAGGTTTTTGATTAATGTACCTTATTCACAGGGAGCATTATTGTTGTGGTCAGAGTTTTTCCTTACAGTGAAGCCAGGAGGGCACCAAGCCCCCCAAAACCCAAAAATAAGTCCCCCATTTTTATTTATAGTTTCGAAAGATCAATCAGTGTGCTTTCCAACAAGCGCAGTGACAGGCGACAACTTACAAGGCATAATCTATTATGCAATTCAGAGTTGGTAGGTGAAAATGTCTCTCCCATTGCATTTGCCCTAGCAGGTATTTAACGTTGAAGGTAGCCTTAACATTTTATTTTGATGGGCTATTGTTTTCTTGCCCTTCATAAACGAGGCGGGGTTTTTTGTTTTTTTTGGTATGCAATCCAAAGACCTTTTGGTAAGCATTCATCTTTCATCTAAAAGACATTTAGTGGGTGTCAAATGTTTTGTTTTTATCTTTGAAATCAAGATTTATTATGATAACACTAATTTGAAAGGAACCAATGAGAGAAGAGCATCTTTCATTTACCTTTGATGCCCCTTTTACATATCAATCATTTATCTTATATTATTGCTTATGTCAAAAGTTGAGAAATGAGAGAAAATGCAATGTAAAGTGCAAGGAGGCACTCCACAAAATTAGTGATGATCCATGTTAAGGTCATTTCTTAACAAGCACTAATCTCATCATCAAATGCTCCAAGTCAACCACATGTACACCTAACAATCAATGTTGAATTTCACTTTTTTTATTAGCATTAATCTTTGTTAAAATAAACACATGTTTGACACCCCCCTATTGAACAAATTCAAACAAAATTCAAAACATTTGCATCATCTTTATTTTTTAATCTATCTCTTTTAATCTCCCACTAAAGAAACATAAATATGTTGCATAATTGATCTAGAGAAGGGATTTTGAAAAAACATTATCATGCACATTTTTTCAAGTTGTCCAATTTTTCATTGGTTATCTAGCACCTCTTTGCAAGTTGTGAAAACTGAAGAAAACATTTCAAAAATATATATTGTGTAACATATGGAATCTAGATGATATGAGAGTAATAAAAAGGAAGTCATTGTCCCCTTTCTTTCTTGTTCATGGCTTCCATTGATGTATTAATAAATAACTGAACACAAGTGACATATTATAACTTTGTAAGGAAATAATGGCATGGTAACAACTATAGCAGCCTAAAGCCTTAGGCCAACTATTATACAAATGCATAACACATCACTATTGTTGGATATGATCCTCATCTTTTTTTTCAATAATCTTGCTTGTGTTTTGTTTTTAATATTTAAAATTTATTTTGACTAGTGCTTAAGATACTAGGTTGTTTCTTTGGCTCATTTTTAATCTAGATTGGAATTTTGAATCTAAGGACCATATAGCTAACCTCATTAAAATTAAAACTTGAACTTGAACTAGGCTATTGTCCTTTCTAAACAAGTCCAAGTTCTTTAGCTATATAAATATAAAGTTTTGAAAATGAAAACAACCAAACCTTCCATGTTATGTATGTTATTGATTTAATTGATTATACAAAACAATCAATACACTATTTTTTATATTGAAAGTTGTGCAATAGTTGGACAAAACCAATGTTTTGTTAGGCCTCAACGCCAAAGGGGGAGTGACTATTGCTTCTAGTTAGTAGCAAAGGATGGATTTGCTTGACAATAAATTGTTTTATTCACATAGGCATTTGTTTGTGATATTTCATTTGTTTGTTTTGGGGTTGGATTCACATTGTGGGTGTTTTATAGAAGATTGTTATGTTCATACATGAGAGGTAAGAGGTAAATGATTTTAGGGTTAGGTTTTGGTGGGAGGTGATAGTTATTGTAGGTGAAGGTTTTTTTGTAATTTTTATTCATAGAGATTGCTATTGTTTTGCAAAGGGGAATTATGGTTTTATTATTATTGGCATTGAATTTTGTTGGGTTTCCATTGTTATTCTAACAATGTTTTCTTTTTGTTGTTTTGCATTTGAAAGTGGGCAACATTGTGGCAAGAAGGTGTACGCTATGTATTTTGGTTGGGAGGAAGGTAGTGTGGAAGGAACATGGGCAAAAGCCTTCAAGAGTTGTAGGTGCACCAATTTTATTATTATTTTTCATTGTTTTTATTTTATTCTAGTTTTGTTGTTTTGTTTGTTTGGCTTATTGCAACTTGAGGGAATAATTGAGGTGCATTTTTTTCCTTTTTTTTTTGTTTGACCTTTGATGTTGTATTGTTTCAATAGATTACAACCAGAACTTTTTTGTTTTTTCAAGGGCATCACATCAAGTTAGGCTTTTCTATGTCTTTGGTTTTTTCATTGTTTTGTTGTTATGATTTTTGTCATCCATAGAACAACAAGTATGTTTGTTTTGTTTTTTTTTCTTCTAGTTTTGTGACTTTGTCTTTGGTTATTGTTATTACCCTTCATGTTGACAACTTTTTGTTCTTTATTACTATTATTGTTTTCATGTTTTGAGTTTGTGCCCCTTGGTGTTGTTGTTTCTTTTGTTTATTAATATATCATTATCCATTTTATTGTTCATAATTAGTTGTATATAATGAACTTTTACCATCACTTTTGGGACATTGACTTCATTTGTGATGATATGCACAAGGCTTTTACCACGTGCCATTATGTTATTTCCTTTTGTTGTCATGTGTTTTTTTCTGAGGAAGCCATCAATTCTTACAAGGTGTATTCAATACAATAACATCAAAATTCAAACTTTTATTAGACCAACAACCTCAATTTCGAATTTTGTGAATTTTTTTAATGTATTTTTTTGGTGCCTTGAGGTCAATTTGGTACCTAACTTTGTGTTTTCATGCCTTATTTGGTTGTGTTTTATGTTATTACATAAGTTTTTCCCATTCATGTTGGGGTTATGTTGATTTTAAATCTATGTGGAAAGGTTTTGATTCATAAATTTAACTTTTGATGTTAACTTGTTAAGTTTGGTACATGGTTTTTTTATATATGTTTTTAATGTTTGGAATGTTCTGGTTATAGGTTGTAGGGATGCCCATGATTCCCATTGGGGCTTCATATTTGGAAAACATTTGTTCAAAGTGTCACCTTTCATCCTTGACCAATAGGGATGGTGGTTATTATTATTTTGCTTGTAGATGCATGGTGATGTGTGAAGCATCATCACAAACTTCTTGGGCTATGGTTTGATAATAATAATTGTGTGAAATTTATTTTTCTTAGGTTTATATGGAATAAACATAAATGTAATTCATCTATATGTATTGTTTGAACATTGATGTCATGCGTATTGTTTGGACATGAATATCATAGGTTATTCGGATTGTTTAGACATGGATGTTGTATGTTTATTCATGTTGTTTACACACAAAAGTCATACACACAACTTCCATGTTTAAATAATGTATGACATTTGTTTTTACACAATACAAACCTATGAAATAATATATTTTGCACATATTTGAAACGAACCCATAAAGCCTATAAATTTGTGATGATAATCATGAATTAATTACACAATCCAATAAAAAAAGTGCAAAAAGATCAATAAAATTGCATTCTTTGTGGTTTTAAAATTCAAACATTTCTTAGTGTTCATTTTTAAGATGTTTATAAATTTCAAGGCAAAGCAAGGCTTGTATATGAAGTTTTTGAGGGATAGAAAGTTATATAAAAAATTTGTATTCAATCCTATTACAAAGATAGTGCATAAGTGTTGGCTAGTGTTAGTCTTGAAATAATCTAGTGTACATAAGAAGATATTATGTGCAATTTTGATGCATTAAACAAATTTTGGGATTTATAGAGATGGTTTTTGCTATGCACATGTGGTGACATTACACCAAAATGTGTTTTAGTTCATTTTAGGTTGCATTAAATTTTGAGTGAATTTGGACATTTTTACCATGGTGAAATTGGTCAACCTCCGAATGAAAAGGGACCAGTTGTTATGAACAGTGAATTGGTCTATTAGTGCTTAGTGAAATTCAATTTACCAAGCCATTTCACTTGTTACTTAATTAACTAGACAACATGGAAATCAATTAAATTTAAATTATTTAATATGTAATATTATTGATAATTTCATGATTTTTAGCCTATGAATTATTGACATGTGTCATTACCTATGTTAGGTTAAAAACCTAACCTAAATACATAGGCCATGTAATCAACCTAAGTAGGCACCTACTCTAGGGAATTACATAGGTGGTTATTAATGAATATTTTATTAATGGCTATTGATGGCTATTAATGGTTATTTTATTGGTGGTTATTAATGGTTATTTTATTAATGGCTATTGGTGAATATTGCTGATTATTTTAAGTTAAATTATCATAGGTTATTGTGGTTATTAATGGTTATTATATTAGTGGTTATTGGTGATTAAATTATCATAGGCTATTCTATGTTATTTTACTTTAAGTTATTATATTATATTTTAGATTATTTTTAATTTTTATACTTAGTATAAAATAACTTATAATAACCTAAAATATAATTTGAAATAACATATATTAACTTAAAATAAAATAACCTAAGGTATAGCCTAAGGTTAGTTGAATAATTTAATTTTAAAAAACTTAAAATAAAAAAATATAATAAGCCAACTAAAATATATTAAAGTACAATAACATATAATAGTTTTAAGGTATAATAGTTTATAATAACCTATAATAACTTATAATAACTTAAGTCATAAACTAGAAAAATTAAGATAACCTAAAATAATATAGGGTATGTCATAAAGTAACATAGGGTATTTAAAACAACAACATAAAAATAAACTTATTTATCATAATAAATTATAATAGTGAATTATGTCAATTAGTAATGAAACATGATGTTTACATAGTGATATTATAATAAAATAACTTTAATTAGGGTAAAAAATTAGATGATTCCTCGCAATATAGTGAGTTTTGAAATTTTGAAGGGTTTTCGAAATGGTTTGCATGCAAGATTTTAGATGTAACTACAAACTTATTACAATGGTGTGATTCTTTATCCACAAAAGGACAAGGCGCATTGGATCATGGAGGTGACAAACTTATGGGACAAAATTTCATGGTGGGCCAAATTATCAAAGATTTTTTTGAAGAAGGCGGGACCAAAACCATGGATGGAAGAAGGCACTTGAAACTTTTTTGTCGAAATTGGAAGGCATAGCATCTTATGGATTTTAAACACAACAAATGTGCTCCCATTGTTGAGCAAAGACAATCAAGGTGGTCATGGTGTGATGTGTGAATTTCAATCACATCCCCAACATCGTTGAGTTGGCAAAGAAAACACCCAAAATAGATGATAAACAAAAAGCATGTAAGCAATGTTTAGTGGAAGCTTTGGCCTATACATGTGAACATCCAAGTGTCATAAAATTCCTTGCCATCCACATAGAGACCATGGAGGCTTACATGTTGTGGTGGAATGGGGGAACTCTTTGAAAATTGTTGGATTACAACATGAAATACTCCCCCATTATGGATAATCAAACTTTATTCTAGCAAGGGGGGTCGAATATGGAAGGCCAAACACAACTTGTTGCCTTTAGGCAAAATCATGTGAAGTTGGCATGGGCATTCATAAACATTATAAATACATTACATCATTTTGGAATTTTGCATAATGACTTGTCCAATGACAACATTATGTTGCATTTTCTTCCAGACAAACCATGTTTTATGTACATAGGTGTTTATGATTTGGGTGAAGCCGAACACTTGCAAGAGGTGATGCCATCATTATATGGGTTTCCCAAGGAATAAAGGTTAAACAAGGAAAGTGTGTTGGTAGGTGGCCCTATAATTGGTTTTTATTTATAACAAATCAAGAATTGTAAGTTTTCTTCAATGAATGGCCAAGCAACATTAAACAACATTGAGGTTTGAAGCATATGTCATATGGCATATGGCAAGTTAACAAATGTTATATGGGTGAAAATTGGGATGTAGAATATTTTGTGGGCAATTCAACCAAGATGTCATTTGGGGAAGTGATCCATGACATGTATGAGTCGAATCCAAAAGCACGAAGAATTGTTCAACATGTTATGCACACATTGATGGGGCTTCCATGTCCAATTGGACTGCACTTTGACGAATGTTATTGAAAGCAACCATAAATAATTTGTTAGTTGCTACATATGAAATTTGGTGTAATTTGCATGAGCTTTCAAAAATGACATGTTTTGAACTTATAGATTTTATAAAACCCAATTTTGTCAAGGAATCATGTTGTCATGTGTAATCATATTTGACATTTGTGAATCTATTTTCTTTACACATTTGAAATGTGTGGATCTATGTTTTATAATGATGATATATTTCTTGTAAACATAAAATACAATGATCACTTACAGTTTAACATGAGTGTTTCCCATCCATCACCTATATTTTAGTTATGGATGATTGGACTTTCCATTGATAATGTGTTTCAATAAATGTTCCCATATAATTGATAGACATCAAATAATGAAAAAAATCAATAAAAATTCATTTGAAACAATATTTGTTAATGCAAATATAAGCCATTCATTCTTAAGATTTTTGCTTTGGTTTTCATTCTTTTTTTTTCAATTGTGGGGATATATATTGTAGTCAAATTACATTAAACAATTTTTTGTTGAAATTTTTTTTTGAAAGTTTAAAAAACTTGTTAATTTTTCAATAGTTCTGGAACAAAAACGAATTTGAAACAACCAAAAAACATTGGACAACCTTTGAAATGTCCATTGCCAAAAGTTATTCGATAATTGATTACGTGGGCAACTAGTAAATTGAAATGGTTATTGATAATGGAAAAGTTGGTGATTCAAAATTTGGCGATGGAAAAGCTCACGATCAAAAATGTGGAGAGCAAAAGCTAGTGATCAAATAATGTGGTGATTAAAAGCTATGGGGATTGAAAGTTATTGATCAAACATTAGTAGAAAATGGCCAATTTGCAACTAGTCCTTGTTACTACTTTAATCGCAAGCAACACTTGCAATTAAAATTTTAATATTTGCATTGGACAAGTTGCATGTGAGACTAATTGCAAAGGACAAGGAATTTTGGATGGAAAAAGTCAACAAAATAGATTTTCATCCTTTGATTGGCCATGTACATATTGTCATTTGCGACTAGGTTGCAAGTTTTTTGGTGAACAATAGGAACAAATGATGTGTTACCATGTTTCCCAACTTTTAATAATTTCAAATATTTTTATTAGAATTTTGAAATAATTTAAGATGTTTAGTTTTTATGTTAGGATGGTTTTGGATTATGACACGAGGTGCAATTAACATTTTCCACAAGACATATTAATTGAGTTTGTCTAAAATAAATTTAAATTAATATTTAGGTATGTAGGTTGAACTAGGTAAGTAAGTAGGTAGGATCTACATACTTGATCTACTTAGGCTAGACACCTAGCTAGGTAGGACCTACTTACCTACCTAGGCTAAATACCCCATTTTTTAGGTTAAATACCTAGCTAGGTAGGACCTATTTACCTAGTTAAACTAAATACCTACTTAGATAGGTAGGTAGGTTAAGGAGGTAGGTAAATTAAGCATAGGTACATGGATATTTATTAAACAGTTCTTGTAAAATTATAAATATCAATATTTAATAATAATAATAATTTCAACATGCATAATGTTTATAATTGGAGGAGTTATATTTTTATTTTTTCTATCATATTATTATCATTATCATTGTAATTATATGATAAAATAATAATATTTCTTAATTTTAGTCAAAGATAATATTAAAAGTTAGATTTTTTATTATAAACTAATTAATAAAATTAATTAAGATAGTAAAAATATAATTATGAATGTAATTTGTAATTATTTTATGATGTGTAATAAGATAGTTTGGATAAACTTGTAATATGGCCACAATATATTTAGTAAATATCTTTCACAAAATTTTAATATATTAAAAAATATACCTAGTGTAACCATAATATGAAGGCCATTTAATGTGAATAATAATTTTTGAATACACATAGAATATGGCCATTCATCAAAAGGTTAGATTGTTGGAGCTTGGTTTGCTTCATTTTGCTTATTATAATTGGCTTGTGACATTTTGGCTTGTTTTATAGCCAACTTGTAATCCAATTAGTTTGCATTATGATGCCAACTTGTTACCCATTTTGATTTACTTATCTTATTTTCCCAATAACACATTAAAAAATATTTTTTAACTTCATAAATATGTCACACAAATACCTTACCCTAAGGTTAGTTTCATCATTAAATAATCATGAAAATAGTGAAATGAAATTTTGTGAAAATATGAAGTTAACATGTTGAAAATCATCATAATTATTGTAGGTTACACTTTGAATAATTTCACTTTTCATATCACAATACTATAGTAGATGATGGAAAAACATATAATTTCAAAAATTTAAAACAAATTAGTTTTTTGAAAGAAAATAATTATTCGTTTTGTCAATCTGGAAACTAACCCTAGGTTACAATATGTTTGCCCGGGTAGTTCTATCATGGAGTTTCAAAGGGTCTTCTATAATTTTCTTGAAAAGTAAAGGCCTTAGAACATGCATGTTGTAATTTCATAAACAAACATTCAAGTAGTTAAATGTCTACCATTATTTTGAATATTGGTATGTTTAACTTTTCTATATATCCCTTAAACATGAATACGTTTTCAAGTTCACCTATTTTTGGCAAGATGTAATGCAAGCTTTAGTTTGGGAAAAAAATGGTAAAAAATAGCTTTAGTTTTTAGTTGGTTGTTTAGGTAAACTTGTTGTTGAAAAAAATACTTTTTGCTTTGCTTTTTTTATAAAGAAAGAAAATATAAAATTTAATTTTGGTTTGCAATGGAAGCTACACCTTTATGTGCACACTTACAAAGAACAATGAAGAGTGATTGTTTATTGGAGTATTTGCATGTATGTAGTTGTGAAAGAGAAAACGACATTGAAATTGTTATAAGATTGAATATTTGCTTGTTACAAATAAAAAGTTTTATTTTTTGTTTTTATTCATGTAGTTGCAGAAGAGAAACAAGTGTTTTGGATTTGAGCAATTGCTTGTCAAAAATAACAAGTTTCATTTTCTTATTCTTATTCCCACAATTGTGGAAAAGAAATAAGGGTTTTGGATTTGAGTATGAAACATGATTATGAAACAAAATATGTTGATTTTGGAGCTCCAATTCTTGAAAGGAAACCTAGAAGACTTAGTGTACATAAATTCTAAAGGTTAGTTAATACAATCCAAGCATTTTATAATGAGCTAGAGGTGCCCTATTAGGTGACAAGTTAATATGTCTTTATTCTAAAAATTTAGGGTTTATGTTAATTCTTTTTTAAAAATATGTCATTTATAAAAAAAATCAAGTTATGACCAATGTTTGTGTTGTTTGAAACACTAGTTACAAATATTAAAAAAATGTTTTTGGGTATTTTCTATTCATTAGATTGATATCAAAGTTATTCACATGATCCTATGATATATTATGGATGTTGTTATATAAGTAAATTCAATAGTTCCAAGACCAACTTAAATTATCATTTTAAACTATGAAATATTAAGTAATGGTTTCAATTATTTTAGTACATATTAGCATTACACCTAATACTTGAGTCTTTAATTGAATATTGAATCAAGTTTCACAACCAAAGCAAGATTATTTTGAGTCAAGAAATTTTTACAATAATTTTCTCCTTAGTTCATGCAATGTGTTTGTGTTTATTATTGTAATGTATTATTGTGTCAAAATTTATGAGTAGCCATGTTTCAATTTAGTGTTAATTTCCCACAAATTTCATATGAAAAAATGAATAACTTGTCACACATGTTTCATGTTTACTAATTAACATAATTGATTAATAAGAAATTGAAGATCACATCCATAAACATTACAATTACAATAATACTCTAGGAAATAGATTGGGTTTGTAAGGTCAATGGAAGTTAAAATGTGAACTTTGAAAACTTAAAAGCATTATCTATCCATAGGTGTTGTTTGGTTCATTGTCATTATGGATGAAGGTCAAAACACATTCAAAAAAGCCAAAAGGGCATTAGATGTCAAAAACTATCATAAACTAGAGATTTATTTAAAATTTTCCATTTAAAACCATGGTAATCTTGGCATTTTATTTTATTTTAACACAATGAATGTTAAGAAACTCAAAATAAAAATCCATTTGATCCAATCTTAGGTTTTGGTTTAGTTAAACTTAACTTTTGAAAGTGAAAATTTCTATCATTAAGAAAGGACATTTTTACAAAGGATTTTCAAAGGACTCATATAATAAAAATAAGTTGATGGTAAAAAATATGAAATGATAATAACCTATTTGACATACTAAAAAAACTTTGAAAATTCAAAATATGTACATTTGAAAATTCAAAACTTCAAAACTTCAACGCAAGCTTTACCACACATAAATAAGGTATAATGTACATAATGTATTAATTTTTTTTTGTAATTTATAATATATTAAATTGAACCTTAAGAAAGGAACAATTTTTTGGTATGATTGGAAATTGTCATCATTTTCGAGATGAAACATAAAATTTGCAAGGAATCTATACATTTTTACAAATTCAATTTATTATTTTTTTAAAACGTGATTTATTGGGGAAATTTTAATCATTTTTCAAAGGACCCATTTGGTGGGGTTTGGATTAAGTGTTTCAATGCCATGAGTTTAATTTGAAGGCCATGTTTCTATGAATGCAACAATTTCCCCTCTATGGTTGCACAACTCATTACATGAAATTCAAAGTTTTAAATCATTAGAATTTATGTGCCCTTCTAGGGCATTAAATTTTTTAAAAAAAGGTTCATA
>Ga0116226_10003509_pt1 | contig 13846 bp, 9 predicted proteins | sample S1TSphfallax_FD_89692 | JGI IMG/M metagenome (GOLD analysis project Ga0116226, IMG submission 89692) | Host-associated microbial communities from peat moss isolated from Minnesota, USA - S1T2_Fa - Sphagnum fallax MG | ecosystem: Host-associated > Plants > Peat moss > Unclassified | place: USA...
AAAAAAAACAATACTCACATATGATTATTACTTTAAAACTAGTGTTGGGTGGTTTTTTGAAAAAAAATTATAACTTTCAATTCAAGGTTTTTGATATTTTTAAAAATCAAATAATGGTTAGGTTTGGGTTTTTATTTTTGAAATCTTTTAGTTTCCAATGTTTGAAAACCACAATAATGCATCAAAACCCATTATTTCAATGGATGATCATAGGTTAATGGTAGATTTCCCCAACCTTTAATTCTTTTGCAACAATTTTTTTTCTTTGTAGATCATTCTTTTAAATTGAACAAAATCATCAATGGTTTAGATCTTGACACAAATTCAAGAGTACAAATTCTAGTGACAAGTAATCAAAACTGGTATATGGAAAACTTTTTGGAATCTTCATATGGTTGTCAATGAACTATTCCAAAGACAATTAAAAAAATAACTTCCTCATTTTCAAGCCTAATTACTTCATTTATGTGTTAATAACTACTTAATTTTCCTATTGACTTTCTTAATAACTATCTCCCACCTTTCCTAATAACTACCTCCATTTTATAACTATCTCATTATTTTTCCCTATCCACCAACATGAATATGAAAAAACAAATTAACATTTGTCTCTCATGTCCATGAAATGTATATTAATTTGAATTAAATTTGGCATTGACATAAATAATGACGAATTATTGCAAACCATAAAAAACATCAAATAATAATAATAATTGATCGTCACTAGTAGTGCACAACAATATGGAATTCAAATTAATGTTAATTGAAAAAATAACTTTGGTGGCCTTACAAGTACCCGTGGGGGCCAAAATATCTCCCCTTAAATAAGGGTGTATGTGAGAAAGAATTGGGTTAAATATCTTTGGTTAATGGAAGGCAACTGAAATCCAACAATATTTCCTTACTTCAACATGTTTAAAAAGATTAAAAAAACATGTACAATTTGTTCCAAAAACATAATGCCCACTTTAAGAATGTAACATGCATGTGTTATGTAGGAAAACAAAAGTGTTGTGATGCCAAACATAGCCTCATTCAAAGCACCTTTTGAACTTACACCTACATGATACCATGTAAAAAACAAGTTTGTATGGTACATATGTGTTTGTGCCTAGTATCAACATTAAAAGTAGGTCCTCCCTATTGACTTGGTATGATTTGAAGTTGTACATATAACACATGGTATGGATCCAACATAATTTACCAACCTTATACCAAATTTGTACCAATTTCAATACTAGGAAAATACGTATTCCATACCAACCAAAACTCAATCTTGGAACCATCTAAACCTAGGGCTAGACTAGTATGAAAGCTTTTTAAAATACCGAATACCAATTTTAGTTTGGTATGACCAAAAAACAAATTTGATATTAGGACCAAGTTCATATGTTCAAAAGTTGATACCAAACCAACAACACTAAAAACCTTGAATTATTTTAAAGGTTGTTTATAAGCATTATAAAATCCAATCCTTAGACAAAATGATTTTGTTTAAGTTTGAATTTAATGTTTCTTGAGTTAAAGGCAATCTCTGAGAGGATTCAATCAATTTGAAGGTGAAGGCATTAATGTAGATGATGGTTCACCCTGGCCTCAAAAAGGTGACAACGCCAAGTAGTTCACCCTAGCCATGGGTGGGTATATCAGTTGTAATATATTCTCCAATTAGTAAGGACAACAACAAAATTATAAATTTATTAGCCATGTATGGGTAATAATAAATAAATTTTATATATTTGTAAATGTAGTTAAAATGGGAACTAATTTTTTGAAAATTGGATTTAAATCATCATTTGACAAATTTTCATTATATGAAATAATAAAAATAAGGTATAAAGGCAAGGCATAGGGGCATCACATACTAATAAATTTAAGGTCCAAATTCAAATTTTCACGAATTTTTGAGTAATAGAACATTTCGTCCCAAATTTTCATGGTCATCAATCCCCTATTTTGGTAGAGATTCTCATCCCTAATTTCAACCACTTTATGATTAATTTTATTATGATAATTTTTTTTTTTGTTTCAAATGCACAAGTGATCATTTTAATGGTGATTATGAACTCCACAAATGAAGTTCCATGTAGATCCTGAACATGACATATGGGTTTCAAAAAGAAATGTTGTTCATCTTGGTAACATGACATTCAAAGTGCTTTTCTGTAAGAAAATTTTCATCTTGAAAGACTTTTGGAATGAGGTCATGGTTAAATGAAGGTAGTAGCTTAAGTAGGCAAACCTATTTTATTAGAAGTCTTTGAACACCTTTGAATTTTGTTTATGATATTAAAGTTTTTTTTTCATTAATGAACAATTATGATTCATTATGGTTCTTTCTATGAGATATCATTTTAGGGATCCATTTGATTTTGAGATTTCACAAAACATAATTTCATTTAAAGTGAAAGAAAATGGAAATTTTGGTCCTATGAGGATTTTTTTAATATTGGTGAAGAGTTTAAAAATATATATATGAATCAATTCCATGATTGATTCTTACTTTTTTGTATCAAAATTTTGAACAATTGAATATTTAAGTTATTTATTTTCACATTTCTTCTTTTGAGGTTTCTTGTGTTCAAGATATAGGTAGTTTTGGTGTCCTCATAGTCATGGTATTGACTTTTGTTGTAAGGTTTTTCACACTCTTGCAATCAACTTTTCATTCAAGGTTTTCACTCGGGATAAAATTATGAATTTGAGATCACACATAGTTTCATTTTCATGAACATTGGTTTTTTTGGAAATTTTGAAATGATGTTCCAAATAAAATTGAATTGAATTATGATTGCAACAAATTTCATGTAGCTTACTTCCATGTTTTATTTTCTATTTGTTTGTTCATTACTAAAATAATTAAAAAGAAATGCAACATATAAATGTAGCATGAACCAAAATACCTTATAACACTCCCAAAAATGTAATGTTAAAAGCATGGTGAGCTCTAATCCTATAATAGATTTTTTAAAGATTTTTTAAATCAATGAAAAATGAATTCTAAAACTGAATATGAACCATGGAATAAATAAAATAATTTTAACACACCATTAATTGTAAATTATAAATATAAAATTTAAAACTTTTGCCTTCCTTAACACCCCAAGTTCCATAGCCTTGAAATCTTCTTAGATTCTAAATCTTTTTTTTTCCCTTGAATCCCCAATACTTCCATGACTTCAAATTTTCTTGCCCACTTTTCTTAAAGTAAAAATGGGGTAACAAGAACCAACAATGCCTTGGTGAGATTTACGATTAGCCTTAGGTACCCAACATTTTCATTGCCTTGACCTTCAATAACTCCAATATTTTACACTGCTTGTTTTTAGTTCGTTTTATTATCTCCTTTGATTATACCAACTTCAATCTTTGTAATTTTTTTCAAATACAAAATTTATACAAAATTTATATTATTTTCATAACTTAAAAAAAATATGAATGTATATGCAAGTTTCAGAATCATGTTTTTCATTAACAAGGGTATGAAAATTCATTTATCCCAAACAATTATGTCAAGGACAACACAAAAATACAACTTGGAAAATATTATATGAATTCACCAAACATAAAAATCAACAATGAATAATAAATGACTTTATTACTTGAATAAGACATGATGCCAGTTAATCATGAGATGGATTAAGAATACAACACCACAAATTGCATTAACAATATTGAAGGGTGGTGTTTTCGAAACTTTTACTTATACTATCCAATGGAATTAACCTTTTAAAAATTAATCTTTTAAAAAATCCCACCTCCTAAACCTTTTACAAACATTCACCCATCACATCTTCTAAAAATGTCCACTACCCACAACCTCTAAAAGGTTTTGCCAACTACATCTTCTAGAAATTTCTATGAATCATTATTTTAGAAGTTTATTTGAACCAAACTTTCTAATTTTTTTTTTATTATTCTTTTATAATCATCATATTAGAATCTAAATATGGATATTTTTCTATGAACATTTGAAAAAGTTGAGTTTGTTTTTTGTTTTCAAACAAATTTCAATTTGCATATTATATCAAATATGTTTGTAATGATTCAACATTATGTAAAATCCCTTTATTTGACATTCACCTAGATAAGATTTTTTAGTATTTTGTATATAAAATATATTTTTTTCATTATGAATTTTTTTTTGCAATAAAATATTATATAAAAATGCTTCATTATTATACATAGGATGAAAGTTTTTAACTCTAATTATATATTTGTTTTCATAAATAATAAAACCAATATCATTTTTTCCAAAAAAATTGGGATATATTTTACGATCATGTGCATATTGTTTAAAATATTGCATATATGTTAATTTTTCAAATATAATTGGTTTAGAAATATAAATATTGATTGGATGAAGACATAGATTTTTTATTTTGTAACTAATTTTGTTTGATTAACGGTGCTTTTGAATGAAGATATTTTATACCTCGACGTTTTTTTATATAATTGGTATTTCTAAACATATAAGTGCTACTTCTCATGGTGACATAAGTTTAGATATAATTAAATTAAAAATTAATTATAATTGTATTATGGACGCATTTTAAAAATCTAATCATTTTGCATTTTTTATATTCAAATTTAATTTCCCATGTGATTCACATTTCATGGCAAACTTTAATAGATAAAAAGACCAATAAGAAGATGTAATATGTATTATGTTCAAATGTGCTTGCCAAAACAATAATAACATTGGATGATATGGCACAACATTTCAATCTTCATATCATGGTCTAAAATATTCCCATTTTTTATTATTAAAAAAAGAATTAGGTTCAATGTATGGAGAATATGGAAATCCAAATTTACAAGTTCCATTATGTCCTTTTCGAATACAATGATTTTGACATTCATGAAGTTCTTTTCGTAATACCATTTGAAATAATTTAGATTGTAAATTATCATTTGGTGGAATAAATGTTTTAGTTATTTTATCAAATATAACTAGAATAAAGCTACTATTTCATTTGTTATTATTTGTAAATCATTTTCATTAACCCATAATATGATATGGGCATGAACAGATCATGGTGTTGTAATTCATAACGTATTACATATTTTTTAATTTCACCTAAAATGATGTTGTCTTTTAATATATGTTGATGCATAAACATGTTCATACAAGAATGAAATAATGTATCACATTCCATTGGATAATCTTTCCATGACATATTTTGATGTATTTTTAACAAGATATTCCATATCATTAAATTCAAGGCATCTTGTTGATGTCATTTTGTCTATAGTTAAAGTTTTTTAAAAATGAAACATACCAAATTCTTCTACCATTGTTAATACATCTTATAATTGTGATCTATGCCACACACGAGAACCTTGAATCGATGATGGAAATTTATATTTGATTATGACCCCAAAATTTTTGCATTAATCATTTCTAGATTTTTTATTTTAGTGATTTGCATGTCTTTTTCTAAAGAACGAGTAAAAGTATGTTTAATCAATTGAAGTGATTGTCAAAGATCATACATGATTAATTAATGTGGTTCATACAATGTAATTGATGAAAATAATGAACTCATTTGAAAATTTAAATATTCACATATTGTTATTTTACCATCATAAGCACCATACCCATGTGGAAATTAAAAAGGGAATGAATTAATTTTTAAAGTTATACTTTTTATATTATCTTGTAATCCATTAGATCAAACTATAAGTTTTTCATGACATACTTCATTTTTGTGTAATGTTTTGGTCATATTTCCCATAATAAAGAAATATTTGTTTATGAAATGTTCTAAATTTAATTGCAAATCAAATAAAAGTGATAAATTTTGTATTTCATCAGTAACAAGTATACTTTCCAATCCATTATTAAAAAAAATATCTTTTTTTATAATTTCATCAACAATGTCTGAAGATAAAATACAAATGTTATTAAATTCATTAGATTGTTCATAAATAGTAATGTATTGTCTAGACCATGGATTACTTTCATATGATATTTACAACATTTTAACAAGATTTAAAAAAAATTAAATACCATCCCAAGTCAATAAAGGACTATTTAATAAACTTGAGTCTATTATTTCACTTGTGCTAAAACCCCTTTTTGTATATGTAATCCAATATATAAAAAGACAATAATTGTATATAAAATGAATATTTAAACAATAATGTTTTCATATAAGTTGGTGATTGAAAAAAACATATTTTACATATGTTGGTGCATCATGCTCAATATAACATTTTAAACCTATATACATCTCGTTTCCATTTGAAGTAGTTGTATAATCAAATAATAAACAATTAACAATGCCATAAAGTGTAAATCCAAATTCATTAGTATTTAAATTATTATATATATTATTTAAGTTTTTGAAATGTTTACATTGATGATTAAGTCTAATCCACATATTGCGCAACATATATGTTTTAAAATGCATTTGTCAAATAATTAATCCATTTATCATACAATTCATTTTGAGCATTTCAACTATGATCATAAGGTTGATAATGTTGCATTCATTGCAATTGAACTTGATCATAAACATCCTTTTTTAATCTCATTTTTCACAAATATGAAAAATGACATGTGATATTCAACCTACCATATCCCTACAAAACAATTTGAAACCATGTCAATATAAAAACTACTCCCCCAAAAAATTACAAAACAATAACATTTCAAATTAAATTAACCTAATAAAAATGCCATTATTTAAATTGAACAAATATTTCTCACATCCAATATACATGATGCATTTTCAACCCTATTTCATAAACATTTCAAACCAAACAATTTAAGGTTAAACATATTGTCCATGAAATGTTTATTTTTCATTCCCTTTTCATAAAGTATGGCAAACATAAATTCAATTATATAATATTTCAATAAATGGATGCGCTAAGCTTTTTTTGGATCAAAACTCATCGCCATTTTGGATCAATAATTCAAGAATCAGATAAATTCATCACTACCCATCTTGTGCATAAATGTTTGTTGTATCATTAGTTATTGACTTTTCAAGGCTTGTTTCACAATGTTTTTTTATGTGAAGGCATATGTTAACATTAACATGATACCATTTGACATACTTATTGAAGGATCCTTTGTTCAAAATCAAGCAATAAGTTTTTGCATTTCCCTTATAATGAGTGCAAAACTTTTAGTATTTTGTTTTTGCTTATGTTACAATATATGTTTTGTGAACTTAAATAATGCCTTTAGCAAGAATGGTTTGACATCACTTGTGTGAGATAATACTTTCTTTATTTGAAATCATGAAATATAAGATTTAGGTCAATTAGTTCCATAAAAAATAACCTAAATTTGAAAAAATTAAGTTCCACACCATCAATTATTCTACTAATTGTTTGTCATGTGTCATTGCAGATTATGTTTATCAACCATATAATGAGATGATATAGTATGTATAATTCTTTTGTTTATTACGAATGAGTGAAACATGACAAGGGTATCTTAGTTTTTTGAATGTAGATTGAATGTCTAATGTTGTAATAATCCTTCTTGACCAACCATCACTACTAGAAATTATGGGTTTTGCAATTGTCGTTTGCAACTAAAATTCAATTGCATGTGACACATGCAACTGCAAATTTGTGTAGTTGCATAAGACAAGTTGCACATGACATTTAGTTGCATGCGACACTACGTATGTAAAATGTATATACGGTGCTAATATACATGTTCATCCATACATACTAATCCAAATATAGTTGCACCTTATGTGCAATTCTCTTTGTAACTACAATGCAACTAATAAAATATGACACATGTTTAAAAATTGGACAACTACCTTATGGACACGTGTCACTAATTAATTATTTTTATGTTTTCAAAATAAAAAATTCATTGGATTAATTTCAATCATTAAAATTTATGCCATTAAAATGATGACACGTGGCACACCATGGAACGTTCATTGACCAATTGACATGTGTCCATTTTAAAACACCAATTATATGGTGACATGTGGAAATTAAGGCCCACCTATTTTAAAATATTAATTAATAAAATCGTCCAATTTATGGTTAATAAGATGTTGACACGTGTTGCCTAAGTAGGTAGGTTATTATTAAACCCTATTAGGTAAATAGGCTTACTTTGGTATGTAAGTAGGTTGAACATAGCTAGGTTTAGGGTATATAAGTAAGATGAGAATAATCCGATTTTATTTTTAAGATTAACCATTTAATAAAGGTCAAACTTTTTTAATTCACTCATCCCCAATGGCATTTAATGTTTCATTATTACAAAGTTATTGCTCCTAATTATATACTAAGCCAAATAGAATTGGAAGCCAAAGGATATGAGATTAAAAATTCCATTGCAAACCTCATGAACCAACTTAGTTGCACATTAGATGCAATTAATATATTAGAGTATAGCAGCCAGGGGAGGGTTCTATTGATTCTGGTGTCCAAAAAGAACTTGAAACCCTTCTCTTGGCACATCTAACACAATAAGAATCGTCAAAAATGGATTAGAAATGAGAAAGTTATGGTCCCTCAAAGTAATGGGGGTCACAAATTCAAAAAAGACCATTGAACACTACAAAGGCCGATTTTTAAACACCCAAAAAGTTCCTTTTATGTTGGTTTTTTTGTTATTAAAGTACTAATATGATTTGTAAAACTTTAGTTGGCGCTTCTATAACACTTTAAATTGTTTAAAATGAATAAGAAATAAGAAAATTATGAGGTTTGAAAGTAGGAGGGGTCCAAAGAAAAGAAGAAAAACACGTTTTGTAACTTGGAAAAAAACTTATTTTTCTTATTTTTCATGTTTTTCTTCTTGTTAATTTTTCATTACTCCTTCTTTTTTGCACTTCAAAGATGATTGTAGGATTTTTTAATAATTATAATTACTTAATGAAAATATGATTTTAACATTATTGTCTAGCTTAAACTAGTAATTAGTTTAAAATGTTTAAGTACTTGTAGGTTAATTCATGTAGCCTATTTACATTAATATTGTAACATATATAATAAAATTTAAATATATAATACCTATTGATTATATATGTAATTGATTATCATTATAATTATAATAGACATTTAATTGATAATTATGAACATTTATAATAAATTTTAATATTATCATATTAATTGATTATGAATAATTAAAAAATAAATCAAATTTACATTTTCTGAAAAACATTCCAATTAAAATAAAATAAAATAAAATATATTTAATAAATAAAAATTTAAAACTTGCAATATATATTTAAACCATGGTTTAATTTAACATAATTTAGTTTAGCCATAATTAATTTAACCTAAATTAATTTAGCCATATTTAATATGTTTTAATTTATTTTATCCATAAATAATTTAACCTAACTTAATTTAACCATAATTATTTTGGCTTAACTTAATTTAACCATAGTTAATTTACCATAATTTAATTTAACCATAATTAGTTTAGGCTAATTAATTTAACCATGGGTAGTTTTAACATAATTTAATTTAGTCATAAATATTTTAGCCTAATAAAATTAGGCATGGTAGATTTTAGCCTAATTTAATTTAGCCATGATTAATTTAACTTTTTTGTTTATTTAGCCTAGGTTAGTTTAAGTTAGCTTAAATTAGCATGGGGTTAACCTTAGTACTAAAGGCACATAATATTATTATACATAACTTATGTAGATATATTAAGTGTAATAATTTAAGTATTTATAAGTTTAGGCCATTATTTTTATGACATGTGTCCATGTTGTACACATGTAGTTGCACGTTATTTGCACACACAACCGTATGGCTAAAAAATTATACAATACCAAATTTATAGTTGTAAACATGGCCAAGATAGTTGCAAATGACAACTAGTTGCATGCCAGTTGCATAGTGACTGGTTGCAAAAGACATAATTTCTAATAGTGCATTTGCATAACCTTGGTTGAAAGATAGGATTATTAAGTAGATGAACAATGAGTTTAAGTTGTTATGAAACATATTGAAATTTAAAAAAAAATTGTATAACAAATAAATGGTCTTGAAGATAATTTGCTGAATTATGATAGGTTATAGCTTTCAAGATTAGTTACCATGGGGTTTAGTTCAACGGTTCATACTGACAACACCATTAGAGATATGGGATTTAATAGGTTTTTGCCCTAGTTACAAAAGAAAAATAAGAATAGTCATAGTTGGAATCGCATATAAAAATATTTAAGAGGCAAAGGTAGTCCACAGAAGTCTTTTGTAGGTGCATGAATACTTCGAAAATCATTTGATTTCCACAAATAGAAGATAAACATACATTTGCATTACTTGTAGGATGCAAAATGTCAGATCCTTAGTGTCCAAGGCACAATGGTGAAACTATAGAAAAATAATAACTTGTAATTGCTACCCCAATAGTAGCGGTTACAAGGCCAACAATTGCAATAGGACCAATCAAGCCAAAGATATTTGTACCTAATGCTCCAACAACCATTCCTACATCTGTTGTTGCAAAGCTTACAACAAATGCATTAGCTACCATCTCTACATGTCCCAACACCCACAATATAATAGAAGGGTAATTTAACATTTCTTTGTACCTTGTAGCCCAACTATTTGTGAGATTTGCCTATGGATCAATTACTAAAGCTGAAAATATGTAGAACATTTTCAGCTAGTGTTTACATTACTTGAACTATTGAAGAATTTATCAAAATTTCTATTATTGTAATCAATACAATGACAAGTAGCACAAAGTGCACAGATGCACTTTTTAGTAATAGAATACCAAAAAGAATGTCCATGTTTATATTAATGTAACTCAAAGTTCTCATTATAAAATATATAATTATACAACTCAATTATAATTGGATGTATCATCATAGATATGACCTTAAAGGTATTTATTTGGCTCAAGATCAAAGAATTGGGCATCGTGTTATTAAAAACTAAATGTGTAGATGAACCCTATGATATTTATAGTTCATTTGGACCATTTTTCACAAAGGTCCAATGTGTAGTTTTTTGATACATGTTTTGAAAAGTTGCTTGGTGGACACATTTGTGGGCACAACTTACACACCCCACTTGATAATTCATTAAAAACTTTTCAATCTAATGTTCTTGCATGTTATTAGATGAAAAAAATGTCCTTGTGACAATTATATGTATATATTTTCTACTAATTAGTCATAAGAACAAGAATTTAAAAAAAAAAACATGTTAAAGAGAAAATTTTAATTTTAAGCCTTACTTTTACATGCTTTGGTTGTTTACATGATTCTTTCATGTATACCCATTGTTGATTCTTCATGTACACCCACCATTGGAGCCATTGCTTTGCTTCAAAACTCCAAAATAAAACACCTACCTTTGTTTCCTACTAATACCAAAACTACTAAAAAAATTGTATGTTGCATACCAAATTGGTCAAAATGTTTGAACTATGCCATCGCTAATCCTTGTTGTTTCTGAACATATATTATGAAAGCTTTCATCTCTCAAAACAAGCTTACTACCCCCAACTTTGAATACCCAAAAAAAGGTCTAACAAAAACAAGAAAACACAAGAAGAAGAAAGTTCCTTCACTTAAAAAAAATAAAAATCATTTGTAAGTTTTTTTTCCTCGCTTGAGCTTACAAGAAAGTATAAAAGTTTGCTCCCCATCAACCTTACCCAACACCCACAATCACCACAACAAAGACGGCCACTAATTGGAACCTAAAAACATGTGATAACAAAACACAAATACACACTACTCAAAACCCCACACCCAAAAGTTTTTTTGTTTGTTATTCACAATAACAAGTATAAAAAAAGAACATTAGGTTTCACAAAGGACCTTACAAACATCACCATATTGTGTAAGGAAAACAATGAAAAAAAAGAAGTTTTAGTTATGAAAAATGTATGGAAGGAGGGTCCGTTGCAACTACATCACTAGTGTTTTTTTTTTTCATTTCAACATTTCAATTAAGATTTCAAATAGAAACAAGCAACATGGATTACTTTGGAGCCGGCATTCTTGGTCGGCCACATAGTTTCCTTTCCTTTAATTTTGGAAAGTTCATTTTGTTGATGCAGTTGGTGGAATTTTGGACAAGTGAAACTAGGGTTAATCCAAACAAATAGAATGTCATGAAGCACCGCATTATGAAAAATAGATGGGAAAAACATGTTATTCATTTTCTTGAAGAACCACATGTACATTCTTCCAATTTTTTTCAATTTGATTCTTTTGGCAATTGTTTTATTTTTTGTTTTAGCTTGTTGCGTTGTTTATGGTTGTTCATGGGGCTTGGATCAATGGTTGTAAAAGACATCATAGTATTAAACATATGTTTACAATTTCATCTAAATGAAGTTTTGCTCATCTAAGGTTGTCATCCTAATGTTAAAGTTCTTGATATGGTTGTATTTTCAGATTGGTCTTTTGTTTCATTTGAACTTGTTTATTCATTTGACAAGATTATCCATATGGGTTTAAGGTTTATGGATTGTTCATGGGGCTTGGATATGTTGTATGTCAATTAGGATTTGAAATAGAAACAAGCAATGTGAATGGCTTTCAAGTTGGCATTCTTGTCCAGCCAAACATGCTACCTCCACAATAAGCTTCAACTTGATGAACAAGTGTGAGAAAAAGTTTTTGCAAAAGTGTAAAAATAAGCTATTGAAAAAAAAAACAAAGAAAGCTCTGAACAATAATAGGAGCACTCCAAAAAAAAAACAAGAAGCTCCTCAATTCTATTGATGAAACAACATGATGGAGTCGGAATAGAGACAATAGAACAATAGAGGTGAAACAAAACAACAAGAACAAGACAATGCAGCTGGAAAACAAAGAAACCAAGACAACAAGAAAAGACATCGAATAAATGCAAAGTGAAATAGAAGAAAACGATACAACTTAAAAAACAAAAGAATTAAAAAAAGAAAAAGAAAAGACGACATAAAGGAAACCTTAGTATTTTCCTAAGAAATCCCTTTGAGGCTGTAATGGGATTTGTGGCACCCCTTCAACCTCCGACCTTGTGGGATGCCTCAAATCCCATAACGGCCTCAATCTAGGCCCTTTTCCTATACATAAAACCTCAAACCTCGAGCATCATGTCATGAGCAGATTATACTCTAAAATTGTTATGTAACCCACAATTTACATAAACCTAATGTGGTATAGTCAAATGTGATAGGTTCCGTAGAACTTGCTTGCCACCTGTTTCGATCACCGGAAGCACAAATTTGGACCATTTTCCAAACATTTCCTTACTTGGCAAAGAGATCAAAGAGAGAGAGAGAGAGAGAGAGCGCGAGAAGAGAGAAGAGAGAAACCACGCACCAAGAGGGGGACTTTTGTCGGCGTCAGAAACGTAGACAACGTTTTATTGTCGACATCCTTCCCGAAGTTTGGCAGGAACGAGAGAGAATCCGTTCTGCTCTTTCCTCAGTTGTTCAGAGTATTTTGGAAGTTTTGTAGTTAGGGTTTTTGAGCCAGAGATAGTAGACCTAATTCTTTTTGTGTGCCTATGGAGGAGTAGCAGGTCCTGCAGCTTGGATGGTTGTTGTGGTTGTTGTCTTTGTTGTTCGTGATCGGTTATCCTTCCGGCATTGATTGAACGTGGTGCCAGTTTGTGCATCTACAGCTCAAGGAATTTGAAAGCGCCAATTTTGATGGGTTTTTTCTGTTCTTTACATGGTTCTGCGGAATTGCTTTGACGACACAGTTTCTCTGAAGACGGAGAAGAAGACGAAGAAGAAGCATTGTGGTGTAGGATACATGGATTATGGAAGTTCGCGAGAAATGAGCTATTTCCAGTTTTGGATATACCCCTGTGTAGATAGATAGGTGGGGGGGGGACTGATCAGAGCTTGCTTTGTTGCTCTGGACGGAGGTTTTATGGATTC
>Ga0116226_10003510_pt1 | contig 13844 bp, 8 predicted proteins | sample S1TSphfallax_FD_89692 | JGI IMG/M metagenome (GOLD analysis project Ga0116226, IMG submission 89692) | Host-associated microbial communities from peat moss isolated from Minnesota, USA - S1T2_Fa - Sphagnum fallax MG | ecosystem: Host-associated > Plants > Peat moss > Unclassified | place: USA...
CCATCGGTATCTCGCGGCGTTGCTGGTGTCTCCCGCGATGTTGTCTCTGCCGCTCGCGGCGGCCCCGGTCCAGAGCGTTCAGGCCCAGAGCGTTCAGGCCCAGAGCGTTCCGGGCGCGGGGGCGCTTCAGCAACAGATCGAGCGGGACCGGGGGGCCGAACCTCTGCCGCCGGTGAAGCCGGGCCCCGCGCCCTTGCCGGCTCCGATGCGGCCCGACGGCGCCCTGACGGTGACGGTGAAGGCGTTCCGCTTCGCCGGCGCCCGGCGCATCTCCTCCGCGCGGCTGGCCGGCGCCCTGACGGGGTATCTGAACCGTCCGCTGGATTTCGCCGGCCTGCGATCGGCCGCCGCGGTCGTGGCGAACCTCTATCGCCGCCAGGGCTGGATCGTGCGGGCCTATCTGCCGGCCCAGGACGTGAAGGGCGGCGTCGTCACCATCGAGGTCGTCGAGGCGGTGTTCGGCCAGGCCCGGGTCGAGGGCCCGGCCGGCCGGGTCCGCCCCGCCCTGGTTCGGACGACCGCCGCGGCCCGGCTGAAGCCCGGTCAGCCCCTGAGCGCGCCGGCGCTGGACCGCGGCCTGCTGCTGGCCGGCGACCTGCCGGGCGTGACGGTCACCGGCGATCTGAAGGCCGGCGAGGCGGAGCGCCAGACCGACCTGATCCTAACCGAGCGCGACCGGCCGCTGGTCAGCGGCGATGTGGGCGTGGACAACGCCGGCGAGCGTTCCACGGGCGCCGCGCGCGCCCTGGCGAACCTCGGCCTGAACAGCCTGCTGGGCGTCGGCGACCAGATCACCGTCGGCGGGATCTATTCACAGGGCGAGGATTATGTCGGCGGAAGCGTCAGCGCGCCGATCGGCGCCGATGGCTTGCGCATCGCGCTGAACGGGTCCTACCTGGACTATCGCGTCGTCACCGCCGATTTCGCCGCCCTGCGCGCCAGCGGCGAGGCGACGACCCTGGGGCTGGAGGCGCGCTATCCGCTGATCCGCGCCCGGACGCGAAACCTGTATCTGACCGTGTCGCTGGCCCATAAGGCCTTCGCCAACTATGCGGCCGGAACGACGACCAGCCGATACCGGATCGACGAGGCGAGCGCCGCGCTGAACGGCAATCTGTTCGACACCCTGGGCGGCGGCGGCGTCAACACCGCCAGCCTGGCCCTGGTCTATGGCGATCTGGACCTGAACGGCTCGCCCAGCCAGGCGCTGGATCTGGCCACGGCCAGGGCCGAGGGCCGGTTCGGCAAGCTGACCTGGCGCCTGACCCGTCGCCAGACGATCGCCAGGGATCTCTCATTCCTGGCCACGGTCATGGGCCAGGCGGCGACGAAAAATCTCGACTCGGCCGAGAAATTCTACCTGGGCGGCGCCGACGGCGTCCGCGCCTATCCCGTGAACGAGGGATCGGGCGCCGATGGCCAGATGATCAATCTGGCGCTGGACCGTCGCCTGCCGCTCGGGTTCGACCTGACGGGGTTCTATGACTGGGGCCATGTGACGGTCAATCACGGCGATCTGGCCGGTCTGGCGGGTCCGAACGATTACGCGTTGCAGGGCGCGGGCGTCACCCTGGCCTGGCGCCGCCGAAGCGGCCTCCGGGTCGAGGCGACCTATGCCCGGCGGATCGGCGACAATCCGAACCGGACCGCCACCGGCGCCGACCAGGACGGCTGGCTGATCCGCGACCGCTGGTGGCTGACCGCCGGGTGGGCGTTTTGAGGCGCGGCGCGGCCATCGGCGAGCGGCCCCGCCCCGCCCCGCCCCCCGCGGGCCGGCGCGGGCGGCTGCTGGCCACGGCCAGGGCGGCGCCCGCGGCCCTGGCGATCGCCGCCGCCGCCCTGGCGCGGGCGGCCCAGCCTCCCGCCCCACCCCCGACCGCCACGCAACTCCCCACGGGCGGCCAGGTGACCGCGGGCGCCGCCAGCCTCAGCCGATCCGGCGACACCCTTACCATCGACCAGACCAGCGCGCGGGCCGCGATCACCTGGAACGCCTTCGATATCGGTTCGGCCGCCACGGTGGTCTTCGATCAGCCCTCCGCCGGCAGCGTCGCGCTCAATCGCGTGCTGGGGGGCAATCCCAGCCGGATCTTCGGCGCCCTGGACGCCAACGGCCAGGTCTTTCTGGTCAACCCCGGCGGCGTCTATTTCGCGCCGGGGGCCAGCGTCGACGTCGGCGGCCTGGCGGCCACGACCGCCAGCATCACCGACGCCGACTTCATGGCCGGGGATGACCGGTTCACGCAAGGCCGCGCCGCGGGCGGGGTCGTGAACGCCGGCGGGCTGACCGCCCGGGGCGGCGGATACATCGCCCTGTTGTCGCCGACGGTGAAGAACGCCGGGATGATCACCGCGCGGCTGGGGACCGTCGCCCTGGCCGCGGGCGGCGCCTATACGCTCCAGATCGCCGGGGCGAACACCCTGGCGGGCGTCATCGTCGCCCCGGCGACGATCGCCACACTGGTCCAGAACGGCGGCGCGGCGCGGGCGCCGGGCGGCCTGATCATCCTGAGCGCCGAGGCCGCCGACCAGCTCCAGGGCGGCGTCGTCAACAACAGCGGGATCCTGGAGGCGGACGGGATCTCCGGCGCGGGCGGCGTGATCCGCCTGACCGCCAGCGGCGCGATCGACCAGTCCGGCGCGATCAGCGCCGACGGCGCGGGACGCGGCCCGGGCGGCCAGGTCAGCCTGATCGCGGACCTGGGGAACGCGGCGAGCCGGCTCACCGTCTCGGGCGCGATCAGCGCCGCGGGCGGACCCCTGGGCGGAGACGGCGGCCAGGTGGAGACTTCCGCCGCGGCGGTGCACATCGCGCCGGGCGCGACGATCGACACCCGCGCGCCGGCCGGGCAGGCGGGGCGCTGGCTGCTGGACCCGGCCGACTTCACCATCGCCGCCGCCGGCGGCGACATCACCGCCGCGCAACTCGAAAGCCTGCTGGCCCAGAACAGCGTGACCATCGAGACGACCGCGACGGGTGTGAACGGCAATACGACCCTGTACGGCGTCACGCCAGGCGCCGGCGATATCAACGTCAATCAGAACATCACCTGGAGCAGCAACAGCCTTACTCTAGAGGCCGCCGGCGCGATCAACATCAATGCGGTGATGACGGCGGTGAACGCGCCGCTGACGCTGAGTTCGGCGACACACACCGTGGCCTTCGGCCTGACCGGCGCCGGCTTCACCGGTCAGGTGAACTTTCTCGAGGCGGACGGGGTGACGCCGCGCTCGGGGACGGGGTTCCTGACCATCGACGGTCATGGCTATACGGTCATCACCAGCCTGGGCGCGCCGGGCAGCGTCTCCGGCGCCGACCTGCAGGGGATCGACGGCGACCTGACCGGATACTTCGCGCTGGGAAGCGACATCGACGCCAGCGCGACGGCGTCCTGGAACGGCGGCGCGGGATTTTCCCCGATCGGCGCGTTCAAGGGCGTGTTCGACGGCCTGGGACACACGATCGGCCAGCTGACGATCGACCGGCCGACGACGTCCGATGTCGGGCTGTTCGGGGTGGCGACCGACAGCGCCATCCTGGGCGTCGGCCTGACCGGCGAAAGCGTCACCGGCGCCTCGGAGGTCGGCGGCCTGGCCGGCCGCGAATGGGGCTATGGCGACGGCGGGACCGCGACGATCGCCGACAGCTATACGACCGGCGCCATCGTCGCCACGGGAAGCTTCGCCGGCGGCCTGATCGGGCAGACCCTGGCCTCTTCGGCCAAGGGCGCCTCCGCGGCGAGCGTGTCCGGCGCCTTCTCCGCCGCCTCTGTGACCAGCGCCCATGGCGCGGCGGGGGGCCTGGTGGGCGTGCTGGACACCAGCGACGCGAAGGCCGTCGCGACCATCGAAGGCAGCTACGCGACCGGCGCCGTCAAGGATCTGGATACGGTCGCCGCCCGGCTGGGCGGCCTGGTCGGCTCGGCGAACGGCGGCGGCTCGACCGGCGTGGAAGTCATCGCGGGCAGCTTCGCGACCGGAAGCGTGACCGGCGCCGCCGACAACAATTCGATCGGCGGCCTGGTCGGGCAGCTGCAAGGCGCGACCCTGTCGGACGCCTACGCCACCGGCTTGGTCACGGCCGGCGCCGGCTCGAAATGGATCGGAGCCCTGGTCGGGCTGTCCCAGAACGGCGTCATCAGCGGCGCCTTCTATGACAACGACGTGAACGGCGCGGTGACGGCGATCGGCGACAACGGCGTCACCGATCATGTCGCCGACCTCGCCGGCCAGTATTGGGGCCTGACCACCGCGGCGATGAAGGACGCGGCCAATTTCACCGGCGCGACGGCGGCGAACGGCGGGGTGGACCCCGGCTGGAACCTGACGACCGTCTGGGGGTTCTCCGGCGGGATCAACAACGGCTACCCTTACCTTCTCGGCATCTCGAACTACACGAGCGAGCCGGTGTACCTGCTGCTGGTCGAGGGGAGCAGCGTCTATGGCCAGGCGCCGCAATTCACCTATGAGCTCTACTCCAACGATACCGGGACGGGCGGCTCCGTGATCACCAACGCCGATCCGACCGGATCGGCGCTGTGGAGCACGCCGCTGTCGGCCACATCGCCGGCCGGCGTCTATGGCGAGACCTATGTCGGCGGCCTGACCCTCGGCGCCGCCGGCTATCGGGTCTATCCGGGGGACGCGGTCTTCTGGACGATCGACAAGGCCCCGCTGACCATCACGGCGGGCGCCCAGAGCACGACCTATGGCCAGGCCCTTACCCTGGGATCGACCGACTTCACCGCCCAGGGCCTGGTCAACGGCGACAGCGTCACCGCCGCCAGCCTGACGTTCAACGGCGCGTCCACCGTGCCGGCGACGACCAACGCCGGCGTCTACGCGGGCGCCATCGCCGTCGCCGGCGCGACCGGAACGGGCCTGACCAACTATGAGATCCGCTATGTCGCCGGCGGCCTGACCGTGAACAAGGCGACGCTGACGGTGACGGCGGACGACCAGACGCGCCTCTATGGCCTGACCAACCCGGCCTTCGCCGAAACCATCGCCGGTTTCGTCAACGGCCAGACCCTCGCCGACGCCGGGATCACCGGCTCGGCCCTGGGCGCCTCGGCGGCGGGCGTCGCCAGCCCGGCCGGGACCTATGCGATCATCGCCAGCCTGGGGACGCTGAGCGCGGCGAACTATGATTTCGTCGGTCGAAACGGGGTCCTGACCGTGGAGCCCACGCCGGCCCAGCCGGTGACGCCGGCCAACCTGGCGCCGCCTCCGGCCGAGGCCGCGGCGCCCCCGCCGCCGCCGGAGTCGATCACCGTCGCCGAGGCGCCCGCGCCGGCCGGGACCGCGGTCGCCGCCGCGGCGGCGGTCGCGACGGCCCCCGCCCCCGCTCCCACCCCGACCGCGCGGGCGACGGCCCCGGCCCCGGCCCCGCCGCCGACGCCGGCGGCGATTTCCGCCGCTCCGGCGGCGGTCGCGGCGGCGGCCCCGGCCCCACGGGCCGCCGCCGCGGTCGCGCGGCGGATGTGTCCGAACGCGGCCCATCCCGGAACGCCCTGCGCGCCGCGGCCGGCGCGCAAACCCCCGCCCGCCGCCCTGGCCGCCAAGGCCCCGCCGCCGATGACGGCGGCGGTCGCGCGCCAGGCCCAGGCCATCGCCGAGGGCGCGCGCCGCGCCGCGGCCCGGGGCAACGAGCCGGTCCCCGGCGACGTCATGGCCCAGTCCTTCAACGAGAACGTCTGGCTGGACAACTCCGACCCGACGAACACCGGGAAATCCCGCGCGGTCAATGACTTCAACCAGAGTCTGAACGCGGCCAACGTGATGACCAACTTCACCCTGTTCCTCATTCCCTGAGGCCGGGCCCCGTCAAGGGACGCGGCCGGACACGGAGCCCTCGCGATGATCGACTGGTTTCACACCCTGCCCAACGCCGTCATCGGCCTGCTGATCGGCCTGACCGCGATCATCGGCTGCATTGTCGCGCCGGTCTACATCCGCCGCCGTTTGAAGTGGGAGGTCAGCGGGGACGTCGCCAAGGGCGCCGAGGAGGCGTTCAAGATCACCGCGTCGATGACGATGGCGTTGCTCGCCTTCTCCCTGGTGCAGGTGCAGAGCCTGCACCGGAGCGTCGAGGATCTGGCGGCGCGGGAGTCGACGATCATCCTGAAGGTCAGCCGCGCGCTGGGCGCCTTCGACGACCCCGCCGGGATCGCGCTGCGAGGCCAGGTCCAGGCCTATGCCCGCAGCGTGGTGACCGATGAATGGCCGCTGCTGGCCCGGGGAGAGCGCAGCGAGAAGACGACGAGCCTGCTGGCGGGCGTCGTCAAGGGCGCGGGACAGTTGCAGCCGGCGACGCCCGCCCAGCAGATCGCCCTTTCCGAGGTGCGCGGCGGCCTGACCCAGGTCGTCGATGTGCGCGAGGCGCGGCTGGCCGCCACCAGCCTGTCCCTGGCGCCCTATTTCTGGGGCGCGATCGGCGCGGTGCTGGTCATCCTGGTGGTGATCGGCTGGTTCCAGGGCCCGCTGCCGAAACTCATGGTCTATGTCGGCGGGGTGACGATGGCGATATCGATCCTGCTCACCCTGCTGATCGCCGCGTCCGGGATCTTCGCCGGCGAAAGCCGGGTGACCCCGACGGCCCTCGAAAAGATGATCCCGTTGCTGGGCGGCCCGTCCGCGGAATGAGGCGCCGGCCCAGCGGTCAGGCGGGGCGAACGGTGTCGATCTGGTCGCGTCGCGACGGCGCCTCGTCCAGCACCTGTTCCATCACCCGGGCCTTGCGGCCGACCGCCTTGATGAACGGCGTCAGGATGGTGACGCCGGGCTTCAGCGTGCGGGTGTGGCGACCGAGAACAGCTCCAGGATCATCGGCGGCGAGTCCGCTGCCCAAAACGGACCTGATCCTCAAGGCCGCGCGCGGCGCGAACACCATGGGAAGGCCGCGTTTGAACCCTGGCCGACGCCCCCTAAATAGGCGACCCGAACCCCCTGGAGACGCTTGCGCCCGGGGGGATGGAGGTGACCGGCCATGCCCGATATCGGCATATCGCGGGCGAGGGACAGGGCGGGCGGCGCGCGCTTCGGCGCGCTGGCGGACCGCCTGGGCGCCCTGAACCTGTACGAGCGTTTCGAGAGCGCGGTCGTCATCGTGCTGACGCTGCTGATCATCGCCGTGGTCCTGGAGGCGACCTGGCGACTGGCCGGCGTCGTGGCGACGATGCTGTTCACCAATGAAATCCATCCGGCCAACCAGGGCGTCTTTCAGACCATTTTCGGCATGATCTTCACCGTGATCATCGCCCTCGAATTCAAGCGATCGCTGCTGGTCGTGCTGGAGCGCCAGGAAAGCGTCGTGCGGGTCCGCTCGATCATCCTGATCGCGATGCTGGCGATGGTCCGCAAGTTCATCATTCTGGATCTCGGCGAGACCGCGGCGCTGGACATTTTCGCCCTGTCCGCCGCGATCCTGGCCCTTGGCCTCGTCTACTGGATGGTGCGCGACTCAGAAGGTCGTTTGTCGTATCGACGAACCAGCCGCGGCGACCGGCCGGTGTCCCAGCGGAATTCCAACCCCGAAGGCGCGGAGATCACGAAGGTAGCCGTCTGAAACCCTTGCGTCGAAAATGCCGCCTCCGTGGTCTTTGTGTCTTCGTGGTTCGAAAAAGGAAAAATCCGAGCGGCGACCCCCGCGAAATTCATCGACAAAATCTAAACGGTCACCTGCGTCCCCAGCTCCACCGCCCGGCCGGGGGGGATCTTGAAGAAGTCGGTGGGGTTGGCGGCGTTCTTCATCAGGAAGATGAACAGATGGTCCTGCCAGAGCGGCATGCCGGAGCGGGTGTCGGGCACCAGCGAGCGGCGGCCCATGAAGAAGCTGGTGGACATGATGTCGAACTTCAGGCCCAGCGACCTGCACTTGGTCAGGGTCTTGGGAACATTCGGGCTTTCCATGAAGCCGTAGGTCAGGATCACCCGCTTGAAGTCGCCGTTGATCGGCTCGATCCGAACCCGGTCCTTCTCCCTCACCCGCGGCGTCTCGGCGGTCTCGATCGTCAGGATCACGTTGCGCTCATGCAGCACCTTGTTGTGCTTGAGATTGTGCATCAGGGCGATCGGGGCCAGGTCGGGATTGGCGGTCAGGAACATCGCCGTGCCGGGGGTGCGGTGCGGGGCGCGCCGCGCCAGCATCGCGCACAGCTCGTCCAGCGGCAGGCTGTCGGCGCGGGTCTTTTCGGTCAGGATGCGCACGCCCTTCGACCAGGTCCACATCACGATGACGAGGCCGATCCCGAACGCCAGCGGCAGCCAGGCGCCGTCGGCGATCTTCAGGAGGTTCGAGGACAGGAACACCGTGTCCACCAGGGCGATCGGCGCCAGCAGCAGGATCGCGCGCGGCCGGCTCCAGCGCCACATCCGCCGGGCAACCACATAGGCCAGGAGGGTGCTGATGAACATCGTGCCGGTCACCGCGACGCCATAGGCCGAGGCCAGCCGGTGCGAGCTCTGGAACACCCCCAGCAGCAGCAGCACGCCGACCATCATCATCCCGTTCACCGCCGGCACGAAGATCTGGCCGGACTGGGTCTCCGACGTGCGCTTGATGTCGATCCGGGGCAGCAGGCCCAGCTGGACCGCCTGGCGGGTCATCGAGAAGGCGCCGGTGATCACCGCCTGGCTGGCGATCACCGCGGCGACGGTGGCCAGGACCAGCACCGCCCAATAGGCGACGTGCGGCGCCATGTCGAAGAACGGATTGGAGCGGGACGCCGCGTGGCGAAGCACGACCGCGCCCTGCCCCAGGTAGTTCAGCGCCAGGCAGGGAAACACCAGCCCGAACCAGGCGGCGCGGATCGGGCGCTTGCCGAAATGACCCATGTCGGCATAGAGCGCCTCCGCCCCGGTGATCGCCAGGAACACGGAGCCCAGGATCACGAAGCCGACGAAGCGGTTCTCGATGAGGAACCGCCCCGCCCAGTACGGATTGATCGCCTGCAGCACCGACGTGTCGCGCTGGATCCCCAGCACGCCCAGCACACCCAGGGTCAGGAACCAGACCACCATCACCGGGCCGAACAGCGTGGCCACCCTCTGGGTGCCGTTGGCCTGGCCCAGAAACAGCGCCACCAGGATCCCCGCGGCGATCGGCAGCACATAGGGGCCCAGCGGCTCGCCCATATGTGGCGCGTCCTTCAGCCCCTCCACCGCCGACAGCACCGAAAAGGCCGGGGTGATCACCCCGTCGCCATAGAACAGCGCCACGCCGAAGATCCCCAGCACGAACAGGGCGGTCGAGGGTCGGCCCAGCGCCCGCTGCGCCAGGGCCATCAGCGCCACCGGGCCGCCCTCGCCCTTGTTGTCGGCCTGCATCAGGAAAATGATGTACTTGACCGTGACGATCAGGGTCAGGGTCCAGAGGATCAGCGAGACCACCCCCAGAACGGCCACGTACGGCGGCCCCATCGGGCGGGAATGGGCCAGGGCCTCCCGCAGCGCATAGAGCGGGCTGGTGCCGATGTCGCCGAACACCACGCCGACCGCCCCCAGCGTCAGGGCGGCGAAGCCGCGCCGGCGACGGCGCCCATGCCGGCGCTCTGGCCCCGCGGCGTCGTCGGCGCCGAGCGCCGCCGGTGGCCGAAGGCCCGCCTCCGCCTGTGCCTCTGCCGGGACGTGCACGCCCAAATGCCACTCTCCAGGACGCCTCGCGGACGTTTTCGCCGCGCCGGTCCCACGGCGATGGGCGCGCGCCCTACACCCTATTCAGCCGCCATACAATCGTCGCCCGCGCGGGCCCGCCACGCGCCGCCTTTCAATCGCCCGGCCCTATTTCCGGGCGGACGGCGGCGGGTTTCGCCCCCGGGGCGACAGCCGGCCCCGGAGGCGGACGCACGCTTTGATAGGGCGTCGCGGTGTCGCGACGAACGAGGTTGATCGTCGAGCCGGCGAGGCCGGCCAGCATGAACTGCACCGCCATCGCGCACAGGATCAGCCCCAGCACCCGCACCACGATCACCATGCCGACATGGCCCAGCACCCGGGAGATCAGGCTGGTCAGCCAGAAGGACGCGACGACCAGCAGGCAGATCGCGCCGATCACCCCGATCCCGGCGGCCAGGCCCGTCGCGCCCAGGTGGCGGGCCTCCTCGGCATAGATCACCGCCGATGAGATCGCCCCCGGACCGACCAGCAGCGGTATGCCGAACGGCACGACCAGGCTTTCGAACCGCGCCTTCGCATAGGCCCGGGTCGACAGCGGCGCCGCCCCGGCCCCGGGGTCGGCCAGGGAATGCAAAAGGTCGCCCCGGGTCATGTCCAGGCCCAGCAGCAGCAGCAATATGCCCCCCGCGATCCGGAACGCGGGCATCGAGATGCCGAAGAACCGCAGGATGGTCAGGCCGGTCAGGTAGAAGACGGCCAGAAACAGGAACGCGAACACCGCGATATAGACCGCCGTCAGGCGCCGGGCGGCCGGCGTCGCCCCGACCGTGGCGGCGGCGAACAGCGGCACATTGCCGACCGGATCGATCAGGGCGAACAGGGCGACGAAGAAATTGACGGAAAACTCGACCAGGCTCATGCGCGACGCTTAGCGGAAAACGGCCGTCCGCGCGACGCGTGGGCGAACCTAGAAATCCACCGCCACGCCCTTGCGCTCCCAGTCGCCGAACCGCGTCGGCTCCGGCCCCGCCGGCCCGCCCCGCTCCGCCGAGACCCGGAAGGCGGTTTCCGAGGCCGCCCGGCGCGCGGCGGCTTCCTCCAGCGCGCGGCGCGCGGCGGGGGTCAGCGCCTTTCCGGGCGCGGCGGCCGGGGGGAGATCATCGGTCATCAGGTCAGTTCATAAGGCCGCCCGCCCCGCCCCGCCAAGGGCCCGCCGCGCGCCCCGTCCGCCCCAAAGGCTTGCCGCCGGGCCCCATGCGGCGCAGGGGTCGGGCCGTGAACACGACCGCCGCTCCCGCCCTGGTCGCCCGCGAGGCGGCCTTGACCCTGCTGAAGGCGGCGCTGTCCCGGCGGGGCGGGCTTGAGGGCGCGCTGGGCGCCGCGCGCTTCCTGGCCCTGTCGCCGCAGGATCGCGGCTTCGCTCGGGCGGTGACGATGGCGGCCCTGCGCCGCCTGGGGCCGATCGACAAGGTGCTGGACGGCAAACTGAAGCGCGAACCGCCGGCCCCGGCCCGGGACCTGCTGCGCCTGGGCCTGGCCCAGGCCTTCTGGCTGGACACGCCCGCCTTCGCCGCGGTCGACACCACCGTCGCCCTGGCGCCCAAGCCGTTGCGGGGCCTGGTCAACGCGGTGCTGCGCGGCGCGCTGCGGGACGGCGCGCCGGCCGACGACCCGGCGTCCCTGGCGCCCCCCTGGCTGCTGGCCAGATGGCGCGCGGCCTTTGGCGAGGCCCAGGCGATGGCCATCGCCGCGCTGGTCGCCGTCGAGCCGGCCACGGATCTGACGCTCCGCGATCCCTCCGACGGGGCGGCGATGGCCGCCGAACTGGAGGCCGAGATCCTGCCCGGGGGGTCGCTGCGCCTGGTCCGGCGCGGCGATGTAACGACCTGGCCCGGCTATGACGCCGGCCGCTGGTGGGTGCAGGACAGGGCCGCCGCGATCCCCGCCCGCCTGCTGGCGGCGAGCCCCGGCGAGACCGCCCTCGACCTCTGCGCCGCCCCCGGCGGCAAGACGCTGCAGCTGGCCGCGGCCGGCGCCCGGGTCACCGCCCTCGACCAGTCGGCGGCGCGGCTGGCCCGCGTGACGGCGGGCCTGGCCCGGACCGGCCTCTTCGCCGAGACGATCGCCGCCGACGCCGGCGCCTGGCGAGATGACCGCCGCTTCGACGCGGCGCTGCTGGACGCACCCTGTTCGGCCACCGGAACCTTCCGCCGCCATCCGGACGTGCTGTGGAACGCCCGGCCCGGCGACATTCCCGCCCTGGCGCAGGTGCAGGCCCGCCTGCTGGCCGCCGCCGCCGCCCGGGTGAACGCGGGCGGCCGGCTGGTCTACAGCGTCTGCTCCCTGGAGCCGGAGGAAGGCGAGGCGCAGATCCGCGCGTTCCTCGCCGCGAACCCCGATTTCACCCTGGATCCCATCGCCCCCGGCGAGGCCGGCGCCCCCCCGGCCAGCCTGGCGCCGGAAGGCTGGCTGCGCATCCTGCCCCACCACGCCGAAGGCGGCCTGGACGGCTTCTTCATCGCCCGGCTGAGGCGGCGCGGCTGCGAGCCGGGGTGACAGGCCCGCGCGGAGCCCCTATTCCCGTGACCACCGCGTGACTGGCGAGACAAGGTGGATGACCATCGGGAAGCGCGGGGACTTTCGAAGGGTCCAATTGCCGCGCGCCTGGGCGAGCCTCGAACCTCAAGGAGCCCGCGTGACCGCGACCGCCTTTCCCGCCGCCCCCGACCTCGCGCCTGTTCGCCGGGCGCTGATCTCGGTCTCCGACAAGACCGGCCTGATCGAGGCCGGGCGGGCCCTGGCCGAGCTCGGGATCGATATCGTCTCCACAGGCGGCACGCGCGCCGCTCTGGCCCAGGCGGGCCTGGCGGTCACCGACGTGGCCGACGTCACCGGCTATCCGGAGATGATGGACGGGCGGGTCAAGACGCTGCACCCGGCGGTGCATGGCGCGCTGCTGGGCGTGCGGGGGGCGCCGGACCATGTCCGGGCGATGGCGGATCACGGCATCGTCGGGATCGATCTGCTCTATGTGAACCTCTATCCGTTCGAGGCGACGGTCGCCGCCGGCGGCGATTTCGACGCCTGCGTGGAGAACATCGACATCGGCGGGCCGGCGATGATCCGCTCGGCCGCCAAGAACCACGCCCATGTGGCGGTCTGCACCGAGCCCGCCGATCTCGCCGAGGTGATCGCCGCGCTGCGGGCCGAGGGCGGGGCCCGCCTGACCCTGCGCCGCGCCCTGGCCGCCCGCGCCTTCGCCCGCGTCGCCGCCTACGACGCGGCGATCGCGGCCTGGTTCGCGGGCCAGGCCGGCGTCGGCTGGCCGGCGCGCAAGACGTTCAGCGGCGCGCTGAAACAGGCGATGCGCTATGGCGAGAATCCGCACCAGGACGCGGCCCTCTATGTGTTCCCCCGCCCCCGGCCCGGCGTCGCCACGGCCCGGCAGGTCCAGGGCAAGGCGCTGTCCTACAACAACATCGCCGACACCGACGCGGCGGTGGAGCTGGTCGCCGAGTTCGATCCGGCGGCGGGCGCGGCGGTGGCGATCATCAAGCACGCCAACCCCTGCGGCGTCGCCCTGGGAGAGGATTTAGAGAGCGCCTATCTGCGCGCGCTGGAATGCGATCCGGTCTCGGCGTTCGGCGGCATCGTGGCGGTGAACCGGCGCCTGGACGCGGCGGCGGCGGCCCGGATCGTGACCCTGTTCACCGAGGTGGTGATCGCCCCGGACGCCGACGAGGACGCGATCGCCCTCTTCGCCGCGCGCAGGAACCTGCGCCTGCTGCTCACCGGCGCCCTGCCGGACCCCGCCGCGCCGGGGGAAACGTTCCGAAGCGTCGCCGGCGGCTTCCTGGTCCAGACCCGCGACGCGGTCCGGATCTCGCCCGCCGACCTGAAGATCGTCACCCGGCGCGCGCCGACGCCGGCCGAGCTTCGGGACATGCTGTTCGCCTTCACCGTCGCCCGGCACGTGAAGTCCAACGCCATCGTCTTCGCCCGCGACGGCCGGACCGCCGGCATCGGCGCCGGCCAGATGAACCGCCGGGATTCGGCGCGGATCGCCGCCCTGCGCGCCCAGGAAGCGGCCGACGCGGCGGGCCTGCCCGCATCCCTGGCGAAGGGTTCAGCCTGCGCGTCCGACGCCTTCTTCCCCTTCGCCGACGGCCTGATCGAGGCGATCGAGGCCGGCGCGACGTCGGTGATCCAGCCCGGCGGCTCGATCCGCG
>Ga0116226_10003511_pt1 | contig 13842 bp, 13 predicted proteins | sample S1TSphfallax_FD_89692 | JGI IMG/M metagenome (GOLD analysis project Ga0116226, IMG submission 89692) | Host-associated microbial communities from peat moss isolated from Minnesota, USA - S1T2_Fa - Sphagnum fallax MG | ecosystem: Host-associated > Plants > Peat moss > Unclassified | place: USA...
CACGCCATCTACTTGCCAACTCACCTGGGTGTCAGCGGATCCCGCCACCTGAGCCGTGAACTGAGCCTGCGCCCCTAAGCGCACGCTCTCAGGACCGGCGGTTGCCACCGAGATCTGACTGGGGACACTTGTTCCCCCACCTGCCAAGCCTGGACCGTTGACGGTTGTGCCGCGAAATGGAGACGAACTGCTCGAACAGCCCACCACCGCAAGCTGGCCCGCGAAGAGGCTCAGCACCACAGCGGCCTTCCTGGCATATAGGTAGCTGCAGTACATTTTGGAGCGTCTCCTGACCAGACTGGCATTTCGCTTGGAACCCTCGCGGCCGGAGCGCCAGTAGGTCGAGGCGGAATCCCTTCCTTATCGGGAGCGGGAGCTGGGACTTTTAAGGTCTCGGGTTTTTGGGAAGCACGATGGTAACGAGGGCGCCTGGCGCGCCCCCGGCACAAGATATTAGTTGGTACTCACGGACGTAGGCCAGTCGATGCTATTCGTGCCATCGCAGGCTTCTATGTCTTGAAGGCTGATGCCAGGCAGAGTATCGGAACTGCGCACAATGCCTGCCGTATCTACGACCGAGACAAAACTAGGAGAGCTACTCGTACACTGACTGTTGCTAACAGTCCATCCTGAGTACGTGTTTTGGTTCGCAGCAAAGAGATAGCCTGTGGACCCTACGTAGGTTTGCGAGTCCCACCCAAAAACAGGATTGAGAAAGCTTCCCGACCGCCCATAAATCGCCGCTCCATACGCCCCGGGACCATCAAAGAAGGCGTTTGTATGCTTGTTGCCGATCGCCTCCTCCAGAATCTGCACTGTCTGATTCGTGTAAGTGTGCTCACCAATGATCGTGTTACTCCCTGAGTCAGGCATCCAACCTTCCCCATACATGGCGGATGCCGTGGACTCCAGATTCCATACGTGCGACATCTGCAGGTTGGTGAACTTCATCCCGTAGCTCACCGGGACGCCATCTTGCACTAAAACGTAAAGATCCGACGTATCGGTGCAGTTCCCCCCGGACGTGACAGTTCCTCCCACAACATAGCCATAGTTCACCGTCGGCAGGTTGTCAAACTTGCCCTGCTGGGTGTTCGTGACTCCTAGACTTAAGATAGGTATGCTGCTGCAGGACGCGATCCCGGGTCCGATGATCTGGCCGCGGGTGTATTGCTGTGTGTATTTCTTCGTTCCCCCACTCACGACAGAAACTCCGGTCAGGGCCGTTCCACTCCACGTAGGTGTTAATAAGGCTCCCTTTCCGACCCCTACCGAGTCATAGGCCTTGAGGTTGTAGATCGCCAACCCATAATCTTTCCCCGTTGCATCCAGGTTTCCAAACTCCACCTCGTGATCCGACCTCGGAGCCGCATTGCTACAAGCCAGATCAAAGACGGTGCTGTTCTCGAGCCCATAAAATCCGCATGCAGCAGCATCCAGGTGACTAGCACTGACCGTGAAGCCCTGAAACAGAGCGTTCTGGACATACACGCTGGCTGCGTCCCGTAGATTCAGCGTGGCCGTCGTCGTCCCACAACCTGCTCGCTTCATAAGGCTACTTACATTCGAGCCATAGCCAATGATGGAAACCGTCGCTGCAGTTCCCGTGCCGGTTGGCACGACAGGCAACCCCACATCATCACAGGTCTGGTAGGCTTCTGGACCGAGCACCAGGTAAGTCGGGGTTGTCGGATGCGCCGCCAAATATGCGTCCGCAGCGCGGCGCGCCATATCATAATCCGTGTGCGCCCCACTCCAGCTGTAGTCCGCAACATAGAACAGCATTACATCAGATTGTGCGGCAAGAGACGGGACGCTGGTCGCCTTACCCCAAGGCAGTGCTCCTTGGGCCATGGCGACATAACCAGCGACCCAGAGCAGGGCGAGAGCCAGTATCTTCATTTATATATCCTCTTTGGTGGCGAAATACAGCCGGAGATACCGGCTGCTCGTCGTGCCGGATCACTGGTGAATGTCTAACTAGACTTACTGAATGACCTGCCAGTGAATCGCGTCGGTTCCGTCGCAAGCCTCAATATTCTGAGGTCTGGCCCCGGCTGGAACGCCATTACTGCTTGAAAGCACACCGCGCTGCGTGACAATGGGCAGAAAGTTGGCCGAACTGGTACTCCCACACGTACTGTCGTTAATTACCCAGTCGTGATAGACGTGCCGGTCATTGCCCAGGAGATAGCCGGAAACCGCCTGGTAGGTACTATTCCCCCAGGTCAAAAGAGGTGACTGGACAGTCCCGTTCTGGCTCCAGATAACGGCAGCATACCCGGCGGGGTTCTTGAATACCGGGGTCAGATGCCGGTTCCCGTTCGCATTGTCGTACATCCCATACAGCTCACCTGAATTGGGCGCCTCGTTAGCGATCGAATTGTTATTCGAGCCCATCATCCAGGCTATGCCATAGGTCGTCTCGCCCAGCGCCTGTAGCTGCCATGCATGCGAGTCCGCCATGTTCGAGAACTTCATGCCGTAGGTCACTGGCGTCCCATCCTGCACTACGATGTACAGGTGCGTTGTGCTCGCACAACTTCCCGCGCTATTCACCATTGCCCCGCTGATCTTCTTGTTGGCATTCAGCATGGGCGTAATGGTTGGAATGCTCGTGCAGGTCACAAGGTCAGGCCCGAATACCTGTGCGCGTGTGTAGATTCCGGTGTAATCACTGGTTCCACCATTTATCAGCCGTACAGAGCTCAGTGCGCTTCCGTTCCACACAGGAGCCAGCACCGCACCGGCACCCGGGACCACCGAATCAAAAGTCTTGAGACTGTAGATATAGATGTTGTCCATCCAGCCCACAGAGTTCGCGTCCCTATTTCCGAACTCCAGTTCGTGATCCGCATTCGCTGCCGCGTTGCCACAAGACACATCGATAAAAGATGTCAGTGACATCCCGTACATCTCGCAGGCTGCAGCGTCAATATGATTTGCGTCAACCGTGAAACCCTGGTAGAGGCCACGGCTGAGGGATCCATTCGGACTGTCACTATGGCGCAGTGTCGCAGCACCCGGGCTACACCCAGGGCTCTTCACTATGGCACTCACCCCCGAGCCAGACCCGATAATCGAGGTCGTCGACTGGTTTCCCAGCGAAGGAAGTGGCACCGCGTCGCAGGTGAAGTTCTGTCCGGGCTTCAGGATCAGCACACTTCCAGTACTCCAGGAGTACTGAGCCGCATAAGCATCTGCTGCCTGACGCGCCATGTCATAGTCTGTGTGCGAACTGCTGGCACTGTAGTCAGACACATTGAACACACCGGGCTGTGAAGCGGCAAGCGAGGACGCTGACCCAAGCGCAAGAAGCACACCCAACGTGGGGGCATACATATGTATTTTTTTCATCTTTACCCTAAGACAGGAATCCTCGCTTAGCGATAAGGCTTCTGCTCGCCCAATAACAAGCGCAGGATGAGTGAAATGGCTTATAGAAATAAGAGAGGTCAACTGTGGTTATATCTTTAGCCGCAACAAGAACCGCATAAATGCTCGTCTATCTGTAGAGACTTTACCGTAAAGCATTTCCCAATTGGCAATGAATCATCTAGAACAATCACACGTTAGTAACATTTAACACCGTTGCCATATAGTATTAATTTTATACTCAACATAAACTATTTATTTTCTAATCATTAGGGCTACGAAGGCGCACGCGCGCACGCATCAGGAATAGGATTGATCTGAAGAAACTCCGGGCAGAGGATTGTGTGGGTGCATGAGGCCGGCGCGCGAAGAACCATCGTGGAACACAGCGCTGACCATTGTTGCGCATTCTCCCATGCGTGCTGCATAGCCATGCATATGACTTTGCATGACTTCGCCCGCGATCTGGAGGCGGTCATCGATAGCCATCGCGACGCCTTGAACCCGCCTGCATGGGACTGACCGAGTGGGTCCGATACTCGACTCCAGCATCGTTATCGCCGCCGAACGCCGAGGGAACACCGCAGCTTCTGCGCCAGGTTGCCTCGGTCGCCGGAGATCAGCAGGCCGCGCTCTCTGCCGTCGGCCTCATCGAGCTGGAGTATGGCTACTCCGTCGCCACAACCAAACTTGCGCCACTTCCAGCTCATCCCGGGCCTCAAACTCGTCAATAATCTCTGAGGCTTATGGCGCAGACGGCGCCTGCGGAGACGGCGGGGTTTGCACGTGCTTCTTGTGCACCGGCTTTGCCGTGCCAGCGGCTGGAGCGGCAGGCGGAGCCGAAGGCAAGGACTGGACCACGGGAGCAGCTTGGCCTGGATCGGGTGAGTTAGCCTCGCGGCCGTGTTCGAACAATATGCCCAGAGGAACGCCTACGAGGATTCCGGTCAGCGTAAGCACGGCAACGGACCACTTGTATTCGCGCAGAAAGGCCACCTTTAGTTCGCGGACGGCTTCGCTGGCGATGTAGGTCACCCCCGAAATCCGATTCTGCATATTGACCATGGCGTCGCTGGCTTGCGCAGCCACACCGCGGTAAGTGCCGGTCAACTCGACAGTCGTTTTATGAAACTCTCCTGCGGACTGATTGAGCTGCTTCGCGATGACCCCCAGGGCCTGCGCCGTTTCCGGCATTCCAGTCTGCGCGAACTGCTGCCGCAGGCTCTCGTTGATCTTGGCCGCGATCGCCTCAGGGCTGATGCCTCGGGCGATCTCTTCCGGCAATTGTATGAGCCGCTGCTCAAGCTTCTTCTGGTAAGCGAGGCCGGCCTGGTGGGTCTGCTGCATGGACTGAAGGCTTGCCGTGAGCAGCGCAGATAGTTCCTGGCGCTCGTAAGCCATCTCAGCCGGCGCCTGCTCGATCAGGAGCGCCAGAAACTGCATGGCGCGCAGGACGCGCAGCATCTCGTCATTCTCGGGCAAGAGGCGCAGGTGCGACATCTCGCGGTAGTAGTCGGCGCGTACATGCTCGGGCAATGCATCGGCGATGCGGTCGATCAGGTCGGGTTCTGTCTGGGTGAAGAGATCGGACGGAGTGCTCACGGCAGCAGTAGCTCCTTGGCGCGGTCGATCTCGGCAAACAGTTGCCGCTGATAGCTCTGCGCACGTGCCACGATCGACGACTTCCTGAGCTCGGCAACATCTACGGTACGCCCGGCCACCTGGCCGAGGGTGACCCCATGCTGCCGTGACGGATTCTCGAGCTCCGCGATCCGGTACTTCATCGTGATGGTGACAGGCGAGAAGACCTGGCGGAACTGCTCGGCCTGTTCGCTCTCGCGCCAGTAGCTGAAGTCGGCGTGCTGCACGGTCTCGTTCTCGACGATCAGGTACTGCACTTTGTGCTGCAGCTCTCGCGCCCAGCTGAGCACGCTTTCCACGCTCGCCGGGTCGGGCGTCACGACGCCGATCGCGGTGAACGCGATGCCCATGTCCTCGGCGCTCTGATGCATGGTGTCGAACCACTCGTGTGCAACCTGGCCTGAGCCTGCTCCCATATCGGCGAGGAGGATCGGATGTCCATCGTCGAAGGAATCGATGAACGTGTCCAGGCCGGCCGGGGTGTGAATGTTTACCTTGCGCGCTTGCGCGTAGTAGTGTTTCAGGCTGCCGCGGGCCTTGTTCTCGGTGTCGAGATCAAGCAGCGTGAACGGCACATCATGGCTGCCTAGCCACTCGGCGATCGTCAGCGTGACGCCGGTCTTGCCTACCCCACCCTTGCCACCCATCGTCAGGATGATGCGCTTCTGGATTGTCGGCTCGACAGCGGCACTGCTCGCTGGCGAGTGAGTTTTGGTGACGCTCATGAGTTACTCGCTTTTCTTCAGAGTGGTGGAGCGTACGCGGAGGGGCTCGTTTTCGTCGTAGGCAAAGACCGGCTTGGTTGGCCTGCCGGCTGGAACCGCACGCCGCTTCAGCCCTTCGATGCGCTGCTTCACGTCGGGATCGGGTCTCGTGGGTAGCACACCGTCTGCCTCCATAGGGCTCGCGAGAGATTCTGCGGCCTCTTCTGGGAGATGCGGCAGCACGGCTGCCGGCGGCTTGGGTCTGGAGCGGCGGCTCACAAAGTTATGCACCGCACTGGCCGTGACCTGGACCTGGCACCGATCGCCCAGCACGTGTGCGATCTCGCGATAGGTCCGGCCCCGCCGCCGCATCTCCCGGATCAATTCGCGATAAGGCTCCAGGCGCGAACGAGGCACCTTCGGCGGCAGACTTTCAAGGATCGCAGCACACTTCGCGTCCACGACAATTCCTTGATCGAAGTATAACGCGAGCTGAACAGTTGCTTGATAGATGCATGACACAAATTTGATATGCGCATGATACATGCTTGATTGTTGCCGCCATATGCTTGATAATTGCTTGACAAGTCACCCCTCCAGAGCGGAGCTCCGGAACCTAAGCCGCAGGCTTAGGGATGGTGTCTACCTCTTTAAGTTCTTTGGGCTCCTTCTCTCCTTTCCACCCGCTTTTGCTCTATCCTGATGCTTCCACACCATTCCAGTTCGGATTTTTCGGGTGTGGGAGCCGACTCTAGCTTATTTAACTATAATGACCAGAGTGACTATCAAAACAGGAGAAGACTCTATGGCGCAAGGTACCTGGACCGTCGCTCAGGCCAAGGCACGCCTCAGCGAAGTGCTCGATCAGGCCTTGTCCCAAGGTCCGCAGACCATAACGCGCAGCGGCAGAACCACCGCCGTGCTGGTCTCCGCCGAGGAGTGGGAACGCAAGAGCAGGCGCACCGGCAACCTCGCCGAGTTCTTCGCCGCCTCCCCCCTGCGCGGATCGGAACTAGATCTCGATCGCCGTCAGGAGCATCTCCGCGATGAGCCCCGCGAGATCGATCTGTGAACTATCTGCTGGACACCAATGTCGTCTCCGAATGGGTCAAGCCGCAACCGCATCCTGGCGTCGTCACCTGGCTGGCTACTACCGACGAGGATCGCGTCTTCCTGAGCGTAGTCACCCTGGCTGAGCTTCGTCGGGGCATCGAGCGCCTACCCATCTGCGCCCGCAGGACCCGGCTCGAAGCCTGGCTCAGCCATGAGCTTCCCCTGCGCTTTGAAAAGCGCGTCCTGCCCATCGACCCGCCTGTCGCCGATGCCTGGGGCCGGATCGTCTCCCGTTCGCAGGCTCAGGGCCGGACCATCCACGCCATGGATGCCTTTCTTGCAGCCTCAGCTGATGTGCATGGCCTCACCCTGGTCACCCGCAACATCTCCGACTTCGACGCACTAGGGCAGACGCTGTTGAATCCCTGGGCGGAACAGTAGCGCCCCATGCTGACCATCCGCGCCATGTCGAACGGGCAAGGCTACTCCGGCCGCCACCTCGAACACAGCGACTACTATGCCGAAGGCCAGCGCATCGCCGGCCAGTGGCAAGGTCGCGGGGCTGAGTTGCTCGGGCTGCGCGGTGAAGTCCAGTCTGAGCAGTTTGAAGCGGTGCGCGAGGGGCTCGATCCCTCGACCGGCGAGTTCCTCCGGCAGCGCCAGAGTGCCGACCGCCTGGCCTCTGATGGAACGACGCAAAGCCGGGGCCGCAACCTCTACGACTTCACCCTCTCGGCACCGAAGTCGGTCTCCATCATGGCCACCGTCGGCGGAGATGAGCGCCTGGTCGCGGCCCATCACTCCGCCGTCTCCGAAGCCCTGCGTGAGCTCGAAGTCTATGCCGGAACCCGCGTGCGGCTCGATGGTGCGAACGAGGATCGCACCACCGGCAACCTGGTCCTGGCTGTCTATCACCATGACGCCAGCCGCGAGCTCGATCCCCAGCTCCACACCCATGCCGTCGCTGCCAACCTGACCTACGACGGTGTGGAGGGTCGCTGGAAAGCGCTCCAGGCCTCTGGCATCTACGAACATCGCGCCTACCTCACCGAGGTCTACCGCAATGCGCTGGCCAGGGAAGTACTCACCCTGGGTTACTCGATCGAAGACCGCCGGGATACCCGGGGCCGCGACATGGGCTTTGAAATCAAGGGGGTGTCTGGCGAGCTGGTCCAACGCTACAGCCAGCGCAGTCAGCAGCGGGACGCCGCGGTGGCCGAGTTTATCGAACAGAATGGGCGCCGGCCTTCGGACAACGAAGTCGCGGTACTCGTCCGCGAGACCCGCATGGACAAGCTCACCGAGATTTCGCGAGAAGAGGTCCAAAGCCGCCAGCGCGAACGCTTGGAGCCCCCCGAGGCCCGAACCCTCACCGAGCTCGCAGCCCACGCGCAGAAGGACTCCCACGGCGCGGCCCATGCGCTCGACAGTCCAGTTCCCTCTCTTGACTATGCGCAGCAACATCTCTTCGAACGCGTCTCGGTCGCCGAGGAGCATGATCTGCTCACCGAGGCCTTGCGCCATGGCCGCGGCCGTCTGGATCTCGGCTCGCTCGTGGGCTCGCTGCAACTCGAAGAAGCCTCGGGCACGATCCTGCGCGCGGGCGCTGAACTTGCCACACGCGCCAGCCTCGATCGCGAGCGGGAGATGGTCTCGATCATCAACCGTGGTATCGGCGGTTTTGACCGGCTCGGCGGAGACGAGCCGGTTCTGGCTTCCGACCGGCTGCGTCCTGAGCAGAAATATGCCGTCGCATTCGTGCTCGACTCGCATGATCATGCCGTCAACCTGCGCGGCGCGGCCGGGACGGGTAAGACAGCCACGCTCCAGGAACTGAAGCGCGGCCTCGAAGAAGGCGGCCGGGAAGTGGTTGCCATCGCACCCACCATGAGCGCGGTCGAAGAGCTCAAGGGCGTTGGCTTCTCCCATGCCACCACCATCGCCCGTGTGCTGGCCGACCCTGCTATGAGCCGCTCGCTCGCAGGCAAAGTTCTGATCGTCGATGAAGCCGGTATGGTCTCAGGCCGGCAGATGTCCGAGCTTCTGCACCTCTCCGAACGGCACGGGACCCGCCTGATCTTCTCCGGTGACACCAAACAAATCCAGAGTGTCGAGGCTTCCGACGCCCTGCGCGTGCTTGAACGCGAGTCGCGGCTCAAATCCGTCTCGCTCACTCAAGTGCAACGCCAGAGCGCGCCCGACTACCGGCAAGCGGTCGAAGAATTGCGCCGCAATCCGGAGCGCGGCTTCACCCAGCTGGAGTCGATCGGCGCGATCCGCGAGGTCGCCTTCCTCGAGCGCGCTCCCGCCGTGGCCGTGGCCTACCGCGAGGCACTCGCGACTCCGAATGCCCAGGGCAACGCGCGCAGTGTCCTGGTCGTCGCTCCAACGCACGAAGAGATCGCCCGCGTCACCTCTGCCATCCGCGACGATCGCCGCTGGCATGGCGAACTTGGCACCGGCGTCACGATCGACCGGCACGTTGCTCTGAACTACACCGCAGCGCAAAAGTCCGATCCGCGCAACTTTGAGCCCGGACAGCTGCTGGTCTTTCATCGCACTGTCAAGGACGTGCCGAAGAACGAGACTCTCGAGGTCGTCCGTGTCGAGCGCGATCGCGTCATCGCTCGCGACGCTCAAGGCACAGAACGCGAGCTGGGCCCGAAGCAGGCCCGCGCCTTTGAGGTCTACGAGCGGCGATCGATCGAAGTCGCGGAAAACGACAAGCTGCTGCTTGGGGCCAATCGTCGCGAGCCTGGATTTCGCGCGACCAACGGCGAACTGGTTACTGTCTCCAGGGTCACGGACAGCGGCCGTATCGAGCTTGAGGACGGCCGTACCCTGCCGGTCGACTACCGGCAGATCGATCATGGGTATGCGGTCACCGCGCATCGCAGTCAAGGTAAGTCGGTCGATACAGTGGTCATCTCGGCTGACAGCATGAAGCGCGAGTTGTTCTACGTCGCGGCCTCGCGCGGGCGCGAAAGTCTAACCATCGTGACCAGCGACAAGGATCAGCTGCGCGACTCGATCGCCCGCTCGGGCGCGCGGCAGTCTGCCTCCGAGCTCGCCCGCAACGCAGCAATCGAGCCGGAACATCGCCGCGAAGGTCTGCACGCCGGGCTTGCTCGTGGGATCGATGCGGCCCGGGATCTGGCCCACCACTACGCGCAGCATCTGTCCTATCGAGAGCCTACGGAGATCATCACGGAGCCCGCGATCGAACAGGCGATTACGCCGGTGATCGCGCCCGAAGTACCGCAATTGGAAATCACACGGGGGTTTGGACATGGCCTTGGCCGCTGAGAACGCATCCTCGATCGAACCCTGGACCACAGACGCGGAGCACCGCGTCGCCGGCCTCGAAGTGGTCTTGCTCAAACAGATCTACGTGCTGCCCTGGAGCCAGTTTCTCTATGCCGAAGGGTCTTCTGATCAGGTGCGGGCTGTCTTCACCACGCATGATCTGCTGATTACGGGAACGGGGCTCAGTTCCCTGCTCTCCGGCTTCGCCGCCCAACAGATCACCCAGATCAGAGAACCGGCTCGCACGGAAAAGTTCGGCGCAGCTACCGGACCACGCATTACCACGCTCACCGTAAAACACTCATCTTCATAGGTCCATTCAGAAAACGGACCAGATCGATAAGCACTTTCAATCCGGGCTTTTCAAGAACACCTGTTCAACCTACAGAAGTCCGCATGAACGATGTTTGTACTGACGGTCCGAAGTCTAAGGATGCTTCGGGTATCTGAAGAGTCCGAAGCCCACTTCCTCATCAGGAAAGGTTTGGGTTTTGTTGTTGCCGTTGGTTTTGCTCTTGCGTTGAATGTTTTCGCAAGGAAACGTGATTATTTTCGTTGGTGTCGCTCTCCAGGCAGTTCAACCGTGTCTCACAAGGTGGCGTGGAGCGGCCTTGACGGAAGTTCGCAGTGAGCTGGTTCTTATCGGACTGGGTTTTGCTGGCGAAAGTGGCCTCAAAAAATGTTCCGCAAGCTCCTCGCCAGGTCTCTTTCGGTGCGCAGTAGCAGCATGCCTACTGGGAACGGCACCGGCTACGGCTATAAAGAAGGCTAAAAACTAAAGGCTAAAGGATAAAGCCCTACAACTCACTGATTCCAAAGTAATTAAAGCCTTGACCCGCGACCTATAGCTACTGCGACCCTCGACCCGCGAGCTATAGCTACCGCTTTTCGCGCAACCCGCGACCTATAGCTACCGCCTCAACGCGTTTTGCCCTGTGGAAAACCTGCTCCCGCGACCTATAACTACCGCGACCCGCGAGCTATAGCTACTGCTTTGGCGCCTGACCCGCGAGCTATAGCTACCGCCTCGGCTTGGCCGGCGGAGGCGGATCCGTCTCTGTCCCCGGTTTGCTGTGGGCAAGTTGCTGACGTTTGTTGGCGGCTTTTGTCTCCCGAACGAACTCGAACGAGGACCGCACAGTAAACACGACGTCGGTCAGCTTCTTGCGCGGGCCGGTTTCATCATTGCGGGTAACGCTTTGGATCACGCTGCCCTTTTGCAACTCGCCGAACGCTGCCTCGAGCGCCTTAACGGCATCCCGGTCCCGCGCATAAGCGTCCAGCAGTCCGCTGTCGCGCTTCACGGTGCTAAAACGCATCTGGAAGGGCTTGAACTGGTCCGCAAACGTGTACTTAAGAACAAGTTGCTTATGCAGCCACCGGGCGAGTTGAGTGCCATGGCTCATCATCAGGTGGTAGTTGTACTGCCGGTGAGTCATCCGGTCGATGGCTCCGGTCACAAGCGGGTGAAACTGAACGGCCCATTTCGCCTCGGGATCGTCTTTGAGCCTCTTGCGGGAAACCGCGGCGAGCGACGGCAAATAGGCCGACCTGATCTTGCCCTCGCCCTGCCCTCCTTCCGGCATGATGTCGATAATGCTCTGGGACAGAATGTTGAGCGACTGCACGATCTGCTGATAGCTCCGCGCATGGCCGCGCCTCTCCATCTCTTTGCGGAGCGCATGGAGCGTGAAGACCACCCCGCTTCGCCCATTCGCTTGATCAAAAAATCCGGCCTGCTGCTCAATGGCGAGCTTGCGCAGGGCGTCCTCTACCAACTCCTCACTTGCGCTAGGCCAGAAGTCACGCTTTACCCCATCCAGGTCCATCACCCGGGCCGGGTACACAATCACGGTGTAGGCGTGCCCCCGATGCTGGAATCTGGTCTTATGCTCTTCAAGGAACCGCTCGGAGATGCGTGCCTTGGTCATCTCCTGACGGCTGACTGAGTAGCGCGGTACGCTGTCCCAAAGGTCGATGGCATTGGAAAGATGGTCCCGCTGTTCCTCGCCGTTTGCTAGAAAGCTCTGGAATAGCTGGAGTTGGTGGTTCTCAAACTCGGGCTGTGAGGGCGGGGCCAATTCATGTGCATCTGGCGTCTCCTGCGGAACAATTGAATTTAGCCGCTCGTCGTTCGCGGCAGAAGGCAGCAAAACCGTAAGGCTCCCGATCTCAGTCTGGGTGGTGTCTTTGCTCATTCAGGCCTCCTTTTGCGTGGATATATCTTCCGTAAATGCTTAAGCGACGTGTCTACACGTATACATGACCACATGAAGAGATGAGGACATGAAGGCAGGGCGACATGACCACAGGGCTACATGTATAACTCTCTACATCATGCGATCGGTGGAAGGTCGTACTTGCGAAAGAGATCGTTCAGGGCCTCTTGAAGAAGTTCCTGCATCGTCCTGTCTTGGTCGAGAGCCACTTTCTTGATCTGCCTGGAAACCTCGGGATCGAAGAATCCAGTGATAGGCTTCTTTCCGGCCCTCGAGGGTGCGACGGCCCTCAGGAATCTCACCCCGTGCTCTACCTGTTCGTTCAGAACCGATGGAGCGACCGGCAGTTCTGAAACCTGAGGCCGAGAATAGGCGTGCCCTGCTGCTCGGCTGAGTGCTTGCGCCATCGAATTGCGTTTCAAAACCGCCTCCTCCTGATCAAACCGGATGTCTACACCCACACATGTCTACACGATGACATGTAGCCCGACTCCCTGCTGCCACCCTTAAACATTTCTACAAGTTGATAATCCTTCTTGTCTACATGTCTACTTGCTGGCGTACCCACTTATACAACTCGTAGGCTTCGTCGCCTGCCTTGCCGGCCGGGTCATACTCCTGGGCTACCTGGCCGTTTACCAGACAGTGGTAGTAGGCAGCTCGCATAAAGAGGTGAACGGGTGCGATAGGAGCGTCATAGCTGCCGATTGCGGTAGCTGCCTCGGAACCGAGTGCGCCGCGGGGAGGCACTGCGTTGACCACAACAGCGAAGGGCTTCTTCGAGATTCGTGCGAGTTCGATGGAAGAGCCGATTGCTTTGAGATCGAGCAAGTGGGGCCGGCAGGGAATCAGCACAAGATCAGCGACACGTGCGGCCGCGAGCGAAGAGCTCTCTGAGTTGGGCGAGGTGTCGATTACCGCGAAGGCTGCACCTTGCTTTTGTGCCTCCTGCAAAATTACGTTCAAACGATTCACCTGCGCAGGCTGCACAACGGGCGTCTCCTCCTCGCGGAGGTCCTTCCAGGTGGCGGCGCTGGCCTGCGGGTCGAGGTCAATAATGACGGTGGTCTTTCCGTCGCGCTCCGCCGCTACTGCGAGATGGAGCGCCAAGGTAGTCTTTCCGACTCCGCCCTTTTGCGAGATGATCGCTATCGTCTTCATGTCTACATGTCATATAGAAGAACTGCCTTCATTGCAAGATGTAGACATGTCACCATATCAGATCAAGGCGTGCTACTCTTCGAGTTCTGGCATGATGCGGCGCATGAACTCATGAAACAGGGGCACAGTGAAGGCCGTGTCGCCGTGACTGGGGCTCCAGATCATGCCTTTGAGGATCAGGCTCGCCCGGAGCGGTCCAAGCGCGTTCGCGCGTTTGTGGAGGATGTTCGCTATGTCCCCGGACCGATGTGGCCCCTGGCCCAACTCCGCCATAGCCCTCAAGTACTGCTTCTCCTTGGGGGTCAGCCGGTCGAAGCGAACCCGGAAGAAGCTTTCATCGAGCGCCGCGACCGCCTCGCGCGAAGCCTGCCTCACGTCGCTTA
>Ga0116226_10003512_pt1 | contig 13831 bp, 10 predicted proteins | sample S1TSphfallax_FD_89692 | JGI IMG/M metagenome (GOLD analysis project Ga0116226, IMG submission 89692) | Host-associated microbial communities from peat moss isolated from Minnesota, USA - S1T2_Fa - Sphagnum fallax MG | ecosystem: Host-associated > Plants > Peat moss > Unclassified | place: USA...
AGCCACGGGCACTTTGACACACAAGACTCACCACGGCCCGGACTCGGGGGAAGCCACCACCTTCCCCCATATAGTATTCTCTGTAGCTCCCCGCGGGAGCTACATCCGAATGGCACATTTTCCCGGGACTCCCAAGTTGGAGTCCCGAAATTGTCCTGAAACTGTCCCGGTTGGAGTCCCGGAACTTTGGGAGCTCATATCTCCCGACTGCCAAGTATGATCAAGACGAGGTCTGAACCAAAGTTATAGCTCTCTGCGAGAGCTTTCCAACGCCATGTCACCCTCCCGATTCGGATGTCGGGAAGAGGTCGATTCCTGACTTTTAGTGGTCGGGAGTCAAACTGCCAATTTGACTCCCGGCCCTTCTTTTGCCCATAGCTTGGGCGACAGATGTCCAAATGGCCAATGCGAGGCCATTTTCGATATCTACGCTTCAAGGCCTTTCCAACGACACCAAGAACGCCCCAATGCAAGGTGTTTTGGGTCCTGCTGTCGAGCTCTAAACATTCGGGAGTCTCGGAGGACTCCAAATCCCCACTTCTTCCAAGTGTTGGGCTTCACCCCCACACTTGGCCAAAGTAGGCTTGCGACATGCAATCTAGCATAAATTTTTCATAACATTTGGTTGTAGTAATCGAAAAAATGTGGCACTTGTTTATAGATAGTGACGTCCAATGACTACATTTATGTTTTCAAACAATCTACATTATATAAACAATTCTTGCAAGGTGGACCACCTGGTCATGAACTTGATAACAATGAATTATTATTGAGGAAGGCCCAAGGATCAAATGGTCCTGCTAGACTTGTGGCAATTGTGGCAAATTACACATCTAGGTCATCCTTCACAAAAACGCCTTCTGCACCTCAAAAGAAAAAAGGTTTTTGGGTTTACCAAGCAACCTGCTAATTATCCTTTTGGCACAAACAAAGATTCCATTGACTTGATCATGTGAATTTCTCTTGTCAACAACTAACCATTCCTACCACCAAACCCAATATGGTGGAAGATGTACACATTCAACAACCATCATATGGTTCCAATAATTTGTTATCTTTGGTATCTCAAGGCGACTTGGAGTTAAAAGAAAGTATTTGTGTTGATGGCTAATGGCACATTGAACATTGCCCACCCAATTCTACAATTTAATGTTTATCATTGCAGAAAACCACAACGATCAAATGCAAAGCAAAGATCAATTTTTACAAAATTGTAAATGGAACCTTTGTTCCATGTTATTCAAGTTTGCGAGTCTAATATCATAGCAAATCACTCAAGCACCATAAACATTAGTTTTGTCTCAATGATTTGAGCCATTGTGTCAATGAGACATCACAAAAATTTATAGTTGTTAAGCTTGCAATTCCAACTATATGGCCCATCCAAGAAGGTATTATTTTGACTTGAAAAGAAGTAACAACTTTAGAAGAAGTAGGGTTTTCCTTTAATTGCCTACATAGAAACAACACTTAAAGTTTATTTGGCTTCTAATCTTCTAGTTCAAGCAATTCTCATGTGCATGTTATGAGTTGTCATAGCCTTGTGAGGTCGTTTGATGCAAGTTGTTGGTCTACAACTTGTGGTGGCAAAAAGGTGAAACGACCTTTCATCTTCAAAATAACACAACAACAATTGGGAAGTTGGCATCTTACTACTCCAATGCATTGTTTTCCCTATTGTTGATGTCCCACCACTTGGGTATGGATGAATTTACAATATTCTTTCTAATGACAAATGATATGACATCATTATTGGAAATTTCCCTAGATGTTCATGTGTCTAATTTGTTGCAACATTGGCAACTTCTTTGGGCGGCCATGGGGCATACCTATAATGTAAACATGTGTATCACATCTTGTAGATAATTATGTTTTGTGGGTTCATTAAAGAGTTCATTCATTACTGCACGTGGAGTTGGTTGAAGTTCAGCATTTGTAAATGCATTCTAAAGCCTTTGGATTTTGGTGATATTACATCACAATTACATCTACTTCAAATCAAAAAAAATTTTCTCATTCATCAAGCTTGTTGTAGTTGTTTCAACTATGAAGGAAGTTTAGTTTCAATTACAACCTAATAGTTTTTTTTCCAATGTGTATTATTTCAATCATTCTTATGAGATGTATATTTTCTTTTGTTCTAATGAACATATAGTAGTGTTGTGGCATCAAAGTATGTGGCTTGATAAAATTTAATACATTTTATTAATAATAAAACCTTTGATAGTCATAACGTGCTTCTATGTATATTACATTTTTCTGTAGAATATTGTAATACCTTGCCACCATAGCACATGTTTGTCAAAGAACTTATATATATATTTATTAAATTTATCAAATATTTTCCAGGCAAGTAGTTTCTAATAATTTCAATATTTCTATAAATATTAAAGTAATTTTATAAGAACCCTAGATATTTAGAGCATTAATTGCACCAAGAATGATAAATTTTTTTTTTGTATTTTTATTTTATTTCAAACCTTCACATGATGCCATTGTTGACAATTATGAACTAGCTAAATCCATGTTAAGAGTCAATAAATCATTGTTGATTCCACAACAAATCATGCATGTGATGTGGCAAAATATCCCATGACAAGGTGTGGAATATTTTGCCATGTCATATATTATTTTCACGTGGAAAATGAATATATTGGGAATATTCCATGACGTGGCATGGAATATTCCTTAAGGTTCCTTCCTACTCATATGAACCTATTCACACTCATTTGCTCATCCATTCATTCGTTAACATCATTGTAGTCCCAATACTTGAATGATGTGACCAAAAAGAGATTGGAGGCTAGAATATATGATGACAAGCCTATTCATTTTCTAATGGGGACCCATGTATGAATTTGTTTTACATATGTTGCATATTTGAGTTGTGGCTTCTTTCTAGACTATTTGAATTGTGAAATTAGAAATGATTGATTGAAATTGTTAATTAAATGAATAAAATACTCTAAAATGTTGTACATATGGTTTAACCTTAAACCCAATTGGTTATTTACATATATTACAAATAAATATGATTAATAAGGATTTCGAACCATTTAAGAAGTCTTAACAATTTTTATTTGGAAGTCAAATGGATTCAATGAACTCTACTAAGTGCCATCATAGATGTTCAATGGATTACATTACAAAGTTATGTGTAATTTTTTGACATCGCTTATGAATGCTAAGACTAAAGTCTAATAGGGACTTTGAAATTATTTATGCCATGTCATGTTTTTTCTAACTATAAATATGTAACTTGTTGAACTATTTCCATTTGTTTGTGTAGACTAAAATGATTAATGAAAACTACCATGGAAAGGATGGTACTTATTTTCTTATGGATTGAGTTTAATTGGAGTCTAATGTGTTTATTTGTTGGTGGATGGAATATGCCTAAAGTTTTATGTATTCATTTGCTTATGAGCAAAGTTTGCTTAAAGCTTATGTACTTATTTGTTTATAGATGGAATATGCCCAAAATTTAATGTACTCAATTATTTATGTGTGGAGTTTGCTTAGAGTTTTGTGTGTTTTAAAATTTATGAATGGAGTATGTGAGGAATTTGATGTATTAATTTTGACATGGATGGGATCTCTTTACATTATGATGTGCTCGTTTGTTTACAAATGGAGTTTACTTAGAATCTCATGGACTTCTTCGTTTAGGAATTAAATTTTTGATGAGTTTGATGTACTAACGCTACTACAAACCTATCTTTTATGATTAAATTATAGTCACCTTGGATAGTTGGACAAGATGATTCTACATAGATAAAACAGACAAGTTATTTCAAATAGTTATATGTATATTCGTTGTTGACATGGCAAGACACATGTTATGTTTGTTGTGACTACAATGGCAAATGGTGTTAACTCCATGGAGTGACATGTGTCATGTTTTATTTGACTAGTATGTTTAATTTTGATAACTCTAAATTGTGACACATGTCATTTGATATGACTTGGTTATATGATGTTGCTTGTGGAATTGTTTGAAACATGTATGTTTTGACTAATCAGTTTAATATTATTGTTTTTCTTATATTGACATGTGGCATGTTATTAATGGTTCACCATCAATATATTACTATTATTATATATTAATATTCATGTTATTTGAATGGCATCTCTACTATATGCATGCCATATTAAAAATATGGATTACCTAAGCATTACTGACCATCTATTGCAAAATTAAACATGTTAGTTGAACTAATCTATCAATAATCTGCATAATTATGAATCTACCATAAATTTGTCACAATTTTACTTTCTTATTAATATAAAAGGAAAAAGGAAAAAATCATAGAAAAGTACAGAAAACAAAAGATGAAATATCATAATTCAGCAATCTTTGTGTAGATCATCAAAATTATTTTATATCTAAAACTATTATTTTGCTCTTTCTCTACTTTATGTTCCAAAACAAAACAAAAATAGTCATAAAACAATTCCCACAAAATATTTATAAAGTCTCTTTAATCCCCAACTCTCTTGCCTCAAACTAATTTGAATTCCACTTAACAATCCTAATCTCATTTACCTTATTTATAATAAACTTGTTTTGTCCAACCTAACCAAAATAAACATCACAATATCTTTTTCTTGTCCTCATACATTCATATCTCCTTGATTACTACAACATAATCTTACCCATAGTAGCAAACATAAATAAAAATAACATCAAGATCTCAAATAAAATCTGTTTTAGGCTGTGTGTTGATTTATGATCAAATTTAACTTTGATGAAATTTTGGTGTTGGCATTAATTTTTGCTAATGTTGGGACAAATGTAATCTCAATCAAATTTGGGCAGTTACAAATTATATTAAAATAAAATTGGGATAGTTGTGGTTTTAATCAAATTTTGATACTTTCATTTTATATCAGAATGGGCATAATGGAAGTTTTATTACAATTATTCAATATATTAGGTGTCTTTTTAATAATATTTGTAAACATGTCATTGATACAAAACTAATAAGTCTAACTACTTTATAAATTTTACTGTGGTAGTAAATAGAATACAAAAATCTAGTTGAGCAAGTAAGAAAGAAGTGATTGCCTTCACCAACTAAGTCAATGTCGATCCCAAAATCCTTTCCATATCACCTCAAGGAGCTACCAACCTTCTCCACATAGATACAAGTTGCCATTACTATAATTATCCATGAAGGCCAAGATATTGAAAAGGACACATTGCATATGTCCATGTCCCCAACGCTAGAAACAAGATCCTATCAAGCAATGTGGGCTTATGGGAATCATATTCGAATATTGAATGCTGAAGAACACCTATCAATGATTAATTGTAGTGTGGTAACACTCTTTGAGCAAGAATGTCAATTGGGTGCAAATGACCAATAATTAGTTGTGGCAAAATTAGAGTATGTAGGGTGCATGGAAGAGATTTTAGAATTGGACTATGGAATTTTAAAAACAATTGTTCTCTTGTGCAATTGGGTGAAAACAAACAATAATAAGAATTGTGTGACCATTAAACAAGGTGAGTATGGATTCACCCTCGTGAATTTTAATTCATTAACCCCAATTTTGGTTGAGTTGTTTGCTTTTTTAATACATGTAGAATAGGTTTTTTTTTCTTCAAACCCAAAAGAAAGGGGTTGGGAAGTAGTATTACGAAAGGAGTTTCATGGGAAATGCATTATAAACAAGGTTTAGGTTAACCCGATGGATTTTGATATGTTCAGAATTAAACAAGTGGATTCATTTGTGGGTTTGCAAGCACCTTAGTTGATTGAAAAAGTTATATTCAACCTATAAATGTGATAAGAGGTTGTCTTATCAGGGTTGTTAATGTTGTGGTAGTGGATGACTTAGACGATGTTAGGCAAGGGGATGGAAATGCAAGTGTAAAGGAGCTTGACATAAGTTTTAACACTAAAAAAAATGTTTTTGCCAAAATAGGTTTAACCTTAAATGCTACAAATCTTTTGAATTTTCTCAAGAATCTATGTGATTAGCTAATGTGTTAGAAGTTAGTGTGATATTCTAGATTTAGGATGTAAATAAGATAGAATGTAACAATGTAGCTTTTTTGAACATGATTAGTCATTTTTTCCATGAAGTTTGATCTTTTAATTTCCAATAGTGATTTGATTTTGAACAAGTTTGATTTGTGAACTTCTACTGCATTTTATGCATATGTGAAGAAAACATTAATTGATTAGTGAAGTACATTGCATTATAATATTATTCATAGATAGTTTTGGTGTTGGCATTATGCATTGTTCTTTTGTGAATGAATTTTGAAGATATGAAATTTAACCATTTAATCCACATTGCTATGTTCCCCCTGATTTAATTTTCAAAAATACACTTGGCACAAATAATATACCTTATAATGACTTAAATCAAACATATTTGCCATGTTGGATCCAGCTATATGTATTGTAGTAATGAGGATGATTGTAATTAATCATCACATGTCATGTACTACTTGCCACATGGATAGTGTTATAGCCACATGTAGATTACCTTGTCCAATGGGACTACATTATCACACCCTTTTAGTCAAATAAAACATAATTAGTGTTTGGGGGGGGCAAAATGGACAAAGAAATATTCATGGATGTCATTTCAAACAAGCAACTTTGTCATGTTAGTCATCATAGTCATCCCATTAGGGGCAAAAAAGACATGTTTTTGTAGTAGTGTGAATTGCACACCATGAATCAAGTTTGCCCAAATTGTGATGTATACTTATTTTTTATTATGGATTCCACTAGAAATATGATGGACTTAATTGTTCACGGATGGAAACCTACGAGCATGTGCATGTATACCATGTAAGACCTTTACGTAATGATGTATACACAATTAGAGTTATTGATATAATTTGAATGTATTAAATCAAGTTTCTATATTCATCATGATGTGTAATCATTACAAGAAATCATAGTTTATTTGACTAGAAAACTAAACCAAAAACCAATCATTTTGACATTTGATCAATTTGACCACTTAGTCATACTGGACAAGTTGATTTGAAAATGTCCAATTTGACTGGTGGTTTTTTTACTGACCATAAAATGGTCTTTTTGATTAGTCAAATCGGACAAAAAATTGGGCAACGAAAAAAAATTAATTAAAAAAATCTCAAATTGTAAATATAAATATTAAATATTAAATTAAAAGTAAGTACCTACCTACCACCCACCCATGACCTATCTACTCACCATAGCGTGTTACCTACCTATCCACAACCCACCTAAGTATTATACATTTACACACATGTACAAGGTGTATATATGAATATACATAATCCACATAATATATGTTGGTAAAGGGGAATGAACCTTGGTCTTCTTGGTTTCACACCAATGTCTTGGCCATCAAACCACCCCATCACTTTATAAAACAATATGACACCAAATGCATTTAACATGTTTCCTTGAACTTTCGTGAATTTTTTTGTCAATGTGTATAACAACATTTGAACTTCAATTTTTTTCATAAGTAGGTGAGTGGGTTGTCATTCAAGGTGTTTATCACAACCTTAACATTGGGTTTGTGACAAAGTGTGAAGTGCAAGGGCCCATCAGGTTGAGAGTGTGTTTAGGTGTGAAACACACTCTCACAAATGGGGGAGAATGTAAGGGATGAAGCCCAATGATTCCCAAGTGCACTCCCACTTTCAGAGTTGCACTTGTGTGGGAGTTATGAATGCTCATAGCCTTGGTTAGAAAGGGAAAAAAAACCAAATTGGGCTTGTAGGATACCATTAAAAAGGTCTTGAAGCATAGATGCTTAAATTGCCTTTGCATTGTTCATTTAGACCTAATTTGCATGAGTTATGATAAAAAGAAAGGGGTTTAGACCACAAATCCCTTGAAAGCAGGGGTTAAATGAAGTCTAATTGGAGCATGATATACACCATTGGAAAAATATTTTCAAGGGTTATAAGAAATTATTCTCAAACTTTCAAAAAAAATTGATTTGAAAAATATATGAACATCCAAAGTTTTGGGATAACAAAAGTCCCAATTTTGGGAAAAGTGACATTTGGATGTAGTCCCCGCGAAGAGACATAGAATATACTATAAGGAGCAGAGTGGTGCCTCCTCCCAAAGGTTGGAAGCTGTGTGAAGCTTGTGCTTGAGGTTGTCCTTACTAAGTCCGTTGCACCACTTCCATGTGACCTGCACTAACCGCCTTCTTTTCTTGGTTGTGTAAGTTGATCTCATCTTGAACTCTCACTTGTGAGTTCATCCTAGTCCATCCCGAAGCTCCAAAACACCCTCATATCCCCAAAGTGTTGTGAGTTGGGGAATGTGCCCCAACTCTATCCTTTCGTTATTTCATTCTAGGACCCACTATTGGGTCCTTTGAGGAGTTTGGGGGTGCGTAAGTGTTTTGTTAAGTATACTTGTTATGGGAACTATTGAATGACCACTTGTTCAATGAAGTATACCAATTACAACCCCACATCCCACTATTGAAATTACATTAACTTGTGCATATTGTCAACAAGTTGGACATGAATTCAAGAATTATCCCTTTGTGGATGATAAACTAAAGTGTTTGTTGAGAGAAAGACTTATAACTTTTCTACCACATGTCACAACAAGCACACGAGTGATACATGTTGGTGTACCCATACCACAAATCCGATCACAACTGGTTTTGGTTATTCACCCAACACTAATTAGTCAATACTTAAATTGGTACGTAGTAATTTGTTACACCACTGAAGGCAAGACAACCTAGAGCTATTTTGTATCCACCATATCTAATGTGGTATAATACAGTTCCACCTTTTATACCCATGGATCCTAATATGTATTCTATTTATTATTTTGGAATAAAAAAACATGATCTGTTGATTTTTGGATGAAAGGAGAGATATGCAATTGATCCTACCCAAACAAAACTAGTGCCACCTATTGAATAACTAAAGTATACTCAATATCCTATCAGAATATTAAATTCTGGATTAAAAGAACTAGTTCTAATTCCCAAAGGTATATTTGTTCAACAAATAGTGGCAACAATTCTACATGTTAACATGGTTGTGACCAATGGACTACTTGTCCAAGGTAATGACATTTCATTTCAACAACCAAGAAGGATTAATTCACATCCATAGATGGGTGGAAATTGCTTAAAGGTTCGCTTGATGGAAGATCGCCAAGAAGAGGAGGATCACTTAATTGAGGACCACTACTTAATCTACTTGTTGGATTTTTATACATATGGTTGACACATGATTCAAGAATGTTCATGCCACCATGGTACCCACTGATTGTAATGTGATCTAAATCAACTAGTAAACTACCGTATTGAAAACTTTAATATCCAACATACGCGATATTGATCTTGATGCTCATATTAGAGTTTTTTAAAAAACAATCAAAGTTAATGGGGAAACTATGGAGGTTGATATCATTAATGATGTGCCCCCAAACTCCTCAAGAGACCCAAAGATGGGTCCCCAAAACAAAACAACAAAAGAAGAAGAGAGTTGGGGCATGTTCTTTAACTCACAACATTTCAAGGGTAGGAGGCATGTTAGAGCTCTAGGATGGGACTAGGACGAACTCACAAGCAAGAGTTCAAGATGAGACCAACTTACACGACCAAGAAAAGAGGGCGATTAATGTAAATCGAATGGAAGTGGTGCGACGAACTTAATAGTGACAACCTCAAGCACAAGCTTTACATAGCCTGTAACTTTTGGGAGGAGGCACCACTCCCTTCCCTATAGTATACTTTGTGCCTATCTGTGGGGACTACATCCAAATGTCATTTTTCCCTCGGACTCCCAAGTGGGAGTCCTAAAATTAGGACTATTACTATCCCAAAAGTTCGGATGCCAATATCTTTTTCAAATCAAGTATGTTTTGAAAATGCAAGGGAAATATCTTATAGTTTTTGAAAACATCTTTTCAACAGTGTATAACACATTCCAGTCAAACCTCATTTGACCTCTGTTTTCAAAGGATTTGTGGTTGAAAATCAAATTCCCAATATGATTCCCACCCTTTCTTTTGATCATAATTCATGTAAATCAGGTCTAAATGAACAATGTGAGGGAACTTTAAGCATCTAAATTTCAAGAAATTTCTAATGGTATCATGGGGGCCCAATTTGGTGCTTCTTTGCCTTTCCAACCAAGGCTTTGAACATTCACAACTCCTACATGAATGGAACTCCGAAAGTGGGAGTGCATTTGGGAGTCATTGGGCTTCATCCCTTGCATTCTCCCCCATTTGTGAGAGTGTTTTTCACACCTAAATACATTCCTAGCCTCATGGGCCTTTGCATTTCACACTTTGTCGCAAATCCAATGTTAGGGTTGCGACAATTTACCTATTTGGTTTCATTTTAAAAGATAATATTTTGGAGTGGGGTGAAAACTTTGTGCAAGATCATCCCAATTACACTTTTGAGGAGTTGGAACAAGCATTTTGCAAATGTTTTTGAATTGTGAAATGATGAAGAAGTTTATATGCAACTAAGGAACCTCGAACAACAAGTTGGTTAATGGGTAGAGGTTTATTATGAGTGTTTATTAAAACTTGCTAATTATTTGCAAGTAAACGTTACTAATGCATTCTTTTTTATTGTCTCAAAGCAGGTTTACAACCATACCTTAGACTAGACACATCAGGTATGGCAAGAGATACCCTTATCGAGCATAAGAAAGTTGTAATGATCTATGAAGAAAGTGGATCGATCATAGCAAATTGTAACGCCTTGATAATTCACCTAGAATCCAAACTAGTTCCACAACTTATACTCACTTATATTACTATTAAACAACGACTTACCTATTCAAATTGTGTTAAAACTAGTCATGTTAAAAAAACCTGTCACAACAAGAGACAAGAAGAACATATAGTACTTATTACTTCCACTAAGTTGTAGAATTGGTAGTTGGAGTTATTACACAACCTATTAAACCAGCTAGAGTACCATTGAAATATCCCTGCATTATTTGTTCTAATTCTAAACATTGTGCACTTGATTATCTTAGAAAGATAGAAGTTTAGAACATATTTCGAACTAAACCAACCACTATTGCCATTTTATTGGCGAGATTTTCTAAACCTGATAATGTACTAGTTAATGTAATTGTTCTTGTCACGACACGTAGTCAAGTACTAGAATAACATGTGCTTAAAGAATGTAAATTAATGAAGGCAAAAACAATAGTTGATTGGCAAATTGAAGAACATATGCGTGATTCTTTTGTCCATATTATCAAGGAGCTATAGGGGAGTGATTTAATATCACAAACATTCGTTGAGTTTAATGGACCATTTCATTCAAATTGGGTTGGTTTACTAGAACCAGTGAATCAACCAATTATTGGCAAATAATTTGTTCAATTAATTACGCAAACAACATTACTATAATAGACTTTGGAGGAGATTTTGAGAGACATTAGCACTCAAGTTTTGGAGACCAAATATGTCATCAACTTGGGACAATATTGAAAATTGTGCCAAACATCAAAATATACATTTAAAAATTAGTTAAGTTTTTTCAATCAATGCAACATAAACCTATTCAATTTGAACCTACCTATGCAGTAATGGCCATTGACCATTAAATGGTAGTAACTCAAGTCTAGGTTGGTAAAAAAATTATTGATGATGTGTTATTTAATGGACGTTTTGGAGTCAACATCATTATTAAGAACCTGAGAGTATAATTAAGTATGTTAAAGCCGAATCCAATGCCTTACAATCTACGTATGGAAAATCAAACCATAGCCAAACCACTTGGTCTTATTAGGGATTTGAAAATATTTGTTCATGGTATTCCTTATACCATTACATTTACTATTATCAATACTAGTGTTCTAGATTCTAGTTACTCAATGTTGTTAGGATGCCCATGGTTGAGAAATGCAAAAATATCTTGTCTTTGGGGAACCAATATTGTTACCATACAAGGAACAAGTATAGTAAGAACCGTATTTGTTACCAAGAAACATAATGTTCAATTAAATGACCAAAAGTCTTAATATGTTATGATCTCCATTTTGGAATATTAGATGAAGAGGACGATGTGATGTTTGCTACAAAGTTGGACATGTTTTCAATAAGAACCATGTAAGTACCTACTCATACTAAATCAATTTCTAAACTAGTCCATATACTAGATCTTAGCATAGCAAAACCGGTTCCAAAATAACTTGTTGAACTTGTACATGTGTTTTAGTTGTTAACCTAGTTATACCACCTAACAATTTCAAACAACACCTACCTGAAACTTTCTTGGACATTTAGATTTGAAATGGGGGAGATGATCATTGATGAAACACGTGTTTAAGAGCAAGTACAAGATCTAACCATAGTTGGTTGGATAGTTATTATGGAGGAACAATTATCCAAAATCAATTTGTGCACTAAGGAGATTATGTACGTAATAGGTGAAAGTGAACTTTGCACTTGAACCAGTTGTTGAAGACTAATTGATTGAACTTTTAAAGGAGTTCAAAGATGTATTTTCTTGGTCATATAAAGACCTAAAGGGTATTCCACTAGAAACTATTCAACATAGGATTGAATTGGATACCATAGTACCTGTGTTCGTCAAGCAAGGTATTGATTAAATCCTAACTATGTAGCCATTGTCAAGCAAGACATAAACAAGTTACTTGATGCTGATTTTATCAAATTAGTTGAGGAAACAACTTGGTTATCTCCAATAGTGGTTATTCCCAAAAAGAATGGGAAGTTGAAAATTTGTGTCAATTTCAGGAAGCTCAATGCGATGATAAAAAAAGATCCTTACAATAGTAGAAAACCTTTTTTTTAACCACAACATTTCCAATTAGATGCTAATTTTTTTAATTTTTAAATTGAATAATGGCAATTACTAATGAACTCGATTCATCAACTAAATTGGTATATAGTTGAAAGTAGTTTTCAACTAAGTGGTGTTTTGCCGAATATTCCATTGAATATTCTTAGCATCAACAATGTTTATAAGCTGAAATGCCTATTACATTTGTAAATAATGAAAAACATGTATAAAGTAAAAAGCCATTCTTGGAATATTCTTAACATTTAAGATTCTCTAATTGACACATAGTCAAGACTGTTTTGGTGATGCCATCAACACATGCACGAATGATAAAATGTATTAAAGGATGGATGAAATGTAATTTCATTCACAACTTTGTTGCAACTATTTCAACTCAATTAAACAACTAATAGGTGATTTTGCTTTTATATAGAACATATATGTTAATATTGATAACATTAAAATATAAGAAAAAATATTTGTATAAATGAATAGTTATGTGTGACATGATTTTTGTAATGCATATAAATTTTGAATAAATTCTCTTGAATATAAATTAGTAATTTCATCTTGTATATGTTCATGCATGTAATATTTAATTTTTATGTAGACCAAATTTAGTTTATGATATATAATTGATGATAAATAAATTATGAAATTTTAATGTTCATTCATTTCTTTTCATGTGATAGCTTCATATTGATTAAAAATTATGATCAAAATTCATTAAACATTAAATTACATGTAATTTTTATTTTAAAAAGTGAATGGTTATGTATGATGTTAATTTTTTTTTATGCATTCAAACAATAGTATTCAATTTTGAAATAAAATTAAACAAAATATTGAAATATAAGTTGATGATGATGCATATGTTTCATAGTTATGACATTCTTGGTGCGAGAATGTTATGGAAGCCCAAAGAAGCAAGAATTTTAAAAAAATTTATAGAATTTTATAGATCAACCAGTGTAATTTGGTAAACATTCGCGGGTAAAGAATGTTATGACAAGGTGCTAAATGAAGAATTTTAAAGAATTTTAATGTG
>Ga0116226_10003513_pt1 | contig 13829 bp, 1 predicted proteins | sample S1TSphfallax_FD_89692 | JGI IMG/M metagenome (GOLD analysis project Ga0116226, IMG submission 89692) | Host-associated microbial communities from peat moss isolated from Minnesota, USA - S1T2_Fa - Sphagnum fallax MG | ecosystem: Host-associated > Plants > Peat moss > Unclassified | place: USA...
TCCAACCCCAACCTGCGTAACGTTCGGGGGCCGCCGACGCCCGGACGCCCGCATGCAAGCTTGTTTTTTGCAACAGAGCCCTGTGAAGCCCCCCCGTATCGAAACCTGGTCGCGTCTTGCTCACCTAGCCGCTTACGGTGAATTGATACTCCAGCAGCATATAAATCTGCTGTGTAGGGGTTACGGTAGCGGGGTCGAGTCCAAGTGTCACTTGTACGGACCCTGGCGAGACGAGAGCAGAGCCCATCGCATCGAGCATAGGTGACATTGTGCACGGAACTGGCACACGCTTCCCTTCTGAGGCTGTGTAGAGGCCGAGACTATTGATCGTGATTGTCTTGGCGCTTTGCACGGCATACGGGAAATATGCCTGTTGCAACGTGACGGAAAAGCCGCTCGTCCCGCTGAGGAATGCGGCCCACTCGGTCGGAAAGTCATAGAGCAGGCAGAAGAGCAGAAGCTGCGGTGCTTGGCCGGAAGGCGCAAGGCTGGCGAGGACGTTCGCGGTGGCAGCGCCGGCAAGCGGATCGCCGGCGGACCGCGCCGTATAACGCATGTGGAGAATGGCATCTGAGATGGTGAGGGAGTCGAAAGAGCGTGGTTGCGGGGGCAGGCTCAGCTTCCATGTACTGATCGCGCCCGCGCCCTCGAAGGGCAGGAAGCGATCATCGCGGAGGTTCGTCTCAAACATGCCGCTGTCGTTGTTGCCCGTGCTGGTCACCACCATGTCCGTGGAGCCGAAGTAGTCGGTAAAGCGGTCGTCTGCATCCGTAGTGCTGCGAGCGTAGTCGTTTCCGCTAAGCAATGGGGATGTGCGGATCGAACTGGATTGAAGAGTCAACGTGCAGTTGAGCCCCGTGTACGGTCCGACGACGGCCGGCAGCGAAACTCCGATGCTCTTGACTCGGCGCAAGTAGTGACCTGGGCAATCACGGTCGAACAGCCACTCCGGGACAGTAATTGTGCAGCTGCCGGTGATCTTCAGGCTGAGTAGTGCGGAGGCGTCGAGTTGCCGGAGGGAGATATGCCTGGTGATCTCCAACTCGCGCTTGTTGTTGGTGTAGTAATCCATCTCCATGCGCTTCAGGTCCAGGCTCAGAGCCTCGCCGGAGAGCAACCCCTGGTGTCCGCTGTCCCAGTAATTGAACTGAATGTATTCGGTCGCATCTAGCTCCGGACGCATCAACTCCTGCTTCATCGTGGCTTCGGCGCGGCGGGCGGTATCGCACGCAAATCGATAGTACTGGTAGTACAAGCCGGACAACTCGCTTTGCATCCAGCCGTAAAAGGCGGCGCTGGTGGTCTTGTCCTGCAGGAAGGACTGAATGTCTTTCGCCTGCTGGACTTGTGTTTTGACGGTTTGATATTCGTGGCTGCTGACCTGTTCTGCAAGCAGCGAGGCGAGTATCTGCTGCCCGATCTGCATCAGATCCCGCGCGGCCAGGTTGGCCTGCAACGTCCAGTCTTCAGTCCGGCGCTGGTATGAGGCCTTGCGCGAGGCGATGCCTGCCTGGTCTTGCTGGTAACCCGCGACCACACCCAGCACATCGGCAGCGATCTTCGCCACGCCGGAGAGCATCTGGCCGGACGTAATTACCGAGTGAATGCCGATTCCCCAGAACGCCAGGTGAGCCTCAACGCTTGGAATCGGCATCAGTGCCCCGGCGATCGTGTTGGCTACATTGGCGGCCATCCGGGTGTCCCGTGCCTTTGGCAGGTGGTCATTGAGCTCGACGTCTTCGCTCTGATTCAAGTAGAGCTGACCCTGTCCACTCGCTCCCGCCTGGTTCGATGGCGAGTTGCCACCCGCAAGCTGCAGCGAGTTATAAGCCTCCGGGGTAATTGTCTGGCTGTATGCCGTAACGAGCGCTGCATAGGTGTCATCGAAGTTATCTTCCGTAAGCTCGACGCGGTTCAAGCCCAGAACCGGTGGTACCGTGGTGGGATCCGGCGTCTGATTCAGCAGGCGCAGGTAGTAGGTGTAGCGCTCCAACGCGGCGTCTCGCGTTTTCAGCAGTCCATTTGTCGTCTCCTGCGCGTGTTGCCACTGCAGAAAGCGAACGTTCTGCGTCATCTGCTGGAGCTGAATCTCGTGCCCCTGGCGCAGGAGGGCAAGCTGTTCGGTGTCGACTTTCTCCAAAGCAGCCAGCAGCGCGGCGCCTAGGGAGCGAACCTCTGCCGCGATCTCCATAGCCTTTTGCATCAGCAGCGGAGTGCGGACCGGACCCAGCGGCTGGTTCAACCCACTCACAATGCTGCCGATATCGAGCCCTGCTGCCGCAGCTTTTACGAGCAGCCCCGGGTCGAGCGGCGGATCGAACAGTGGGAGTTGCTGCGCGGTGCCGCTGATGTTTTCGCCATTGCGAATCTTGAACAGCCGGTCCGACACGGTATCCCAGTAAGTGAGCAGGTTCGGGTTGGGCGGCACGCAGAAGTACAACGATTGGCCGATGCCAAAGAGCGGGCCACTCAGGTCAGGAGCGCCGGTGGCTGCGGCAGTCGTGGTGGGCAGGACGTCGAATGGGAACTGTGCTTCCAGGTTGACGAGCGCATCGCCCAGTCGATCGAAGCCTGCCTGCTGCAGTTGCAGGTAGCTCTTGGCTGCCTGTGTGCCGATGTTCGGCATCTGTTGTGGCGTAGGTCCGAGCAGGTTTGCAGCCAGCACGTAGCATAGCGTCGCTTCGTTGATGGTCTCAATTGTGTTCTGGAGAAACAGGCTGTCGCCCCAGGCGATGAGGTTGTCCAGATACTTCATCACCACGTACCACTGGAACGCGCTGGGCCGCGTGCGTGCGACCACAAACGGCTGGAATGGGTTGCTTAGAATGCCGTTGTAGCCATTGAGCAGCGCGCTCTTGAGAGTTGCGTCTGCGCTTCCGGGCGCTGCAGGCTGGCTCAGCAGTTCCAACAGGGTCGTGATGTTGAGGATCGCGCCTTCATCCTGAAAGACGAAGGATCGCCATGCCTGCGTGGGAGAACTGCTCACACCCGGCGCGGTCGGATCGAAGACCAGGTGAAACCACTTTTGCGCTTCCGTGAACCTCTGGTTGTTACTCAGGTGAACGGCGATCATCACCGGGATATGGTAGAGCAGCTCCCAGTTATAGTTCGCGTAGGGGCCGCCAATGGATACGTCGATATTGAGCTTCGGGATCTGCGTCACGTTATAAAGGCCGGGTTCGATTTCACCATTCCACGGAGCGTAACCCGTTGCAGAAGCCGACATCCCTGCCAGTGTGTCTGGGTTGAGCATGGAAGCGATGGACCCTTGGTTCAGTTGCTGGATTAAAGCACCGACGTAGGGGTGGAAGAAGTTTTGAAATCCCAGGGTAATGACGATGTCGCCAGGCATCGGGTCGATCGGCAGGATATCTGCAGGGGCGGCGCGGTGAAAGGAGATGCTTCCTGCGCTCGTGCCTCCCGCAAGCTGCTCATTCGCTGGCGCGGCGGTGAAGCGGGGATCTGTGGCGAGCTTCGGTAGCGCCTTCGTCCGGTTCGAACGGACGGCCAGTCCGAACTGCGCCTGTGGCTGATAGTTCGTAATGAAAGAGACGGTGGAGTAGTAGAGGTTCTTCCGGTCTTCGTAGAAGAACGGGGCAGTCCACCCGGAGCTATCGTTCGCAGGCGCCGGTGGCTGGGTCATTGCTGGAGCCCACGTAAACCAGAGAGGATTCGTACCGTAACTCAGCGCCGGATTACCGGTCGCATCCTGGCTCTGCAGGAAATCCATAATAAGGACTGTGTTCGATGCCGCTCCGGAATAGTCCGACTGAGGCCAGAAGATACGGCAAAGGAGGGGCCAGTCCAGAAGAGAACGAATGGGATGGCCCTGCAGATAGACGTCTTCAAACCGGATCGGGCGGCTATGCGTGTTGTGCATCAGGAAACCGCGTCCATTGCCCGGAGCGGAAGGATTCGCGGTGTTGAAGCTGCCGACACTGTTATAGGCAGTATTCCCGGTTTCGATACTGATCAGCAACGCTTGACTCAGGTCTTCAGTGACGCCGTTCGCTGTCGCGTTCTGCCCAAAAAGTGCTGGAATCAGATGGAGTTGTTCACGCTGGAACTCAAATGAGTTCGGGCCTGCGGGACTGTATTGGCCAATAAGGGTAGGACGGTTAACGTCCGAGGTCTTCGTGGGCTGCCACTTGTTATTATAAAACTCCGTCCAGCACAGCACGCCGCCGATCGTAAGTGAGGCACCCAGGGTCTGCAGGTTGATATTGTCCTGCGCGTTCTGTTGCGACTTCTGGGTCGTCAAGTTCGAGAACACATCGTTGTTCGTCGGTGTTTGCGGGAACGGTGCGGGTGCCGCTTGTTGTTTGACTGCTTTGAGCCAGAACAGGAACAGCCGCCCGTTCCAGATAACAGGTGTTAGCGGTAGACCTTCGCACTCGATCGGCACCTCGGTCCACGCGGTCCAACTGCCCCCCGTGAGCTGACGGAAGTAATACTTGCAACGTCCGCCCGAGGTGCGCGACACGACATAGGTCGTCTCGTCGCTGTCGATTGAGCCCGGGATGTAATACATGCCGCAGGGCTCCAGCTTGGCGACCTCCTCCAGGTTGGTCAGGTAGTCCAGGTAGGCGTTCGTAGCTGCGTCGTCGGTGATGTCGCTTTGGAGCAGGCTGCTCATGGTGGAGGTAAAGAACGGTGAGGCATCGTCGCGCAATTCCGGATACAGCCAATTTTCGGGCCAGAGGAAGAGTTCGCGGTTAGCCTGCCAGACGCGGTACCTCTTCATCCAGGTCCACTGAGTGGCGTCGATGTCTGCCGCTGCGACGAACGGTTCAAGACTTCGCGCGCAGCGCTCGGTAAAGAGCTGCACGGAAGAAAGAGCCAGCCGGATGCGCGAACTCTGCACCGGCGGCTGCGTCTCCGTATCCAGCAGGAAGTAGGCGAACAAATCGTCGGCTGTGTTGATGTTATTGAGCGCGGCGAACGGCTGCTGCAGAATGTAGGCCACGAGCGCGTCGCGCTGCTTAATGCGCATGGCGTCGTTGATCGGCTGGATTACCGTCTGCCAGTCCGCCTCAGCATACTGAGCGCGCAGCGCTGACTGGAGCGCGCTGACCGTGTTGGCTGTCGGTACGGTGGTCGTAGCGGCAATCAGCGCCGCAGCCGAGATGCGGCACTGCTGTACAAGGGCATAGGCATCGAAGACGCGGCGGAAGTTCTCTACGGTCGCCAACCCGGCCGGCTGAATCGACCCGAAGAACTGCTGCAGGAGCGCATTGATGGATGGCACGATCCAGCCTGTTAGGCCGACCAGTGCGGGCTGGCCGTTCGGCAGGGTCGAAGCAGGATTTTGAATGACCTGCAGCAGGCGCTCATCGCCGGGCGACAGGCTCTGCTTCATGCGGGCGAAGTTCATCAATCCCTGCAGAATGTCTCGAAGTGCAGTTTGAGTGGCGGGGCTGAGCACCTGTGCCGGTGGCGTGCCAGCGTCCGGCTGCGTGGTTCCCAGCGGCCCCAGCAGGTTGAGCCAGCCTCCACTCGTCTCTGGGGTGGTGGCGCCGACGAGAGTCAGGCTGCTGATGGTAAACGGCGTTACGCTGCCGTTGTGCGGCCGCACCGTGATCGCGGAGAACTTGGTGGAGGTGACGGCAGTTACGGTGACGATCTCCTGCTCGTCGCCGCTGTCGAGCACAAGCAGGCTTCCGAGCGCTATGCCTTGCATCGATACCGGAGAAAGCGTGACCGGCCCGGCGACGACCTTCGCGCTGCTGGTCGTCTGGATCTCAGGGTCCCCGGCGCGCCCCAACGAGGCAATCTCGTTAGCGGTCAACGAAAGAGCCGAGGCGAGCGACGCGGCCTTCAGGAAGCGTACGTAGGTCCCTTGCAAAGCTGCCAGCAGGTTCGCGGGATACAGGTAAGTCGAGGGCACCGGCTGCCAACCTGTCCCGGTGCTCTGCCAACTCAAAGTGACCGCGCCGACCGCCTCGCTGAAGGTGAGTTGCAGCGACACCGGCGATCCAGCCACGAGCGAGACGGGAGATTGGCTGGTCCACAGGCCGCCTGCCGCGCCTCCGGCGATGACTGCGCTGTTGATTGAAACGGAAACGGTATTTTCGGCATCCAGTGCGATGGAAAAGTTGTAGAAGCCATTCTGCGGTACGTCCAGCGCGCCGGCCCAGAGTGTGCCCGTCGTTCCCGTAGCATCTGGCGGCAGCGACAGTCCACCGTCTTCGATCGCGGTCAGGTCAACGATGGCCGGTGATGAAATGTCCCCGTCAGCATGGATGACAAGCGGGTCAGTCAGCAAGGCTGTGGCAAACGTCGCGTCCGTGCCAACGGCGGCGGTGATGCGAGCCAGCGCCTGCTCCTGCTTGCGTTCTGTGCGCAGCGTGGGGACGAAGTTGGCGAGCAGCGTGGTCCGTTTATCCTGAACCGGATCCGATGACGCAGCATACGACGTGTAGAGCGGCAGCAGCTCCGGATATTGCGCGAAGAAGGGATTGGCCAAGGCGTTGCTGGCGATGAACAGTGCGCCGATTGCGACAAACAGCGGATCGATAATGGCGACGGGCGTGGTTGTTCCATTGTGCGCGAACCGGGTGGCGGCGGTGAAGGTCGTCGTCGTGGCTGCTGCGACGGTCACCAACTCATGGTTGGTTCCGCTATCGATCCACGCCTGCGACCCGACGGTGATGTTGGCCATGGAAGCTGGTGTGAACACCGTGGCTGGGCCTGCGGGCGCGTCTACGGTGGCATCGGTAGTGCTGATAAGTACGGGCGAGGCCAGCAGTTTGGCCTTCATCGCGCTATCCAGCAGACCTGCGTAGGAGAGCTGTTTGCGCAGATCGTCATATTGGAGCTGCCCGTTCGACAGAGTCACCAGCGCATCCGGCAATGTGCTCTGATCCGGCGGCGCGGCGTAGGCCACCGTCGGCGTGACTGTGTTATTCAGCAAGCCGAAGAAGAAGTCAGTCGTGGCTGTGCCGTACACCAATGCCATCAAGCTGGCTGCGATGCTGCCGTCAGGATCGCTGACGATGGCGAACTGCGTGTTCACAGCCACGAAGTCCTGCCGCAGCGCGAAGGCAAGCGCGTAAATCTGCCCAGCAGTTGGCGCGGCGGTGCCGGTCAGGTCGTTGTTCCACATCAGGTAGAGCGCCTGCACTGGTTTCAGGCCGGCAGCTGCGATCGTCTGAACGAGACTGATGAAGCGCACCGCCGGAGGTACAGGCTGCGGCTCTTCTTGCATGAAAAGGGGCTGAAACGGATCGAGCTGCGAGCAGGCGCGCAGTTGCAGGAACTCCAGTACGCTGATGCCGAGGTTATGCGGCAACCAGCCGAAGCGGAAGATGCTGCTGACGTTCTCCAGCGTGAGCAGCGTGGTCGAATCGAAGTTGAGCGCAGTAATGATCAGGGCAAACTCCGCGCCGGTCAGGTTGCACGCGGCGCACAGCAGCGGCTCGTAACCGATCACGGTCTGCGTTGAGTCGCTCAGCAGGTTGCCGTAGCCATCGTCGGCAAACGGTGTTTGCTGCTTTCCCGCGGTCAGGGTGCCGATCGTCGAGGAGACAGAAAGTACAAGTGGCGTGGTAAACAGCTTCGAACTGATGCCGATGGTAGAACCCCACACCGAGGCACTGAATAGCGTGGACAAGGGCTCGCCCGACGCAGGATCGAGGGCCTGCGAAGAGTTAATCGCCGCAGCAATATTTGTAGCGATGGAGACGGCCGTGTCCTCGGCGGTCACGGTGTAGAAGATGTCCGTACCGTTGATAGTGGTAACAAGCTGGGTCTTCGGCGAGATCGGCTCGGAGACGGTAATGCTCTGCGATGCGTTGTTTGGGCCGCTGATGAGCGTGTAACTGGAGAGGAAGCCATCCTCTCCGCCTACCGGAATGTAGGAGCAACTCATGGTAAAGCCGGTCCTCGGGTCAACAGGAACTACGACGATGAACTCGTAGGGCAGCGTGGCGTCCGGAGTGGCAGAGACGATCTGGTTGATGGGCAAGAGACTGAGCGGATCAAGAGCGGTGCAGTTGTTGATCGAGGCGCAGAGGTCGCCAAGTCCCGGGCCAAACTCAAGCTCAGCTTCACCGCTGGTCACAGTATGCGGGATCGCGATGCCGTTGATCGTAGTGAAGATCTGCATGCCAACTGACCCAATGAGGCTGGCCTGGTAGTTAGCCGGCGAGAGTTGACCCGCGACATACCCACCCAGCATCGATACGGTGGGGGTGATCTCTACGCTGTAATACCTGGTACTGATGAGGAAGATCTGAACGATAGCGCCCTGGCTGGTGGCCGTCATGCCGGTGGGACCGAAGGCCGCCGAGATGCCGGATGCCATGGCCGCCGCAATCGATTCCGGCGTTTCATTGGGCTGCACCGTGTATTGGTAAAGACGCGTGTACCGGAACGTGCGGCTGAGGCGCGGGAAATAGAATTCGAGGCTAATTACGGCGGTGGCTGGATTACCGGGAAGAATGGTCAAGGGCACGCTTGGGCTGACCGGTGCTCCAACGGCGACGGTAACGGTGCTGCCTGTCAGGAGAGTTAGGCTGCTGGTGATGCTCAGGCCAAGGCTGCCGTTCGGGTTCACAGTCACCACGTCCCCGGAGCAGGACACCGTCATCGAGGCATAATTACTTCCGGGCAGCTGTTGCTGCAGGAAAGCGGCGACATCCTGGGCGAGGCTGCCGGTCTGGCTGTCCGCGGCGACCGCCACGTAGGTGAAGGTTTGCGCCGCTGCCGCTGGCAGGGTAAAGACGAACGCAACGCTGTCGCCGACCACCGCCGCGCCTCCAAACGTGATCGGCAACTCTCCGCCGGAGTCTTGCGGGCCGACGGTGACGCCGCCTATGCTCGCTTCAGACAGCGAGCAGACGAGATCGAACGGCACCCCGTTATTAGCTGCCGTGAGAAGCAGCAGGCCATTCTCTTCCGCCGCCAGCACGACCGTGTTTAACGGTTGGCCGGAGAATGCATCCTGCATGGTGGCCGTGCTGAAGGCATCCACAAAACGGCTGACCACTGTGTTGAGCGTGTCGTTTGCTTGCGCGGTGATGCTCACCGGAACATCGTTGATCAGAATCGTCAGGACGTCGCCCGCGGTAACCGTACCGCCCAGGGTCAAGGTCTGCATGAGCGGTGTGTTGGTGGCGGTCGCGTCTGCCTGCAGCGTCTCCGTGGCGCCGTTCGAAACGGAAGGTTGCGCGTAAAAGCCGACCCGGATCGTAATGACGCCGCCGTCGGCAGAGGCGTAAAAACGCCGGTTCAACGGCATACCGGTATCAGGATCAACCTTGGTGTCGCAGGTGTTGATTGCGTTGACCAGTGCGGCCGCGATTGCCGAATCCTGATCCCCGAATTTGACGATGTAAGACAGCGCAACGCCGTTGATGGTGACGGTAAGCTTCTGGCCGGGGTCGAAGTAGCCGCTGACTGTGGCGGTCTGGCCCATCTGGTCCTGCTGCAATTGCGACGGGGTCAGGAAGAGCTGTTCGTAAAGTGAATTCGGCCCAACAGTCTGTATTGGAGCCCAGCACGCAAGCAGCTGTGGCAAGGCGTCTTCTGCGGTAAGCGAAAGCATCCCCATGATCTGCCAGAGGAAGCTGATGGACGGCAGCATTTCGGCGAAGCCTTCCGCGATCTGGTCGTAGTTCTGCTCGTCGTTCGCCGGATCGGTCCAGTTTTGCGGCTGGCAGTCAGCGGGATAGAGCGCGTCGATGATATTGGCGGTCTGTTGAATTCCCGTAGTGTTATCCGTCGTGCCGAACAGCGAGGCGAGCTTCTGCCAGAGCCGTACGAAGCGCGAAATGCGGATGTAATCCGTTTGCGTGAGCAGGTTGGCGGACGAATCCGGGTTCGTGTAGCGCAGGGAGAGTGAAGTTCCGGTGCAGGCGCTCGCATAGTTTGGATCGGCGATGGTGACGATGTCCATCAGTCGCGGATACACAGGTTTGAGCGGCGCCACACCCGGGCCGGTGACCCAGGTCACGATGGCATCCAGGTCCGTCGGGCTCGTCCCCCCATATTTGGTGGCATCGATGCCGGCCGGCAGCAGGTTCTTGAATGTATCGGCACTCAGCGTCGTGGCTTCCAGCTCAGCCAGGGTAGTAATCGGCACTTGCAACTGTTGCAGCAAAGGGATCAGCTTCGCATCCGGATTGATCCAGCGCGTTTGAACGATTGCGTCGATATCGTCGTACGAGATACCAAGGCGGCGCGTGAACGCCTGCAGATTCATCCCCTGCAGGGTGGCGAGTGCGGTGCCGTCGGAGGGCAATCCGTAAAGCGAGCCTAAGTCGATGTCGGGAACATCCGTGTCAACACCGGTAAAGACATTCAGCTCGTCCCAGGATATCTGCAGCAGTTCCAGGGAGATGTCCGCCCAGCCATAGCTGATCGGCAGATAACCGTTGTACTGGTCATTGAGCCACGAATCGTTCACCCGCAGCGCGATCATCAGGTTCGGCAAGGACAATCCCAGGCTGGCGAACTGTGCACGCAACAGCTCCAGCGAGCGATCGAAGGGCAGCGGCGCTGGGAAGTAAGCGTTCTCGAGTACGCCGTAGGCGGCTGCGTTGACAAACTGCGGACTCGAGAGCAGGTCCGCGCTGCTGTACGTGTCCCCCGTGTCATGGCCCTGATAGCCCTGAAGCGACAGGCCGTTCGCTACGAAAGCCTCCAGAGTCTCGTTCACGAGGTCGATGTACGGGAGCGCGGTATTCGTGTTCTCACAGGTGAGCGGAAGGTACTGCAGGTCCGGTCGTCGTGAGAAGAGGATCTGCAGCGGATTGCTTAAGCCGGCCGTGGGCACCTGCTTATCCAGAAAGTTCAACAGGTCGACCAGATAGGCCGCCGGGCTGAGGATGGAGTTGCAGTCACTGCAGCCGCAATAGTCCAGCGACCCGAAAAGTGATTCGAGTGTGGCAGACGGTGCGGCGGCGGCATCGCTGGGATTGGCTGCGAGCGCCTGAATAAAGCCCCGTGCCGTCCCGGTTGAGCCCGAAAGCGATCCAACGCTGGGCTGTGCGCGCGCGGCCAGATACGTCACGGTCGTATTCAGCACGGTGTTGTACACCTGCTTCGCCCGCGTATGGATCAGCTTCGCCTTGTCCGTACTGCCCAGTTTGTCTGCGAAGGCGCGCTGAAACTCTGCGCTGTCATACCGCACAATCGTCGAGGCTGAGTCGAGATTCTGATGGAGCAGCACGGCCATGCTCTGGTCGTCGGGCGTCATCTGGTGCACGCGATGGAGGCGCTTTACCTCTTCGACTACGCGCGAGGGAGTTCCCGTGATGTTCTTGCGGCGGAGATATGTCTCGACCGGCTCTTTGCCGAAGTTGAACTCGGCACCGTGCTCAGAAAGAAAGGCATGCACGGCTTCGGCTGACTTCGAGCCGCCAACCATGGGCAACATGCCGCGTTTTATCTGCGCCGCAAGCACATCGGTTGGAAAGGCCGCGCGGACGTGTGAGGCAAGCAGTTCGGCGTAGTTGTTCCGCTGCTCCGTCGCAGTGGCACCCTTAATAGAGGCAGGCACATCGCCGTCGCCGGTCATTAGCGCCAGCCAGCCCGCGGCGGTGTCGTAACCGTTTGCCGCAAGATCGCGCAGTTGTGTCAGAGGCTGAGAACTCGCGGATTTAAGGGCACTAACCAGCGGAGCATTGTTCCGGGTGAGGTGAAACAATTGCCCGTCCAACTGAAGCTGCCGCGCGACATCCTCTCCGAATGATCCTGCGACCTTCGTCCACAACTCCTCCGGAGCACCCGTGTGTCCGGTATAGAGCGTGGTGAACTGAGCCTGTTTTCCTGCGTCAGGCAAAGTGCATTGGAGCATCTCGGCTGGCGTTGAGGCTCCACTTCCCGGCTTGGTCTGCAGCCACTGTGTGGCGCCTCGCTCTGCAAAGGCGGCAAGCGTTCCCGGCAGGTCATTCGCCAGCGCCGAAGGGATAATGTTGTTTTGCAAAGCGTCCTGCCAGATGGTCTCCGCGTCGGAGGGACTCGTCAGCGAAGAACGGTCATCGGCGACGACGCCGGCGCGGAAGAGTGCAAACAAGAATGCCGGATCGATTGAGACGGCAGTCGCTGCTCCGTCTGGCTGGGTTTGCTGGTGCGCGGCTGCCAGTGCGGCCACAGCGGATCGATCCGAACCAATCTTCTCGGACAAGTAAGCGACGTCCTGCCGCTCGTCATTTTCCTGCAGGTCGGCTAAGTCTCCGGAGTAAACCTGCTTGACGGCAGCTGCAAGCGCTTCATACTCGCTCGCCAGACCCTTCGCGTACCTTGGCAGAGTGAGAGCAAACGTGACGGTACGAGGAGCTTCGTAGTGCACCGGCGAGACCGCGAGCATACCCGCGGAGCCGGAGGCACGCACCTGCAAATCTGGCGAACGCTTGCCCTTGTTCGCGAGTGTCTTGAGTGGCACCACGAGATTGCCGAAGACGAACGAGCCGTTGGGCAGCGTGGTCGTTGTCGCCAACACTTCGCTTCCACCGACGTTCTGATCCAGCAGCTCTACGTTCAGACCGCCGAGAGTCTGTGCGGGATCGCTGCCCTTGACCGTTCCGCTGACGCTGTAAGCGGCGTCCTTCAGTGCGTCCGCAAGCGCCTTCAGCGTCTCATCATCCGCCATGCCGGTTGGGCTCAGCTGATGGTCGGCTTGAAACTGCTGCAGTGCCGTCAGCACTTCGGCAACAAGGCTGTCCGCTGCCTGGCTACTCTGCCCGGCGATGTACCCGAGGGTGTACAGTTTGAAGTGCAAAAGAGTCAGTTCCTGCTTAGTGCTCTCGACGTGTCGTTTCCTACCCGCTGAACCCATTTTGCAACCTCAAAAATTTGTCTACTGATTCCTTTTGCCGAGTCGTACTTCAACAGAGTTGTCAAAAGCCATTGTTTGCGCCCCATTGGTAGAAACTTCGCAACGCATCCCCGACGGCGTGCTGAACAGGTCCGGACCCCCAGGAATCGTAGGAATCTCCGCTAGGATTCGCGCCCATCTCGTAGGCTGCTGCCCCAACCGCGTCGTCGACGACCCCGGCAGCCGCGGTTATTAGAAACGTGCTCAACTGTACAACATTTGCATTGAGCTCACCACGATGCATCGCAATCTCTTTGTCATAAGTGCGTTGTGCCTCTGCTCCGGCGCCCAGGTCGGCTCTGTTGCAAAAAACAAGCTTGGACGTCGGCCGCCCGGGACGTCGCCCGCCCTTGTACCTTACGCAGGTTGAATCTCGAGTCGTTCGCCGATCATTCCTATGGCCTCCGCGAGCGCACAGGCACCGAGGCCGAAAGCGTGTTCGACAATGCGTGCCTCGCCACGGATGTCTTGCGTGAGGTTGAAGATCGCCGCCTGACCTTTGCGTAGCGCACGCATCACCTCAAATCCCATGATGGTCGCGTAGGCCGTCTTCAGCGTTTTGAAGCCTCGTACTGGACGGATCAATTGCTTCAGCTTGCGATGATCGGCCTCGACGACATTGTTCAGATATTTAACCTGGCGATGCACTGTTTTCTCGGGACATTTGCCTTCCGCCTTCAGTTCTGAAATCGCGACACCATAAGTCGGCGCTTTGTCCGTGTTGATGATCTCCGGCTTTTCCCAATCCTTCAGACCGTTCAGCGCCTTGCCGAGGAAGCGCTTCGCCGCTTTGGCATTGCGTGCCGGCGAGAGATAAAAAGCAATCGTGTTTCCAAGCTTGTCGAGTGCCCGGTAAAGATAGGTCCACTTGCCGCGCACTTTGGCATAAGTCTCATCGACCCGCCAGCTGGTCGACTGCGGGCGACGCCACTGCCAGCGCAGCCGCTTTTCGATCTCCGGCGCGTACTTCTGAACCCAGCGATAGATCGTGGAATGATCAAGGGGCACA
>Ga0116226_10003514_pt1 | contig 13826 bp, 15 predicted proteins | sample S1TSphfallax_FD_89692 | JGI IMG/M metagenome (GOLD analysis project Ga0116226, IMG submission 89692) | Host-associated microbial communities from peat moss isolated from Minnesota, USA - S1T2_Fa - Sphagnum fallax MG | ecosystem: Host-associated > Plants > Peat moss > Unclassified | place: USA...
AAGCCCTGGCCGCCGCCGCCCTGTTCGCTCTCGGCCTCGCCCTTTCCGTGACCTTGAGCCGGGCGCTCAACGATGCGGTGCGCCCCCTGGCCGTGGCGCTGCAGGTGACCCCGGTGGTGGCCATCGCGCCCCTGATTGTGATCTGGACCGGGGTCGATCATCCGGAACGAGCGATCATCATCCTGGCGGCGATTGTCGCCTTTTTTCCCATCTTCTCCGGGGCGGTCCGGGGCCTCACCTCGGCGGATCCCGATCTGGAGCGATTGTTCGACCTTTACGAAGCGCGGCCCCTGCAACGGCTGACGCGCCTGCGACTGCCCGCCGCCGTGCCGTTTATCGTGGAGGGCGCCAAGGTCGCGTCGGGCCTGGCGATCATCGGTGCGGTGGTGGCGGAATTCGTCGCCGGATCGGGGGGCGCCCAGGGCCTGGCGTGGCGGATCCTCGAAGCGGGCAACCGGCTGCAGACCGCCAAGATGTTCGCCGCCATCCTGGTGCTCGCGGTGATGGCGGCCGGCGTTAATCTCGCCTTCACCCTACTGGAGCGACGGGCGCTCACCTGGTGGCGGGGGCGTTGAGGGGCCAACCCGGACGCGCGCTTCAAGGCGTTTGGAAAATCGCGGTCTCGTCTTCGGGCGTAAGGCGGCGATAGTCGCCGGGCGCCAGATCATCGGGCAGGTCGAGGACGCCGATGCGATCGCGATGCAGGGCCGTCACCTCATTACCGATCGCCGCGAACATCCGGCGCACCTGATGATAGCGCCCCTCCGTGATGGTCAGGAAGCCGCTGGTCTCATCGAGGGGTTCGAGGGTGGCCGGGGCGAGGCGGGTCTTCTCGCCTTCGAGCAGCAGGGTGCCCGAGGCGAACAGTTCAACCTCATCTCCCGCGAGCGGCCGAGCCAGGGTGACGCGATAGCGCTTGTGGACGTGGGACCTGGGGGAGATCACCCGGTGCAGAAAGGCGCCGTCATCGGTGATCAGCAGCAGGCCGGTGGTGTCGATGTCCAGGCGCCCGACACTGGAGAGGGCCGGCACGCGGGCGCGCCAGCGCGGCGGCAGGAGCTCATAAAGACTACGCCCCGGCTCCTTATGGGAGCAGACCACCCCTTCCGGCTTGTGCATCAGCAGGGTCAGCGGCGCCGGCGGATCAAGAGGCGCGCCCTGAACCCGCATGTGCTCCAGGAGATCAGGCGCCAGAGGAATCCGCTCACCGGGGTCGCGCAGGGTTTCACCGGCGAGCCGCACCTGCCCGAAGGTCACCAGCCGCTGGACTTCACGCCGAGAGCCGTAGCCCATGTTGGCGAGCAAACGGTCCAGCCTGGCGCTGGGCGGCCGGCTCACTTCACGGCCTCGTAAATCCTGTAGCCGCCCTTTTGGGCCAATATGCGCACCGATCGGAAATAGCTCATCAAGGTCGGCTCATACGAAAGGGCCAGGTTGGAGACCATCCGCAACACGCCGCCCCTCTTCAGCATTGCCGCCGCCGCGCCGACGAGCGCAAGACCAAGGCCGCGATCCTCCATGCCCGCCGCATGAAACGGCGGATTCATGACCACAAAATCCAGCTCCGTCAAAGTCGCATCCGGAATGCGGGCGTCACGGTGCAAAAAGTGAGCCCGCGCATCCGCGACGTTGCGTCTCGCAGCCTCGATTCCCCTTCGATCAATGTCGATAAGCGTCATGGAGGTCACCGCCGGATGGGCGAGGGCCGCCAGGGCGAGCACGCCGACGCCGCAGCCCAGATCAGCGCCCGCTCCGGCGAGGGGCGGCAAGCTCTCAATCTGAAGGGCGCTGCCCGGATCGAGCCTGTCCCAGCTGAACACCCCGGGCTGCGACCACAGGCCAAGGCGTGGCGCGAGCTGGAGCGCACCCTGCTCCAGGGCGTCGGAAACGCCGACCAGGATTTTCGGGCGGCCGGCGTGACAGATCCTGTGATGCCGCCGCGCCGTCTCCCGCACAGCGCAACCGAAGGCCTCCAGCTCTCCCCGCAGACGCGCGCCGCCCCGGGTCTTGGGCGCCAGGGCGACAACCTCTCCCTCCGCCGCCACGGCGCGGAGGGCGTGAGCCAGAACATACCGACGTTCGAGAACGCCCGCGGGTGCGGCCACCACCATCCGGCCCAGACTCGCGTCTTTGAGGTCCTCGAGGCGCTCTGATCCCGCAACCAGGGGCGAGGTCTGAATCGCCAGCGGTGGTGCGGCGGCCAGTTCAGCCAAGGGAAAGCCGTAAACGCCATCCGCGGGCATGCCTCTATCCGCGCTCCCGGGTTCTCTGGAAGGCCACCTTTGGAAACCGCTCCGCCACGTAGCCGAGCTCCCAGGCGGATTTGGCGAGGAAGACCGGCTGGCCATCAATATCGGTGGCCATGGCTGTCCGGTGCTTGTCCGCGAAATCCTCCAGATCACCCTTGGCGCCCGTGAGCCATCGGGCTTCGGCGTAAGGCGCCGGCTCGAAAACCACGTCCAGAGCGTATTCGCCGCCCAGCCGGTCGGCCATGACCTCGAACTGGAGCTGGCCCACGGCGCCGACCACGAAATCTGAACCGAGGGTGGGCCGAAAAAGCTGGGTCACGCCTTCCTCGGCAAGGCCTTCCAACGCCTTTTTCAGGTGCTTGGCCTTGAGGGGATCGGTCACTCGAACGCGCCTTAGGATTTCGGGCGCGAAATTGGGCAGGCCAGCAAACCGCAGAGCGCCGCTTTGCGAGAGGCTGTCGCCGACCCTCAGGACGCCGTGATTGGGGATGCCGATGACGTCGCCGGCGAAGGCCTCTTCGGCGAGTTCGCGGTCAGAGGCGAAGAACAGGATCGGCGCGTTGACGCTCATCTGCCGTCCCGTGTTCTGAACCTTCAGCTTCATGCCTCGGGTAAACCGACCTGACGTCAGGCGCACGAAGGCGATCCGATCGCGGTGGTTGGGGTCCATATTGGCCTGGATCTTGAACACGAAGCCCGAGACCTCCTCCTCGCCGGGCGAAACCTGCGTCTCCTCGCCCGAGCGGACGGCCGCCACACGCTTTGGCGGCGGCGCGTAGAGCCCCAGGGCCTCCAGCAGCTGGTCAACCCCGAAATGCCGCAGGGCCGAACCGAAGAGGATCGGCGTCATATGGCCTTCAAGGAAACTCTGGACGTCGAAGGGCTTGGAAGCCTCGCGCACCAAGCTGGCGCCCTCGCGCACCTCCATCTGCTCTTCAGAATTCAGAAAGGGGTCCAGGGCGCCGGCGCTCAGCGGCACAGGCGCAATCGGTCCGGCCGCCTGCCGCTCATAGGGCAGGAAACAATCATGCCGCAGGTCGATCATGCCCTTGAACCGCGCGCCTGAACCGGCCGGCCAGTAGATCGGCGCGGGATCCAGGGCGAGCTTGGAGGCGATCTCGTCGAGCAGGGCGAAGGGATCTTCGGCCTCGCGGTCCATCTTGTTGATGAAGGTGATGATCGGAATGTCGCGCAGGCGGCAGACCTCGAACAGCTTGAGCGTCTGGGGCTCGATCCCGCGCGCCGCGTCCAGAACCATCACCGCGGCGTCGGCGGCGGTCAGGGTCCGGTAGGTGTCCTCCGAGAAGTCCTCGTGGCCGGGCGTGTCGAGCAGATTGAACATCAGCCCGGCGTGATCGAAGGTCATGGCGCTGGCCGAGACGGAGATTCCGCGCTCGCGCTCGATCTTCATCCAGTCCGAGCGTGTCCGCCGCTGCTCGCCCCGGGCGCGCACCGCCCCCGCCGCCCGGATCGCGCCGCCAGCCAGCAGCAGATTCTCGGTGAGCGTCGTCTTGCCCGCATCCGGATGGCTAATGATCGCGAAGGTGCGTCGGCGCGCGGCCTGGTCAGCGGTGGGGTTTGAGGACATCGCCGGGCGATAGCGCGCGGGGCGAGGTGAGGCAAATCAGGGATTGACCAGGGGCGGGACGCCTTCATCCCGCTCCACCGGCTCGGTGAGGAAACGGGCGCCGTCCGCGTCTTCGATCTCCACTACCCAGAGATCCGGATCGACCCGGGCGGCGCGCGCGATATGGCCGTCGATATCCGCTTCCAGCCGGCTTGCGGTCGTTCTCATCCAGAACGTCTCGCCCTCGCCGCGCACAGCCTCCGACCAAAGGCGGGCCTCCCCTGTCCGGCGATCGATCGTCTTGATCAGGACCGCGCCGCCTCGGGCGTCACCCTTGCGCACAAGGGTGGCGAAAGATCCCGCCAGCTGCACCCGGCGGATCAGGGCGTAGACCCGAATGTCGCTGGATAGCCGCATGTCAGCCTGCCGCCCTGATCGGCAAGCGGGCCACGGCGATCACCCGGCCGCCTTCAATCTCATAAAGGGCCGTGACGCCTCCGTGGTCGGCGCAGAGTCGGCGGACAAGCCGCAGGCCCAACCCGCGCCCGCCCCGCGCCGCATCCGCTTCAGTCCCGCTTATGGTCCCCCGATTGACCACGCTGAGCACCACATCGTCACGGTCAACCTCGAGCGCCACCTCCACCGCGCCGGCCGCTGAAGAGAAGCGCAGCGCATTGGCTATCAAATTTATCAGGATCTGGCGGATCGACAGCGGATCGGCGACGACCGGAAGCACCGAGGGAGCCGTGACGGCGATGCTGAGCGCGCGGCGCCGCGCCTCCTCGCCAAACAGGTCCGCCACGCCGCGGACCAGACCGGCCATATCGCAGCTTATTTTAGCGCCCGGCCCCTGCCCCGGCGCACCCGCATCATACAGCGCCTCGATCAGCGACTGCATGTGCGCCCCGGCGTCGCAGATCGACCGGGCGCAGTCGCGATAGCGCTCGCTCAGGGGTCCGAAGGCGCCCTCCCGCATCGCGTCAGCGAAGCCCATGATCGCCGCCAGCGGGGTGCGAAGCTCGTGCGCCAGAGTGGCCATCGGCGCGGGTTCGGGCGGGATGTCGGGGGGTTCGCTCACGCGATTGGCCCCCGGGGTGACGGGGCCATCCACACGGGCCTTGCCAGCGACCACTCCATGAGCCTAGAGCCCGCCGCGCCATGCCCCCATCTCAGCCGCCCCCTAGCCCCATCGAGGCCGAGTTTACCGAGATGTCGGAGGAATTCGAATGTCTCGGCAACTGGGAGGAGCGGTATCGTCACATCATCGACCTGGGCCGAGAGCTGGAACCGCTCTCCGAGGCCGAACGATGCGACGACAACAAGGTGCGGGGGTGCGCCAGCCAGGTATGGCTGGTCACCGAACCCGCGCCGGACGGCGGCCTGTTGTTTCGCGGCGATTCTGACGCCCATATCGTGCGCGGTCTGATCGCCCTGCTGCTGAGACTCTATTCGGGCCGCAAGGCGTCCGACATCAGCGCCTTCAATGCGGAGGACGCTTTTGACCGGTTGGGGTTGCCGGGAGCTCTGTCCCGTCAACGATCCAACGGGTTGTTTTCGATGGTGGAGCGCATCAGGCGCGACGCCGGAACGCGCGCCTGATCGCAGTCGTATCGCGGTTACTTGCGTTTGGCGCGAGCCGCTTGGCGGCCCCCTTGTCCGAGACCCATCTGTTTGGCCAGTTCCGACCGGGCCTTGGCGTAGTTGGGCGCAACCATGGGATAATCCTTGGCCAGGCCCCACTTGGCCCGGTAATCCTCCGGGCTCATATTGTATTTGGTGCGCAGGTGGCGCTTCAGAGACTTGAACTTACGGCCATCCTCAAGGCAAACGAGGTGGTCAGGGGTGATCGAGCGACGGATCGGAACCGCGGGTTCCTTCGGCGCGACTTCCACAGCCTCCACACCCGCCGAAATCCCAGACAGCGCCTTGTGAACACTCTGGATCAGCCCAGGCAGGTCGGTTGTTGAAATAGTATTGTTCTCGACGTAGGCGGCGACGATTTCCGCTGTCATCTCTATGACTTCAGGTTTGGCTTCCACGTTGTCTTCTTTCATTTTCGGAGGCCGGCAACTCTGATAGCAGCCCGCCAAAGTTTTCGATCGACGGCTCTTATGGAAGTTTTAGCGCGTGGACAAGTCCTGATACTGAGCCCGTGATCTGTAATGGAAACATGATGTCTAATCCGCAACGGTCACAAAGGGAGCAAATCGAAAATTGTGGAATTTCCGTGACGGGTTCATTGAGAGATGAATGACTATGTTGAGTGGTCGTGGGCCGACAACGGTAACGCCCACACGCAGCATGGCCTGCGGAGACGTGCACGACCCCACGACCTGGGAAGCGGTTTGACACTGACAGAAAACGCGACATCTATGCTTCGTTGTCGGGGATGCGAGCATGAATGCGGCGCGGGCGCTGGTGGCCGAGATCGGTGCGGAAGACACCCGTCGGCTGGCCGCTCAATTCGCGCGCGCGGAACCCTGGTCGCACGTCGTCATTGATGATCTTCTCACAGACGCGGGTCGGCAAGCGCTGCGGGATTTCCCATCGCCGGAGTGGCCGACCTGGAAGGCGTTCGCCGACCATCATCAGAAGGGAAAACACGTCTGCCCGGACGTTTCGGCTATGCCGAGGGCCTTCGCGGACCTCATCCACCAATGTGGCGAACCGCGTTTTTTGGCCTTCCTCGAAGCGGTTACCGGGATACGCGGCCTGTTGACCGATCCTTACCTCGACGGCGGCGGTCTTCACGCCAGTGGCCCGGGCGGCGTCCTGACCCCGCACACGGATTTTCATCTCTATCCGCGCCTGAACCTCTACCGGGCCTTGAATCTGCTTATCTATCTAAACGACGATTGGACGGCGGCGGATGGCGGCTGCCTTGGGCTCTATCGGAAAGGTGAGAGCGCACCCGCCGCGACGATCCTGCCCGCCTTTGGCCGCGCGGTCCTATTTCGCACCGACGATCACAGCGTGCACGGTTTCACAACCCCGGTGGCGGCGGGCAAATGGCGCAAGTCGGTCGCCCTCTACTACTACACGGCGCGGGATGGAGCGGCGTTTGCGGGTGATACATCGACGCATTGGAAAGCTATCGTGCCAGGGATGCGAGGACGACTGTTCGACGGCCTGATCTTCACCTCCCGCGCCTTCTCCAAACTCGCCCATCTGGTGGATCCCAACAGCCGACAAAACACCCGAGAGCGCCTCAGCTGAACGCCCTGCCCGGACCAGGGGGCCAGATGACCGGCAGATCGCTCGAAACGCGGCCAGGGAAATGGGGCGCGCGTTTTTGCAGGAACGCGGCGATCCCCTCGCCGGCGTCCGCCCGCCCGCCCAGGGCCTGGATCGCGCGGCTGTCGATCTTGTGGGCCTCCATGGGGTGATCCGCGCCCAGCATCGTCCAAAGCATCCGCCTTGTCAGAGCGACGGAAACGGGCGCGGCGTTTTCGATGATCTCTCGGGCGAGCGCATGGGCGGCGGAGAGCAGGTCGTCCGGTGCGTGCACCGATCGCACCAGGCCTTTCTCAAGCGCTTCGGAGGCCGGGAAAACACGCCCCGTGTAGCACCACTCCAGCGCCGTCTGAACGCCGACCAGACGCGGCAGGAACCAGGAGGAGGCCGCTTCCGGAACCAGGCCCCGGCGGGCGAACACAAAACCGAACCGCGCTTGCGCTGACGCCAGGCGAATATCCATGGCCAGCTGCATCGTCGCGCCAACGCCCACGGCCGGACCATTCACCGCCGCGATCAGCGGCTTTTGGCTGTCGAACAGGCGTAAAGCGAGCAGCCCGCCGCCGTCCCTGTGAACCTGCTCCCCCTCGTTCTTGTAGTCGAAGGTCGCCCCGCCCGCGGCCAGATCCGCGCCGGCGCAGAAAGCCCGGCCCGCGCCGGTGATCACCACCGCGCCCACCGCGTCGTCGGCGTCGGTATGGTCGATAGCCTCGATCAACTCCGCCCGCATCCGATCGGTGAAGGCATTGAGGCGTTCTGGTCGATTAAGCGTGATGGTCGCCACGCCGTCTGCAACGGCGTAGATCACGGTCTCGAAGGTCGGGGCTTTCATGGGAGATCCAGGGGGCGGTTCACGCGGCGTGGCCCTTTACGCCATGGGGGCTAAGCCGCCATACCACGCCTCAAGATATCATCGGGAGGACGCTAAGGGTGCAGGCGATCGAGTTGAAGGACGTTCACAGCCTCGTGGGGACGGATGTCGGAACGTCCGACTGGCTGGAGATCAGCCAGGAGCGGGTCAACCAGTTCGCCGAGGCCACCGGCGATCATCAGTGGATTCACGTCGATGTGGAGCGCGCCAACCGCGAGATCGGCGGCCCCATCGCCCACGGCTATCTGACGCTGTCCCTCATTCCCTTCCTCTCCGCCGGCCTGATGCCGCTCGCCGGCGTCAGCCGGGGCATCAACTACGGGTCGGACAAGGTGCGCTTCACCCAAATGGTGCGCGTGGGTAAACGGGTGCGGCTGGTTCAGCACCTGTTGTCGGCGGAGCCCAAGGCGGGGGGCCTTCAGCTCAAGATGCGCTGCACCATCGAGATCGACGGAGAAGACCGCCCAGCCTGCATCGCGGAGACCATTTCTATCGTCTACGGGGGCTAGCTATTCATCCGCCTTAAGGACGGCCAGGTCGTTGCCGCTGGGGTCGCGGAAGTGGAAACGACGGCCGCCGGGGAAGGCGAAGATCGGGTGCGTAATCTCGCCGCCGGCTTTTCGCACCTGAACCATGGCCTGATCCAGATCATCGACCGCGATCACCGCCAGGGGCGCCTGCGTGGCTTCCGCCGGATCGGCCTGCAGGCCAACGTCCACGTCGCCCGAAAGGGTGCAGGCGTAGCTTGGGCCAAACCCGGTCAGGGTCCAACCGAACACCGCCTCATAAAAGGATTTGTCGGCCGCCAGGTCCTTGGACGGGAGCTCGATGAAATTGATTCGGGCGGCCACGCTGATCAGGGCTCCACGGCGTCGGCGTCGGCCGCCGCGGCCCTGGCGTGAAACGGCGCGGCGGAGGCCACGGCGGAGATCGTGTGGCCAGCGGGCCGCGCTCCGTCCGCCGGGCCCGGGGCAGCCATCGCCGGTCCGTCGAGCAAAGCGACCGTCTCGCGGATGAACCGGGCCTGGGTGACGATGCCGATCTGCAGATTTTCCGAGCCGATTTCGACGTCCTGGGTGAGCATGCCCGCGATGAAGCGCGCACCTCCGCCCGCCGCGCCATCGCCCGGCGCATAGACCGGACCGCCGGAATTGCCGGGGAAGACGCGGAAATCCAGCAGAAACGTGGGGAAGGCCGACGCCGGACCCAGGGGATAGGACGCCACCCGCCCAGCCCTCAGAATGGGAAAGCCCGCGGTATTGGAAGACAGGCCCTGGGGAAAGCCGAGGGTCATCATCTCCTCGCCCGGCGTCACGGCATAGCGCTCGAGATCGGAGGCCAGCCAACTCAAGGGGATGGCCGCCTTGGCGAACTCCGGCGGCACGGTAATGGCGATGGCGGCGACGTCCCGGGTGGGGTGGCGTCGCCACAGCGCCTTGCCTTCACTGCGGATGGTGAGCTTTTGAGGCGTGAACAACCATGCGCCATCCGGCTGCTGGGTGCGAAAGCCCACGGTGGCCTTATCGCCTTTCATTCGCGCTAGGACATGATTGGCGGTGACCAGGACGATCCTGGGCGTCCCGTCGGGAGCGGGATCAGCCATCAGGAAGCCCGTTCCAACGGTGCGCATGCCCGCGCCCATCGGCTGCTCCACCTCGACTGTGGCCCCGATCAGATCAACGGTGACGTCCAAGGCCATCCGCGCGCCCACGCTGTTTCGCCCACCACGGTCACTGTGGCGCCGGATCAGGTGCATACACAAGCGTAGCCATCCCTTTTGCCGCGCCTGGGGTGAGGGCGACGACAATCGCGGCGGCCAGCCACCGAAAAGTGGCGCGAAATCATGCGCGCCGATGGCCGCTGAAACCGCTACGGGCTAAGCTGTTGGCGTCCAGGAATCGGGGGAATGGCAATTGGTTAGGGGAGCACGGCCGAAGGCGCCAAGACCCAAGCGCCAACCCCTCCGCTTTCGCCTTGAGGAAGCTGTGGAGCGAGAGATTCGCGTCTATGGCCGCCGCGCTCTGATCACCTTCCTGGCGGGCGCCGCCGTGCTGGGCCTGATCCATATTCCCATCGTCCGTCAGTCCATCGTTGGCAGTCCTGATCGGGAGATGATGAGCACCGCGTTCAACCTGCGCGCCAATACGCCGCAGCCCGGCGCCGACCCGGCCATTCTGCTGGATATCGACGATCGCACCCTGCAACTTCCGGGTTACGCCATGACTCCCCCCGGCAGGGTGCCGCCGGTCTCAACGCCCCGGGCGGTGGTCGCCGACCTTCTGGCCTTCGTTCTGGCCGCGCCGCCGGGCCAGCGGCCGGCGGCCGTGATCGTGGATGTGGATCTGGCGGCCCCGGCGCCCGACGGACCCGCGGCCATAGCCAAGGTCCGCGCCGTTCTGACAGCCTGGGCCAAGACGCCCGGCGCGCCGACCCTTTCGTTGGCGCGGGAAGCCTTTCCGCCCACCGTGGTCGCCCAGGAGGGATCGGGGCTTGTCCTGCCCGCCAGCGATTATGACGATATCGTCGCGGCCGCGCCGAACATCTATTGGGCTACGGTCAAGGTGCTCGCCGACCAGGACGGCGTGGTGCAGGATTTCCTTCCCTTTCAATGCGTCTCCGCCGCCGGACATCGCGGACCCCTGTTTCACGCCGCGCTGCTCTCCTATGGCGCCGCCATTGGCGGGCCGCCGCCGAAGGGCTCGCCCGCGGCCAAGGCGATCGGCGAGGCTGGCGAGGCCTGCGCCCGGCATCCGGATATGAACGGGCCGGAAGGCGAACTGATCGACTATCATCTCTCGCTCGGCCGCAATGAGGCGGACCCGACCTATCCCACGCTGCCGGCGAATTGGCCCGGCTTCAAGATCTGCGGCGCTGGCGGCGACGATGCGGTGTTCCGGCGCGTTTCCGCCGCCGACATTCTCGCCGCGGGACCGGACGCCAGCCATGACGTGCTCTGCCGGCGACTGGTGGTGATCGGCGGGACCAACCAGATCTCGGCTGACTTCCAGCAGACGCCCCTGCAGACGATGTCCGGCCCGATGATCCTGATCAACACGGCCCGGGGCCTTCAACTCTCCAAGGGCGGCCTGCGGCAAGGCAACCTCCTGATCGAGGGCGGCCTGCTGCTGATGATCAGCCTGACGATCACGGCGGGATTCTCCGCCTCCCGGGTCGCCCGGAGCCGCTATCACCACTACCGCGCCGGCGCGAAGCATTGGGTTCACTATCTCGCCCTGCTGCCCCTGAACCCGGTCGTCCTCAATCTGATCGGCGCCCTGGCCGCCAACTGGATCGGCGTCGGACTGCTTCTGTTTTCCCTGAAATTCGGCTATTGGGGGTTTCTATCGGGACCCGCCTTCGGATCAGCGACGGCGGAGACCATTCAGGACTTTACCGAAGAGTGATGATCGTGAAGCAAGCCTCCCTTCTCGCCGCCGGCCTCGTCGCTGGAGTGCTCATCCCCGCCATGGCCCAGGCCTGCGCCGGCGCCGGTGTGATCACCCGCATCGCCGGCCGCCCGCAGGATGTGGTGATCATGCGCTCGGAGGGCGGAGCGAAAGCGCCGGTCTCACGGCCCCGGGTGCTCGAGGTCATCTGCGTGGGAGACACGGTTCAGGCGCTCAATGGCGCCACCGTGACCCTGTCCATGGACGGCATGGGAATGGTGAAGGTGGCGGCCGCGCCCTATACGGTCGCCGCCCGCCACGGCGGCGCCAATATGGCCAGCAACGCCTATCAATCGGTGAGCGAGCATCTGCTGCCGGATATGAAGCGGCAACCCTGGGATGTCCGCCTGCGCGGCGGCGTCCCGCCCCTGGCCTTCGGGGTGCAGTCCCTCGACGGCACAGGCCAGCAGCTGGCGCAGGGCCATACCCAGCTTCTGGTGCGGGTGGCCGGAGGCGTCGGCCCCTACAAGGTCCAGTTATCCTCCGAAACCGGAGCCATCGCCGCGGCGGCCTCGCCGACGCCTGATCTGCTTCTCTCCGGCCTTGCCCTGGCCCCCGGCCCTTATGTGCTCAAGGCGAGTGATTCCTCCGGCGCGGAAATCACCGGCAAGTTCGTCGTGGTGGCCAGCGCGCCGCCATCGCCCGGTGACTATCAGGGCGTCGATGACCCGGAGGTCCGGGCCGCGGCCACGGCGGCTGACTTGGCGCGCGTCGCCCCGGGCGCCTGGGCCTTCGAGGCCGAGCAGATGCTGGCCAGCGCGCCCGTGGCCGGCCTTGATCGGGGCAGCGTCTATGAACTCATCGAAAGTTACACCGGCGATTGATGGCTTGGGCCGCGGTGGTTAAGTGTTGGCCGATGATGAGCGGGACGAATCGCTTCCTGACGGATGAAGGTGGGGCGACAGCGACCGAGTACGCCCTTTTGATCGCCCTCATCGCCGCCGTCATTCTCGGCGGGGCTTCGATCCTGGGGACCTCGGTCAACAGCGAATTAAACAACATCGCCGGCTCGGTCACCACCTCTGGCGGCTAAGCGCGATTGTGGGCTTTCATTTGCCGGTTGACGACCGGCCTGGAATATGTTGCAATACGCAATGTCGGGGAGGTACGCCGCCTCTCAAAGCCCCAAAGCACCGGGGTTCATCAGGCCCTCGGGGTCGAGTTCGCGCTTGATGGCGCGGACGAGGCTGAGGGTGTGCGGCTGGAGGGCCTCCGCGTAGGGGTAGACCTTGCCAAGCTGGAAATGGATCGCGCCGAAGCGGCTGTAGACCGCCGTGAGCTCCGCCTTCAGGGTCGCCACCAGTTGAGCCGCCTCGGCGTCATCGGGGTAGACCGGGAGGGACGCAAGGTAATCAGCCGGCAGGACCGCGCGGTGGTAGTCGGTGGGCGGGCCCGGCCAATAGAGGGCCACTTCATAGAGGAGCCCGCTGGAGCCCACCGTCTCGAACATGGCGCCCGTCCATACCCCCAGACGTTTCATCTCGTCGGCCCTCGACGCGAAGATCGCCTGCACGGCGTCGTGAAAGCCAGGGATCTTCGAGTGGGCCAGCACGCCGTGCAGGGGAACCCAACGCTCGCCCCTGGGTCCCAGCACACTGTAGAACGGTGCGAAGGGCATCCCTCGCACAACCAGCGGAACCGAGTTGGGGATTTCATGGCCGGCGGCCATGAGCTGGCGCAGGCGCGCCAGCTTGGCGTTCACCTCCGTGGCGCTGACACCCTCCACGATGAAATGCAGCATGTATTTCGAGGATTTCAACGCGCGGGAGCCTGAGATGGCCATCCGGGCTAGCCGCGCCAGGCCGCTCACGAGAGAGGGGGACGTGCGCAGCACGGCTTTGGCCATCGCAAAAATCGCCGCCGTATTTTCCTGGCGGGCGATCTGCCCCTGGGACAGGGCGGCGTCGATGGCGAAATGCTCGTCATCCAGGCGCTCCAGAGCGGCGAGGCGCATGGCCCCCGCCAGCCCCGCCAGATCCGCGAAGGCGAAGGAGGCGCACCCGGACGCGGGCTTGCGCCGCAGCAGAGGCAGGGTGATGCGGGCCTTGACGCCCAGGGCGCCGCAGTCGCCGGTGAACAGGCCGGCGAGGTCGGGACCGTAAAAGCGTGCGAAGGGCGATGCGCCCGTGGCCGCGGAGCCTGTGCGCACGATCTCGCCAGAGGCGATGACGATATCCAGGCCCAGTACGGACTGGGCGCTGGTGCCGTGGGCGCCGGAGCCGTGGCTGATGCTGTTCTGAGACACCGAGCCGCCCACCGTGGCCATGAGGCCGGAGAAGGGTCCGAAGAAGGGTGTTCGCAGGCCCCGAGCGTCGAGCGCCTCTTTGAGAGCCGCCCAGGTGACACCCGCCTCCACCGTGACGAAGGCATCCGCTTCATTGATCTCCACGATGTGGTTGAGGCGGCCCATATCCACCAGGATGGATCTTTCTCGATTGGGCAGATAACCGTCGGTGTAG
>Ga0116226_10003515_pt1 | contig 13821 bp, 10 predicted proteins | sample S1TSphfallax_FD_89692 | JGI IMG/M metagenome (GOLD analysis project Ga0116226, IMG submission 89692) | Host-associated microbial communities from peat moss isolated from Minnesota, USA - S1T2_Fa - Sphagnum fallax MG | ecosystem: Host-associated > Plants > Peat moss > Unclassified | place: USA...
AAAAAATACAGCGCCAGCACCGAGTAAAGCTCAAACGTCCTAAACGTGGCGGAATTGATCGTCTCCGTTACCAACAGCATCTCCGACACCCCAATGACACTGACCAACGTGGTGTTTTTCAGCATGATGTTGAATTGGTTGCCGATGGGGAGCAAAATAATCCGAAACGCCTGGGGCAAAATAACATAGCGCATCATGATCACATTCCCCATCCCCAACGCCCGGGCGGCCTCGAACTGGCCCTTATCAACCGCGCCAATACCGGCACGGAAAATCTCCGCCATATAGGCCGCCTCGTTGATCGCCAGCGCCAGAATGCCCGCCTGCACATTGCCCGGAAACGTCACCCCGGAGATAGTGATGTCGTTAAACCTCAGAATATTGGCGGCAGCCAGTGCGGTGTAGATAAAAACGATCTGCACCAGCAACGGCGTGCCGCGCACCACCCAGATATAAATGCCGGCCGCATAGACGAGCCCCTTATTCCGGGCCATGCGGGCAAAGGCGATGACCAGGCCCAAAACCGAGCCCAAAATCTGGGCGGACACGCTCATCAAAACAGTCAGGCCCAGCCCGTCCAGAAACGCCATGCTGGGCGTGACAAGCTGCGCCCAGAAATAGGACCAGTCAAAATCCATGAGGCGGGATTATGGCGAAGTCAGCATATCCGGCTGCAGATTCCATTTCTTATAGATCGCCGCATAGGTGCCGTTCTTCATCAGCCCATGCAACGCGCCGGTCAGGGCCGCCTCCAACCCAGGCTCGGTTTTGGCAACGCCAATGCCGGTCAGAATTTTGAAATAGGGGGCGCCGCCGACTTCAAATGTCTGCGGTTGCAGATGCGCGTAATACAAAGCGGTCTCATAGGCGACACCGTAAGCGGCGACCTGGCCGAACTGCACCTGCTGGAGTGCCGGGGTGTTTTCGGGGAACATGACGATGGTGATCGGCGGCTTGCCGGCAGAAGCCAGCGCGGTATTGGCCTTGTTCATCAGATCAGTCGCGGTAGTGCCCGTCACACTGGCGGCTTTCTCACCGGAAAGCGCTTCCGGGCCGGACAGTTTTGGCGCCCCGGCTTTCAGGATAAAGCCCTCTTGGGAATACATATAAGGGATTTCGTCGATCACCTTCAGCCGCGGCGGCTTGATGAAAAGCTGCGAGATGATGGCATCGCAATGCCCGGCCAGTAGCGCCGGGATGAGCCCGGCGAACGGGATATTGATGAAGGTGGCGTGCAGGCCAAGGCGCTTGGCCATGGCGGTGCCGAGTTCGATGTCCACGCCTTCAGGCTGCTGGGTGGGGGAGAAAAACTCCATCGGCGGCAGGTTGACGGCACTGCAGAACGAGATGGTTTTGCTGGCGGTCACATCCGGGGGCAGAGAGGGTGCGGCGGCCTGGCCAAGACAGGGCCAAGCCAACGCCACCATGGCGGCGAAAACCAACGTCTTACGCGACTCAAAAAATGCGAATAACATGGGCGAAATCTCCGGCGTTGCGGGTTTTGCGGACGAACGGCTGAGATTGAGTATGATGCATCATCAGCCTCCCGCAAGCAGGGATTTTGTGACGATTTGCAGCTGTGGACATGATTCGCCGCGCGATTGGGCAGGCTCTGGCGGGGAATTGGGCGGGCTGCGCGGCGCAGCGTCAGTTGCGGACCCTAAGCCGCCCAGTTTGTAGGAAACCCGAGGTGCAGGCTTGGAACGCCGGCATCTTAGATCGAAAAATCGAACGACTGTAGCAAGCTAATTTCCGTCAGCTCCGAAAACCCCTTGGCGACTTCCGCGGCCTCGGCGACGCGCAGGATTTTGGCGGGGACGCCGGCGACGGTGGCGCCCGGTGGCACGCTGCTGAGCACCACGGCACCGGCGGCGATGCGGGCATTCGCGCCGATGTCGATATTGCCGAGAATTTTCGCGCCGGCCCCGATGATGGTGCCTTTGCGCACTTTCGGGTGCCGGTCGCCGGCTTGTTTGCCTGTGCCGCCCAGGGTCACATTTTGTAGGAGCGAGACATCATCCTCGATGACCGCCGTCTCTCCCACCACCAGCCCGGTGGCGTGATCCAGAAACACACCGGCGCCGATGCGGGCGGCGGGGTGGATGTCGGTTTGAAAAACATCTGACGAACGGCTTTGCAGGTAGAGGGCAAAATCGCGCTCGCCATGGCGCCACAGAAAATGCGCCAGGCGGTGCGTTTGCAGGGCGTGAAAGCCTTTGAAATATAGGAAGGGCTCGATAAACCGTTCTGTGGCTGGGTCCCGCTCCACCACCGCGGCGATATCCGCCCGCAGCGCGCCAATCAGGCAAGGTGCGGCTTCCGTGGCACGGTAGAAGGCATCGACGATCACGCCGGCGCCGACGATGTCATTTTTTAGCCTGGTGGCGACCCGGTGGAAAATCGCCGCCTCGAAGGAGCGGCGATTGAGGATCGAATCAACGAATAAAGGGGCGAGCATGGGCGCGTTGGCGAGCGCCTCGCGCGCCTCCTGCCGCAGCCGGGTCCAGAGCAGATCCGCCAGCACCTGGCTGTCGCGCTGCGGGGTTTCGGCGCCCGTTTGCAGTTTTGCCAAGGCGACGCGCAGCGAGCCGGCCGCCTCGGGGGACGAGACGCTCATACGGCGCTGCTTGGCAATGTGAGTGATGCGGTCATCATCCTATTATACCGATGGGATTTAAGAAGTTCAATACAAAATGAGGACAGGACGTATAGCCGGGCGGCGCATAAAGGGCTATTTGGCGCCTGGGTATCGCCGTATCTGAGCGTTAGCCCCGACAGGTTATAAACATGACAGACGCCGTCCTCCACGCCGAACCAGCCGCAGCGCCCGAGATAGCGGCACCGCCAGAAGCCAATTGGCGGGCCATGGTGGCGCCTTACGTGAAGCCCAGCACCTGGCGCGCCCTAACCCAACTTGCGACGACGATGCTGCCCTTTCTGGCCGTTACGGCGGCCATGCTGACCGGGTTACGCTATCATATCTGGGCCGCCGCCCTGCTCTCCCCCATCGGCGCCGTGCTGCTCGTGCGGCTGTTCATGTTCCAGCATGATTGCGGGCATGGCTCGTTTTTTGCGCCCCGCTGGGCCAATCATGCGCTGGGCTCGGTCTTGGGCGTGTTAACGCTGACCCCTTATATCGCATGGCGTAATGAACATGCTGTCCACCATGCCACCACCGGCAATTTGGACCGGCGGGGGATTGGCGATGTCACCACGCTGACACTGGCGGAATATCGGGCACTCTCATGGCTGCGGCGGCTGGGTTACCGGCTGTACCGGCATCCGCTGGTGATGTTCGGGCTGGGGCCGGTGTGGATTTTCTTCATCATCAACCGGATTCCGCCCGGCAACCCGAAGCGGCAGTGGCGGGAATGGCTGAGCGTTGGCGTGACCAATGCGGCGATCTTGGCCATGGTCGCGGCACTTATCCTCACCATGGGGCCGGCCACAATCTGGCTCGGCTGGCTGCCGGTAACAATGCTGGGTGCGACCATCGGCGTCTGGCTGTTCTACGTGCAGCACCAATTCGAGACGGCGTATTGGGAGCCGCGCGAAAACTGGGATTTTCAAACGGCGGCGCTGCGGGGCGCGTCGTTTTATGATTTGCCACCGGTTTTGCATTGGCTGACGGGCAATATTGGTTTTCACCATATTCATCATCTGTCGAGTAAAATTCCCAATTACCGGCTACGCGCCTGCCATGAGGCGAACCCCGCTTTGCAGGCGGCACCGCGGCTGACGTTATGGCGCAGTTTGAAGTGCGCGCGGCTGGCGCTTTGGGATGCGGAGACGCAGCGGCTAATATCTTTTAGAAAGATAAAGTAAGAAAGACTTCTTTTTTTGAAAAAAAAGAAGCAAAAAAACTCTGCTCCGCTTCGCGCGTGTGTGGCACCGGCGTTGCCACACACGCGCGAAGCGGAGCAAAAGTTTTTTGGTTCTTTTTTTCAAAAAAGAACTGCTTACTTTCTTTTAAAAAGTAATCGCCCAACGCAGCCAGTAGGACGACCCTTGGGTGCGATTTTTAGAGTAGACCTCCTGCTGAATTTCACCCAGAAACGCGCCATATTTTGTTAGATACCGAAAGCCCGGGCCAACTGCCAAGGTTTTGCCGAAATAGCCATCAAAATATTGCTGGAACATGGCGTTGGCATAGGGGTCGGTGAGTTTATCGGCGGTGGTTTGCTCGTACACATAGCCCGTCACGCCGGCTTCAAAGTTTGGGGTAAAATTGTAACCCACGGCGTAGTCGGCGGCGAGTTCGTTGCCTGAATGATAGGCCGAGCCGAACGGGTTGGTGAAGACGGCCATGGGGTTCTTGTTCACCTGGCTTAGAATATAGGTGACGGTGGTGGTGGCCTCCAGCCCGGTTTGGTTGATGTAGCCAACCGAGATTTGCGGCTGGTATTCCCAGGTATCGCGGCTTAGTGTGACCAGGTCCTGCGGCCGGTATTCGCCATCCGGCACATACACGCCCTGCACCAGGGCGACGTAAACATCATCCTTGTTCCAGCCCAGGATCAACGGCTGCAACAACGTGTCCGCCATGTTTTGAATATATTGCCGCTGCCCTTCGGCGCGTTCACCCACGAAGATGAAGGGGATCACGGCGCCGACAGCGACCTGTACACCATGAAAAGACACCGGGGCGACATAACCGACCTGATTATAGAGGGCTGTCTCGTTGATCTGAAAGCCGGGGATCAGTTTATGCCCCGTATCGTCATTCAAACGGCTGGATTCATATTGGTTGAGATCAGCTTCGTAAAAAAACCCCGGCGGCGAAAAAATCGGGGTTTGAAAGGTGGTGGCGCCCAGGGTAAGGTTAGTGCCGGCTCCTTCTGTCGCGAGCGCGTTGCCGCCGGCACACAGCGCCAGCGTGGCGCCGCAAATTGTCGAGGCAAACCCAAACTTCAAAGCATGTGCGAGCTTCATGAAAATCCCTTTGTCTTGGTGGTTATGAGGTTTTTTTAGCCAGAAATTTGCGCTGCGCGGCAGCGCCTTCCCGTTCCAGATACGGGTAGAGGAGCGGAAATATCCAGGGGAAGGCGAGTGCCAGCCGGCAGCTCAGGCCATCTGAAAACCTTGCGTAATATTCGAGTTTACCTTCTTTAATTGCGCGCATGGCAAGGGCGGCGATCGCATCAGGCGGTACTGGCGGGCTTAGATAATTCAGCACCGAGCCACCGTTTTTCATCTCGTGCTCCAGCATCGGTGTCTGCACGCCGCTGGGGAAAACTCCCGACACACGGATGCCACTGCTGCGCAATTCCGTTGCCAGTGTGAGGGTAAAGCCACGCAGGCCGAATTTGCTGGCGGTGTATACGGCCTCGTCTTTCAGCGGCAAAATGCCGGCCATGGAGACCGTGTTTACGATCGAGCCCGGCCGCTTCAAAAATTTTAATACCGCATGGGTAACGCGGATGGGGGCGATCAGGTTCAACCCGATATCCCGGCTGATGGCGGCTGGGGGCGATGTTTCAAATGTTCCGGGGGTGACGACACCGGCATTGTTAATCAGCACGTCCAGCGTGCCAAAGGCGTCTTCCACCGTTTTTACCGCCGCCAGCAGCGACTCATAATCACTCAAATCGCATGGCACCGGCATGGCCAAGGGGCCGAGTTGGGCGCGCGCGTTGTGCAGCCCAACTTCGTTGATGTCCAACATCGCCACCTGGTAGCCCGCTGCCACCAGGCGGGTGCTGATGGCAAGCCCGATGCCGCTTGCGGCACCGGTCACCAGGGCTGTGCGCGGGGTGGTGCTGTTCATTTCACTGTCTCAGCTAATTTTTGCGGGGCGGGCGTTGCGGCGGGGGCGGCGAAGCTGGCATCCGAGAGGTCGGGCCAGCCCAGATGGTGGCGTATTTCCGCCAAAGCGGCGCGGTAGGTTTCGACATCCACGTAATTGGCGTGCCGCGCGGAGTCGATATAGGTTTTTCCGCCCCGCAAATCTGGAAAATGGTTTTGGACGCGCGCCGCCAGCCAGTCCCGGCCAGCGCCGGTTTCGCGCGCATGGATGTCGATCAAAATAAGTTGCGCCATTTCATCAAAACGCCGATAGCCCGCATCCGCGAACTCCGAAAAACCCATGATGTACAGGCCCGGCCGCGTGCGATGGATGGTGTTCATATAAAGCTGTGGCCTGCCCTGCTTCCATTCAAACAAAGCGGCATCGAAAAACGGCAGCCGGTAATCATAGCCGGTGGCGAACAGCACCAAATCCACCTGCGCGGCGCTGCCATCTTTAAACACCACCTCGCCGGAGCGGAAATGATCGATATCGGGCTTGGCCAGAATATCGCCATGCGCCAGGCGGTGCAGAATCTCGGTGTTCATGATCGGGTGGCTGGCGAGCGCGTCATGGTCGGGTTTGGGCAGGCCGAAGCGGGTGAGGTCGCCGCTCAGCGTGTCCAGCATCGCGTTGATGTTGGTTGCCATGGCCACACCACGCGGCGGCGGCACGGCGCCTGAGAAGAGCAGATCAGCCGGAATGCCGAACATGTGCTTGGGTACAAAGCGATAGCCACGCCGCACGCTCAGATACGCACGATGCGCGCTCCGCGCTGCATCACAGGCGATATCGACCCCGGAATTACCGGCGCCCACGACCAGAACGGATTTGCCCCGGAATTCGTCCGGGCCGCGATAAGTGACAGAATGACGAATTTCGCCGGTAAACGCTGCCTGGCTTGGATATGACGGCATATTCGGATGCCAAGTGACACCGGGGGCGGCGATCACCCCGGCATAGAGGCGCGTCTCGCCGGTGCTCAGGGTTACGTGCCATTGCCCATGCACAAACATCGCTTCCGTTACGGCGGTGTTGAAGGTGATGTGTTTATAGAGTCCGAAAGCACGCGCAAAAGCCCTGATATAATCCAGAATTTGCCGGTGTGAGGGGTAATCCGGAAAATCATCCGGCATCGGGAACCCGTAGAAATACGATGTCCATTTCGAGGAGATGAAATGCGCGGATTCATACATCGGCGTGCCGGGATTTTGCATGTCCCAGATGCCGCCCACATCGCTATGGCGCTCGAAACAATCAAACGGCACGCCCTCCTGCAGCAATTGCCGCGCCATGATGAGCCCGCCTGGCCCGGCGCCGATGATGCAATAGCGGCTTGTATAGTTTGTCCGCATGGCACGGCGTTCACTGGTCGTACGCCGCTCGCTGCTGGCGACTTTGGCGTAGATTGCTGGTTTTTTGGCCCGCAGCCAAAAGGCATACAGGAACGCACCGAGAATCACGGGCACAAACACCATGGGTAGCGCATTGGCAATCGCGCTGGGGGAACCGGTGAGGCTGCCGTAATTTACAAGCGCCAGCACCAGACACATAGCGAGGCCAATGCCACCGGCCAGTGGGAGCCATCGCGTGGTCCAGGCGCCCCTCGCCCCGCGATAATAGCCTACCACGGCAATCGCGCAGCCCATTTGCATGATGATGATACCGATTGTCCCCAGACCCATGGCACCCGAGGCAATGCCGAGATACGGGTTCACGCCGGCAAACCCCAGCCCGAAGACCACCAACAATTCGGCCGCCGTCATCACCATGCTGGCGATATGCGGTGAATGAAATTGCGGATGAAACCGCGCCAGCGTGGCGGGGAGGAGCGAATCACGGCCGAGCGCGAAGAGGTAGCGGGCACTGCCATTATGCAGCGCCAGAAAACTCGCCAGCACGCTGATGACGAAAAACGCGCCCGTCAGGTCTGTAAGCACCGGCCCGCCATATTGGCCGGTGAGCGTAAACAACAGATTGCCACCCTGCGTGGCCGCCTCGCTGCGCATTTGCGCCGTGCCCACTGCGCCGATGACCACCCAGACGGTGAACAGATAAAACAAGGCAATCACGATGAGGGAGGCCAAAGTGGCGGCGGGGATGGATTTGCGCGGATCGGCGGTTTCCTCACCATACAAGGCCGCCGATTCAAACCCGGTGAAGGAGATGATGGCGAAAGGCAGCACGCTGCCCAGACTCAGATGCCAAAACGACTCTGGTCTCCACACGCTCAGGGGCAGTGCCGCAAAACCCTGTTTTAACAAAACCGCGGCATCAAAACTGGCGAGAATGGCAAATTCGGCCGCCATGAAAAACGCCAAAATTTTCGCGGAAAAGTCCAGGGAGCGGTAGCCCATCACGCTGATAAGCAGAATCCCCGCCAAGGCGCAGGGCATCCAGGACATTGTGAGGCCAAGCTGACCAAATAAGAGCGCGGTAAAATAGCCAAACCCGGCGGCCAGGCCGATGGTGATGCTGGCATAAGCCAGCACCGCGCAATAGGCCGCCACCACGCCGGCCGGCTTGCCCAGCCCCTTGCCTATATAAGTGTAGAACGCCCCGGTGCTCACCACCTCCCGGCTCATGGCGCTATAGCCGGCGGCAAAACACAGCAGAATCAGCCCGACAATCAGAAACGCCGCTGGCATTCCCAACCCGCCTGGCATCCCTAAAGCCAGCGGCATATTGCCCACCATCGCCGCTAATGGGGCGGCCGCCGCCACCACCAAAAAAACCACTTTCGCTGTCGTCAGCCGCCGGTAGTTTGCGCTGGGCTGCCCCGGAAAGCGCACCATCACATCTGCGTTACTCACAGTCAGGGCACCTCGTTTTGGCTGCTAAAGGATGCTTTAATAAAATAACATTATTGTGAACACGAGCATTGATTGATTTTCGTTCATTTGCTATACCGAGCAATGCTCGGTTTTGCAACATCTTTGTGATGAATGAACAAACAGATCGTCTGGCCGTAAGTGCCGCCGCCGCGGCGAAGAACCGGGTGGCCCAACGCAGTGCGCCGCGGCAGGAACGCAGCCGCGCCCGCCAGCTTGCCTTGCTGGCGGCGGCGGAAGCGATTGTGGTGGAAACCGGCGTGGATGGCTTAAAAATGCGCGAGCTGGCGCGGCGTGCCAATTTGCCAATCGCTTCGGTCTATCATTATTACCCCTCCGCCGCCGCCATCATCCACGGCCTGGCACGGCAGTATTTCGACACCATGCGGGCGGCCCTGGATGCCAGCTTGCGCCGTCATCTGCCGGATATGGCGGCCACCCCCAGCCCGCGTGAAGCGGTGCCGCGCATCATCGATGATATGCTCGGTTTATACGTATCGCAGGCGCCGTCAGCCCGGTTCATCTGGACGGGCTTGCGCGCCAATCCTGATCTGCGGCTGCTTGATATTGAGGACACCTTCGTCAACGCCGCTTATCTGGAACCTTATCTACGCCGGCTGGTCCCGGGGCTGCCGGTGACTGAAGTGAAGATGACCGCTGCCGTTCTGATCGAGGCGATTACCGTCAATTTGCTCCTGGCCATGGAATTGCCGCCAGCTGAGCGCGCGGCACTCATTGAGGCGCTGAAGAAAACCGTGGTCGCGATGTTTGAAGGGTTCCGGGTGATCGCCCCGCTTTAGCCGGCGGGTACCGGGCGGGCGCGCTGGTTGTAGAGCAGTTTGGTCCGGCGCTCGGCCTCTTCCGGGGTTATCGCGGCCGGATCGCCGGGCAAATCCTGCCCCACCGCCAAACCGCGCTGCACGGCCGGGCGCGCGCTCACCTCATCAAACCAGCGCTTGAAATAAGGGAATTCCGCCAAATCCTGGTCCTGGCCTTGCCAGTTCACGGTCCAGGGATAGGCGGCCATGTCGGCAATCGTGTATGTCTCTCCGGCCAGATAGGGCCGATCATAGAGGCGGTTGTTCAGCACACCGTAGAGGCGGTTGGTCTCGTCGCCAAAGCGGCGTAGCGCGTAGCTCTGGTCGCCCTTGGTCTCACCCAGACGCTTGAAATGGCCGTATTCACCGAGCTTAGGGCCCTGATTGGCCATCTGCCAGATCACCCATTGCACCACCTCGTATTTTTGCTGGGGCTCCTGAGGCCAGAATTTCTGCTCCTTTTCCGCCAGATAAAGTAAAATGGCGCCTGACTCGAACACGCTGATGGGCGCCCCGCCGCCTGCCGGCTCGTCATCCACCAGCACCGGCATGCGGGTATTGGGGTTGAGCTTGGGGAAATCTCCGGCGAATTGATCGCCGCGGCCGATATTGCAGGGCACGATGTTATAGGGCAGCCCGGCTTCTTCCAGAAAAATCGTTACTTTCTTGCCGTTCGGCGTCGGCCAGTAATGCAGGTGCAGCGTCATGATGAAACACTCCCATTATGGAAATAATATTGGGCGTCCTTCCGGCAGAGGCAACCATTCACCAAGGTTAAGCCAGCCATCCCGAGTCAGCCTATGCAGCCGCGCCAGATCAGCCGCCAGGCTTTCGGAAATGCGCGCGCAAAGACTCTCATCGAGCAGAAATTCTGCTCCCTCAGCCTCGCTGCGCGCAGCAGAATTTTCCGTCACCCAGCACTCCATAATGAACGCGAGTCGCTAAGGCCGATCATAGATAGGTACTGCGAGGAAGGCCAAGGGTCTTTGCCCGAGTCCGTGACACCACCGCGCGAAGCGGAGCAAAGTTTTTTTGGTTCTTTTTTTTCAAAAAAAGAACTTCTTACTTCAGCGCCAATGCCCGCGCATAGACCGTTTTGCGCCCCAGCCCGGTGGCCGCCGTTACCGCATCCACGGCGTCCTTTAACGACATTTTTTCCAAAGCCCGGAGCAGCGCCTCGTCCAGAGATTCCGCCGAAGCAGGCTCGTCGGGCGCCGGGCCGATCACCACGGTGATCTCGCCGCGCGGCGCCGTCTCAGAATAATGCGCCGCCAGCGCCGGCAGCGTATCGCGCCGCACCTCCTCGTAATATTTGGAAAGTTCGCGGCATACCGCCGCCGGGCGCGGCCCAAATACTGAAGCCGCATCCGCCAAAAATTCCGCTAAGCGATGCGGCGCCTCATAAAACACCAGGCTCGCCACCATCCCCGCCGCTTCCAGCGCCCGCAAATGCGCCAATGCCGCCTGCCGCGGCCCCGCTTTAACGGCCAAAAACCCTGAGAAGAAAAACGGGTGCGGCGGCAGGCCGGAGAGCACCAGGCCCAGCATCGCCGCATTCGGCCCCGGTATGCCACTCACTAGCAACCCGGCCTCGATCACCGCCCGCGTCAGCCGGTAGCCAGGGTCCGAGACCAAAGGCGTGCCGGCATCCGAGATCAGCGCATAACGCGCGCCACCCCGCATCGCCGCCAGCAATTCCGGTATCCGGGCTGCTTCGTTATGGTCGTGCAGTGGCAGCAACTTGGTTTTAATGTCATAGGCTCGCAGGAGCGGCAGAGATGTTCTGGTATCTTCACACAGGATGGCATCGACACCAGCTAATGTGGCGCAAGCACGGGGTGAAAAATCCTGCAAATTGCCAATCGGAGTCGCCACCAGCACGAGCGCTGGGCTTGAGGAGGGGTTTGGTTTTGGTTCGTTTGAAATATCTTCGCTCATCTATCCCTCTGAGCTGCACGCTGGCGCTGCTGGCCTGTGCAGGTCAATCCCCCTCCCAGCAAAACAATTTTTCTTCACTTGGCCCCGGCCCGATATCGCTCCCTGGGACCGGCCAAGCGATATCCGCCCCGCCCGGGCCGCCGGGCGCCGCACCGCTGACCGGCAAGACCAGTGGGAATATTGCACTCCTGCTCCCGCTCACGGGCAATCTCGCGCCGGTCGGGCAGATTTTGGAGAACGCCGCCAAGCTGGCTTTTCCAGATAACTCATCTCCCACGCTTGATATTCGCGACACTGGCGGCACCGCCGCCGGTGCCACCGCCGCAGCGCAGGCCGCCATTACCGCCGGCGATGGCCTCATCCTCGGGCCGCTCACCTCGGCCGAAACCCAGGCTGTAGCGCCCATCGCGCAGGCCGCCAATATCAATGTGCTGGCCTTCACCAATGATGGCGCGGTGGCCAGCAATTGGGTGTGGCCACTCGGCATCACCCCCACCCAGCAGGCGCAGCGCGCCGTGCAGGCCGCCGCCAATGGCGGCCACACCCAGCTCGCAGCCCTGCTCTCGGATGATGATTTTGGGCATCACCTAGCCCAGGCGATCACCGCCGAGGCCACAGCATTGAGCCAGCCAAATCCCAACATCGCCTTCTACCCGGTGGATGCCACCACCGGCCAGCCAGATTTCAACCAGTTGGGTCAGACCATCGATTCGCTCTCGGATTTCGCGGATCGCGGCCAGGCGATTGAGGATGAGATCAAAGCGGCGAACGCGCTGGGCACCGCCGCCGGGCGTGAAAAAGCCCGGGAATTACAGCACCAGCAAATCCCGCCGCCGCCCTTCAACGCGCTCTTCCTCTCCGCTTTTGACCCGAACACTTTGGCCGAGATCACCACCTTCCTGCCCTACTACGCCGTCAACCCGCCGCAGGTGCAGCTTCTCGGGCCGGCCAACTGGGCTTCGGTTGCAGCCAAGCTGTCTAGCAACCCGGTGCTGAACGGGGCCCTCTACGCTGCCGCGGACCCGGCCGCCGCCGCCGCCTTCGATGCCAAATACCAGAGCACCTACGGCGCCGCCCCGCCGCCCATCGCCGATGTGGCGTTTGACGCCGCGGCGATTGCCAAGCTCGCCGCCGGCAATGGCGGCTATACCAACGCCGTGCTGAACACGCCCTCCGGCTTCACCGGCACCGATGGCGTGCTGGTGCTGCAACCAAACGGCCAGGTGCTGCGGGCGCTGGCGGTGTTTCAAATCGCACCTGGCGGGCCGGTAATTACATCGCCGGCACCTACGACCATTTCGCCTAGCTCATGAGAGAACGAAGAACTTCTTTTTTGAAAAAAAGAAGCAAAAAACTTTTGCTCCGCTTCGCGAGGTTGGGGGATGGCCTCGGGCTAAATTATTGGGGTCTGGGGCCTCTCGGCACCAGCGGTTCCAGGGCGTCGTGCGAAGCACGCATTCGCGTGACGCCCTGGTGGGGGGTCCAAGGGGGCGAAGCCCCCTTGGCCTTATGACCCAACAATCCTGGCTCATCATCTGGGCCATATGCAGCGCAGCCGGCATCATCTTCGCGGTGCTGCTCGGCCGCGATATCATGGTCATGACCGATTTGCTGCGCGCTTTGCGCCACCACCCGGAAACCTTGCCGCGCGAGACCAAATTGCTCATCCCCGGCATGAGGCGGCTGGGCCAGGAGGCCATCCTCCTCATCCGCGCCGAAAAACTCTCTCGCGCACGGGCCATAGAAAGTGCGGCGGCGGACCGGGCGCTGGTTGAAAAACTGCCCGATGCGCTGATAAGGCTGGATGAAGCCGGCAAGGTGAGCTGGCGCAACGCAAGTGCCGAGGCTGCTTTCGGGATGGAATTTTCCGCCCTGCTGCGCCACCCCGCCTTGCGCGCCGCCCTCATGGAAGCCGCCAGGACCGGCGCGCCGGTGCGCAAGACGGTGATTTTGTCAGCCCCCGTGCTGCGTGACCTTGATACCACCGTGATCCCCGTAGGCGGCCCCGTCTATGTGCTGCTCACCGACCGCACCCGTGAGCGCAGCATCGAAAAAATGCGCGCCGATTTCGTTGCCAATTCCAGCCATGAATTGCGCACGCCACTGGCCAGCCTGATCGGCTTCATCGAGACCCTGCAAGGCCCGGCCGCCGACGATCCCGAAGCCCAAAAGCGGTTCTTAGGGATAATGGCCGAGCAGGCGGCGCGCATGCAGCGGGTGATTGCCGACCTATTGAGCCTCTCACGGATCGAAATTTCCGAGCATCAACCGCCGGAAGAAATTTTGCCCTTACCCCCGCTGCTGGAGCGGATCGCGGCCGGGATGGAGCCAATGCTGGCGCAGAACGGCGCCCGGATTGAAATGGCGGTGGCGCCCGAATTGCCGCCGGTACCAGCCGATGCCGACCAGCTCGCCCAGGTTTTTACCAATCTGCTCGACAACGCCATCA
>Ga0116226_10003516_pt1 | contig 13819 bp, 14 predicted proteins | sample S1TSphfallax_FD_89692 | JGI IMG/M metagenome (GOLD analysis project Ga0116226, IMG submission 89692) | Host-associated microbial communities from peat moss isolated from Minnesota, USA - S1T2_Fa - Sphagnum fallax MG | ecosystem: Host-associated > Plants > Peat moss > Unclassified | place: USA...
CCACCACCAGGTCGAATAGTACAGTGGCAGTGTCGCCAGGAACGCGCCATAGCCGAGGCCCCAACCCCAACCCCAGCCGCCCCAGCCGCCACGCCAACCATAACCGTAGCCGCCCCGCCAACCGCCATAGCCGTAACCACGACCGCCGTAGCCACCATAGCCCCGGCCGCCGTAAGCGCCGCCGTAACCGCCGGCGTGGCCGCCGTAGCCACCCGCGTAGCCGCCTGCATGGCCGCCAGCTCCTCCGGTATGACCGCCGCCGCCGCCGCCGTGTTGGGCGAAAGCCGCCGTCGAAAAGCCCAAGCACGCGCAGACGGCGAGCGCCAGCAGGCGACCTTGCTTCGTGATCCTGTTCATAAGCTGACCTCGCATCCTTGACACCATCGTAGTGACTCTGACCTCGCAAACCCGGCGAGCGTTCCCCAATTCTAGTTCACCAGACTACGCGCTGCACGGTAGCATCCGCGCCATGGTGCATGAGATGGAGCCTACACCTCCGCCAACCCCGCAAACTTGGCCGGCGGTGCTGCTGCGGCTCTGGCTGCTGCGCGCCGCCGGCCCCCTGCGCGTGGGTGGTGCGCTCCAGGCGAGCATCCTCCTGGGCGTTGCTTGCCTGGTACTCTGGGTCGCGATCGATTGGTGGCAGAGCCAGCCGGATCCGCGGCTTTCGGCCGCGGCAATCCCGCTGTTCGCCTGGTATGGACTCGGCGTGCTCGGCCTGGCAGCACTGTTGCGCCGCCAGGCGCGCATCCATGCCCCGGACTCACCGGTGCTGACCCTGGTCATGGGTCTGCTGCCGATGCTCATGCTGTTCGTGACGATTACGACGATGTGGGTCGAGCCACGCTGGCTCACCGGCGCGCGCACCCTGATCGCGTTTTACACGCTGATCTATCTGCTGCGCGGTCTGCGGGCATTGAGTGGGGCATCTCAGCGGGTCGCGGCCTTGCTCGGCCTGGTCTATGTCGGCGCATTTCTCTGGGCGACCGACACACTCGACGTGATCCCCGATGTCTGGAGCCCGGCCGAGACCGACTCCGCATCGAGCGCAGGCCCGGACGCGGAGGAGGGTGCCGGCCCGGACGCCGAAGCGATCCTGTTCCGCCAGGCGCTGCAAATAGACGCGGCACTTGCGCCGATACGGCGCGCGGCGGGCGACGCGCCCGAGGCATTTTTTCTGGGCTTCGCCGGCGTCGGTGAAGAAAGAGTGTTCGCGGGCGAGATTGGACTCGCGGAGCGGGTGATCGGCGGTCGCTATGGGCTGGCCCAGCGGCACGTGGAACTCGTCAACGATCAGCGCGACCTCGAGCAGCAGCCGCTCGCCACGGTCTCGGGCCTGCGTTACGCACTGCGGGGCATCGCCGCGCGCATGCGCCTCGATCGCGACATCTTGTTCCTGTCGATTGCCTCGCATGGCTCATCGGACGGCACGATCGCCGTCTCGAACGAGCAGTTGCCGCTCGACGATTTGACGCCCGACGATCTCGTCGAGGCCTTGCAAGAGGCAGGCATCGAGTGGCGGGTGATCATCGTGTCCGCCTGTTACTCCGGTGTGTTCGTTCCCGCACTGGAAAGTCCGCGCACGATCGTGCTCACCGCTGCCGCAGCCGACCGGACCTCCTTCGGCTGTTCGAACGATCGCGACCTGACTTATTTCGGTGAAGCGTTTTATCGCGACGCCCTGCCGCGAGCGCGCTCGTTCGAAGCCGCGTTTACTGCGGCCAAGGCGGCGATCGACGCGCGCGAACGACGCGAGGGTTTCACTCCCTCGAATCCGCAAGCTTACTTCGGCAGTGCAATCACGCCGAGGCTTGCGACGCTTGCCGGCTCCGCAGATCCCGCGCCGCCCTGAGAACTTCAGCGGCCATCGCGTGTTCTTCGGCGATGCTGCCTACGAGACTCAAGGACCCCGCATGGGCGGGGGCGTCCCGCGTCCAGCGTGCGGGGTGCGGCAGGGCCTGGTCCAAAAGATGTGCGAGCAGACTCGCGTTGGTGGCTTGGATCGAATCGAATGGCGTCCCGTGACGCGAACCGCGCACAACCACGAGCTGCGCACGCATGCGTGCGGCCATGACGCGCTTTTCGGCCAGGGGCGTGTAATCGTGCTCGGCGGCCAGCAGCAGCACACGGCTGCGCAGCCGATGCAGACGGTCGAGCGCCGTCCACCGCTGGAGCGCGAGGCCCATGCCGAGATAAGTGCTCGCCGGAACGGCAGCGATCACCGCGCGCGTGCGCGCGCGCATCGGCTTCTGCCAGGGCTCGGGGAACAAGCGCACGGCCGCAAGATGGGCTGCCGCGCGCATGCCGAGCATCCCGATGAGCGCCGCCGGCATGCGCGCTTCGAACCACTTGTGCCAGTCGTCGAGCACATAACTCGCCAGGCTGTTGATCAGCGCGAGGCGGGGCACGGCTTGCGGCCGCCGCAAGGCCATCTCCAGCCCGACCGCACCGCCCAGCGAAAAGCCGACGATGTTGATGCGTTCCACGCCCAAGTGATCGAGCAGGTCCCACAAGCAGTCGGCGAAATCGCGAATTTCGAAATCGCCCGGCGGCATGGCGCTATGACCGCAGCCCGGCAGGTCCGGCACGATCGTGCGGAAGCGCGTTTCGAGCGCGGGAACTTGCAGAGCCCAGTCACAGCCGCTCGAGCCGAGACCATGGATCAACAAGACCGGTTCGCCTCCGCCCCTGACCAGATAGTGCAGGGCCGACCCATTGCGCTCGAAAATCGGCATTAGCTCCGGCTCCACGTTCCTGACGCGCGCCCAAGGTGACATGCTCCGCGACTTGCGTATGCCGGGAGAGTGCCGCTGCGCTTGTCAGCCTCGACCGACAGTCGTGCGACGATGGCGTACGACATGGCGGCGCTTGCTGGCGAACAGCAACACGAAGAAATAGACCCAGATCAGCAACGGTGGCAAGAACAGGAAATAGCCACCCGCGAGCGCCGCCGTCGCGCACAGGGCGCTGAGCGCGAGCGGCGCGCCGAAGACGATGGTCCAAAAAGATCCGGGCCGCGTCATGCGGCGAAACGCGGCGGCGATTTCCGTTCGCCCTTGAAAGCCGGCGGCGCCCAGCACACAAAAAAACGCGGCCACGATCAACAGCAGCACGAAGCCGCGTCGGCAGTCGGCGATGCGCTGTGCGAACAGCGCGGGACTCGCGAGCAGTCCTCGCGCGCGCTCGAGCATGAACCAACAAACGGCTGCGAGATCGCTCAAGAAGGCGGCGGCGACGCCGACGAGAAAAACATTCCAGACCGTCTTCGGGGTGCGGCCGGCCGGCAGGGCGCGGCGCGCCGCCAGACCGCTGCACAGTGCGACTTCGAGGCAACTCGCCCCATAGTCCTCGAGCAGGAAACGCGATGCGGCGTCCACGCTGCCGGGAAGCACCGACGCCGACAACAGAGCAAGCCCGAACAGGGTCGCGAGAGCGGCGATGCGCGCGGCGGTCGGCGGCATGGAATCCTCGTGGCGAGCCTGGGCTCGTCACGATAGCCCAGCGCCGGCGAGAATGCCGCTAGGAATCCAACAGCGCCAGGGATTGCCTGAACGCCCGCAGGGCTGCCAGCACGCTCGGCAAGGTCTCGCCGCTCGTGCGGTGCGCGACGGCCGGCAGCTCTTTGCCGCAAGCTGCCGGCATCGACACGGGTGGTGTCTCCCTGCCCGTGCGACTCTCTGCGCCTCCTGCAGCAGGCTCCGTCTCGGTGTCTCGCTTCATCGGTTCATGCTCCGATCGCCCGCTGGGGGCCATGCGTAGCAGCGAAGCAAGACACGTGCCAAACATGCTATGTTGCCGGTGATGCGGCAAACCCATCGTGACGCCGGCTTGGTACGCACCGTGGGTGTTTGGACCTTGGCCGCCAGCATCGTCAACATCATCGTCGGCGCCGGGATCTTCGAGGTCCCGAGCTCCCTCGCCGCAGCCGTCGGTGGCTATGCGCCCTTCGCATTCGCGGCCTGCGCGGTTGCGATCGGCGCGATCGCCGTGTGCTTTGCCGAGGGGGGCAGCCGGGTCGCAACCAGCGGCGGCGCATACGGCTACATCGCAGCCGCCTTCGGGCCCCTGGCGGGATTCATCGCGGCCGTCCTGCTCGTGTTCAGCGACGTTCTAGCCTGCGGTGGCATCGCTGCGGCGCTCGGCGAGGCGGTGGCCAGTCTCGCGCCCGCGGGCTGGCAGACCGCAGTGCGCGTCGGCTCGATCATGGGCATCATCGGCGGCCTCGCGCTCGTGAACATCCTCGGCGTGTCCGGCGCCGCGCGTCTCAGTAATCTCGCCACGGTCGTCAAATTACTGCCGCTCGTGGTCTTCATCGTGGTCGGCGCCGGCGCGGTGCAATCCGCCAACTTCAGCCTGCACGGCTTGCCCCCGGATCATCGCATCGGCCATGGGCTGATCCTGGCGTTGTTCGCCTTCACCGGCATGGAAGGGGCGCTGTCCGCGAGCGGTGAGGTGCAAAATCCGTCCCGGACTATTCCGCGGGCTCTGGCCCTCGCCATGCTGACGGTGACGGTCCTCTACATGGGGATCCAGAGCGTCGCGCAGGGGATCCTCGGCGCGGGCCTCGCAAGTTCGACCGTGCCGCTCGCGGATGCCATGGCGCGCATCAGTCCGAGTCTGCGCCTGTTGATGCTCGCGGGCGCGGCGTTCTCGATGTTCGGCTGGCTCTGCAGCGATATCCTGTGCAGCCCGCGGATCCTGTTCGCGCTGGGTCGCGACGGCCTGCTGCCGCAGTCTCTCGGGCGCCTGCACACGCGCCGGCACACGCCCTATGCCGCGATCTTGTGTTACGCAGCCGTTGCCCTCACGCTCGCGCTGTCCGGTACGTTCACGGAACTCGCGGTGCTTTCGGCGCTGGCGGTCGCGCCCCTGTACATGGCGGGTTGCGCGGCGGCCTGGCATCTGTCGCGGCGAGAAATCGCGCTCGACGGACAGCCGTTGCGGTTTCGTTGGCTCGGCGCCGCTGCCGCAGTCGGCATCGTCAGCATGAGTGTGTTGATCGCGCTCGGTTCCGCCAAGGAGATCGGTGGCTTGGCTGTCTTGCTCGCCGGCAGCGTCGTGATCTACATCATGCAGACGCGTGCCTGGCTGCGACGCAAAGTCGCCTGATCGTCAACGCGGGACGGCGTTCATGAGATCGACGCCGCAGCAGGGCCAGATCTTGGTGATTGAGCAGCATGTCGACGGCGCTAAATCATCGGCAGGCTGCGCGGCGCCTTGCCCCGCGGAAAAGCTGTGTCGATGCGTGTGAGTTCCTCGGCGCTCAGCGTCAGCTGCAGCGCGGCGGCGTTGTCCTCGACATGCCGCACGTCGGCCGCCTTCGGAATGGCGAAGCTGCCGCGATGACGCAACAAGAACCGCAAGGCGACCTGGCGCGCGCTTGCTCCGTGGTGTTTCGCGATCGCTGCGAGCACGCTGCCGCCCGGGCTGCGAGCGTCGAAGGTCCGCGCCGAAGTGCCGAAGGGTGTGTAGGCGACGACGGCGGTGCCGTGCCGCTCGCACCAGGGAATCACGGCGTGCTCGATCGCGCGTTCCTGTAGATGATAGAGCACCTGATTGCAGGCCGGATGACCGGGTCCGGCGATCGACGCCACCTCGTCGAGATCGGCGACATCGAAGTTGCTGACCCCCCAGCAGAGAATCTTGCCCTGTTGCCGCAGCTGTTCGAAGGCGGCAATGGTCTCGGTGAGCGCCTCTGCGCCGCGCCAATGCAGGAGGTAGCAATCCAGCCGATCGGTGCCGAGCCGCCGCAAGGTGGCCTCGCAAGCCTCGAGCGTGCCCCGGCTCGATGCATGACCGGGCAGCACCTTCGAGACCAGGAAGACTTCGTCGCGACGTCCCGCGATCGCTTTGCCGACGATGCGCTCCGCCGCGCCGTTGCCGTACATCTCGGCCGTGTCGATATGCGTGAGACCAAGATCGAGTCCCCGCCGTAATGCGGCGATGCTCGCCGGCTCCGCCGCCGCCTCGATGCGCCAGGTGCCCTGGCCGACCGTCGCGACCTGTGCTGCGAGCGGGCCGAAGGGGCGCGTCGCGCTCATACCAGGCCGAGGTCCACGGGCGCGCGCTGCGCGAACACGGTCGTCGACTGCGCACTCGACAAGCCCCAGAGCGAGCGGAACAGCCCGCCGAGCACGGCGCGATAGTCGTTCAAGACCGGATAATCACGGTCCTGGAACAGGGTCGCGCGGCTCACGACTTGCTGCTCACCGGCGATCACGCCGCCGTGAATCGCGCCGCCCAAGACCCAGTAGACCGTGCCATGACCATGGTCCGTGCCGCGATTGCCGTTCTCGCGGAACGTGCGACCGAACTCGGAGAGCACGACGACGACCGTGTCCTGCCAGGCGGACCCAAGCGTTTGCGCGAAGGTTTGCAGACCCCGGCCGAGGCTCGCAAGATTGGTCGGCAGGCTGCCTTGTGCCGCGCCCTCGCCGACGTGCGTGTCCCAGCCGCCCACGTCGATGAAACCGATCCGGTATTTGTCGCGCATCAGCATCGCCATGCGTTCCGCCTCGAGTTCGAAGCCCTTGGTGGTGATGGCATCGCGGTTCGCCTCCCGCATTTCGTCGGCAATTTCCTGCGCGACAGTATGACGCAGTTCCAGGCCGTTGGTGACCGCGGCTTCGAGGTGATGCCCGGCATACATATCGCTGAGGATGCGCGCCTGGCGGTCGTCGAAGGCGGGCTTGCCGACGCTCTTGAGCGACAGGTTCGGCACCGTGCTCGTGCCGGCGAACGCCAGCGGCAGCGCATCGGTGAACGCGATGGACGCGGCGGGCCTGGAGCCCGCCAGGGTGTCGGCGAGCCTTGCCAGGAATCCGGACCGATAATCACGGCTGCCGCTCAAGGGTTGACCGAGTTCGATGCTGTCCTGGGTCTCGAAATGACTGCGCGTGAGATCCTCGCTACCGACGAAGGGTACGAAGGCGGCCTGCTTTTGCAGATACAGGGCGCCGATCGTGTCACGGACCGCCGGAGCGAGCGCCCAATCGGCGTCGAGAGCGAGCGCGCCGCCGCTCGAGGCCGCGTCGGGCCGGGGCACGGCGATGTTCGGCCGAGCCTCGTAATAATAACTGCTCGAGTAGGGAATCAGCAGATTGGTCGAGTCGTAACCACCCCGCAGGAACACGAGCAGGAAACGCGGGCCGCTCGCCGGCGCCGCATACAGCCGGCCGATCGGACCCCCGCCGAGCGCGGCGGCAGCGAAGGCTTGCAGAACGCGGCGACGGTTCATGCCCCCGCTCCAGGGTTCGTAGCTGACGGCGGCTCATTCATAACTGAACTCCGGCGACGCCAACAGGAACGTGTTCCATTCCTGTTGCGAGTTGGCCCGGCCAAGGGCGTCCCGGGTCTTGGCGAGCAGGAAGGGTTCGACCGCCTCGAAGTACAATCGGTTCGATAACTGGGGGAAGCCCGTCGCGCCCGCGGTCGTGCCTTGTTCCGCATCGAACAGTCCCGCATTGCCCGAGCCGATCGCGCGGGCGATCTCGAAACGCCGGCTCATCTGGCCCGAACTCGCCCAGTTGAGTTCGGTCATCGGGTATCCGTCGGGCGTTTGCCGCCCATAGGGCGCCTCGCCCAGGCTGTTCAGCCAGTTGAGCATCGGCTTCATGTTGCTGATCGGCCGCCCGTCGTACGCGAAACGCACCGACGAGACGACGAAGCGCATCGGGTCCTTGAATTTGTCGCCGAGCGAGGCGTCGAACTCGCGCGCGGTGAACAAGGTGCGCAGCACCGCGGCGATGTCGCCGTGCGTCTGCTGAAAGGTACGGGCCATTCGCGCGACCAGGGCCGGCGGCGGGTTGTCGGCGACGAAATACGTCGCCAGCTGCCGCGAGATGAAGCGCGCGCACGCCGGCTGCGCGACGATCAGTGTGACCGCATTCTCGACTTCGGCGAAGCCCTGGCCTCGCAGCGGTACGCCGAACAGGGTCTTGGCGCTGAAGTCGTGCCTCGCGGGATTGAATTCGAAGGCGCCGCGGCGGATATAAAAGGAGCGCAGCTCGGGCTTGAGCCGCGGCGGCTCGCCGGTGTTGATGCCGACGCCGGTCAAAACCCGGGCGAGCTGCTGTACGTCGGCCTGGCTGTAGCCGCCGCCGACGCCGAGGGTGTGCAGCTCCATGAGTTCGCGCGCATAATTTTCGTTGACGTGGCCGGCCGCATTCTGTTGGTTGTCCAGATACTGCAGCATCGCCGGATGTTCGAGCGTCGCGAGCACGAGATCCTTGAAGGAGCCGAGCGCATGCGGGCGAATCGCCCGCTCCTCATAGTCGCCGATCAGCCAGCGGACATTGGCTTTGTGCTGATAAACGCTGAAGTGGTTGAGCCAGAACCAGATCATCTGCTCCTGCAGCTGCGACTCCGAATAGACTGCGCGCAGGAGATCGCGCCGGATCGCCTCGTAGGCGAGTTCGTTGCCGCGATCGTTCAGCGTCTTGCGCGCGAGTTCCCGCTCCGCTCCCTCCGGCAGCGCGCCCAGCGCCTTGTTGCGTGCACCAACGTCGGCGAGCGTCGCCGACGTGTCGATGTGCGAGACCTCCATGGCGGCGATCGTCGCGGCGATCGGCGCCGGCAGCGGCCGATCGATGGCACGCAGTTGCACCGCGAGAAATCGCTCGCGGCCGAGTCGCCGGTAATCGGCGACGGTCGTGCCATCCAGTCCGAACGTGAGGCGCTCCAGCCAGAGCACGTCCTCGCGGCGCAGGACGGACAAAGGCGCACCGCCGGCCCGCGGGGCGCCCGTCGCCGCCGTCGGCGTGCGGGTCGCGCAAGCCGAGCAGGCAAGCAGCAAGCAGGCGCTCAAGCCCGTCAGCAATCGCCGTTCGCCGGCCGAGATGGACAAGGAAGCCTCCTTGGGCGTGTGGCCCCTGCCCAAGATAACGTTCCGCCGCCGATCGCGTTGACCCCGTCTCTTTTCTCGTATACTCGCGCCGCCATGATTGCGTATTCCGCGGAGTAGCGCACATTTCCCGCCAGCATGCGTCGATCACCGAGGTCTATGTTCGTGTCATCGCCTTGCTCGCCGGGGAGAAGGCGCTGGCGCTGCTTCTGGTTGCGGCCAATCTGGCGCTCGCCGGAATTCTGTTGCTCGAGCCCTGGCTGTTCGGCCACGTCATCGATGCGCTCGTCGCCCAGACTCGCGGACTGGCCTGGCATTACATCGGCCTCTGGGCGGCGTTCGGTCTCGTCGGCATCGTCGCCGGCGTTTGGGTCGCCTTGCAGGCCGATCGCCTCGCGCACCGGCGGCGCCTTGCGGTGATCACGCAGTTCTTCGAGCACGCCGTCGCGCTGCCGCTCGCGTTTCACGGCGAGCATCACTCGGGGCGTCTGCTGCGCATCATGCACGCCGGCAGCACGAGTCTGTTCAGCATCTGGCTCGGTTTCCTGCGCGAGCATCTGGCGACGCTGTTGTCGATCGTGGTGTTGCTGCCGGTCGCGCTCAGCATGAACTGGAAACTCGCGCTGTTGATGATCGGGCTCATGGCGAGTTTTGCGCTGTTCAACTTATTCACGATGCGACGGACCGACGATGCGCAGCACCGCGTCGAACGTCTGCATCACGAGATCGCGGAACGCGCCGGCGACGTGCTCAGCAACGCGCTCGTCGTGCAGAGCTTCACGCGCCATGCGGCGGAGGTCGCCGACCTGCGCGCGCTCACCGAGCGGGTGCTGGCCGAGCAGTACCCGGTGCTGCGCGGCTGGGCGTGGCTGTCGGTCGCGACGCGTTCGGCCAGCACGCTGACGATCGTGGCAATTTTTCTTCTCGGCGCGTCGTTGAACGGCACGGGCGAGGTGAGCGTCGGTAACATCGTGACCTTCTCCGGCTTCGCGATGACGCTGATCGGGCGGCTCGAACAGCTCGCGGGTTTCATTTCCGGGATGTTCTTTCAGGCCCCCGCGCTCAAGGACTTCTTCGCAGTGCTCGACACGCCCTCGTCCCTGGCCGAGACGACGGTCAAACCCGACCTGGCCACGGTGGCGGGCGAGGTCGTCTTCGATCAAGTTTCCTTCGCCTACGATCGGAACAAATCGGCGCTGCATTCCCTGAGCTTCCGCGTGCCCGCCGGGTCCACGATTGCGCTGGTGGGACCCACGGGCGCGGGCAAGACCACGGCCTTGTCGCTGCTGTACCGCGCCTACGAACCGAGCGGCGGCCGCATCACGGTCGACGGCATCGATATTCGCGAGGTCAGCGTCAACTCGCTGCGGCGGCAAATCGCCGTGGTCTTCCAGGATCCGAGCCTGCTGTATCGCTCGATTGCCGACAACATCCGTCTCGGCAATCCGGACGCCTCGCAGGATCTGCTCGAAGCCACCGCGCGTGCCGCCGAGGCCCACGACTTCATCGTGGTCAAGCCCGAAGGCTATGGCACCCTGGTCGCCGAGCGCGGCCGCTCGCTCTCGGGCGGCGAGCGCCAGCGGGTCGCCATAGCACGCGCGATGTTGAAAAACGCTCCCATCCTGATTCTCGACGAAGCCACGAGCGCGCTCGACAATGCCACCGAGGCGCGCATCCAGCGGGCCCTGCAGAGGCTTGCCAAGGGCCGCACGACTTTCGTGATCGCGCATCGGCTCACGACGTTGCGCGGCGCCGACCAGATCCTCGTGCTCAAGGACGGCCGTCTCGTGGAGCAGGGCAAATACGACGAACTCGTCCGCCGCGGCGGACTGTTCGCCGAACTCGAGGCTCAAGGGCAATTTTCGGCCGACGCGCCGGAATTGGCGGCCGAGCCTGCCTGATTTGGGACGCCGGTCACGACCGTCATTTGTCAAAAACGAGATATTCCTTTCCGAGCCGGCGCTGGAGCCGGCCTTTCGGCGCACAGACGCGCTGGATTCGCGCAGGAAGTGTAATGCCCAAGTCATCTGTCGCCGCGGCGGTCGTCATCGGTATGTTGGCGTCTGCCGCGGTGCCGGCTGCCACTCGGACCGCGTCGATGAGCGTGCGAGCGACCTTGGTCGATACCTGCCTCATCAGTGCATCGGCCCTGTCGTTTCAGCCGTATGTCGCAAGCGGTGGTGCGGTCGCGGGCACCTCGACGATCAGCCTACGGTGCACCAACGGCGCCATTTATGCGGTGGGACTGAGCGCGGGCTCGACCGCAGGAACCACGATGGCGCAGCGCCTGCTCGCGGGCGGCACGAACACCCTGCAATACAATCTGTACACCTCGAACGCCTACACCTCGGTCTGGGGTGATGGCAGCAATGGTTCGTCGGTCGTTTCCGGTTATTCCACGGGGTTTGCCACGCCGATCTCTCTGACGATCTATGGCCAGGTTCCCGACAGCGCGGCCAACAAGCTCGCGCCCGCCGGCACCTACACGGACACGATCCTCGTCGTACTCGACTACTGAGCCCCGATCCATGGGGCGGCCCGCCCGCGGCTCAGGCTTGTTCGAGCCGCTTCGTCATGCGCAGCGCAGCCTCGCGACCCTGGTAATAGCCTTGGATGATGCCCTTTTGTTCGAAGCCGTAGCGTTCGTAGAAGGCCCGCGCCTCGACGTTGTGCGTGCGCAGTTCAAGATTGATGCGAAATACGCCGGCGACGACGGCCGTGGCGCACAGCCAGTTGAGCAGCTGAGCCCCAAGTCCCTGGCGCCGGTGCTGGGTCGCCACGCCAAGCAGGTTCAGATGCGCGACCTCGTCGCCGAAGTGCATGATCGCGAACGCGGCGATGCGGCGTTCGCGACGGGCGACCACGACCGAGGACTCGCTGCCACTGATGAAATGCTGAACGCGCGCCGGCGTCCACGACCAGGTCAGGCCCTGTTCGATCAGATCGCGCGACATCTCGGCGATGACGCGCGCATCCGCTGCGCGCGCGAGGCTCAGGAGCGACAGTTCCGACATGGTCAGTGCGACGGCTGCAGCGGTTTCAACGGCTGCGGTAGCGATCGGTGGCAAGCACGAGTTCGTGCGTGTTGCCGGCCTCGAAAGCGGAGTGACCGGCGTCCGGCACGATGCGCAAGTCCGCCTCCGGCCACGCCCGATGCAGATCCCAGGCGGTGGTCGCCGGGCAGACCACGTCGTAGCGGCCCTGGACGATCGTCGCCGGAATGTGCCGGATGCGGGCCACGTCCTCGAGCAATTGTGTTTCGCTGCGCAGAAAGCCGCGGTTGACGAAGTAATGGCATTCGATGCGCGCGACCGCGAGGGCGAAATGATCCTCGCCCCATTTCTTGATGGTGTCGAAATTGCTCTGCAGGAAGCTCGTCGAGCCCTCCCAAACCGACCATGCGCGTGCCGCGGCGAGCGCGGCGCGCTGGTCCGAGCCGGTGAGTATCTTGTAGTAAGCGTTCAAATAGTCGTCGCGCTCGTCCGGTGCGATCACATCGCGATAGGCCTCCCAGCGATCCGGAAAGATCTCCGAGGCACCGTGCTGGTAGAACCAACGGATCTCCGCGTAGCGAATCAGAAAGATGCCGCGCAGCACGATCTCCGTGACGCGTTCCGGATGGGCCTCCGAGTAGGCAAGCGCCAGCGTGCTGCCCCAGGAGCCGCCGAACACGAGCCAGCGTTCTATCCCGAGGTGCTTGCGCAAGCGCTCGATATCGGCGACCAGGTGCCAGGTGGTATTTTCGATCAGGCTCGCGCTCGGCCGGCTGCGCCCGCAGCCGCGTTGATCGAACACGACGATCCGGTAGTGGTGCGGATCGAAGAACTGCCGGGCGCGCCGGTCGGAGCCCGCCCCCGGGCCGCCGTGCAGAAAGATCGCCGGCTTGCCGGCAGGGTTGCCGGATTCTTCGTAATAGATTTCGTGAATTTCGGACACTCGCAGATAGCCATGCCGATAGGGTTCGACCGGCGGATACAGTTCGCGCCTTGCCGGCTGAACATCCGCTCTCGCGATCGCAGGTCCCCGCTTGACTGCCGTCCGCTTGACGAGGGAGCGTCGCACCGGTGCACGCTTCGCGCGCGTCGTCGACTTCACGGTACGCGCACTCGTCTTGCCAGCCGCCGTGCCGGAACTCTTCGCGCCCTTCGCAGCGCCACCCGCCGCCTTCTTTTTCTTCATCTCCGTTCCTTTCCTATTTGCTGAACCATGGGACCCAGGGGGCGTCCGCCGAGCAAGTGCAAGTGCAGGTGATAGACCTCCTGACCCCCATCCGCGTTGCAGTTGACGATCAGTCGGTAACCGCTCTCCGCAATACCTTGTTGCTTTGCGATATCGCGGGCTACGATCACCATATGGCCGATCAAGGCCTCGTCCGACGTCTCGATGTCGTTGACCGTCGGGATCGGTTTGTGCGGTACGATCAAAATATGCACAGGGGCGGCCGGCCGTATATCCAGAAAGGCGACGACGCGCGCATCGCGGAACACGACGGTGGCGGGCAGTTCGCCGGCAATGATTTTTTCGAACAACGTAGGCATGAGAACGCCTTCCACGGCTCAATGTTAAATAAGGTTATCAGGAACGGCGTCCGGCTTCCCGACCCGTCCGATCAGCCAATAGTAATGGGAATGATTCTCATATAGAATCTGATCATGGACAAGTCGACTGAGCACATCGGTTTGGCTGAGCTGCCGAACGGCACCCTTGCCCGCGTGGTATCGGTGCTGCCCTGCGATGCAGCGGCTCCCCCGGAGATCGCGCGCCGCCTGGCCGAGTTGGGCTTCCTGCCGGGTGAAATGGTGCGCATCGTTGGCCGGGGACTGCTCGCGCGCGAGCCGATTGCGGTGCGCGTCGGGACCGGAACCTTCGCCTTGCGTTTGTTCGAAGCGGCGTGTATCCGCGTGCGTCCGGAGACGACGCGCTTGCCCTGACCGCCATGGACGGATCCTCGCGCAGTCTCTCCAGTCCCTTGATCGC
>Ga0116226_10003517_pt1 | contig 13818 bp, 13 predicted proteins | sample S1TSphfallax_FD_89692 | JGI IMG/M metagenome (GOLD analysis project Ga0116226, IMG submission 89692) | Host-associated microbial communities from peat moss isolated from Minnesota, USA - S1T2_Fa - Sphagnum fallax MG | ecosystem: Host-associated > Plants > Peat moss > Unclassified | place: USA...
AGTTTGGCCGAGGGCTGAACCATTTAAAACGACCTGAGAGGCAAACATGCCCAGCTATGTGAGCGCCTTCCAAAACGAGCGGCACCGCTTCGATGACCTCGCGCAAGTCATGGCGAAGGCCTCGCCGCGCCGATCGGGCGACGAATTGGCCGGTTTGGCCGCCGAGACCGATGCGCAGCGCGTGGCCGCCCGCTCCGTTCTGGCAGACCTTCCCTTACGTGCTTTCCTCGACGAACCGCTGGTGCCGTATGAAGTGGATGAGGTGACGCGGCTGATCATCGACACGCACGATACCACCGGATTTGCCACAATCTCGCATTTAACCGTAGGCGGATTTCGCGACTGGTTGCTCTCTTATGATGCGACACCGGAACGGCTGACAGCGGTTGCCGGGGCTATCACGCCCGAGATGGCAGCGGCGGCTTGCAAGTTAATGCGCAACCAGGACCTCATCTCCGTTGCCAGTCGTTGCCGGGTGACCACGGCGTTTCGTAATACGCAGGGCCTGCCTGGCCGGCTCGGCACAAGGTTGCAACCCAACCACCCGACGGACGATCTGCGCGGCATCGCCGCCGCCACGCTCGATGGGTTGCTGTACGGCACGGGCGATGCCGTCATCGGCATTAATCCAGCGATCGACAGTATCGATAATTGCCGCGCGCTGCTGGAAATGCTGGACGCGCTGCGCCTTCGGCATGACATCCCGACGCAGACCTGTGTGCTGACGCATGTCACCAACGCGCTGGAGATTATGCGTGCCGGCGCCCCAGTTGATCTGGTGTTTCAATCGATTGCCGGAACCGAGGCTGCCAATGCCGGGTTCGGCGTCAATCTCGGCATTTTGAAAGAAGCGCATGAGGCGGCGCTTGCGCTGGGGCGCGGAACCATTGGCGACAACGTCATGTATTTCGAAACGGGGCAGGGCGCCGCTTTGTCTGCCGGCGCACATCACGGGCTTGACCAACAGACGGTGGAGGCGCGGGCTTATGCGGTGGCTCGGGCGTTTTCGCCCTTGCTGATTAACACGGTTGTTGGCTTTATCGGCCCGGAATATCTCTATGATGGCAAACAGATCATTCGCGCCGGGCTGGAAGATCATTTCTGCGGAAAGCTGCTGGGCCTGCCCATGGGGTGCGACGTTTGCTACACCAATCATGCGGAGGCAGATCAAGACGATATGGATACGCTGATGACTCTGCTGACCGTCGCCGGCTTGACGTTTCTGATCACGGTTCCCGGCGCCGAAGACGTGATGCTAAATTACCAGAGCGCGTCGTTTCACGATATGCTCTACTTACGGTCACAATTGCAGGTTCGCGCGGCGCCAGAGTTTGAGGCATGGCTGGAACGCATGGAAATGACCGAGGCCTCTGGTCGCATTCGACAGATTGAGCCGCGGTCGGCGCGTTTCCTTGCTCTGGCCGACAAGGAGGTGCTTGATGCCGGCTGATCTCGATCTCCCACAGACCAGTGCTCCATCTCCGCTTGATCCTTGGGCGGCGCTGCGCCGGACGACCCGTGCGCGCATTGGCCTCGGCCGAATCGGCGATGCGTTGCCGCTCGGCGCCGTGCTTGACTTTCAACTCGCCCATGCCAGGGCGCGCGACGCGGTTCATGCGCCGCTCGACCCGCATGCGATCGCCCTGGCGCTGGACGCTGCCGCGGCCCCGCTTGGAAGAATGGCGGTGACCAGTGCAGCGGTTGATCGGCCGACCTATCTGCGCCGCCCCGATCTCGGGCGCCAACTCGCTCCCGGCTGTCGCGACGCTCTGAGCCGATTGAGCCGGGACGGTGGGTGGGACGCGGTTTTCATTGTTGCCGATGGGCTCTCCTCGGTCGGCGCCCAGCGACACGCTGTGCCCTTGCTTGCGGCGTGTTTGGGCCGACTCCCCGGTTGGTCGATCGCGCCGGTGGTGGTGGCGACCCAGGCGCGGGTCGCGCTGGGTGATGAGATTGGTGAGGCGCTTGGCGCCCGGATATGTGTGATGCTCATCGGTGAACGTCCGGGGCTGACGGTTTCTGACAGCCTCGGGGTTTATTTGACCTATGACCCCCGGCCGGGACGCCGTGATTCCGAGCGCAACTGCATTTCAAACATCCACAGCGACGGTTTGTCTTATGATGCCGCTGCTGATCTGCTTGTCTGGCTGATGAGTGAGTCGCGGCGCCGTAAGCTGACAGGTGTCGAGCTGAAGGATCAGCGCGGCGCCACTCTCACTATTGGCGGCGCAAGCCCATAAATCCCAGGTTCGGCTCGGTCAGGGCAATTCAAGACGCGCGTGCGTGCCGAACAAGCGATCCGCTATCCGCGACCCGAAATCGCGCCAGTGCCGCATTGAGCTGCTGAGTTTCCTGCGACAATGCATGGGTGGCAGCGGAACTTTCCTCCACCATCGCGGCGTTTTGTTGGGTCACCTGATCCATTTGATTGACCGCGATGTTCACCTCACCAAGCCCGGCTGACTGCTCCTTTGCCTGTTCAACAATGTTGCCAATCGAGGTGGTGATCGTGCTGACACTTGCCTGAATACGGGTGAGCGTGTTGCCGGTCTCGCTGACAAGCTGCACCCCCCGTTCCACATGCTTCATCGAGGTGATAACCAGCGCCTTGATTTGCTTCGCCGCATCCGCCGCGCGTTGCGCAAGCGCGCGAACTTCAGAGGCAACAACGGCGAAGCCGCGGCCGGACTCGCCCGCTCGCGCCGCCTCGACCCCGGCATTCAGCGCCAACAGGTTTGTCTGAAACGCAATTTCATCGATAACGCCGATAATTTGACCGATCTGGCGGGCAGAGTCTTCGATCTCACCCATCGCCCCCACCGCCTCACGCATCACCTTATCAGACAGCAAGGTATCCGCATGGGCCGCCGCCACAATTGTTTGCACCTGACCGCTGCCGGAGGCGGTTTGCTGCACGCCGGTGGTCACTTGGTCGAGTGCGGCGGCTGTCTGCTCCAAATTGGCCGCTTGCTGCTCCGTCCGTCGCGCGAGGTCTTGTGTGGCGTTGGCGATTTCGCTTGTGCCGAGATCGATGGCTTGGCTGTGGACGAGTATTTGTGCAACGGCTTCACGAAGCGAACAAACGGCCGAATTGAAATCGCCGCGAAGCCCCTCATAATCCGGCGCGAACGGGTTGTTCAGCTCACATGTCAGGTTGCCCTCAGCCAGTTGTGAGAGCCCATGCGCAAGTGCCGTTACCACTTCCGCTTGTTGTGCAGCGAGGCGGGTGCGTTCAGCTTCGCGTTGAGCACGCGTCTCTTCTTCCGCGCGTTGCCGATCACGCTCTTCTGCCTCCATCCTTTGCATCGACAGGCCGTTATCTTTGAACACGAGCACGGCTTTTGCCATCGAACCGATTTCATCGCCACGATCTGCGCCAGGTATGATCGTTTGGTACTCTTGCCTGGCGATACGCAGCATGGCTTGTGTCATGAGGGCCAGTGGCCGAGAGACGCTCCGAACCAGGCCGAAACCGGCGCCAATACTGACAAAAGCCGTCGCGAGCAAAGCGAGCAGTATCAGCGCTCGTGCGGTTTGACCAATCTGCCTCCCATCGTCAGCCGCAGCGGCGCCTTGGCGGACGGCCACGGAGGAATTATTTTTCAAGTCATCCTGAAATTTATTAAACAACTGCCGAGCTTCGCCGCGATAATACGCGGCCGCCGCCGCCATTTGGTTAGAGTTTGAGAGGTTTCGCAAATGTTCATCTATTTTTTTATAGTTATCCCATTGCTCCTTCATTATCAGAGCGGTGTGTTGCTGCTCTTCTGAGGGAAGGGCTGTGAGATAAGCCTGAAAGGTCTTTTCCGCCTGATCGGTCACTTTAATAATGGTTGCCTCTTCAGCCGATTTGTCAGCCGCTTCTGCCAAAATATGCGTCGCCTCAAGCTGTCGAACGCGCATGGTGACATAGGAGAATTCACCCAGGGCTTGGGTGGCTGGTAGCCAGTTGACTTCAATCTTGCTCGCCGCCCCGTTCACCACGTCCAGACGTTGGATAGAGAACAGGCCCAGAGTAACGGAACACAACAGCACAAGCGAAAAGCTAAGGATCAATTTTGTCCGAATGGTGGCATTCATTGACATGCTCCTCTCGTGTGAACGGCGCCATCGGGCCGCTTTTTGATTGAAATACGAAGCTTCGGAGCTATTTTCGCACTGTGAGAGGTCATTCAAGAAAACTCATTCCGACAAATCAGCCCGACAAATCAACGCTGAACGACCGAAGAGTAGATTTGTTGAATTAAGTTATAGTAAAGACGAATCAAAACATCGCCCAAAAAAATTTCTATGTTAATTTATATAAAAACACAATAAAAATTCTTTGCTCGCAGAACCTCGCCCCGCCCGGAGCTATATGACCGTTTCATTGCAATATCGAATCAAGAACGCGGTTATTACTCTAACTCAGTGTCGGTGTCTGCCGTGCCAACCGCGAGGACACCATTGATATCGCTCAACTTGGCGATCAGGTGCGAGACGGGTCTTTTGCCTTTCACCTGCAGGCAAAGCACGACAACATTCTTCTCCGGCGGATGTTCGAGATCAACACCTTCATAATCGGCCAGATCGCGTGCCTCTTCTCGCACGTCGCTCAGCCTGCCATCCCGCTCAATCTCGACATGATCAATTGCAAAACGCAATGTCGTGGTGGCAATTAGAATCGTTCGCAGCAATCCGCGACCGTCCGTGTAAGAAACTCGAATGCGTGTCGCTAGGCGCCGTTCCCTTGGCAGCATGCGGGCAAGTTTGGGGAAGATGAACATAATCACAAAATGACCGATGGTGGTTGCGACAGCAAGAACCGGCAAACCCGCCCCGCACGCCATCCCCAAGGCCGCAGTGAGCCAGACCGAAGCCGCGGTTGTCAGACCGCGCACAACGTCGCGCCGCATGAAAATGACGCCGCCGCCGATGAAGCCAATGCCGGAGACGATTTGGGCCGCGACTCGTGACGGGTCGACCACCACCCGGTTGTTCGAAAGCACATCCATAAAGCCATATTTCGAGATCAGCATGAACAAGGCCGCCGACACCCCAACCAGAGTATAAGTTCGCAACCCCGCGCTTTTCTGACGTATCTCGCGTTCGACGCCGACCAAGGCTGACAGCACGAAAGCCAGGGTGAGTTCTCCAAGCTGCAGCCACCCCTGCCCAGTTAGATCAAACAAATCCGACAATTCCACCCCCCCGCCCCGGCGAACTCATCATGTCAGAATGCCCTACTTCGCTGCCGGAGCCATGGCCAGGGCTTGCTCCGCAGCACGATAAAGATCAAGGCGCGAATAGACGCCGAACGCCGAGCCGCTATCTAGAAATCCGCCCCCCGGCCCCTCGGTTGCGGTCAAAATCGCGTCGGCCTGCGCAAGCGTGAGATAAGGGAAAGCTGCGGTCAGCAAATACCCTGCCTCTGGGGCAAGGGTTCCAACGTCCTCTAATCCATTGGCGTTCTGCTGGAAGACAATCGGCAGTTCATAGGTTTGAGTCGCCTCGTAGGCGAGGCGGTTCGCCTCCGGCTGTGCGAAGCGACTTTGATCTTGCTTGGCGCAGGCGGAGACAGTGCCGCCACAGCCGCCTTGGAGCGCTTCGGTCAAGTCGGCCCGCGCGACAGCGAGGGCAGCCCGGAAATCATCGATCTGAACACCGCGGCGCTTCATCCCGATATAGCCAGGCTTGTTGGCCAGCAATTGTGCCATATCATACAGAGCAAGCGCCCGCCCGCCCAGCACATCCATCGTGTAATGCGCCCCGATAATGATACGGTCAGTGCCGTATTCGGCGCCACGCATAATCATCTGTGGATATCGTTGTGGCACCAGCAGCGCGAGCACCAACGCCTCGGTGTAACCATAGGTGGTGTGCCCACTTGGATAAGATGGGCTGTTGGTCAGGTCCTGTTGGGGGCCGCGCAGGTACACAACATTGCTGCACGGCACGCCAAAGAAATCTTTGCCGTCGTATAAGGTGAGATGCGGCTCCGTCTGAAACGGCCGCGAGTCACCAAAGGCATCCGCCCCGGCACTTCCCGCCGGAAGATGATAGGCTTTTCCGAACACATCGGTGGTGCCCTGCACATCGGTCAGCACCGCCGCCACTTCGCCCGGCACGGGACCGGACGTGCCAAGCGTGCCATTCGCAAAGAGAAACTTGGCGTCCCCGGAATCCAACTGCGTTGTGGCGGAGGCATAAGTAATGAGGTCAGCAACCGCCGGCGTGACATTGGTGAACGCCACGGTCTTGCCATCGTCTTTGCTGGTATAGGTTGTCCGCGACCAGTAGGCCGTGCTGAGCTTTGTGCCCAACCCGTCAGCTAACTCGTAGGCATTTCCGCCGGTGATAACCGCGTCGCGTAACGCCTGCTGCTGCTGCTCAGCAAATGGCAGCAGATTGGCTTGGCGCGCCGTGCCATCCTGAATTTGCCCGGTGACCACGAGGTTTGCAGCGAGTGCCGCTTTGCCCGCATCGGTGTTGCCGAGGGTGCTGACCGGCGCCAGCCCGCGCAACACCTCCAGATGTGGCGCCGTCTGCGCAGTGGCTTCGCTTGCCAACAGCATCGCCGCAAGAACGGTAACGATCGCTTTTGTGGTGGGTGTGAGATGCATAGAGATACAGCAGTCCCTGACAGATGACGGAAATGTGCGAGAGGCACATTTTACGGCAATCTGCCGCCGCGCGACCAGGGCGCGACGCGCCAACACGTTTGTTTTTGGACTGGCAGACCGAAAAATTTGACTTGTGAGCTGCTTACAGTATTTAGACGTATTGAGGTCGGTCTGGATCCATCGAAAAATCAGACAAACGTGAGCAAGCGGCGCGGATTGGCAACAATTATTGCCTCGATCTCACCCTCATCGAACCCACGCCGATCCATCATAGGCACCACATTGGCGAAGATATGCCCGTATCCATGCCCGCCGAAACGCGCGAGCCGCGTTTGGTAACAAATGTCATGGCTGATCACCACACGGTCGAGATGTCCGCGCGCAACCAGAGCGCGGATCATGCGCAAACGCTGTGCGTCGTTCGGCATGTCGATGTCCGACAGGCTATAGTAACTCTGCTCTTGACCAAACAAATCGAACTCAATGACCACGCCGCTATCAGCCAGTTTGAGCAACCGTGCCTCGTCAAAGATCGTGCGATCAATATGGCTGATGATGATGCGATCCATCTGCGCGCCCTGCTTGCGGGCGAAGTCGGCGACCTCCTGCGGCTGGTCGGGGTTGCGGCCGGGATGCACGTTCAGGGCGGCGCCGGTTTCGCCCATCGCGGCGAGCGCCCCGGCCATGACCGTGCGTTCCAACTCGGTCCACGGCGCTTGGCAGCCGATTTCTCCGATAATGCCGGCACGAACATCGGTTCCCCAAGCACCGAGTTGGATCTGATCAATGATCTCACTGGCAAAACTATCCGCCCCGCGGCTGCGATTTGCCGTGGGTTGATATTCGTCCACGTAGTGGCCGCAGCCCATGACAACATGCACATCCGCGTCGCGCGATAAAGCGACAAGACCGTTGGGGCGTGGCTCGAGGCCGCCGACTGTTAGCTCCACCACGGTCCGACCGCCGGCACCGCGCATATCACGCAATTCCTCCGTCGCGGTTGCCTCGCAGGTGAAGCGATAGTTGCGGGGTGCTTTGCGGGTGCCGTAGTTGATACTCCAGCAATTGCAGAGAGCGATCTCTGGCCCCTGATCGGGTTCGGCGCGCATCGTGGGCGTACGGATGTCCCATAGCAGATGCTCATGCATCAAAGTCGGGCCGAGTTCCCCGGGGTCGACGAGGCCGCGCACCGTCTGAGCGCGGCCGCGAAGCTCGTCGCGCGTGATACGGGTCATGCGGATGCTCGGATATAGGCGGGGGCGCGCGGATCATGGTGGGTGCTGCCAAAGTGCCGCGCGTCGGGATAATATTCGGCGTTGAGCTGGACGATCCCGGCGGCTTCCTCGCCGGCTTCATGGGCGATAAAGGCGAGCAGCAAATCTATTCCGGCTGACACGCCGGCGCTGGACCACACGGCGCCATCCTGCACCCATCGCTGTTCTATGATGTCGATCCCCATTGTTCTGAGTTGTGCAAGTGCCTTCCAATGCGTCGTACCGTGCATGCCCGGAAGCAGCAAGCCGGCGGCGGCAAGAATGAAACTCCCCGTGCAAACCGATAACACGGCGCGCGCCGTAGCGCCGCGTGTGCGGAGAAAGTCGAGCGTTTCCCCGTCTCGCATGACGTCAAATGCAGCAAATCCGCCGGGCACCAGGAGGTAGTCAAGAGGGGGGCAATCGGCGAAGCCATATTCTGAAGTCAGCGCCAACCCCTTCGCAGCCCGAACCGGGCCAGCCGGCCCGCCGGCTTAAGCGTGCCACATGGTCGCCATCTCCCACGGCCCGACCAGGTCCAATTCTTCAAAACCGGGAAACATCAGAAAACCAAACATCATTTCGCCACCAGCGGGCAAAGCGCGGCATCGGCGGGGCGATAAAGCTGCGCACCAGAAACCTCCCCAAGAACCTCGAACACATCAAACCGTGCTTTGACGTCAGAGGGTTTCTTGACGCGCAGGATCAGCGTTGGGTTCATCACCCGCCCGTCGGCGCGGATGGTCACAGCGTGGTTGTTGAAATCCTCCACCGGGCTCGCTTTCATGGCAGCGACGACGCGCTGGCCGTCAACGCTTCCGCTCGCTTGCACCGCACGCAAATAGTGCAGCGCCGCCGAATAGGCATAGGCCTGGAACATATTGGGTACTTTGCTGGGGCGCTGCTCCGTCCATCGGGCGGTCCAGGCGCGGCTGGCTTCATCGCGGTCCCAGTAAAATGCCTCAGACGCGATCAATCCCTGGGCGGCTTCCACACCCATCGGCACGATGTCACTGACCAGGGCGATCATCGCGGCCACGCGGCGCGTGCCAGTGAGCCCAAACTCACCGGCTTGTTTCACGGCCCCGATCAAGTCAGTGCCGGCAATGGCGAGGCCAATTGTGTCGGCACCGGAGGCTTGAGCCGCAAGCAACGCGGCGGACCAATCGGCGGTGTTCAGCGGCACCTTGACACTGCCAACAACTTTGCCGCCAGAAGCTGTGACAACGCTCGTCACATCTCTTTCGAGGGCCAGGCCAAACGCATAATCTGCGGTGATAAAGAACCAAGCGCCGCCTTTCCCTGACAGGAAACGCCCGGTGCTGGACGCGGCGGAATAGGTGTCATACGCCCATTGGGTGGAAACGGGGCAGCAAAGGCTACGGGTGAATTCCGGGTTGCCGGCGCCAATGATCATGAAAGGGCACAGCTTTTCCCGCGCGACAGACAGAATGGCCGCGGCCGTCGAAGAATTACCGCCGCCCACAATAGCCACGACACCGTCTTCGTCTATCCAACGTCGCGCGTTTGTTCCGGCAATATCCGGCTTGTTCTGATCATCTGCGGATAGCACCTCAATGGGTCGGCCGAGCACATGGCCGCCAAAGTCCGCCACGGCCATGCGCACAGCCACGACTTGCCCAGGGCCGCTCACATCTTGATACATCCCGGACATATCCCCGCTCACTGCGATCCGCAGGGGGGCCACTGTTTGACTGCGTGCCGGCCGGAACGTCGTGAGCGCAAGCGGGGCGGCGGCTAAGATCGAGCGGCGGGGCAGCATCGGCGTTCTCCGTCATGTCATGCGACGAGGCTAACTGCCCCGCAGCGCTCCTGTCCAGTGGACAAGAGATATGACTCGCGGCTATCTTCAGGTTCATTGGAGTGCCATGGCCAAAACAGCTTCGCGTAAGCCCCAGCGTGGTGAATTGACCCGCGAGATGGTTGTCTCGGCCGCGTTGGCGTGTTTGGACCGGTCGGGGCTTGAGGGCTTCAGCTTACGCGAGGTCGCACGCAGCATCGGCGTGTTCCCGACCGCGCTACGCTGGCACGTGCCGGGAGGGCGGAACGGTTTGCTGGCCGAGGTCGCTTCATTGGTGATGGCCGAGGTCACGCCCGATAGGGATGCCGCGGCGGATTGGCGCGCATGGCTGGAGGCCCTGTTTTTCCGCTATCGCGCTGCGATGCAGCGCCACCCGAACGCGGCTTCATTGCTGGGCGCGCAACTTGTTTCAAACGGCGGTGTGCCTATGGCTTTGGTGGACGGGGTACTGACGGCATTGGAAGCAGCCGGCTACCGGGAGGGCGCGCTGCGTGACGGGTATAACGCCGTCATCGCCGCAATGGTGGGTTTTGTGACGTTGGAGTTGGCGCCGGAGCCCGCCGAGGATCAAGCCGGATGGGCAGACGCTTTGCGCAGCCGGGTTGCAAACACGGTCTCTGACGAAACCCGCTATCCCGCGCTGGCGCGCAACGCGCGTTGGCTCAGCGGATCGGCCTTTGTCCTGCGATGGGAAAACGGTCGCTCGGCGCCACTAGAAAGCGGGTTTCGGCTTTATGTTGCGGCGTTTTTGGCTGGGCTTGCCGCCAAACTCTAGGAGTAACGCGGCAATGGCTGGGGGGTCACCGGCGCTGTCATGCAAACCATCCTGAATAATCCGTTGGCCAGCAGCTATACGCTGGGTATTTCCACAGGGGCCGGCTGGTCGGCCATGGAACGCCGTCTGAAGTTTTGCGTCCTGCCGTGCTGGAGCCGGCGTTTGACGTGCATGTTGCCGTCGACCTGGGTTCTGACGGGTTTCCCGTGGCTCTGCCGTTGCGAGCTAGGCGCGTATGAACGCGAGATCCAGGTTTGCGAGAGTTGGAACGGCACATCTCTGCGTCAGCCGATGCGGCTCCTGCATTTTGCAATCTTCGATTGTCTGCTACTATTCGCCCGTGAAGCGCACCCTATCTTTCATGTCGTCACAGACCACCCCCGCAGCCCTGCCGCTTTGGCTGGCAGCGCTTGCGTTGATGCTGCAAATTGCGCTCGGCGCCGTTATTCCCTGTAGCCGCCTGGCTCAAACAGAGTCGGCGCTGCTGGAAACCAGCTTGGTGATTTGCCATGCTGATCCAACGCCCAGCCACGGCGCGTCTCACGGGCCAAACAAGCCCACGGGTTGTGTCCTCTGCCCCCTCTGCCTGGCAATCGCACAAGCTGCCACCGCGCTGGCCCCGGCTTTGTTGATTTTTTGCCTTACAACCTTTGGATTATGGGTCGGGTCGGCCTTACCCCCGGTCCGCGCGCCACCGGGTAGATATGTCGGCAGCCCATACCCAACAGGACCGCCCGCCCTGGTTTGACCTGCGCCAATCCTGAGCGCCCGGACGATACATCCGACACCAGGAACATTCAAACAGGACGAATTAGCAATGATCACTTGCAACGCAACCCCGTCGCCCCGGGCTGTTCGCCCTTGGCGGCGCACATGAAGATCGACACAGCGCCGCAGACCAAAAAAGCGAAGCTGAGACAGGCGCTCACCCGCAATGTCGTTTTGTCTGCGGCCGTTTTACTGATACTCGCGATCGCCAGCGCCACCGTGATCTCCCGTCAATTTAGCCAGGCTGCGCCCGGTCTTACTATCGGTGGGCCGTTCGATCTGATTGCGGGCGACGGCAGGCCGGTGACACAAGCGAGTTGGCCCGGCAAATACTTGCTGGTCTACTTTGGATATACGTATTGCCCCGATGTCTGCCCCACGACACTGAGCAATATTGCCGGCGCTTTGGATGATCTGGGCGCTAAGGCAAACGAGTTGCAGCCGCTTTTCATCACTGTCGACCCCGCGCGAGACACGCCCAAAGTGCTCGCAGATTACACGTCTGCCTTCACCAAGCGATTGATTGGGCTCAGCGGAAGTGACGAACAAATCGCGCAGGTCGCGAAAGAGTACCGTGTCTACTATGCTAAGCATTAAACCGGGCCAGGTCCAGATGACTACTTGATGGACCACAGCTCGGTTATTTACTTGATGGCACCTGACGGCCATCTCATCTCTGTGCTCGCCGCCGATCAACCGCCGGCATCCATGGCAGAGAAAATCTCCAAAACCATGTCATAACCGAAAAAGGTCAAACACATGCGTAAAACTCTTCTGGTCGCTGCCTTGCTTGCGGCCTCAGCGCTACAGGTTCAGGCACAAACCACGCCGCCCAGTATCTCGGTTGAGAACGCCTGGGCCCGTGCGACCACACCGTCTGCGAAAACCGGAGCCATCTATTTGACAATCGTTGATCATGGGGCGCCGGACGAATTGCTCTCCCTTTCCACCCCCATCGCGGGGAAGGCCGAGCTGCATCAGACCACGATGCAAGGCAATGTGATGCATATGGCGCCGGTGGACAAATTGCCGGTCACCAACCAGGGGCCGGTGACCTTCGCCCCCGGCGGGTACCATGTGATGCTGATGGAGCTGAAGCAGCCGCTTCAGCAAGGGCAGACCTTTCCGCTCACCTTGAACTTTGCGAATGCCGGCGCCGTGCAGACCTCTGTTACCATCGAAGCGCCTGGCGCCGGAGGCCCCGTGCAGAGCGGTGGGCCGGGGCATGATATGAACATGCCGATGCATATGCAGATGAGCCCGCCGCCAAAATAATGAGAGGGACGGAGATGCCGACGATTCCAGCTGAAATGGGCAGCGTCAGCCGAAGCATCTGCTCTTCAGGTTGATTTTTCTCTCTCGAGTGTCTTTGCCGGGGCGTTCTCCATACCCCGGCGGAAGCCAGCCTTTGTTTTTGACGGCAGCTTTGGCGACGTGCTGACGCACTTATTTGCCGCCGCTGCCTTATGGATTTTCAGAACAAAACCGCCAGGCCTGTCGAATGGCCTGACGTTTCGCTTCAGCGGAGAACGATGCCTCGGGATCGAAATCCACTTGTTCGAGGCCTGGTTCAATCACCCGATAGTCTGTGCGCGTATCCGAAAAGCGCGGACGTGAAACAAAGACGGCAGACACAAGACCAGAAGACAGCAATGTGGCGATCATCACAAACTTTAGAACGCATTGTTTAACTTCGAACGAGCATGTCTCAAAATTGTCTAAATAATATACGGTGCCAAAATAAAATATGAGCGCGGCGGTGACTTGCGAACTGGCCAGCTTCGCATATTGGCCGGCCGTAAATTTTTGGCGATCCGCACCGCCTGATTTGCCAATCCCGTCCTTGTTTGCACCCGTTGCAAAGAGAGGGGGGCTGGCTTGCCGCAACAAATCCGGGCTGCTGGCCTGTATCGGTACCATAGGCACGCGCGTAAGCAGAAGGCCCGTCGACGGAGCCTCGGACATTCGAGACATAGGAATCTCCTGTAGCCAACCGGCGAGGCGGCTGGTGAGAACAGATCAGCCGCGGCGAAATGCCGGGCCGGCAGGGCTCAGGAGAATTGGGGGGGGGGTGAGCGGGACCGCGGGCGACCGACCGGCGGCCCGCGCGCCATAACCGCGACATCGATCACCCGCACCACAAAAAGAAAACCGCGCGGTTGCGGCGCTTCGGCCGGTGCGCTTGGAACGGCAAGCTGGCCCACGGCGCAAAATTGACAAATCGGACAAAGACCATTGTGTTGGTGGGGCCGCTTATGGTCGCGTACTGGCGCCGGTTGCTCTCCCCCTGCGTGGCAGATCCACAAATCGGCAGACGGCATATCGATCATAGCAGCGGAGACACGTAGCGCGAGCGGCGGCGCTAAGAGCTGCAAAATGATGATTAAAAAGGCGATACGTCTTGCACTCAGCAACGTCGTGGGTCCGAAAAATTGCACGCCTCGGACGAGCTTAGGATACGGACCTTGCTAAAGCGTCTTCAAGGAGATGCCGAAATCAGCGTGGGCGCAATTGGGTTGGTGGCTAGCAGCGGATACTCCGCCACCAAACGCATCATCCCGCCCTACCAATTCACGCGGCCGGAATCGTTGAAAAACC
>Ga0116226_10003519_pt1 | contig 13815 bp, 13 predicted proteins | sample S1TSphfallax_FD_89692 | JGI IMG/M metagenome (GOLD analysis project Ga0116226, IMG submission 89692) | Host-associated microbial communities from peat moss isolated from Minnesota, USA - S1T2_Fa - Sphagnum fallax MG | ecosystem: Host-associated > Plants > Peat moss > Unclassified | place: USA...
CGGAGCATGGCGTTCCGGTGGAGCGGGTGATCAACGCGGGCGGCATTCCGCAGAACAACCTGGTGCTGAACCAGATCTACGCGGACGTGCTGGGCAAGCCGGTACTGGTTCCGGACGGCACGCCGACGAGCCTGGGCTCGGGGATCTTCGCGCTGCTGGCGTGCGGGACGTTTCCGAGCGTCGAAGCGGCGCAGGACGCGATCTGCCTGCCATACCGGACGTATACGCCGGTGCCGGGGGCGGTCGCGGTGTATGAAGAGCTTTACAAGCTCTACCGCGACGCGTACTTCGCGCTGGGCGTGCCGGATGCGGAGGCGTTGCCGCTGGGGAAGATCCTGCCGGAGCTGCGCCGGATCGCGGCCAGTGCGCGGGCCTAATGCGATTGGGGGCACGGTTCGGGAACGGTTGGGGGCGCGGAAACTTTGCCGCACCAACGCCGGAAGCGGCTCTGTTCATGGCATGTAAAGTGGGCCAGAATCCACCTGTAAGGGTGTGCCACGCGGAATAATCTTGCAGGCGATGACCTGCCCCGCGCACATCCTGCTGGTTGGCAACGACGGTCGGCTGCTGAACGAGCGGGCGATGCTGCTCGCGAACTTCTGGACGATCACGGCGATCAGCAGCTTCGACGATGCGGGTGAGGCGCTGGGCGAGGCCGGTCTGGTGGTGCTTTGCCATACGCTGACCGACGCGCAGCGGCTTGCCTGGATTGGCCGCGCCCGGGCCGCTGTGCCTCCGCGGCCGATTGTGAGTCTGGAGTTCGCCGACCCGGCGGACGTGGGGCGGCGGAATGGCGCGGACGCAACGGTGGAACACAGGCTGGGGCCGGCGGCTCTGGTCTCGACCATCTACGAGCTGCTGCGGGAGCGGGGCCTAGGAAGCAGGGAGTGGACCGGCGGCGGACATACGCTGCTGGGCGCGGACGGGCTGCCCGAGGCGGTTTAGTTGCGATCCAGGACGGGCTGAGACGGGCCGGTGCGCCTGCCCATGCCGCCCTTCGGAAGCAGGAGATGGGCTCTCGATGAGACACCCTGGACCGGGCGTAAGGAGCGGAAACTGGCTTTGTGGATTGGCAGAGGAGGTGTTCCACGTGGAACAGGGAGGGTGTTCCACGTGGAACGCACCCCGTTCCACGTGGAACAAAATCGGAATTTCTGGAATCAGACAAGCGGTAAACCGGAAATACCGATGATTGCGTCGTCCAATGTCTGTGCGTGTGAGCGGCGATGCAGCTTTCCTGGCGGTATTTCTCTCTTGTTTTCTTCTATTTGGATTCAGTCTGGACCTACGGCGTTCCTCCCGAGGTGCCACGACCGGTGTACTGGCGGAGGAGTTCGATCTCGCGGGGGCGGTAGGGGGTGTCGTCCTGGCGATAGACCTCGTGGAACCAGACGGTCGGTTGGCTGAGGACGTAGGGCTTCTGCCAGGAGTCCCAGGGGAGGTAGGTCTGGGTCTTGCCGGCGACGAGGCCCCAGTTGATGAGGGCGACGTTCAAGACCTTCGCGACGGGCAGGATGCCATCGAAGGTGCTGCCCGCGCCGCGGGCCATGTACTCCGTGCAGAGGACAGGGCGGTGGTAGGCCTGGAGTTCGATCACCACGCGCTCGAACTCCTCCGGCCAGCCGTAGTTGTGGAAGGTGACAATGTCGGACTCGGCGAGCTGGATTCTGGTCATGGGGGTCATGCGGGCGGGGTCGGTGAAGTCGCCCTGCCAGACGCCGCTGGTGAGCGGCTGGGCTGGGTGTACGGAGCGCGCCCAGGCGAAGGCCCGGGGGAGCAACGCGGCGACGAGTTCGGCCTTGTGGGGGACCTCGCGGGCGTTGTAGGAGCCCTGGTTGTCGTTGTCGGGCTCGTTCCAGATGTCCCAGGCGAGGATGCGGCTGTCGTTGCCGAATGCGGTGACGACGCCCTTGACGTAGGCTTCGAGCCTGGGTGAGTAGGCGGGGTCGGAGATGCCGCGCGCGCCGGGGCTCTGCACCCAGCCGGAGTTATGGACGCCGGGAATGGGCGGATGCTGCGGGCCGAGCTTCGGGTAGGGGTCCCAGCAGGAGTCGAAGAGGACGAGCATGGGGCGGATGTGGTGCTGGGCGGCGATGGCGAGGAAGACGTCGAGTCGCTTGAGGAAGCCGGTTGGGTCGGAGGTGTAGAGCTGGTCCTGGAGGAAGACGCGGACGGTGTTCATGCCGGCGGATTCGGCGAGGCCAAGTTCCTTGTCGTTGAGGGCGGGGTTGAAGGTCTCGGGCTGGAACATCTCAAGCTGGTTGATGGCGTCGGAGGGGACGTAGTTGGCACCGACGAGCCATGGCTGGGCGGCGTACCAGGTGGCGGCGCGCTGTTGGGTCCAACGGTCGGGCGCGGCCGGAAGCGCGGCGGGGGGTACGGCGGCGGCGAGGGTGCAGGAGGCGAGGACGAATGCGAGGGCGGGGGCGGCGAGTCTCATGGGTCGGGTTCCTCAGGGAGGCGTCTCAGGGGGACGATGGGGCGCGGGCGAGCTATCGCGAAAGCGCGAATTGGCCTACGATACACTACGCGATGTAACGGGTTACATCCGGGTTTCGCGGTTCCGTGCGCTGGCGGCCCCAAGGTGCTGTATCCCTATGAATATCAAGGCGGTAGCGAAGCTCGCGCGGGTTTCCACGGCGACGGTATCGCGGACGATCAATGGGACGGCGAAGGTGAGTCCGGCGACGGAGGAGCGGGTCCGCGAGGCGATCGAGGCGCTGCAGTTTTACCCGGATACGAACGCGCGGGCGCTGGGATCGGGGCGCAGCGGTCTGTTCGGGCTGATTATCTCGGACATCACGAACCCGTTCTTTCCCGAGTTGATTCAGGCGTTTGACGATATCGCGGTGGCGCACAAGCAGGAGCTGCTGATCGCGAACACGAACTACGACCCGGAGCGGATGAAGCTGTGCGTGGCGCGGATGCTGCAGCGCAAGGTGGACGGGGTGGCGGTGATGACGTCGGAGATGGACGAGGCGCTGGTGGAGGGCTTCAGCCGGCGGCAGATTCCGCTGGTCTTTCTGGACGCGACGACGCTGCGGGCGGGCGTGAGCAGTATTGCGATCGACTACGTTGGGGGCGTGGCGGCGGCGATGAGGCACCTGACGGGGCTGGGACACCGGAGGATCGGGTTCCTCTCCGGGCCGGCGCGGCTGGGCGCGGCGCAGACGCGGCTGCGGGCCTTTCTGGCGATGCAGCAACGGCTGGGACTGGAGCGGGACCCGCGGCTGATCGAGGAGGGGGACCACCGGGTCAAGGGCGGCCACGAGGCGATGCTGCGGATGCTGGACTCGTTTGCGGGAGGCGGTGCGGGGCCGACGGCGGTGCTGGCCTCGAACGATATGACGGCGATCGGGGCGATGGGTGCGATCCGGGAGCGGGGGCTGGCGATTCCGGCGGAGATCTCCGTGATGGGCTTCGACGATATCCAGTTGAGTGCGTACACCTCGCCGTCGCTTTCGACGGTGAACGCGCCGCGCGGGGAGGTGGCGCGGGCGGCGTTCCAGGCGCTGGTGGATGCGCGCAGGCCGGACGGGACGCTGGCACCGGGAGAACGGCATGAGATTGGGACGGTGCTGGTGGCGCGGGAGTCTACGGGACCGGTTGGGGGGCCGGTGAAGGGTTCGGTGGATTTGTAGATCCCAGCCATCGCGAAGGAGAAAGGCGCGATGGATGGGGCACCGGGACAGTGGGGGGGTGGTTTGGTTAGAACTGGCGGCCGACGTCGGGGACGATCCACATGAGGGCCCCGAGGAGGAAGAGGAGCAGGGTGTAGCGGACCATGGTGGGGGTGCTGGGCTTCTGCGGCGCGTCGCCGCTGAAGCAGCGCCAGGTCATGCCGGCGGCGATGAAGAGGAAGACGCCTTCGTGCAGGACGGCGTAGCAGACGAGGCTGGTGGCGAGCAGGAGTCCGCGCTGGGTGCGGTCGAGGGCGCGGGTGGCCTGGTCGCCGTCGAGGCCGAAGACGGGGATAAGGTTGATGAGGTTGACCCAGGCACCGGCGTGGGCGAGCGCTCCCCAGAGGTTCGAGACGCCGGGGACGTCCTGCGGGCCGGGGCGGCCGCCGTGGGCGAGATAGACGCCGGCGCAGACCACGGCGGCGAGGAGGCCGGCGGCCGGTCCGGCGAGGGCGATGGCAGAGAGCGCGTCCGGCTTGACGCCCATGCTGTACCAGCGGACGTAGGCACCAAGACCGGGGAGGAAGACGGGAAGATCGACCTTGAGGCCGCGGCGGCGGGCGGCGAAGTAGTGGCCGAACTCGTGGATGGTGATGGCGATGGTGAAGCCGAGGGCGAAGCGCCAGCCGAAGGCGAGCCAGTAGAGGCCGAAGAAGGCGAAGAAGCTGAGCAGGAACTTGAACTTGAGGGCGAGGAAGAGGTAGGTCTTGATCTTGGCGAGGAAGAAGGCGACGGGGGCGAGCGGGCCGAGGCGGCGGCTCCAGTCCGCCTTGCGCTTCTCGGCGGCCCGGGCGCGGGCGTCGATGGCGGCGATGTGCTCCTGAATGCCCTTGGCGAGGGAGTCCTCTTCGGGGAGCCAGGCGAGCATGGAGACGAAGGCGGCGCGGGCCTCTTGCCACTTCTGTTCGAGCTCCAACTGGGTGGCGATGGAGCCGAGCTGGCGCAGGTGCTGCTGGTAGACGACGGTGTTGCACTCCGGGCAGGCCAGCGTTCCCTCGGGGAGCCAGAGGCTGCAGGAGACGCAGTTGTGGATCGGTTCGGGTGGGGCGACCGGGGGAGTGGACGAGTTGGGGAGCGGGACGGTTTCGATCACGGAGCGCTGCGGGAACCTCACTCTCTATCGTACCCGGTTCCGCGATTCCCATCCGGGCGGGCAGCACGGCGATGTTATCGGGTGAAAGGCCTTTCGGCGGTCATGCGCCAGGCGCGGCGCGCGCCGTAGAAGAGGATGATGAAGCTGAGCAGGCCCTGACCGAAGTGATGTTGCAGACGGAGGAATGGGGACGCGAGTCCGTACTTGGCGAGAACGATGAGGTGCGCTTGGTCGAGCGGCACGCCGTGCGAGCTCCAGAACCAGAGGATGGTTGGGACGCTCGCCATCGAGACGGAGAGGTAGGTGAGGACGACGGCGAGGATCTGATAGTTCTGGCCGCCCACCCCGCCGCTCCCTTGCAGCATCGCCCATCCGACCATGTAGCCGACCGCCATGGCGACGATGCCGAACTGCCAGCCTGTGGCGATGGTGAAGGCCGCATAGAGGATGCAGCCGAGGAGGGCGGCGACCGCTCCATAGGCTGCCGCCTGCAGGAGTGGTCCGTTGCCTTGGGGCGTGGCGTCCCAGTCGGGCAGGGCAACGCCGTTTGTGGCGGATACCGAAGGCCGGCTGGAGTTGGCGGGTCTCTTGAGTGTGGGAAAGCTCTGGTCCACGGTTGGCGTCCTTATATCGTCGGTTCCGGTACGGAGAATCGGACCTGGGATTTTTGAAGTCCACCGAAGAGTACCAACGCGCGGACGGAGGCTGTAGAGTACCGTCGGGGCAGGGCGAATATCTTCTGGGTGAGGGGTGCGCGGCGGCGTGAGTCTGGGTGCCGCGGATTTACCTGGGCTTTCAAGTGGGCTTGTATCCGGCTGCGGTAAGCCGCCAGGCCTGCTGGATTCCCGCGGAGAGGATTAGGAAGCTGATGAGGCCGGGGCCAATTCCGGAGACCAGATCGAAGAACGGCGCGGCGACCCCGTACTTGGCCAGCGTGAGCCTCTGGGTGGAGTTGAGATGGGCGATGTCCAGGCCGCGCTGGTGCCAGTGCCAGAGGATCTCGGGAACCCGGGCGAGAGAGACGGAGAAGTAGGTGAGGACGACGGCGAGGGCCTGGTACTTGAGGCCGCCGACTCCGCCGGTCGTCTCCTGTATCGCCTTGCCGATGAGATAGCCGACGCCGACGGCGGCGAGACCAATCTGAATGTGGCTGGCGAGGGTGAAGGTGGCGTAGAGCACGGTGCCGACGGCGGCGGCGAAGGCACCGACGAGGATGGCGCGGAAGAAGAGCGCGTCATCGGAGCGCTGGGCGTCGAGTGGGCGGAGGTCGACGCCGCCGACGAGGAACTGTGAAGAGGATTGTGTGGAGTGGCCGGCCTTCTTGAGAGTGGGAAAGTTTGAGTTCATGCGTTTTTGTATGGAAGGCCCAGACGCGAGCCTCGGGAAGAATAGCAAAGGGTTTGCGAGGGACGGTAGGTTCCGTTGGTAGGGGTGGGGTGTATCTTTTGGGGGAGAGACGGGTGCGGACTGGGTCCGCGGCGTCGGGGTCTGCTTCAGGTAAGCTGGCCGCTGGATTTGGTGTCCCTGGCATCGCTGAGGGTGACGGTGATTTCGAGTTTGCGGCGGCCACGGAAGATGGTGAGGGTGATGTTTTCGCCGGCGCGGTGGGCGTTGATGGCGGCGGAGAGGTCCTGGGCGTTGGCGACGGGCTGACCGTCGGCGGCGACGATGAGGTCTCCGCCGAGCATGACGGGCATGTTGCCGTCATAGGCGCGCTGGGTTCCTCCCTTGAGGCCGGCGCGTTCGGCGGCGCCGCCGGGCAGGACCTTCTGGATGAGGACGCCGTAGTCTGCGGGCAGGCCGATCTGTTCGGCGATGTCGGGGCCGACGGGGAAGATCATCACATCGAGCGAGGGACGGCGGATGCGGCCGTACCTCTCGAAGTCCGCGAGCACCTGTTTGGCGGTGTTGATGGGGATGGCGAAGCCGATGCCGGAGGACTGGTCCGCGCCGTTGTTGGCGATGAGTGTGGTGATGCCGATGACCTCGCCGCGGGAGTTGAGGAGCGGTCCGCCGGAGTTGCCGGGGTTGACGGCGGCGTCGGTCTGGATGGCGTCTTCGATGGGGTTGCCGCCGGGGCCGCGGATGGAGCGGATGGCGGAGATGATGCCGCGGGTCATGGTCCCCGAGAGGCCGAAGGGGTTGCCGAGGGCGTAGACGCGCTGACCGACGACGAGGCCGGTGGACTCAGAGAGGGTGGCGGGGACGAGGTTGGGGGCGTTGATCTGGAGCAGGGCGAGGTCGTGGCCCTTGTCCACGACGATGACGGTGGCCTTGTACTTGTGCTTGTCGGAGAGGGTGACCTCGACGCGCTGGGCGTTGTCGATGACGTGGTTGTTGGTGAGGATGTGGCCGAGTTTGTCGAGGATGAATCCGGAGCCCTGGCCCTGGGAGGGGACGGCGCCGTAGAAGAAGTCGAAGGCGACGGCGGTGCTGGTGATGTTGACGACGGAGGGCAGGGCCTTCTTGTAGACGGCGATGTTCTGCTGCTCTTCGGTGTCGAAGGCGGGGGCGGCGGCGGCCTCGGTGAGTTCGAAGACGCCGCCGGGCCCGTTGGCGCTGGAAGTACGAGGGGCTGCGGGGCCGGCGGGGTCGGGGATGTTGAGGGCGCGGTGGATGAGCGGCGCGAAGGCACCGCTGGGCGCGATGTGCGTGGTGAGGTAGTAGAAGCCCGAGAGCAGGAGGACGACCAGAAGAACGCGGCGCAGCTTCATGGGTCTATTTTAGCGAGTTAGCGGGTTCGCGGGGTGCGAGGAAAGTGGCTGGCTAGCCGATGCGGGAGGTGTGTTCGGTGGCGGCGGGGATGGAGGGTTTCGCCTTGCGGGAGAGGACGATGCGGCGGCGGGCGCGGCGGCCGTCGGAGGCATGGTCGATCTTCTTCCAGAAGCCGACGAAGTAGTCGACGGCGGAGATGATGGAGACGATGCTCATCCAGTAGATGGCGGTAACGGCGATGAAGCGGACGCCAAGGACGTAACCGCCGTGGATGCTGGGGAAGAAGAGCCAGTAGTCCCAGCGATGGGCGAGGATGGCCGCGACGACGGAGACGATCTGGATGACGGTCTTGAGCTTGCCGATCTCGGAGGCCTCGATGGTGAAGCCCTCGGCGGCGGCGATGGAGCGGAGACCGGAGACGAGGAACTCGCGGCCGATGACGAGGACGGCGATCCAGGGCGGGACGATGCCGGGGGTGTAGGCGACGAGGATGATGAAGGCGGCGGAGACGAGGAGCTTGTCGGCGAGGGGATCGAGAAGGATGCCCATGGTGGTGATCTGGTTGCGCTTGCGGGCGAGGTAGCCGTCCAGGCCGTCGGTGATGCTGGCGAGGATGAAGACGGCGGAGGCGATGAGTTCCTGTTCGCCGCCCATGAGGCCGGGCTGTCCGTGGCCACGGAAGGGGAAGGCCCCGGAGAGGATCCAGATGAGCAGGGGGACGCAGGCGACGCGGCTCATCGTGATGGAGTTGGGCAGGTTCATGGGGTCAGGTTCATGACTTCGACGCCGCCGCCGCGCCCAGGTGCCTGGCTGGAGGTCTTTGCAGCCGCCGGGCGGAGGTGCGGTTAGAAGCATTCTGTCACATCGGCGGCGGGGATGTTTGGGGATGGTGCCGTGTGAGGCGGGTTTGTGGCTTCGCAAGTTCCTGTTTGGCGTGGCGTTCAGGGCAGAGTGAGACGATGTCCAATCCGGGAGATGCATCTATACTGGCGGGCATGCCGCAACTTCAGAGCAAGCATGTTGTCCACCAATGGCCCATATCCTTCATGTTCATGGTCGTCTGCTGCGCCTGTCTGCTTCTCGGGTTTGTGGCGGCATCTTTGAGCTACCGCGAGATTCTACGGGAGGTGCGGACCGGGACCGCAGATTCAGGATCGAGTGTTACGTCGCATCCGGGCGCTCCAGGAGATGCACAGGTTAGCGCCGAGAGTCTGAGGAGTCTCTTCGACAACCTGCGAGACCGCACGGACAACCTGCAGAAGCTGATTACCACCCTCATCGCGCTCTCCTCGCTTTACGCGATCGTACTTACGGTGACCGGGTACCTCAACGTCCAGAAGATATTGCTGGAGGCGCAGAGTTCGCTACAGGACGTCGTGGCAACCAAGGAGGCGCTGGGCAAGGAGTACGGGTCGTTGACGCATATCAGCGATAACCTCGAGCGGGTAACGAGAGACCTCCGCGACCGGCTACCCGATGTCCGGGAACTCTCCGCGTCGTTCGATGAACTTACCCTGGAGGACCACGAAAGACTTTACTTTCAGGAGAAGGCCATCTCGTTCGCCCAACTGGTGGTTCCAGATGGGGACACCGATATCGCCGAGCGGCTCTCAGGTGCGTTCGTGACTCTTGCCCGGTTCTATCGGGGCCTCTATCTGTCGCATTTAAGGGCGCTGGAGCGAAGGCGGACGGAGGAAGAGATGTCGGATTTCGCTCCCCACGTCTCTGCCGAGCATGCCGAGACGGCGATGCTTCCCTTGCGCGAGAGAGCACGGTTTTACGCGAGGCAGGCGACGATTCAGTGCGCGGACAGTTTTATTGCTTACAACGAGTTGGGCAACTGCCTACTTGAATATGGGAGGGACATGGCGGATGAAGCGCTGAAACAGTTTCGTGAGAGCCTGAGGTGCAACCGCGACCAGCAGAAGGCAAGGTTCGCCATATCGAGCATTCTGCATCGGCGTGGGGAGTACAAAAAGGCCGAAGATCTGCTTACCGAGGCGCTGGGTCTTGAGCTTTGGGAGACGACGCGGGAGAGCGCCCGGAGGAGCGACCTGCACTACAACCGGTCGTGCGCTTACTGCAAGCTGGCGGAACAGTCCAAGGGAGATGCGGTCGCGATCGAGTCTCTGCTGGAAAAGGCGCTGACCGACCTGAGACATGCGAATGTCACGCGCTCCGAGGTCAGCCGACTTACGTTCGAGGAAGACCTGCAGCCCGGCGGAGATTTGTCTTTGCTGGCAACAACCCCGGCGTATGCGGAGGCGCTGCGAAGACTGGTCTAGCTAGACATCTTTTTCTCGAATACAGAACATAGATTCTCCGTCGCGAACCCAATTATAACCCACCAGCAGTTTTATACACCTCGAGTTTCGCCGGCCGGTTCGCCAAACTCCGTCGCCGTACCCGCTTCGGCATCCCGGGAGTGCCGGTGAGGGCACTCCCGGATTGTAAGGAATGATTACGCGTAGATGCCGCGTTGTTTGGTGGTGTAGGCGACGCGGTCGATGGCGAGCATGTAGGCGGCGATGCGGTTGTTGACGTTGTGGGTGGTGGCGTAGTGGACGACGTCGTCGAAGCTGGCGGACATGATGGTGTCGAGGCGGCTGTTGACCTCGGCTTCGGTCCAGAAGTAGCCCATGCGGTCCTGGACCCACTCGAAGTAGCTGGTGGTGACGCCGCCGGCGTTGGCAAGGATGTCCGGGATGACGAAGATGCCCTTTTCGGCGAGGATGTCGTCGGCGACTACGGTGGTGGGGCCGTTTGCGCCCTCGCAGAGGATGCGGCACTTCAGGTCGGCGGCGTTGCGGCTGGTGATGACGTTTTCGGTGGCGGCGGGGATGAGGATCTCGCACTCGCGGGTGATGAGTTCGTCTTTGTCGACGGATTCCGCTCCGCTGAATCCGTTGATGGTCCCGGCGCGCTTGCGGTGGGAGGTGAGCGACGGGATGTCGAGGCCGTTGGGGTTGTACAGCGCGCCATCGAACTCGGTGATGCCGATGATGGTGTAACCCTTCTCGTAGAGGAGCTTGGCGGCGTTCGAGCCGACGTTGCCGAAGCCCTGGACGATGACGCGGCAGCCTTGGACGGGGAGATTGAAGTACTTGAGGGCGGAGTCGCAGACGACGGAGATGCCGCGGCCGGTGGCCTCGCGGCGGCCGCGGGAACCGCCGATGCTGACGGGCTTGCCGGTGACGACCGAGGTGACGGTCTGGCGCATGTGCATGGAGTAGGTGTCCATGATCCAGGCCATGGTCTGCTCGTCGGTTCCCATGTCGGGGGCGGGGACGTCTTTTTCCGGGCCGAGGAACTCGATGAGTTCGGCGGTGTAGCGGCGGGTGAGGCGTTCGAGCTCGCCCTGGGACATGTTTTTGGGGTCGCAGATGACGCCGCCCTTGGCTCCGCCGAAGGGGATGTTGACGACGGCGCACTTCCAGGTCATCCAGGAGGCGAGGGCGCGGACTTCGTCGAGGGAGACATCGGGGGAGTAGCGGATGCCGCCCTTGGCGGGGCCGCGGGAGATGGAGTGCTGGACGCGGTAGCCGGTGAAGACCTCGATGGAGCCGTCGTCCATGGCGACGGGGATGTGGACGATGATCTCGCGCTGGGGGTAGCGGAGGACCTTCCAGATGCCGGGGTCGAGGTTGAGCTTCTTGGCGGCGATGTCGAAACGGGCGGCCTGCGCCTCCCAGGGATTGGTCTCCTGTTCAAGCGTCATCGTCGTGGATGCAACTTGAGTGGGAGTTGTGAGTACGGACATGGTGGGTTCCTTTTTCTTTTCGATTGCGGGGATGAGGGATTCAGTTGGCATGTTGCTTCCTTGGTGACCCTGGAACTCGACGTCATGGTCGGGGCCTGGGGCGACTCGGAAGTATAGGCTTTGCGATGAACGGTTTACAAACTTCCGCCGGATACTTGTCGGGGTACGTCGGTGGGAGTGCGCGGCTTGCTTCCTCCTGGTTTGGATGCGCGAAGGATGGGCGCGGCACGGGCAATTTATGATGAACGGGCGATGCCGATACCTTCTATGACTCTCCCTTCCGCGCGCGAGTTCAAGACGCTCGCGAAGACCCATACGCTGGTTCCGGTATACCGGACTGTCGTCGCCGATCTGGAGACGCCGGTCTCGGCGTTTCTGCGGATTGCGGCAGAGGCGCCGGAGGCGTTTCTGCTGGAGTCCGTCGAGGGCGGCGAGCGCGTGGGCCGCTACACGTTTATCGGCATCGAGCCGTTCAAGAAGATGGTGTCGCGGGGCAGGTCGATCATCGTCGAGGAGGGAAAGAAGAGGCGGAGCTTCGAGGGGGACATCTTCGAGGAGCTGAAGGCCGCGCTGGGCGGCCATACGCCGGCGCGGCTGCCGGGATTGCCTCCGTTTACGGCGGGGGCGGTGGGGTTCTTTGCGTACGATGTGGTCCGGCAGATCGAGCGGCTGCCGTCGCTTGCCAAGGACGAGCTTGGCGTTCCCGATGCGTGCCTGATGTTCTTCGACCAGGTGATCGCGTTCGACCATGTGAAGAAGGAGATCCACCTGATGGTGACGGCGGACCTGACGCGGCAGCCGAAGGAGGGTGCGTACCAGCGGGCGGAGAAGCGGCTGAACAAGCTGGAGAGGCGGCTGGCAAGCGCACTGCCGAAGACCGGTCGGAAGAAGATTGCGGGGAAGCTGAAGATTACAGCCCGGACGCCGAAGGCGGCGTTTCTGAAGGCGGTGGCGAAGACGAAGGAGTATGTGGCGTCTGGAGACGTATTCCAGTGTGTGTTGTCGCAGCGGTTCGACTGCGAGCCGGGGGTAGATGCGTTCGAGGTGTACCGGGCGCTGCGGATCGTGAATCCTTCGCCGTATATGTATTTTCTGCGGTTCGGGATGGAGGCGGCTGTGGGACCAGCGAAGACGGCGGGCGGGAAGGCGGGGGCGAAGAGGTCCGTCGCGCATATTGTGGGGTCTTCGCCGGAGTTGCTGGTGAAGGTGCATGGCCGTGATGTGGAGTACAGGCCGATTGCGGGGACGCGTCCGAGGAGCGCGGACGAGGCCGAAGACAGGGCGCTGGAGGCGAGCCTGCGGGCGGATGAGAAGGAGGTCGCCGAGCACATTATGCTGGTCGACCTTGGGAGGAACGACGTGGGCCGGGTGAGCGAGTACGGGAGTGTCCGGGTGAAGGACCTGATGTTTGTGGAACGGTACAGCCACGTGATGCACCTGGTGAGCGCGGTGGAAGGGAGGCTGAAGGCGGAGCTCGCGCCGATCGATGCGTTCAAGGCGTGCTTCCCTGCGGGAACGCTGAGCGGCGCGCCGAAGATCCGGGCGATGGAGATTATTGAGGAGCTGGAGCCGGCCAGGCGGGGGGTGTATGGCGGAAGCGTCCTGTATGCGGACTTCAATGGGAATCTGGACAGCTGCATTGCGATCCGGACGCTGTTCATGGACGGGAGGCAGGGGCATATCCAGGCCGGGGCGGGGATCGTTGCGGACTCGGTTGCGGAGAGCGAGTATGCGGAGTGCGGGAACAAGGCGAGGGCGGTGGTGCGGGCGATCGAACGGGCGCGGGGCGCGTAGCGGATTCGTGCGTTGACAGGGGTGCGGATTCGCGGGAGCATTTGAAGCAGGAGGCGCGGACATGGAGATCACGATAACTCCGGAGCTGGAAGAATATGTTGCGAGTAAAGTGGCTTCGGGTACTTACACTTCGCCCAGTGAGGTCTTCGTGGCCGGACTGGAATCGCTGAGGGCTGAAGAGAAGGACATCGATCAATGGCTTTTGGAGGAGGTGCTGCCGACGATTGAGGAGATGGAAGCCGACCCGAGCCTGGGGATACCCATCGATGCAGCCTTCGCGGAGATCCGAGAACAGCACGCCTTGCGGGTCAAAGTCCGCTCGTGACCTACTCTGTCGTCCTTACCCGGAGGGCGCAGCGCGATTTGATGACGCTCTACGACTACATCGCGGAAGAGAGCGGCGAGGGACGGGCGGAAGGATACATCGACCGCATCCAGAGGTTTTGCCAGTCGCTTGGCACAAGTCCAATGCGGGGCACCGCCCGGGATGAATTGAAGAGAGGCCTGAGGGTGGTTGGCTTCGAACGCCGTGTAGCGATCGCGTTCCAGGTAAAGGGCAACCAGGTCATCGTCGCCCGCGTTCTTTACGGCGGTCGCGACCTCGCGAAAGCCTTCAGCCACCTCTAGGCCTTGCGAGGGTGCGGGGCCAGTCGGTCGTTGACAGTGGCCTCGATCCGATAAAGCATCACAATCAGGGCTGAGGAGACTATGTTGTTTCCAACGGTGCCGAGCCAGACCTCAATTCCATCTGGGAGTGCCTCGCCATAGCAGCA